>Ga0209131_1002448_pt1 | contig 12579 bp, 10 predicted proteins | sample GraSoi_2013_40cm_FD_185826 | JGI IMG/M metagenome (GOLD analysis project Ga0209131, IMG submission 185826) | Grasslands soil microbial communities from the Angelo Coastal Reserve, California, USA - Sample 9_17_2013_40cm (SPAdes) (version 2) | ecosystem: Environmental > Terrestrial > Soil >...
CGCGCCAAACCCGCCGCTCCGCTCGCTCATTCACCCGCCTCCGCGTCATCCGGGGCCGACACCAGCGCCGCCCGCGGCGCAGCGTGGGAATCGAGCTTCGGTTTGACGTACCTGTCCGTCGCGGCCCGCGTGCCCTTCACGCGCAGCTGCTCGAACAGGAACGTGAATGTCTTCTCGAGATCCGCCCCGATCGCGGCGCGCACGTCGGCGGGAAGATCCCAGAACCGCCGCTTGAACGGTCCGATCGCCTTCTTGCGGCTCTTATAGATGAACTGCTCCTCGGTGTCGCCTTTCTTCCATTCCTCTTTGGCTTCCACCTTGACCCACTCGTTGACCTCGCGCCGCAGATCCTGCGGGAGAGCGGGATGATCCATGACGATCGTCTGGAAATTGGTGGCGAGGTGGATCTCGACCGCCTCACACTGCGGGAACTGCGAGAACGCTTCCGGCGGCAGCGTCGACGCGCCATGCTGGACCGCGCCGCCGAGTCCGTACTCTACGGAGAGGGCCTGCAGCGCCTCCAGATCGAGCTTCACCTTGGCGATCGAGCCGTCCGGCAGCACGACACCGCCATGGCTGGTCCCGGTCTGCACCGAGATCTTCGAGATGCCGGGCGAGGTGCCGAGCGTCTGGAGCGTGCGGTTGTAGCCCTCCATGAACGCCTTGAGCTCGTGCACGTCGCTGTTCTTGCCGCCGACCTCGCCGATCTCGGCGCCCACCGACACGGTGACGCCGTCCGGCTCACGGTCCCGGATGAATTGCGTCAGCTCGGCCGCGCGCTCGTAGTTGGTGCGCTGCTGTTCGTCGAGGTTGGGCTTGGAGAGATCGACCAGCGTCGACGTGTCGACGTCGACGTTGTAGAAGCCGGCGTGCAGCTCTTCCTCGATCAGCGCACGCAGTGCTTTCAGCTCGGCGTCCGCGTCAGCCGCGTACTTCTTCGCGTTGACCTGGACGTGGTCGCCCTGGATGAACAGGGGGCCGGTGAACCCCTCCCGCAGCGCCGCCGCGGTCATCACCGCCACGTATTCGGCGGGCCGCTGATCGGTGTAGGCGATCTCGCTGCGCGCGATCTCGCAGATGATCGCGCCGGCGTCGAGTCGCTTGGCCGCGCGGAAGATCGCGCGCCCGGCGTCGTAAGAGAGAATGCGGACGTTCATCGCCGGCGTGGTAAATGGGGGCACGTCGCCGCGGCCGCGCGCCATGTACAGCTCGTGGATCGAGGCAGGCCGCACGCCGGCGCGCTGCCCGATCTCCCAGATCATCCACCGCGCCTGCGTCTTCTCGTCTTCGCTCCCGAAGACCGCCTGGCGCACCAGCGCGTCCATCTTGGCGCTTTGGCGAACCGCCGGATTCTCGAATTCCTTGAGCATGAGCGTTCCCGCCTCCTGGCGGCGGAATTTATGCCCCGGGTAGGTCGATCACCAGCCCGTCATGCGCGGGCGCGATGCCCGCCGGCAGTTTGGCCGCGAGCGCGGCGTGCGTGTGCTCGTGCGTGAGATGCGTGAAGAACGTCCGTGGGGCGCCGACGCGCCGGGCGGTCTCGACGGCCTCGGGAATCGAAAGATGGAGGGGATGCGGATGCGACAGCAGGGCGTTCAGGACCAGCACCTCCACACCTTTCAGCACGTCGACCACACTCTCCGGAATCACTTTCACGTCGGTGAGATACGCGATCGGACCCACGCGATATCCAAAAACCTCCTGCGCCCCGTGGGGCAGCGAGAGCGCCAGGACCGGGACGCCCGCAATCGCCGTCGTCACGCCGGGCGGGAGGACGTGGGCCGAGAGCTCCGGCTTGCTCGTGCCCGCCGGCACGACGATCGACGGATCGAAGATGTACGGGAATTTGGCAACCAGCTCCGCCATCGTGGCGCGCGAGCCATAGGCGGGGAGCATCGCTCCCTGCCGGACCGAGAGGGCGCGCAGGTCATCGATCCCGTGCACGTGATCGGCATGGGCGTGCGTGAACAGCACGGCGTCCACGTGATCGATTCCGGCCGAGACGAGCTGCAGGCGCAGCTCCGGTGGCGTATCGATCAGAAATCGCTTGCCGCGGGTGTCGATCAAGGCGGCGGTGCGGGTGCGTCGGTCGCGGGGGTCAGCGGATGAGCAGGTGGGACAGCGACAGCCAATCTGCGGCACGCCAAACGACGTGCCGGTGCCGAGCAGGGTCAACCGCACTTCACACCTGCTCGACCTTGATGAGATTCGTGCTGCCGGACACGTCCCACGGCACGCCTGCCGTCATGACGATGCTGTCGCCGGGCTTTGCATACTGGCGCTTGAGAATCAGGTCACGCACAACGGTCAGCATCGCGTCGTAGCCCGGCACGTGGTCCACCAGCACCGGGATGATGCCCCAGACCAGCGCCAGCTGCCGATAGGTCGGCAGTTCGGTGGTCACTGCGAGAATCGGAACGGGGGGACGCAGCGCGGCGACTTTGCGCGCCGTAAACCCGCCCTTGGTGAGCGTCACGATGAGCGGCGTCTTGAGCATGCGCGCCACGGCGTGCGTGCCCCAGGCGATCGCGTCTTCGGTATGCACTCCGTCCCGGGCCATGCGCCGCTCTTCCCGCTGCCGCAGCGGGTGCCGCTCCATTTCTCGGATGATCCGGTCCATCGCGCGCACGGCCTCGACCGGGTACTGCCCGACCGCGGTCTCCGCCGACAGCATGACGGCGTCGGTGCCGTCGAGGATCGCGTTGGCGACATCGGAGGCCTCGGCCCGCGTGGGCCGCGGGTTGTGCACCATCGATTCCAGCATCTGGGTCGCGGTGATCACCGGCTTGCCCTGGTGATTCGCTTCGCCGATCAGCCGCTTTTGGACGAGCGGCACCTGCTCGAACGGCAGCTCGACGCCGAGGTCACCACGCGCCACCATCACGGCATCCGACACGGCTACGATCTTTTCGAGATTGTCGAGCGCAGTCGCCTTCTCGATTTTCGCCACGAGTTTCGTGGAGCCGCGGGCGAGGGCGCGGAGCTCCTCGATGTCCTCGGGCCGGCGGACGAAACTCAGCGCGAGGTAGTCGACGCCGATCTTCAGGGCATCCTGCACGTCCTCCCGATCCTTCTCGGTGAGCGCCGGCGCCGACACCTGGACCCCGGGGAGGTTCATTCCCTTGTGGGCCGTCAGAATACCGCCGTCGATGACGCGGCCGCGCACGCGCGGAGCGTCGACGCCGGTGACCTCCACCGACAGCAGGCCGTCGTTCAGCAGGATCCGGGAGCCGACGCGGGCGTCAGTGGCGAGGCCTTCGTACGTCGTGGGCAGCTCATCGCCCCGCGCGACGTCCTCGGGGGCGAACACCACCTGCTGACCCGCCGTGAGCTCCCGCGGCGCGGGCAAATCGCCGACGCGAATGCGCGGGCCCTGGAGGTCGAGCAGGATGGCGATCGGCAGGTCCATCTGCTTCGCGACGCGCCGGGCGGCGGCGATCCACTCCGCACGCAGCTCGGCGGTGCCGTGGGACGCATTGATGCGCAGCACGTTGGCTCCGGCCTGGAGCAGCGCGCCGATGCTCGTCTGGTTCCCGGTCGCGGGTCCCAGGGTCGCGACGATCTTAGTGCGGCGAATCGGCGGGCCGCCGTTCGTTCGGTTATCCACAAATGCACGCGCCTCTGGAGGTGTGGAAAACTAGCCGGGTTGCAGGGGAATACTGCATAAAGATTCGCACATTTGTATAGGGGTTCAGCGCACGACCTCGAGCGACTTCTGTTCGAGCCTCCCCTTGAGCTCCTGGAGTACGTGGATCGTGCGCGCCATGGCCGACGCCGGCATCCCCTCGATCGTGCGGGCCGCGAGGCGCCGCTCCAGCTGCCCCACCCGCAGCAGGACCTCGAGACCGTGCCGCGTGAGCGTGACCCGCACGCCCCGATCGTCGTCGGGATCGGTCGTGGTTTCGACGAGGCCTTTCGCCTCGAGGCGTTGGATGAACGTCGTCGCGGCGGCGCGCGAGACGCCCAGCTCGCTGGCGACATCGCTGGGACGCGCGCCGTCCGGCCCGCCGAGATCGACCGCCTGCATGGCCGCGTGGGCCCGCTGCGACAACCCGAAGTTCTTGTAGGCGCGATTCCCCGCACGCTCGATCGCGTGGTAGGCAGCCGCGACCGCGTCGGTCAGCTGCAGCGCCAGTTCGGAGCGATCGGACATATAATTAACATGTTGATAGTTAACATACTAAACAGATTTCAGCCCCGCAAGAGCAGGGTATTCAGCAGGTTTCCGACCAGTCGACCTTCGATTCCTGTTTGCAGCGGAGACACTTGAGCGCATCGGGCTTCCCGCTGAAATCCTGGCGCTCCTGGCAGTTGGGACACACTGCGTAGGTCGTCGTGACCTCCTCCCCTTCCCTGCCGCCCAGGGTAGGGCGGAGCAGACCGGTGCGGACCACGATGCTCCAATGGTCGGGCGGGTTCTCGCGAACCGCGACGTCGATGCGGCTCACGCGCACCGGCCGCTTGCGCACCTCGATCACCACTTTGCCGTCGTCGGTCTCGTCTACGATCGGATACCAGGCGCCGCGGCGTAGGACGTCGGCGACGTTGTCCAGACACCGCGCCCAGCCGCGGGGTAACTGGGAAGAGGAGGGGGGAGCCATGGCCGCGGCCAATGTAGCACATCCTGTTAAGTTCCGTTATGCGCACGATCGGAACGGTCACACATCTGCAGATCCAACGCGGCTCCTTGAAGCGCGGCGATAAACCCACACGCATCTACGATCCCACGCCGCTGCTCTCGGTTCGGACGCTGAACGTCACGCCCGACGGCGCGCTCGGCGCGAGTCCCGATGGCGGCGAGACGTGGATCGTGGACGTGCACCACCGCGCCCACCCGGCCACCAAGAACGAAGACGGCCTGCACGGCATCTCGCTCGGCTTCACGTCGCACTACATGGCGATGCAGGAGCGCTTCGGAGATCACCTGGAGGTCGGGTGTGCCGGCGAGAACATCATCGCCACGGCCGATCGGCGATTCACGTACGCCGAGCTGGCGAATGGCGTCGCGATCCTCGCGCCTGACGGCACGGAGCGGGTGCGGCTCAAGGTGCTCCAGGTGGCGCACCCATGCCGGCCGTTCACGGGATGGGCACTCGGAAAAACAGTGGAGCCGGAAGAGCTGAAACAGCATCTCCAGTTTCTCGACAATGGCATGCGGGGGTTTTACTGCGTGGGTGAGGGGATCGGCACGGTCGCGCTGGGGGATTTGGTCGCGATCCCTTAGACACGAGACGCCGAGGTAGACGCCGGGAGGCCGAGCGGCTGGGGGGCTGTGAGGATAAAAGCCGAGGGGTCAGGAAGTTTTCTCCTGACCCCTCGCTCCGCAAACCCCTCAGCCGCTCGGCCTCTGCGCGTCTAGGATAGCTCGTCCCACGCCATCGCCGCGCTCTTATGGCAGCGATCGCACGTCATGTCGTTGGTCCTGGCCTCGATGCCCTGCCGATGCCGGCACGCGGGGCAGACGGCGTAGGTCAGCGGGAAGATTCGCCCGAGTCGCTCGATGACGCGCGGCTCGCACCGTACGATGGTCCACCGCTCGGGCGGATGATAGCGAATCTCGAGGAATCGCCGGTCGACCGGCACGTTGTGTCGATTGACGTCGAGGACGACGATGTTGCTCGAGGAGATGCGAACGACGGGATACCAGGCGCCGCGACGCAGCGTGTGCGCACCGGCGGGACCGACACGCGCCCAACCCTTCACCTGAAGGCGAGTGGGCGTGACCATCCGGTGGCTGCTTTCCATGTCTGTAGACTACCTACCTGCGCAAGTGGCCGTCGTGACTGGAGTCACAGGGGACAAGGTCGCTCCCGGTCAACCACACTCCGAAAAGCCGCAGACGTGACATTTAGCACATCCTTCGATAAACGCCAGCTGGGAGCCACAGTCGGGACAGGCGCCGATGAAGTCTTGCTCCGGCCGCCGCCCCCCGAGCAGCGCTTCGGCTCCCCCCTCGGCCCCCCCCGCCGCCGGCGCCGGGACGCCCTGGGAGGGACTGGGCGCGAGGAGGTCCTGCTGCACTCCCTGCTTGTCCTGCATCCACTTTTCGATGGCGATCCCGATCGCGTCGGGCACCGACATGACCTTGTTCGGGCCGAGGCCGACGGCACGGTCGGACGAGATGCCGCGAAGCTGCCGGTAGATCTCCGGCAGCGGCACGCCCGAACGCAGCGCCAGCGAAATCAGCCGGCCGACCGCCTCGACGTCGGCCATCAGGGCGCCGCCCGCCTTGCCGAGCGACATGAAGACTTCGAACGGCTGACCCTTGTCGTCCTCGGTGATGGTCACGTACATCGTGCCGAGCGGTGATTCGACGCGGCGCGTCGACCCCTTGAGCAGATCAGGGCGAGACCGCTTGGCGCGGCGCTGCAGATTCTCCGCTTCCACGTCATGCAGCCGCTCACGGGTGAGCTGCAGCTCGGTCTCGAGCTCGGCAATCCGGCTGAGGGCTTCGACCGGGGCAGCCGCCTCCTGCACCTTTTTGGCGGTCGAGCCGGTCGACAGCACCTGATTCTCGCGCGCCCCGTCGCGATACACCGTCACGCCTTTGCAGCCGAGCTGAAAGGCGTAGCGGTAGATCCGCTCGACGTACTGCTCGGTCGCGTCGTTCGCAAAGTTGCAGGTCTTGGAAATCGCCGAGTCCGTGAACTCCTGGAAGGCACCCTGCATTTGAATGTGCCACTCGGGCGTGACGTCGTGCGCGGTCACGAAGACGCGCTGCCACTTCTCCGGCACCGCATCGAAGTGGATGTGCCCCGCCTCGGCGATCTGCTTCATCAAGTCTTCGGAGTACCAGCCTTCGCGCCGGGCGATCGCCACGAAGTCTTCGTTCACGTCGGGCATGAGCACGCCCGCCTGATTGCGCATGAACGCGACCGCGAAGAGCGGCTCGATGCCTGACGAGCAGCCGGCGATGATGGAAATGGTGCCGGTCGGCGCGACCGTCGTGAGGTTGCAGTTGCGCAACCGGCGCATCGGACGAATGCGCTCGCCCGTGGCGGTCCGCGCGCAGCTGGCGTCCGGCCCCCAAATCGAGCGCTCCCACTCCGCAAACGTGCCGCGCGTTGCGGCCAGCTTCTCGGACGCGACCTTCGACTCCTCGTCGATGAACTCCATCAGCTTGCGGCCCAACGCGACGCCCGCATCGGAGTTGTACCCGATGCCCAGACGCACGAGCAGGTCGGCCCAGCCCATGATGCCGAGCCCGATGCGGCGGATGCGCTTCGCGAGGTCGTCGATCTCGGCGAGCGGGTACCGGTTCGCGTCGATGACGTTGTCGAGGAAATGCGTGCAGAGGTGCACGGCCGTGCGCAGGCCCTCCCAATCCACATCGCCGTTCTTGACGAACAGACCGACGTTGATCGAGCCGAGGTTGCACACGTCGTAGGGGAGCAGCGGCTGCTCACCGCACGGATTGGTCGCCTCGTAACTGCCGAGGTGGGGAACCGGGTTGTAATGGTTGGCGCGATCGATGTAGAACACGCCGGGCTCGCCGGTCTTCCACGCGCCGTGCACGATCTGCTTGAAGACCTCGCGGGCGTCGAGCTGCCCGACCACCTTGCCGGTGCGCGGGTGGATCAGGTCGTAGGACTGCCCCGCTTCCAGCGCCGTCATGAAGGCGTCGGTGACGGCGACGGAGATGTTGAAATTCGTGACCTGGGTGAGATCATCCTTACAGTGGATGAAATCCATGACGTCGGGATGATCGACCCTCAGGATGCCCATGTTGGCGCCGCGCCGGGTCCCGCCCTGCTTCACGACGTCGGTCGAGGCATCATACAGCTTCATGAACGACACGGGCCCGGAGGCAACGCCCATGGTCGAGCGCACGACGTCGTTCTTGGGGCGCAGCCGTGAGAAGGAGAAGCCGGTCCCGCCGCCCGACTGATGGACCAGGGCCATCGCCCGCAGCGTGTCGTAGATGCCGGAGCGCCCGTTCGAGAGCGCGTCCTCCACCGGGAGCACGAAGCACGCCGACAGCTGGCCGAGGGGACGGCCGGCATTCATCAGGGTGGGGGAGTTCGGCATCCATACGCGCGTCGCCATCAGCTCGAAGAATGTCTCGGCGAGGCTTTCCACAGCCCGATTCGAGGCACCATAGGTCCGATCGGGAGCGGCGATCGTGCGCGCGACGCGCCAGAACAGGTCGTCCGGGCGCTCCACCGGCTTCCCCTCGTCGTCCTTCACGAGGTAGCGGCGCTCGAGCACGGTGAGAGCGTTGGCGCTCAAATCGAGACTCTTCATGCACATCTCACGGCGTATAGAGTGAAAAATGGAAGTTAAATGGACGTGGAGGCCCAAGGTAGGGATGCGGGGAGACCACGGCAAGACTGAAGACTCGCGTTGGCGTGCCTCACTCTCCGAGTATCAACATCACAAACTTGCTCGCTCGAGCGGAAACGTCCCGCGACGGTGCCGCTCGGCTTCGGCGACGTAGTGCTCCCAGGTCCCCCGAATCCGCGCGCGGAGCGTGTCGTCCACCGCGCGGGTGACCCGCGCCGGCACGCCCATGACCAGCGAGCCGGGCGGCACCTGCATCCCCTCCGGCAAGACGGCCCCCGCGGCGATCACACTCCCCCTGCCCACGCGCACGTCATTGAGCAGGATGCTGCCCATCCCGATCAGGCACTCGTCCTCCACGACGCAGGCGTGGAGAATGACCCGGTGGCCCACCCCCACATGGGCACCGATGAGCGCCGGCTTCCTCTCATCCACATGCACGATCGTCGCATCCTGGATGTTGGTCGCCTCGCCGATCACGATCGGGGCCATGTCGCCCCGCAGCACGGCCTGGTACCACACGCTCGACCGCGGCCCCAGGGTCACGTCGCCCATGACGGCGGCACCCGGCGCGATGAACGCGGTAGGGTGGATTTTGGGTTTGTGGATCACTGGCGCACCGGTTGGAACGGCCACTGCACCCACGCCTCCGTCGGCTCGCCGTTCTTCTGCGCCGGATTCCAGCGCAGGTTCCTGGCCATGTCGAGCGCTTCGTTGTTGAAAGTTTCGACGTTGGAGGGGACGAAGACGCGCGCCTCCTGCGTGGTGCCGTTCCGCGACACGCGCACGAGCAGGATGGCCTGGCGGGGGAACACCGGTGCGTCCTGCGCCACCGGAATGAGCGTGGGGGACAGGGGCACCGGACGCGTGTCGAAGCAGATGTTGTCCTGGTTGTACGCCGGGCCGAACTTGTCGCAGGGACCGCTGTCGTCATCGCTGGTCTGCATGTCCACGCGCACGTTGTAGGTCTCACCCGGTGTGATGATGACCTGGCGGTCGTAGGTCTGATACCCGCTCGCGTGCACGGTCAGGTGGCGGACTCCGGACGGCAAGTCGAGCTGATTGCCGCGCACTGGTTGACCATCGATGGTGACGCGAGCGTTCTGCGGCAGGTTCTGCAGCACGAGCTTTCCCGGCGAGCCGGGCGCCGGGGGCGGTGGCTCGACCGGCCTCGAAGTCGAATCCGAACCCCGCTTGGTGGTGTCGGTCGCGGCGAGCCGGGTCGTGTCGCGCGCGCCCGTCGGGTCGGGAGTCCCGCCCCCGCCGCTCGACTTCGCGAAGATCAGCCCCTGCTTGTAGGCGTAGAAGCCGGCGCCGCCGAAGACCGCACCGACGATGATCAGCCACAGCAACAGCCCCGACAGCGCGGAACGGTGCGGCCGTTCTCCCACGAGCGTCGCCGGCACGCCCTCCCCTACCGGAGGTCGTGTGCCGGTGGCGCGCGGGAGCGGCGTGGTGGGCGCCGAGGACATGCGCACGCCGGACATCGAGGGCATCGCCATCGTCGCGTCCGTCGTGAACGAGACGGAGCGGCCGCCCTCGAGCACGCTGACCAGCTCCTCGGCGTTTTGGAAACGCGCCGCGGGCGTCTTGGCCATCATTTTTCTGACGATTTCGAACAACTGCCGCTTTTCGGGATTCTCGAGCGGTGGTGTCGGGATCTCCTCCATGATGTGCTTGTAGCCGATGGAGAAGGAATCCTCGCCGTCGTAAGGAACGGTCCCGGTGAGGCACTGATACGCGACCACGCCGAGGGAGTAGATGTCGCTGCGGCCGTCCAGCGGCTGCGCCTTGGCCTGCTCGGGACTCATGTAGTGCGGTGTGCCGATCGACATCCCGGTGCCGGTCAGCTTCCCGCCCGACGCCGCCTTGGCGATGCCGAAGTCCGTGACGACCGCGTGGCCGTGCTCGTCGAACATGATGTTGTCGGGCTTGATGTCGCGATGGACGATTTCCTTCTTATGCGCGTACGCCAGCGCGCGGGCGACATCGGCGAGGATCTTCTTGATCTCGGCAGGAGGGAGGCTGCCGCGTGCCGCCAGAATGCTGGAGAGCGGCTTGCCCCGCAGAAACTTCATGACGAAGTAGATGATTCGTCCCGATTTCCCGACGCGGTAAATCGGAATGATGTTCGGGTGCTCGAGCCTGGCGGAGGTGCGGGCTTCGCGCTGGAAGCGCTCGACGAATTCTTTATCGAAGGCGAGCGAGAACGGCAGTACTTTGATCGCGACTTCGCGGTCGAGCTGTTTTTCTTTCGCTTTGAACACGATGGCCATGCCGCCGCGGCCCAGCTCGTCGAGGATCTCGTACTCCTCGTTGAGCTCCTGGCGCACCATGTCGATTTCCGAGATATCGGGCGCCTCGGCGCGGACGCCCGTGGGCGTCATCGCGGTCAAGTCGAGGCCGCAAGAATCGCAGAACTTCGCGGTGTCCTTATTCTGGGTGCCGCAGCGGGAGCAGTACAATCCGATCTCCGAGGGGACGGGGCTAACTTAGGGTTCGCCCGGAGTAGGGTCAACAGACTGCCAAGTTTTTGCGCGACGGAATCAGAAATCAGCAGCCAAAGCGGCGTACACCTGGGGATGACCGGTCGCGGGCTGCGCGACGCCGAAACGGACGCGCAATGGAAGATCGTAACTGACCGTCAGGTCGCCGATCAGCTCCGCACCGAACGCACGGAGGCGGTGCAGCCGGGCGCGTTCACCGGCGTCCCACGCGTCGCCCACATCGCCGAAGATCGCGAACGCGAGTTTGTCGGTGCCCAGGGGCAGATGTCCGAGCGAGTGCCCGAGCAGCGCCAACGGCATGCGGTACTCGGCCGTGAGCGTCGCCGCGCGACGGCCGGCCAGCACGCCGCCGGGATAGCCCCGGACCGGGAACGTGCGAAATGTCCCGACCTCCCGCCCGAACCCGAACAGCAACGCACCGGACGACACTCCGCCGACGCCAAAGCGGTCACCGATCGGCCCGTCGAGTGCCCCGATCGCGCCGCGAAGCGCGAGCACGGGGTAGGCGAATCCGAGCCGCGGGCCCAGACGCGCATACACGTTGCCCCGCGCGCGGACCTCGTTGAGCCAGCGCGCGGTGCCCTGCTCTTCCCTGCGACGATAGAACAGTGCCGCGGTCGCGCCGTCCTGCAGCGACACCGTGAGCGGCGCGGCGACGGCGGAGCCGAACGTCAGACTCGCCGATCCACCGACGCGATCGCGCGACATGCAGCCCGTGCAGATGGCGGCGAGATTCGTGTCGGGAACGGAGACGAATCGCCGTCCATCATATTCGGCCGCCAGGTGCAGCGAGACGAAGCTGCGCCAGCGGTGGGCGAGCACGGTGGCGCCGATGGCCGCCTCGCGGTGCTCAGTGGACACGACGTGGCCGGTGCTGTCGGTCCCGACCGGTGACCAGTCATTCGAGAACGAGAAGTCGAGCGTCGGGTCGCCGAACGCCTGACTAAGAAGGAAGAAGGACCCCTGCGCCCGCGCCGGCGACGCCGAGATCATGCCCTCGGCGAAGTAGGTGTAGCGGCCAAGCGCGTCCGCGCCCGCGGTAGCGGCGCCGAGGAACCGGCCTGCGACACCAGCGTTCACACCGACCGGGATCCAGAAATGCGGACGGAGCGATCCCCATGATGCGTATCCCGTCTCGCGCATCGCGACCTTGGGGGCGGAGTCGAACGGCAACGGCGCGGGCAGTGTGACGGGGGCAGGCCGCGACGCGAGCGTCGACGGCGTGACCGCGCGGAGCTCCCAGCCGTCGTCGCCGAGGGTCGCGAATGCGATGCGGCCGTCGGCGAGTCGCGCGGGCGCGCGGGCGCCGCGCGGCTCCGCCGTGAGCTGGGTGACGCCGTCAGCGTCGCGCCACCGATGGATCTGCGGAAAGCCTCCGGCGTCAGTGACAAACAAGACACCGTCCGGCGTCCAGACGAGATCGGAGATCGCGCTGCCGCCTGAGCCTCGCACCAGCACCGCAATCGATTCCGGCGCGCCCGCGCGCCACCGCACCAGCTCCCAGCGCCCACTCTGATTTCGCGTCGCGACGATCCAGCGGCCGTCCGCGGAGGGCACCGCCGGCCCCCAGGTCGCGTCCGATACGGCGTAGGGAATCGTCGGGGCGTCGGTGCCGCCGGCGAGCTTCAGGGCCGACAGCACGCCGCCGCCCGCCCGTGGCTCCATGAGCCGCGCGTCCGTCGTCAGGCGCGTCCACGCACCACTCGGGCCGGGCGCCCAGCGCCACAGATCGCTACGTATGGTCCAGCGGCCGCTGTAATCGAGCTGCGCGACGATCAGCGTGTCGCCCACC
>Ga0209131_1002453_pt1 | contig 12565 bp, 11 predicted proteins | sample GraSoi_2013_40cm_FD_185826 | JGI IMG/M metagenome (GOLD analysis project Ga0209131, IMG submission 185826) | Grasslands soil microbial communities from the Angelo Coastal Reserve, California, USA - Sample 9_17_2013_40cm (SPAdes) (version 2) | ecosystem: Environmental > Terrestrial > Soil >...
CGGGTATTGAAGGCGAAATAGCCGAGCAGGAAGGCGGCAAACAACGAAAAGACGACAAGATACACCAGCGTAAGCCGGAATGCCGTGGTTCGTAAGAGCTTACCGAGCGCCGTCACGTATCATGTATCCCGCCCCGCGCACCGTGTGCAGCAGCGGCTGGGCGAAGCCCTTGTCGATCTTGGAGCGCAACCGGGATATGTGCACATCGATGACATTGGTTTGCGGATCGAAATGGTAATCCCACACGTTTTCGAGCAGCATGGTGCGGGTCACCACCTGACCCGCATGTTTCATCAGATATTCCAATAACCGGAATTCCCGCGGCTGCAACAGGATTTCCTCCTTGCCGCGGACCACGCGGTGCGACAGGCGGTCAAGCTCGAGGTCGCCGACCCGATACTGGGTATCCTCACCCCGTCCCACGTGCCGGCGCGCCAGCACTTCAACCCGGGCCAGCAATTCGGAGAATGAATAAGGCTTCGGCAGGTAGTCGTCGCCACCCGCCCGCAACCCCCTGACGCGATCATCAACGGCGCCCAGCGCAGAGAGGATCAATGCCGGGGTCGTGATATTCTTGGCGCGCAGGCAGCCGATCACCGTCAATCCGTCAAGCTTCGGCAGCATGCGGTCGACGATGAGAACGTCGTAACCGCCATCAAGGGCAAGCGAAAGCCCCTCCTCGCCGTCAGCCGCATGATCGGCCACATGGCCGACCTCGCGAAACGCCTTGACGAGATAGTCGGCCGCGTCGCGATCGTCTTCGATAATGAGCAAACGCATGGATCGCACCAAGTAGGCGCCGGACATACCTGGATTAGCCGCGGCTGCGTCACTCATAATAGCTTACATCGCCATAGCTGGCATTGGTCGAAACCCCCACCCTACCCTCCTCCGCTCGCCGGGGGAGCCACGAAAGGGGCGGCGGGGCGAACCCCGCCGCCCCTCCACCATTGATCCCGGCGGGGGCGATGGATGCCGGGCTCTCTGGTCCCTGTTTTCAGGTTGGGGACGGGCCAAAGCCCGTCCCCAACGGGCTGCCGCCGCTCGGGGGGAGGGAGGGGAAGAGCGGCGTGCCCATGACTCACGCGTTGCCGATCGCGACCGCAACGAAGCGGGTTCCCTGGTTCGACTTCACGCGCATCAAGACGCTTCGCTTGCCGTCGGTCTGGGCGTCGGAGACCGCCTTGCGAACGTCGGCCGGCGAAGACACCGCCTTGCCGTTGACGTCGAGAATGACGTCGCCGGCCTGGAACTGATCGCTCGCCGTGCCGTTCGGATCGACCTGAGTGACGACGACGCCATCCCCGCCATTGCGGGCCGGCGCCAGCGACAGGCCGAGCTTCGGCACCTCGACGCCCCTCGGGGAAATGCGCTCCTCGGTGTCGGTGCGGGCCTGGCGATCCTTTGGCAGTTCGCCGAGGGTGAGTGTCAACGTATCCTCCCGGCCGCCCCGAATGATGCCGAGCTTGACGGAGGTTCCGGGCGCCATGGCGCTGATGCGCCGGGCGAGGTTGCGGGCGTCGGTCACGGACTCGCCATTGACCGAAACAATGACATCGCCGGCCTTGATGCCGGCCTTCTGGGCCGGGCTGCCGGATTGCGGCTCCGCCACCAGGGCGCCGCGCGCATTCCTGATGCCGAGACTATCGGCAATCTCGTTTGTAACGGGCTGAATCTGCACCCCGATCCAACCCCGGGTCACGGCGCCGTGATCTTTCAACTGGGTGACCACCGCCTTGACGGTTTCGGCCGGGATGTCGAAGGCGATGCCCACGCTGCCGCCCGACGGCGAGAAGATCGCGGTGTTGACGCCGATCACGTTGCCGTCGAGGTCAAACGTCGGGCCGCCTGAATTGCCCTTGTTTACGGCTGCATCGATCTGGATGAAGTCGTCGTAGGGACCTGCGCCGATGTCGCGGCCGCGCGCCGAAACGATACCGGCCGTCACGGTGCCGCCGAGGCCGAACGGATTGCCGACAGCGAGCACCCAATCGCCGATACGCGGAGGTTTGTCGGCTAAGTGGACGAACGGGAAATCGCTGCGGCCTTCGACCTTGATCAGGGCAATGTCGGTGCGGTCGTCAGTACCGATAACCTTGGCCGTGTAGGTCTTGCCGTCGTCCGTCGTGACGTCCACATGCTCGGCCTTATCCACCACATGATTGTTGGTCACGGCATAGCCGTCGGCCGAAATGAAGAAGCCGGAACCCTGGCCCAAAGTGTATTGGCGCCGCTGCGGTCGCGATCCTTGGCGGTCACGCGGTGTGTCAGGCTGGCCGAAGCGCCGGAAGAAATCCTCGAATGGGGTGCCCCGCAACGGATTGTCTTCATTCAGCGTAAAACTGTCGCCGCCCGCGTTCATCTTGACCTTAACGGAGATGACCGACGGCTTCACTTGTTCCACGATGTCGGCAAAGCCCACCGGCCGCTGGGCGTTCTGCGCGTGCGCATAAGGCGGCGCAAACAATGCGCTGCCGGACGTGTGTGGGGACAGGGCGAAATCCGCAAAAAACAACCCGCCGCTTAGAGCGGCAACGGATGCAAGAAGGAAGATGCGGCGCTTGGAATAAGCGCGATGCCCCGCATCCCGGGCCATACGCGTGGACATATCTCCGACTCCATTTGTTGGATCTGCTTGTTAGATCATCGGCAAAGCGCTTGCTGGCGCTGTCGGACGCTAACATGGTGAGCGTCGCCTTTCTGAATACTGGAGGGAAAATTAAACTTTGGTAAGGTCGCAGCGGAGTTCCCCCCTCCCTACTCTCCCGCGCAAGCGGGGGAGGGTAGGTAGGGGGAATCCCGCAGCAAATTGATGATTGAAACGCGTCATTCGGCGAACGCGTCATTCGGCGAACGCGTCATCCGGCCGCAGTCATGGCGCCCGGTCGATCACCTCGGCAAGCCGCCGTTCCTCGTCGGCACTCAGCGGCGCCGCTGCAAGGGGAACCGCGCGCCGCCGCCTTATCGCTGCAAACATCGCGATGGCGCCGGCGACAAGCGCTGCAGCCGGCGTCAGCCACAGCAACGCGTTGTGCCACGTCAAACGCGGCTTGAGCAGCACGAACTCGCCATAGCGCGCGACCAGAAAATCGAGCACTTCCGAATCGCTGTCGCCGGATGTCAGCCGCTCGCGCACCAGCACGCGCAGGTCGCGAGCGAGCGGCGCATCCGAATCGTCGATCGATTGATTCTGACACACCATGCAGCGCAACTCGTGCGACAGCGCGCGGGCGCGCGCCTCCAACCCCGCATCTTTCAGGATTTCATCAGGCTGAACCGCGACGGCGGGCTGCGAGGTGCCGAGCGCAAGCGCGATCAGGGCGAAACGCCACGCTCGCCAAGTCCGGCGGGTCGAGGCGATCCCCTCCCCCGTTAGCCCGTGCCGTGGAGTTCCCCCTCCCCAACCCTCCCCCGCTAGCGGGGGAGGGAGCAAGAACGCGAGTCCGCATCGTCTCACTCCGCCGGAGCCATGGCCGCGGTCTTGGCCCGAGCCGGCTTGGGCGCGCCGACGCGCAGACGCCGGTCGGAGAGCGACAACCCGCCGCCGAAAGCCATCACGACGCAGCCGAGCCAGATCAGCAGCACCAGGGGCTTGTAATAGAGGCGAATGGCAACAGAACCGTCGGAATTGACCTCGCCGAGCGAGAGATAGAGCTGGCTGACGCCTCGCGCCATCAAGGCGGATTCGGTCGTGGTCGTTTGGCGCGACGCAAAGTTGCGCTTCGAGGGTTCCATGAAGCCGACGATTTCGCCGTGCCGGCGCACCGTGAAGGCGGCGGCGAGTTCGGTATAATTCGGCCCGGTGCGGTTGAAGGTGCGGTCGAACGTGACGTCGTAATTGCGAACCGCGACTTTGTCGCCCGGCTTGAGCGACACGATGCGCTCCGCACCCCATTGGGTTTCGCCCACAATGCCGAGCAACGTGATGCCAAGGCCGAGATGCGCGAACGCGGTGCCCCAGGCGGACCGCGGCAGACCGGCGGCGCGTCGCAGCACCGTGGCCAACGGAGTGCGCAACAACCCGATGCGTTCGCTGATATCGGTGACGGCGCCAGTGATGACGAACAGCGCCAAGCCGACGCCGAACGGCGCCAGCAGGGGCTTGCCCTCCAGCACGAAGCTTGCCGCGAGGCCGATCAGCGCGACCAGGAAAGCGCCCGAGAGGCGTTGTGCGACACCCCTGAGATCGCCACGCTTCCATGCGAGCAACGGCCCGAACGGAACTGCAACCAGCAGGCACGCGAACAGCGGCCCGAAGGTCGAAGTGAAGAATGGCGCGCCGACCGAAATTTTCTCTCCAGTCAGAGCCTCCAGCGCAAGCGGGTAGAGCGTTCCGACGAAAACGGTGGCACAGGCGGTGGTGAGGAACAGGTTGTTGAGGACGAGCGCTCCTTCGCGCGACACCGGCGCAAACAACCCACCCTGGCGCAACAGCGGGGCGCGCCATGCGAACAGCAGGAGGCTCCCGCCAATGAACCCGACGAGGATCGCCAGGATGAAGATGCCTCGCGTCGGGTCGGTTGCAAAGGCGTGCACCGAGGTGAGGACGCCGGAACGCACCAGGAAGGTGCCGATCAGCGATAGCGAGAAGGTCAGGATCGAAAGCAGTATGGTCCAGATCCTCAGCGCCTCGCGTTTTTCCATCACGACGGCTGAATGCAGGAGGGCGGTACCGACCAGCCACGGCATCAGCGAAGCATTCTCGACCGGGTCCCAGAACCACCATCCGCCCCAGCCGAGCTCGTAGTAGGCCCAATAGGACCCCATGGCGATACCGGCCGTCAGGCACATCCAGGCGGCGAGCAACCACGGCCGCACGCGGCGAGCCCAGGCGGCGTCGATACGTCCCTCAATCAAAGCCGCGACCGCGAAAGAGAACGAAATCGAGAACCCGACATAGCCGAGATAGAGCAGCGGCGGATGGATGGCGAGGCCAAGGTCCTGCAGGATCGGATTAAGGTCGCGGCCCTCGAACGGCGCCGGCGCCATCCGCAGGAACGGATTCGAGGTCACCAGGATGAAAAGATAGAAGGTCGCCGCGATCCACGCCTGGACCGCAAGCACGGTCGCCTTGAGGGTGGGCGGAACGTTGGTGGCGAAAGCCGCCACCAACGCGCCGAAGAACGACAGGATCAGCACCCACAGCAGCATCGAGCCTTCGTGGTTTCCCCACGTGCTGGTGAATTTGTAGATGAGGGGCATCGCGGAGTGCGAATTCTCGAACACGTTGCGGACCGAGAAATCGGAGCCGACGTAACATGACACCAGCATTGCGAAGGACAGCGCCACGAAGCCGAATTGCGCGAGCGCAGTCGGTTCGGCGACCGCCATCATGGCGCCATCCCGCACGCGGGCGCCGATGAGCGGAACCACAGACTGGATCAGCGCCAGGGCAAGCGCGAGCACAAGTGCGTAATGGCCGACTTCCGCGATCATCTGCCGCAACCTTTCGTTACTGCCGCCGCCCCCGGCATCATCCGACGCCGATGACATGGCACCAAATCTGGCCGGCCCCCGCCAGCGGGCGAGGGTGAGGAGGGGGCGCCTCCTCGGTGCTCGATGCGCAAACCGCTTTTACTGCTGCACCGCGCTGCTTTTCTTGTTTTCGTACTCGTCCTTCCAGTGCCCTTGCTTCTTCAAGGCATCCGCAACTTCTTTCGGCATGTAGCTTTCGTCGTGCTTGGCAAGCACGTTATCGGCCTTGAAGACGCCGGTGCCGTCGAGCGTCCCTTCTGCCACAACACCCTGCCCCTCGCGGAACAGGTCCGGCAGGACGCCCTGATAGGTAACCGCAACGGCGCGGTTTCCGTCCGTCACCTCGAAGCGCACCGCAAGCGCATCGCCGCGGGACACGCTACCGGGAGCGACGAGCCCGCCGAGGCGAATGCGTGCACCGGGAGCGACATGCTTCTCGACCACGTCGGTCGGCGAATTGAAAAAGACAATGGAATCCTTCATCGCAAACAATACCAGAAGGACAGCCGCCGCAAGCACGCTCACGCCGCCGGCAATCATGGCCAACCGCCGTTGCTTGCGCGTCATCGCCCTCTCCTAGTCCGCAACGTGGAGATCCCTGATCCCCTCGTCGAACAGCTTCAGCTTTTCCGGTTCGCGGGCAAGCGCCCCACGCGCCTCGTCCACGGCAGCTTTTACTTTATCACGCTCGCCCATGACCATGTAGGCGCGCAATAGCCGCAGCCATCCGTCGACATCCGATCCGTTCTCATGGAGACGGGTCGCAAGCTGCTCCACCCGGTCGCGAATGAATTGATTGCGTGCCTCGGGAGACATTTGACTTACCGCAGCCACATCCTCGGGCGTCGGCCCAGGCGGCGGCGCGGCGCCGGGATTCTCGATGCGCGCGAGCTGTTCGCGCACCACCGGGAGCCACGGCGCATTGGCGGGCGCTTTGGCAATGAGGTCGCGCCAGATACGGGCGGCCTCCCCTGCGTTTCCGTCCTGCTGAGCCGCAAGGCCCAGGTAAAACATGGCCTTGGGGTTGTCAGCATCTAGCACTGCCGCACGCTCGAAGGCAGCCTTGGCATCCGCCGTTACCACGCCGCCGGCCGCCATTGCCAGCGCTTCGCCAAGGTCCACCTCCCGCTGGGCCGTTGCGCCGAGGAGGTTGAGGGCGTTGCGCCTCGCCTTGACGGCATCGTCATAGCGATCGAGCCTCATGTAGACTGGCGCCACTATTTCCCAGCCCCGGCCGTCCGTCGGATTCTCTTCGAGATGGGTTTCGATCCGGGCAATGAGGGCGGCGATGGAATTGGCCTGTTCGTCTCCCGTTCGGCGGCTGGCGATCGGCTCCCCAGGCAGGTCAGGCGATCCAAGCCGCACATAGAGCGAGCCCGCGATCAGCGGGACGGCAATGATTGCGCTCGCCAGTGCGGCGATGCGCCGCCCGGTACGTGGGGCTGCTTCGACCGTCGTGGACGCGGCCGCGCCGAGCAGGCGACGGGACACTTCGACCCGCGCCGCTTCAAACTCGTCATGGCCGATCCGGCCATCGGCGCGGTCGCGCTCGATTTCCTCCAGCTGGTCGCGATAGACGGCGAGATCGCTGCCGGCAGACGTCAACTTGTGCCCGCGCGCAAGCGGCCAAATCACCGCGCCAAGCGCCGCCACCGTCATTGTCCCCAAAATGAACCAGAGCGTCATGTGGATCTAAGCATCTCAAATAGCCGGAGCACCGCCGCACATGGCTATTCGTCCCCGGAATCCCAAGGTTACAACACAAGCGATGGCCGCCCCGCAACGCCAAAGATGGGTTGAGGCCGCGACTCGCTGTCCGGGCGATTGCAATGCGCCAAGACATTGGCAAGTTTTTTTGCTGCTCCGCGGCGAGATCCGTGCTGTCATCGTGGTACCTTCGTGTCGCTCTGCGGCAGTGTAGTCTTCTTTCACAGATGCCGAAGGAGCCCACCGCCGGCTGCCGATCGGGGCCGTAGTATAGCTTGGGGAGGACGACCATGCTTGACCGAGATTCGATCGTCGCCGTTGCATTGACGGCGCTGTCATTGACGATGACGGGCGCCTCGTCGGGCGCGCTTGCGCACGACGAATCCAAATATCCCGACTGGAGCGGCCAGTGGCTGCGGGTGCTGGACGGCGGTCCGCCGCGCTATGACACCACCAAACCGATCCGCAAGCAGGAGGCGCCGCTCAAGCCGGAATACCAGGCCCTGTATCAAGCGAGCCTGAACGATCTCGACGCCGGCGGATTCGGCCTCGACACCCATTATGCTTGCATGCCGACCGGCATGCCGCGGCAGATGTCCGGGGTCTCGCGCTTTGAGTTCCTGTTCGGACCGAACGTGTCGCACATCCTGTTCGAGGACATGACGCTGGCGCCGCGCCGCATCTACACCGACGGGCGCGACTGGCCGAAGGACCTCAAGACACGGGAGCCAACGTTCGTCGGCTATTCGCTCGGAAAATGGCTCGATACCGATGGCGACGGCCGCTACGACACGGTTGAGATCGAGACCCGCCATGTGCGCGGGCCACGCACTTGGGACCAGACCGGAATGCCGATGGCGGATGACAACGACGCCGTGTTCAAGGAGCGCATCTATCTCGACAAGAGCAACCCGAACATTCTCCACGACGAGATTACCACCACGGACAATTAGCTGACCCGGCCCTGGACCGTCACCAAGAATTACCGCCGCGAGCAGAACGTCACCTGGGAGGAGAACAATTGCGTCGAAGGCAATGCCTACATCACCATCAACAAGCAGGTCTATGTGGTAAGCGGGGATGGCCTTCTGATGCCATCGAAGAAAAACCAGGCGGCGCCGGACTTACGGTATTTCAAGCAGGCCGGGAAATGAGGCGCAGCACCGGCGGGGCCATTGCGCGGCGGCCTGCCTGGGGGTTGACGACCGCCACGTGGCCCAGCGTTAGCGCATCATTAATCGCAAGGGGACTTACTTCGTACGCTTGAGAAGAGCCTTCCATTCACAATCTGAGCTCTTGAAAGTCCCCTCGAACTCATCCCCCGTGAATTGTCCCCAGAGGGGCTGAAAGCCTATCGTCGCCCCAACCGCGCCATCCGCGACCACCGTTCCGTTGATCATGGGCGCATCGCGCTCGAATCTTGCTTGGCCTGACACATCCCGGCCTTTGACGGTGAAGGTAATGACGGCGCGCTTGCATCGCGCACCGGTGGATGTCGCCGTACCGGTCCATTCGCCGTCATATGGACCTGCGGCGCCGACCCTGTTGAATAGCGGCAGAAACAACAAGAGCGCAGCTGCAAAGACGATTAGCAGGCCGTTCATCACGAAGCCTCCCTGCTGTACGTCATTCTGTGGTGGTATCATGCCATGCCTGCCACTAAAGAGAAACCCTCCCGACCTGGGCCCCTTACCGAGATATTGCGGCCATAGTCTCCGCCGTGATCAGCGCCGCGCAGAAGCCGCGGCCGTCAGCGCAATAACGAGCGGAGGGAAGCAAGAGGAACGACGAACACTTGCATCTGTTCTCAGTGCGTTGTCATCCTGTTTCGCCGTACGCGTGATACGATTCAACGCATTGCTGGGCGGAACGCACCGGAGTGAAGTGAGAGTATGACGCCGGCCACCTATGTGGTGGCGCAACCCGGCCGCATTGGATCGTGACCTTGCAAAATTCCCCAGCGGGAACCTTGTTGCTGCCCCAATCGCCAAGTCATACCTTGAGATGGGCCATGGCCGCGGCGTGCTTGGCCGCATACGTCCTCCTTGCCTGGATCAGCTTCATTCACGTCCACAAGGGGTTGCCGGTCACCCCCTGGGATCCGGGCCTCGGCGTGGTGTTCGCCTTGATGGTCTTTGCCGGCCCACGGGCCGGATTTGTGCTGTTCGGCGGAGTTGTCATCGCCGAAGTCCTCGTCCTGCAGCATGAAGTCGAATGGCCGATCATCATCGGCATCGCTGCGATCACATCGCTGAGTTATACGGCGGTCTCTGCCGTGGCGCGCCAGATCCTTCAGATCGATAGCGGACTTTTCCACCTTCGCGATGTGCTGATGTTGCTCGCGATCGGGTTCGCGGGCGCCGTGATCGATACGGTTCTGCTGACATTGTCTTTGCTCGCGGTCGGGCAACTGGACTTTCGCGACATCGTGCAGGTTTTTTCACCGCTGTTGATCGGCGACACGATTGGTATCGCGGTCGTGACCCCGCTCCTGCTGCGGTTTGTTTTCCGACAGCGAAGCATCGCCTTGCGCGACCTGCTTGCCATTGCGCCGGAAGGCATTCTCTACCTCGTCGTCATCGGCGCCGCCCTTTGGGCGATCAATGGCAGCGAAAGCCTGCACGGTTTCCGGCTCTTCTACTTGCTGTTCGTGCCGGTCGTCATCGCCGCGGTCCGACATGGCCTCGACGGCGCCTGCTTCAGTCTCGCCATCACCCAATTCGGCCTCATCGGGCTCATGCGCCTGTCGGGCTACGACGCCGCCGAATTCACCGAATTCCAGGCGCAAATGCTGGTTCTCACAGTTACCGGATTGATTGTCGGCGTGGTCGTCAGCGAACGTGAAAACTCCGACCGCCTGGCTCGCGACGCGCAAGCGCGTCTTATGGAGAAGCAAGCCGGCGCGGCGCACGCCGCGCGCCTCAATTTGGTGAGCGGCATGGCTTCGGCGCTTGCCCACGAGATCACCCAACCGATGACGGCGGCCCGCGCATTGGCGCGAGCCGCGCAGCACATCCTGCGCACGCCCGGCGGCGATCTGACCCGGGTCGAAGGTCATCTGACAACGCTGCTGGCGCACATCGATCATGCTGGCGCCATCGTGCGCCGCATGCGCGACTTCATGCGCCGGGGCCGTCCGCACGTGAGCACGATCGACACGCGCAGGATGTTGGAGGAGGCGCTGATGCTGGCATTTGCCGACAGGCTGCCCGCCATCCACGGCGATTACGTCCAATTGGAACAAGTGGTTCTCAATCTCGTTCACAACGCGGTGGAGGCGATCACCGGGGCTGGTCTATCGGAGGGGCAGGTTCGCGTGATCGCGCGCCAAGAGGCCGCGCCGCCGCGTGTCGAGATCGGCGTGCTCGACAATGGACCCGGTGTCGAAGATGAGCTGGCTAATCGCTTGTTCGACCCGCTGGCGACTTCAAAGCAAGATGGCCTCGGCCTCGGCCTTTCGATCAGCGCGTCGATTGTCGAAGCCCACGGCGGACGCGTCTGGCTCCATAGCGGTGACGCCGGTAGAACGGAATTCCGGTTTTCATTGCCGCTCGATCAACCGCAAGTGTAGTCAATGCCTGCCGCGACAATCTTTGTCATCGACGATCACGCGGCCGTTCGCGACGCGCTCGGCGAGATGCTCAGCGTGTTCGGTTACGCCGTCAAGACCTACGAATCGGCCGACGGATTTCTGCACGAGCTCGATCAACGCAATGTTGGATGCGTTGTCGCCGATGTGAGAATGCCCGGAACGGACGGCCTGGGCCTCGTCCGCGAGCTTGCTCGCCGCAATATCGCGCTCCCGGTCATTCTCATTTCCGGTCACGCGGATGTGCCGATGGCTGTGGCAGCGATCAAGTCCGGGGCTGAAGATTTCATCGAAAAGCCGGTTGACGACGCTCAGCTCGTTGCGGCGATCAACCGGGCCCTGGCGCGGAGGTTCGAGCAGCAGGGGTCGCAAAAGTCGCAGGACGCCCTCAACGAAAAGTTCGCCCGGCTGACGCCGCGACAGGTCGAAATTTTCGATCTCGTGGTGGAAGGGTTCACGAGTCACGCGATCTCCGCCAAGCTGAACATCAGCGTGCGCACCGTCGAAAGCTACCGCGCCGAGGTCATGGAAAAGATGCGGGCCGAGAGCGTCGCCGCGCTGGTGCGCCAGGCGATCCGGCTCGGGCGCATCACACCGTAGAATTACCACCCGTTCATTACCACCCGATCGATACGAATACCCGCTCCCAGCGAATCCCCTATTTTTGAAAACAAGAACGCACTCTGTCCGCGACCGCGTTTGCGCCGTGTCGAAGCGACCAGGTCTGGGAGGCACCGGCAGGGTATGCCGCAGCGACGTCGATCGACGGCCAGTCGTGCGCTTCGCGATGGAGCGTACCATGACCCTTTGGAAAACCGAACGCGGCTCCGCACCTCTATTCACTCCGGATGCGCCTGCGCGCCATCTCCATGTGGCCGATCTTGTGGTCATCGCTGCGGCTCCCGGCCTCCTGCTTCTTTGGCTCGTTCCGCTTCCGCTTGTCCTGCCGGTTCTTAGCATCCTGTCGTTCGTGACCGCCGGCGTCGTAGCGCTTGTGGCCCACTATTCCGGAATCGATCGCCGCGCTCCGGGAATATCAGCTTGGGACGTCGCTGCCCTGTTCACGTTGATTTGGATCACCGCCGGGCTGATGAGCGGCACCAAGCAGTTCGTCGAACTTTTCGATCGTCTTGCGACGATCCCATAGAGCGGCGTGACTGCCCCGAGTGTCCTGCACCGCCGCCGGCCGTTGAATGTCGCCGACGAAAGCCGCTCCGATTTGGCGTTGGCCGGCGGCGATCCCGAATCAGGCCCACATCGCGATGATTGCGAGACTTCGCGGAGGAACGAGGAAGCCGCTCCATGACGGATCTGTTCGCGCCCGACGCCATTTCGGCGTTTTTCCAGGTCGTCATCATCGATTTGTCGCTGGCCGGCGACAACGCCATCGTTGTCGGCATGGCTGCCGCGGGTTTGCCGCCGCAACAGCGTGCACGGGCAATTCTGTTTGGCATGATGGGCGCGACTGTCCTGCTCGTCCTGCTCGCAAGCGTAACCACGCAACTGCTCAAGATCGTGGGCCTTCTGTTTGCGGGCGGCGTTCTCCTCCTTTGGGTGTCCTGGAAAATGTGGCGGGAGCTTCGATGGTCAGGCAACGAAGAACTGGAAGCCGTCGAGGCGCTGACGAGGTTTGACATCAACGCCGACGGGACGATTGCCGGGCGTGCTCCCCGTAAGACCCTGGCCCAGGCCGCCGTGCAAATCGTCGTCGCCGACCTCTCGATGTCGCTTGACAATGTTCTCGCCGTTGCCGGGGCGGCGCGAGAGCATCCGCTCGTTCTTGTTTTCGGACTT
>Ga0209131_1002459_pt1 | contig 12546 bp, 9 predicted proteins | sample GraSoi_2013_40cm_FD_185826 | JGI IMG/M metagenome (GOLD analysis project Ga0209131, IMG submission 185826) | Grasslands soil microbial communities from the Angelo Coastal Reserve, California, USA - Sample 9_17_2013_40cm (SPAdes) (version 2) | ecosystem: Environmental > Terrestrial > Soil >...
AGGTCAAGGCCGAATGGGCGGTGATCTGCACCGTTCACAACCTCCAAAAGCTCGCGCTGGCTGCCGCCTGAGCGCCCACATGCGAATTAGTCACGGCCATACAACGACTAAACAGACAGGCTCCTAGAGCCTGCCAAGCATCCCAGCGATCGAGCACGGTTGTCACCACAACGTGGCACGGCATGCCGGCGGGCGGCATCATCGAGCGGGCGTCATCGAGGGACCGAACATTGTCGAAGATCAGCAGAGAAGGCGCAGCGCCGAGAGCACAGAGGGTGCGGAGGCCCTGATCCTCGATCCGCAGGTCGGGCGGGAAATTGAGATCGAGGAAGGTCTGGCCGATGCGGGCGAGATCGATCGTCGACGCCTCGCTCCCTGCATCGACTATGAAGGTGCCGCCTGGATAACGGCTGCGATGGCACCGGGCGAATTCGCGAGCGAGCTCGCTCTTGCCCACGCCGGGCGCACCATGGAGGACGATGACGTTGTCGGTCGAAGGATCGCCGAGACGAGCGAGCATCTGATCGAGCAGGTCGTCACGTTCCACAAACGGAAGGTTATGACGCGCCGGAACGTTGCTTTGAAAGCGGCGTGCTGGCGCGAACCCGCGCGTTGCCGCAGCGGCTATATCCTGCGGCGTGAGCCCTTGAAATAAGAATTGATTGAAGTCGCGCCCCGCGCCAATGGATTCGGCTTGTACCCCAATTCCCGCACCGGCCGGGTGGTTACCCGCTGCGGTCAAGCTTTTTTTGCGGGGCCGCCGACCGAGATGTTTCCGGTGCTGAAAGTTCCGTGTACCAGCACCTCTTCCATGCGAGCGCCGGTACCCTCTCTAACCGTGATGTCGCCGAGTTGAACTTCCATGGCCTCTAGTCGGCCAATATCAAGGCCGATCGCGCCACCCCGCTTCAGCGCGGCAATGAGTTCGTGCGCAAGCACGTGCAGCGCGGCTTGTTCTTCGCCGGATTGACTATCAATCACCTCAGCGAGGACGGCTCTGCGGGCAGGCGAGGCGGGCGTCTTTTCCATTGCGAGCGCCGAGGCGGTTAATGCACCGATTGTCACCGGATCAGCCATGATTCAATCCCGCGCCTGCCAGCGCACTGCGCGCTGCGCGGAAACGTATCTGTGGCCGAACACAATCGCAAGCGGCAATGCTTCGCCGCACTCGCTACTTCAACGTGGCCAGATACGCCACCAGATCGTCGCGGTCCTTTTCGGCGATGCCCTGGAACACGCCCATGGCGGTGCCGGGGATCATGGTGGAGGGAAACATCATCCAGCCGCCGATGGCGTCTTCGGTCCATTCCCAGTTGGCGCGGTTCTTGAAAGCATTGGTGTAGCCGAACCCCGGCACGGTGCCGGCCTTCTTGCCGACGATGCCGAACAGGTTGGGGCCGAACCGGTTGTCGCCGCCTTTGTCGCTGGTGTGGCAGATCGCGCATTGCCGCACGAACGCGGCCTTGCCGTTGGCAGCATCGCCGTCCGCCTGGGCGGCGCCGGCGAAGCAGGTGAGCGCTAACGCGCCCAAGGCAAACGTCCCCCGGGCGGCGCCGTTTCGCATTGCATTTGTCTTCAGTCCGCCGCGCAGGCTTCCCCTAAACATGCTTCCTCCAGCCTCTTCTTGTTCGTGATATTGCCGGCGCCCGACGGGGCCGCAATAGGATCGTCGTTTGTAGCGTTTTTGTTGCGGATTCCAAGTGCAACAAAGTAGCGCCGGACTATAATGACCGTGAAAGGCACTGGCGCGGCGGCTGATCCGTCGAATGCAACAGCGCAGGCCGAATGGACAATGCCCGGCGCATGCCGGCAGCGGACGGACACGGAGGGAGCTATCGATGACGATTAAACAGGCATTACTAGCCGGAACGGCGATCAGCTTTGCGACGCTGGCGGCCGGCGCGCCGAACGCGGCGAGAGCCCAGCAGGCCGCCGCCGTGGCGGCGCCGGCAATCGACGCCGATGATATCGGCGGCGTCGTGACCAGCCGCATGGGACCGGAATCCGGCGTCTGGGTGGTGGCGGAAACGACGGACCTCGGAACACGGTTCGCCAAGATGGCGGTGACCGACGATCTCGGACGCTTCGTGGTGCCGGACCTGCCGAAGGGGACATATCGGGTATGGGTGCGGGGCTACGGCCTTGTCGACTCGCCCAAGGTCGCGACCGAGCCCGGCAAGACCCTCAACCTCACCGCCGTCATCGCCCCGAGCCTTGCGGCGGCGGCGCAATACTATCCGGCAATCTATTGGGCCTCGATGATCAGGGTGCCGGACAAGAGCAAGTTCCCCGGCACCGGCGCCGACGGCAACGGCATTCCGGTCAGCTTCAAGGCCCAGGACTTGTGGCTCAACACGGTCAAGACCAACGGTTGTGGCAATTGCCACCAGATCGGCAATTATGCCACGCGCACCATTCCGGAGGCGCTGGGCCACTTCGATTCCTCGCTTGCCGCATGGGCGCGCCGCCTGCAGTCCGGCCCGGCCGGCCGCAACATGATCAGCGCCATAGCCAGCCTGATGACGCCCGACGGCGGCCATCTCGCAGCGCTCGCCGACTGGACCGATCGCATCAAGGCCGGCGAGATTCCGAGCGCGACGCCGCCGCGCCCCGTCGGGGTCGAGCGCAACCTCGTCGTCACGGTGCGCGACTGGTCGGACCCCAAGCACTATCTCCACGACCTGACGCTGACCGACCGGCGCAAACCGACCGTCAACGGCTACGGGCTGATCTATGGCGCGGCAGAGCTCTCCACCGACAATCTGCCGATCCTCGATCCGGTGAAGAACACCAAGACCGCCATGAAGGTGCCGGTCGCTGATCCCAAATACGCGCCGAGCTCGGCGCTCGCCAATCAGGTGCTGGCGCCATCGGCCTATTTCGGCACGGAGCAGGTGTGGGATAGCCAGGTCAACGCGCACAACCCGATGATGGACCAGGACGGCCGGGTTTATTTCACGGCGCAGACTCGTTCGCCGAAAGATCCGCCGGATTACTGCAAAAAGGATTCGCCGATCCGCTCGGCGCAGCTCTACCCGCTCGCCGGACCGCAAAGCGGGTTCGTGCAGAATGCGCGCCAGGTCACGGTTTGGGATCCCAACACCAAGAAATTCTCCCACATCGACACCTGCTTCGGCACCCATCATCTGAACTTCGCCGAGGATGCCAACAACACGCTGTGGCTCAGCAACAACACCCAGGGCGAACGCGCCGTCGTGGGCTGGATCAACACCAAGCTTTACTGGGAGACCGGCGACGCCGTGAAGTCCCAGGGCTGGACCGCGCTGATCGTAGACACCAACCGCAACGGCAAGCGCGACGAGGGCTACAACGAACCCGGCAAACCGGCCGACTACAGCAAGGACACGCGCATTCCGTTCGCCATGTACGGGATCGGCTACTCGCCGCTCGACGGCTCGATCTGGGGATCGAACCTCACCCACCCGGGTTACATCGTGCGCCTCGCCCCGGGCTCCAATCCACCGGAAACCGCACTCGCGGAAATCTACAAGATTCCGCTGCCCGGCTTCGGCATTCGTGGCAGCGACGTCGACCGCAACGGCGTGGTGTGGATGCCGCTCGACTCAGGCCACATCGCGAGCTTCGATCGCCGCAAATGCAAGGGCCCGCTCAACGGGCCGGGCGCCGAGCTTGGCGAGAAATGTCCCGAGGGCTTCGCGTTCTATCCGATCCCGGGGCCGGGCTTCCAAGGCGATCCGGGTGCGGAAGAGAATCCGTATTACACCTGGGTCGACCAGCACAACATCTTAGGGCTAGGCGCCGACGTTCCGCTTGCGACCGGCAACCAGTCGGATTCGCTCCATGCATTGGTGGGCGGCCAGGTGATCGAGCTGCGCGTCCCCTATCCGATGGGCTTTTTCGCCAAAGGCCTCGACGGCCGCATCGACGACCCCAACGCCGGCTGGAAGGGCCGTGGCCTGTGGGTGACGTCCGGCAACCGCACCCCGATGCATATCGAGGGCATCGACGCCCCGGCCCCCGGCGCCCCCGGCAAGACCCCGGAGACCTTGTCGAGCCCGCTGGTCGTGCACTTCCAGCTGCGGCCTGATCCGTTGGCGCATTGAGCGGAGTGCTCGCGAGCTAGGGTAAATCGCATTTGGTGCAGCCGCGCTGCTCCCTCTCCCCGCAAGTGGGGAGAGGTGGAGGGGAGAAGAGAACCGGAGACCTCCATGCGGTTCATCCCCATCGGACAGGAATTCGTCGCTGAGGTCACCGGCGTCGATCTGCGCGCGCCCCTCAACGCGGCCGCGGCGATCCACGCCGCCATGGACCGCCACGCCGTACTGGTCTTCCGCGATCAGCCGCTCTCCGACGAGGAGCAGATCGCGTTCACGAAAGCCCTCGGCAAGATCGAGCTCAACACGGCTAACAACGTGACGCGGCTCGATCAGCGCCGCCTCGGCATCGAGATGAGCGACATTTCGAATCTCGATCAGCAGGGCCACCTGCTGGCGCGCGACGATCGCCGGCGCGCGTTCAATCTCGGCAACCAGCTGTGGCATTCGGATTCCTCCTTCAAGGCGGTATCGGCGAAATACTCGCTGCTGTCCGCCCGCATCGTCCCGTCCGCCGGCGGCAATACCGAGTTCGCGGACATGCGCGCCGCCTACGATACGCTCGATCCTGAAACCAAGGCCGCGGTCGAGGACCTGATCACCGAGCACTCGCTGTTGTTCTCCCGCGGCCAGCTCGGCTTTACGGATTTCACCGCCGAGGAGCGGTCGAAGTTCGCGCCGGTGCGCCATCGCCTGGTGCGGACTAATCCGGCGACCGGGCGCAAGTCGCTGTTCCTGTCGTCGCACATCGGCGGCATCGTCGGCTGGCCGGTGCCGGAAGCGCTCGCTTTCGTGCGCGAACTCGCCGAGCACGCAACTCAGCGGCAATTCGTCTACGCCCATGCTTGGCGCCAACATGATCTCGTGATGTGGGATAATCGCCAGACCATGCATCGCGCCCGGCGCTACCGGGACACGGGCGAGGTACGCGACCTGCGCCGCACCACGCTCGAAGGCGACGGACCGACGACGGCGCAGACGGCGGTGGCATAGAATTGGTAAGGTGGGCAAAATCGCCCGCAACGACCGTCGTACTTTTTGGAGGCTTGGCCCGCGATTTTGCCCACGCGGTCGGACTTGCGAGGTTGGACAGCGTGGGCAAAGGCGGAACCCCGGCCATGCAGTTTCGGCGGCACTTCGGCCGCCTTTGCCCACCCTACCCGCTCAACCCATCCTACGCACTGAGAGGGGGCGATTATGAAATTTCCCCGCCGTCGTTTTCTGCAGCTTGCAGGCATCGCTGCCGCCACATCGGCCCTGCAGCGGCCCGGTCTGGCGCTCGACTATCCGACTCGGCCGGTGCGCTGGGTGGTGGGATACCCGCCAGGCGGTCCGCAGGACATCGTCGCGCGCCTGCTGGGTCAATTTCTGTCCGAGCGATTCGGCCAGCAATTCATCATCGAGAACCGATCGGGCGCCGGTGGCAATATTGGCGCCGAGGCTGTCATCAATGCGGCGCCCGACGGCTACACGATGTTGCTGGTCGGTTCGCCCAATGCGATCAACGCGACCCTCTATGAGAAGCTTAATTTCGTTTTTCTCCGCGACATCGTGCCGGTGGCTAGCATCGGCCGGGTGCCGCTCGTCATGGAAGTGCATCCGTCGGTCCCGGCCAAGACGGTTCCTGAGTTCATCGCCTACGCCAAGGCCAATCCCGGCAAGATCAATTATGCGTCGGCGGGAAACGGAACGCCGCAGCATGTCTCAGCCGAGTTGTTCAAGATAATGACCGGCGTCACCATGCTGCACGTGCCCTATCGCGGCGCCGCCCCGGCGGTGACGGACATGATCAGCGGCCATGTCCAGGTGATGTTCGATCCGATGCCCACGGCGATCGAGCAGATCAAGGCCGGCCGGCTGCGCGCGCTGGCGGTGACGACCACAAAGCGGTCGGACGCGCTGCCGGATCTGCCGACGGTCAGCGATTCTCTGCCGGGTTTCGCGGCCGACACCTGGTATGGCGCGGGCGTGCCCAGGAACACGCCCGTGGAGATCGTCGACGCGCTCAACAGGGAAATCAATGCGGTCCTCGGCGATGCCAGGGTGAAGGCGCGGCTTGCCGATCTCGGCGCCACCGTGCTGGTGGGCACGCCCGCCGACTTCGGCAGGATGCTCGCCGATGAGACCGAGAAATGGGGCAGGGTGGTCAAAGCATCCGGAGCGAAGCCGGAGTAGGGTTGCCGTCATGCCCGCGCTCGTGGCCACGACAAGCCTGCCGGATGCTATGCTATGCAGAGGGGACAGTGTATTGCGGGATCCGCTCACTCAATCGACACGCCGCTCGCCTTGATCGGCTCCGCCCATTTTGCAATCTCGGCCGGGATGAATGTTGCGAGGTATTCGGGGCTGCGGCGTTCCGGCGCCACCACGGTGACGCCGACGCTTTCGAGTCGCTCACGCACGGCAGGTGAATCAAGGGCCTCGCTCGTCGCCTTGGCGAGCCGCTGTACCGCCAAAGCAGGCGTTCCTTTCGGAAACACCAGGGCGATCCAGGCATTGCAGTCGAGACCGGGCAGGCCCTGCTCCTGCGCGGTCGGGACGCGCGCGAGCACCGGTGGCCGCGTCGGCCCGAGCGTCGCGATTGCCTTCACGGCGCCGGCTTCGATTTGGGGAAATGCGGTCGAAATCTGCTCGCAGGAATAGTCGATCCGGCCCGCGATCATATCTTGCATGGCCGGCCCGGCGCCCCGATAGGGAATATGGGCGATGCGGGTGCCGATGAGGGTATCGAGCATGATGGCGCACACGTGTCCGCCCGATCCGCCCCCGGCGGAGGAATATTGCAATTTCGCCTGATTGGCTTTGGTGTAAGCGACGAATTCCGCGAGCGTGTTGGCAGGAAAATCTTTTCGGGTGATCAGGATCCGCGCCGAATCGGTGACGAGCGCCACCGGCTCGAAGTCGGCGGCAGCGTTGTAAAGCGGTCTCTTGTACAGGTTCGGAACCTGCGCCAGCACCGCGAGGCCGCCGAGCAGAAGCGAATAGCCGTCCGGCGCCGCCTTGGCGACGCGGTTGGCCCCGGTCATCCCGCCAGCCCCACCGACGTTTTCGATGATGATCTGGCCGTTGAGGATTTCGGCGATCCGCGCCGAAAGGACCCGCGCAATGGTGTCATTCGGCCCGCCAGCCGCGTAAGGCACGACCAGCGTGACGGGCCTCGCCGGCCAGTCCTGCGCGACCGCTGGCCGCGCCAGCATTGCGAGCACAGCCGCCACCATGGTCGCGAGCTTGCGCATGGTTTCCTCCTCCGGCACGACTTGTAGCCCGGATGGAGCCACCGGGTCCGGCCTTCGGCCGGCCCGATGATAAACTCCGCGAAATCCGGGATCGTCTGCGCCCTGCGGCGACGCCTTCCCGCATTCCGCTGCGCTCCATGCGGGCTACAGGCTCAGTGCCGCCTGTGCCTGGCAGCCCCGAGTGTCGCTGAGGGCAATTCGCCGAATGCAAGGCGATAATCGCGGGCAAAATGGCCCGGATTAAGAAAACCGCACGCGAACGCCGTAGAGACTACAGTTGTGGCACTGTCGGGCTCAAGAAGCATGCGACGGGCGTGCTGGAGCCGGATGCTCTTGACGAAGGCCATTGGGGAGCAGTCGCGCGAATCTCTGAATGCCTTGAATATGCTGCGGGCGCTCGCGCCGGCGGCGGCCGCAAGGGCCTCGACCGTGATCGGGCGATTCCAATTGGCAGCGATGTATTCCTCGACCAGGCGGACCTGCCAGGGTGCAGGACGCGGCTGCTCCCGCACGAGAAGGTCGCTGAAGTTATGCGGGTTAGCGGTCAGGAAGGCGATGAGCAACATCTGCTCGAATTCGACGAGAGCCGCGGCCGGCACCTTTCCATCGTCACGGTCGAGTTCGCTCACCATGAATTCGAGCATGCGCCGCATGCGCCGCAGCGCCGGGTTGTCAAAGCTGGAGCGGTGGGCGAATTCGATGTATCGGGTGATCGGAATGCCGGTCGCGGCGCTCAGCTTGGCCTGCAGGGCCGCCGTCTCGACCCGGAAAATGAACGATTCGAAGCCGGGCTGATATTCGTGCGTCATCTCGACTCCCGCCGGGATGACACACGCCTCATTGTGGTCGATGTTGAATTGGCTGCCGCCAAATGTTGTCCTGCCGGCCTTATGCAAGGCGAACTGCTGTTTGATGACCGGCGCGCTCGGAAAGCGCACGCGGTAGGCTGCCGAACACGCGCCATATAGGAGATCGACGCTCTTGAGCCGAACATAGCTCCTATCGACTTCGAACAGCGCCGCCTCGGCCCCAACTTCAAACCCCGTCGCCCCGAAACGCGTGACAAGCATCTGTCGGAATTCGTCGGGACTTTGCGTATGGATGAGTGGAAACCTATGCAGCGGCCGCAGACTGGATCGACTGAGCATTTCCGGGGATCTTTGCCAGGAAGTGATACGCATGCAACTTTTCTTGCATGATAAGCCGTGGCGAGCCTTAGCGCAACGGTTGCAGCACGCAACTGAGGAGGGGGCGCCGTTCTATAACGCCGCATTGGGAGATGGGGAAAGCCAGCGGGTCGGGCCGAAGCCTGTCCTCGGGCCGGCCACCCGTTTGGCCGGCCCGAGGACAGGCTCCCACCTACAGCGCAAGGCGAGCCGCTTGGCTGCCGATTTGACCGCAAGAATATGTGCCTACCCACCTGACAAGGCCGGCGCCGATCGCTATATCGAACCGCGCGCCCGGCACCGTCCGGGCTTTCGGCGTTTATCAGCCCCTCTTACCTCGTAAGGGAGGGGCTGCCGGAGGGATTTTGGCATGACCGGGTCGGTACGGACGAGCGCAGGGCTCGATGAGCGGCGGCGGCGGCTGTTGTACCGGGCGTGGCATCGCGGCACGCGGGAAATGGACCTGATCATGGGGCGCTTCGCCGACGCCGCGGTCGGCGAATTGACCGAGGCGGAAATCGCCGAGCTGGAGCGGCTCACCGAAGTGCCGGACCCCGAGCTTTACGCTTGGCTCACCGGCGACCGCGAGGTTCCCGACGCCTACGACCTTGCCGTGTTCCGCCGCTTGCGGGAGTTTCATGCCCTGAGGCCGATCGAATGAACATTGCGCGCGCCAAGGCGCATTCCCCCGTCGATCTCTTGGAGCAGGGCCGGCCGCTGACACTTGCGCGCGTCGCCGACGGCGCCGAGGGGCTGGTGCTCGCCGATCTCGCACGCGCCATCGCGGTTAAGCCCAAGGCGCCCGCGACCAGCCTGCTTGTCGTCTGCCGCGACGGCAGCCGCATGGCGCAGCTCTCCCGCGCGCTCGCCTTCTTCGCTCCAGATATCGGCGTGCTGGAATTCCCGGCCTGGGACTGCCAGCCCTATGACCGTGCCTCACCCCACCCCGGCCTCATGGCCCAGCGCATGACGGCATTGTCGCGCCTTGCTCACCTCAAGGAGCAAGCCGGGGCTCAATCGCGGCCCTCGGTTCTGCTTGCCACCGTCAACGCCATGGTTCAGCGCGTGCCAGCTCGCGCCGTTGTGGCCGGGCAGGGGCTGTCGGCGGCGCCCGGCAATGTACTGGCCATGGACGGCATCGTGCGCTGGCTCGAACTCAATGGGTTCATGCGCGCCTCGACGGTGCGCGAAGCCGGCGAATATGCGGTGCGTGGGGGAATCATCGATCTTTATCCTCCTGGCGTCTACGATCCGGTGCGTCTTGACTTCTTCGGCGATACGCTGGAGGCGATTCGCACCTTCGATCCCGAGACCCAGCGCAGCACCGATCAATTGCGCGCGCTCAACCTTGTTCCGGTTGCGGAGTTCCAGCTCACGAGTGAAACCATCCGCCGCTTCCGCACCGGCTATGTGCAGGCGTTCGGGGCCGCGACGCCGGACGATCTGCTCTACGAGGCAGTGAGCGAAGGGCGTCGCTATCCCGGCATGGAGCACTGGCTGCCGCTGTTCCACGACGGCCTCGATACTTTGTTGGATTATCTGCCTGGTACTCCGGTCGCGATGGAGCCATTGACCGAGGACGCGGCCCACGAGCGCTTCGCCCAGATCGCGGACTATTACGATGCGCGCCGCCAGGACCTCGCTCAGGGCGCCGAGAAAGCGTCCGGTGTTGCTTACAAGCCACTGCCGCCGGACCGCCTCTACCTCGGCGAGACCGAATGGCGCGAGCGGCTCGACACCGTCAAGCTCGTCCGCTTGGTGCCGTTTGCGGCGCCGCCCCCTCCCTACCCTCCCCCGCATGCGGGGGAGGGTAGGGAGGGGGTGGTGATCGACGCCAGCACGCGGCAGGGCCGCAATTTTGCGCCCGAGCGGGCCCAGCCGGACGCCAATGTGTTCGATGCCGTCAGGGCCCACGTGAATGCGCTGCAGTCGGCCGGCAAGCGCGTGGTTTTCGCGCTCTGGAGCGACGGCGCGCGTGACCGCATGAGCCATGTGCTGGCCGATCATGCGATGCTCAATCTGGTCAACGTTGAGACCTGGCCCCAGGCGTTGGCGCGGCCGGCGCACGAGCTCGCGCTCGCGGTGCTTGGCCTTGAATCCGGATTCGAGACCGATGCGCTCGCTGTCATCGGCGAGCAGGACATTCTGGGCGACCGCCTGGTGCGCCCGCGGCGCGTGTCCAAGCGTGCCGAGAATTTCATTGCCGAGGTGTCGGCGCTCTCCGCCGGCGACCTCGTGGTCCATGTGGATCACGGCATCGGCCGCTTCATCGGCCTGAAAACCATTCAGGCGGCCGGCGCGCCGCATGACTGCCTCGAAATTCACTATGCCGGCAATGACAAGCTGTTCCTGCCGGTCGAGAACATCGAGCTGTTGTCGCGCTATGGTTCCGAGGACGTCGCGGTCGAGTTGGACCGGCTGGGCGGCGCAGCCTGGCAGGCTCGCAAGGCGCGGATGAAGAGCCGCATCCGCGAAATGGCGAGCGAGCTCATCAAGATCGCGGCCGAGCGCCATCTGCGCGAGGCGCCGCGGCTCGCGGCCGCGCAGGGACTTTACGACGAATTCTGCGCCGGCTTTCCGTATGAGGAGACCGACGACCAGCGCGTCGCCATCGATGCGGCGCTCGACGATCTTGCCTCTGGTCGGCCGATGGACCGGCTCGTTTGCGGCGACGTCGGCTTCGGCAAGACCGAGGTGGCGTTGCGCGCTGCCTTTGTCACGGTCATGGCCGGCAAGCAGGTGGCCGTGGTGGTGCCGACCACGCTCTTAGCCCGGCAGCACCACAAGACCTTCTCCGATCGGTTTCGCGGGCTCCCGGTTCATGTCGCGCAGGCGTCGCGCCTCGTCGGCAACGCAGGGCTTGCGAAGGTGCGGGAGGGGCTCGCCGCCGGCACGATCGACATTGTCATCGGCACCCATGCGTTGCTCGCCAAGACGGTCAAGTTCCGCGATCTCGGGTTTCTGGTCGTGGACGAGGAGCAGCATTTCGGCGTCGCCCACAAGGAACGCCTCAAAACGCTGCGCGCCGAGGTGCACGTGCTGACGCTGACCGCAACGCCGATCCCGCGCACGTTGCAGCTGGCGCTCACCGGCGTGCGCGAACTCTCGATCATCGCGTCGCCGCCGATCGACCGCCTGGCCGTGCGCACTTCGGTGTCGCCGTTCGATCCCCTGATCGTGCGGGAGGCGCTGCTGCGCGAGCGCTACCGGGGCGGCCAATCTTTCTATGTCTGCCCGCGCATCGAGAATCTTGCGGAGGCCAAAGAATTTCTCGACAAGAACGTGCCCGAGGCGCGCGTTGCGGTGGCCCACGGTCAGATGCCGCCGACCGTGCTGGAAGACGTCATGTCGGCCTTCTATGACGGCAAATACGACGTTCTGCTTTCCACCACCATCATCGAGTCCGGCCTCGATATCCCGACCGCAAATACGCTGATCGTTCACCGCGCCGACATGTTCGGCCTTGCCCAGCTCTACCAGCTGCGCGGCCGGGTGGGGCGCTCGAAGACGCGCGCGTATGCGCTGCTCACGCTGCCGGTCGGGCGCAAGCTCACCGCGCAGGCGGAGCGCCGGCTCAAGGTGCTGCAATCGCTCGACACGCTTGGGGCGGGTTTCCAGCTCGCCTCTCACGACCTCGATATCCGCGGCGCCGGCAATCTGCTTGGCGAGGAACAGTCCGGTCATATCAAGGAGGTCGGCTTCGAGCTTTACCAGCAGATGCTCGAGGAGGCGGTGGCGAGCCTCAAGGCCGGCATCGTCGAGCCGGTGGCCGACCGCTGGTCGCCGCAGATCACGATCGGGACGCCTGTGCTCATCCCGGAGGATTATGTGGCGGACCTCCCGGTACGCCTCAACCTCTACCGGCGGCTCGCCGAGCTGGAGGACGAGCGCGACATCGACGCATTTGGGGCCGAGATGGTGGACCGCTTCGGCCCGCTGCCTGACGAGGTGAAGCATCTGCTCGCCACAGTGGTGCTCAAGGCGCTTTGCCGCCGTGCGAACGTGGCAAAGATCGAAACCGGACCTAAGGGCGCGGTGATCTCGTTCCGGGACGACCGTTTTGCCAAT
>Ga0209131_1002461_pt1 | contig 12532 bp, 11 predicted proteins | sample GraSoi_2013_40cm_FD_185826 | JGI IMG/M metagenome (GOLD analysis project Ga0209131, IMG submission 185826) | Grasslands soil microbial communities from the Angelo Coastal Reserve, California, USA - Sample 9_17_2013_40cm (SPAdes) (version 2) | ecosystem: Environmental > Terrestrial > Soil >...
CCAGTATCTTCGCCGATCTCGGCGGTTTGCTCGTAATGGTTGCAGTGCTCTGGTATCTCGCCGGACTCGGAAAATACTTTTTCGCTGCGGAGCGCTCAGCTCCACGAAGCGATCTGCCCGCCGATGCGAGTCCCTCAGGGAATCTACTGCTTGCGGGAGGAGTATTCCTGGTGCTGCTCGGTTTCCTCCACGGCGGCTACTATGCTGCCGTAGATCTCTATCGTCACGAGGCGCTCGACTATTCGATTCTTTTGCAAATTAGCAGTGGAGCGACAACTCAGAGCGCCGCGGCGGTTCAGAGCGGACTGGCGGAGTACGGCCAACTACAAGGCGACAAGGCAGTAAAAATCGCCGCGCACTCTCACATCATCGAGTTCGGCCTTCTTTCCATGCTGCTGGCTTTTTTTCAACCCTATGTGAACCTGCACGAGAGGTGGAAGCGGCGCTGGGCGCTCGTGCTTTTGCTCGGATCCGTGCTTCTGCCCATTTGCGTGCTGCTTGAGTTGAAGTATGGATTGGTCGCGGGCGGATTGGCGGACGTGGGAGGCCTGCTTGTGATCGTGGCGCTCCTGGCGATGTGGATCGGTGTTCTGCGTTACACCGGCCAACTGGATGCGGGAGGCGCAACATGAGCGGCGCGCGCCAGCTACTCCTTGCGGGCGGGATTGCTCTCGCCGTGTGGGGCATGGGCTACGGCCTGTGGTACGCGGTTTTTGCCGAACACCAGGCGCTGGAACAAATTGGCGCATCACTGGCGACTGGGTTTGGCGGGGCCGCGGAACGGAACTCGGCGCTCTCCGAAGGGGCTTTTCAGCAATACCGGCAAGCAAAATACGTCTACGACCGGCAAGTGGATGTGCACGGCCACTGGATCGGCCTTGCAGTGGTTTTGATCGTATTAGGGATTGGCCTCGATCGCCTAGCGTTCTCGGAGCGAATCAAAATGATTCTCTCTGTGAGCGCCTTACTCGGCTCTTTTCTCTTTCCGCTGGGAGTGCTCTTGCAAACGCTGGACCGGGGCAACGGACCGCGCGCCCTCACTGTCCTCGGATCGGCGCTCGTCATTGGCGCCTTCGGCACTTTCGCACTGGGGATCGCACGCAAATCCGCCTGTGCCCCGCAATAGGTAGGTCGCAAACCATTTGTTGTAATAAGGTTTTGATCTCCTCAGGCCGTTCAAGCGTCGCGCTCACAGATTTATACGTGGATACACCATTGGGAATGACGTTTACCGCCAACTTGCGGTCAATCCTTGGTTCTGTCGAAAACTGGTAACATCACTGATAGGGGGAGCGCCAAACATGCGGGAATATTCGCGACTGAATTGCGACGCGCTTTCATAGCCGACACGATAGGCTGCGCTTGCCGCGTCCGTGCCTTCCACCACTAACAACCGTCGCGCTTCCAGCAGGCGCAGGCGCTTTTGATATTGCAGGGGGCTCATGGCCGTCACTTCTTTGAAATGAAAGTGGAAAGACGACGGGCTCATATGGGCCATTTCCGCCAGGTCTTCCACGCGGATTGGTTCCGAAAATTTAGTCTTCAGCCTTCGAATAACGTGCGCAATACGCTGGATGTTGGTGCCGTTAACCGCTATCTGCGCGATACGCCGGCCATACGAACCATTCAACAGCCGATAGTAAACCTCGCGTATGACCATCGGGGCCAGCAACGGAACATCCTGCGGCGTCTCCAGCAGCCTCGCAAGCCTCAACAGAGCATCGGTTAGCTGATCGTTGGTGCTGCCGATAAACAGGGCGCGCTCCGTGGGAGCGCCATGCGCTTCTGTCCGGACCGTCTCCGTTATGAGATCGCTCAGTTGCCTGGGATCGATGTCCAATTGCAGGGCCAAGTAGGGTTTTTCGGGTGTCGCCACCGTCACATGCCCCGTTGCCGGCAGATCGACTGATACGACCACAAATTCGGATGCGCTGTAGTGGTAGGTTTCGTCCTCCAGCATCACTTCTTTCTCGCCCTGCACCACGAGGCAAAGAGACGCATTGTAGACAACCGGCATCCTCGCGCTTGGCGCCGACATTTTGAAGAAGTGAAGCGGGGCAATAGCGGTGTCGTTGAGCCCATCCGTTTTGGAGTATTTGCCAATCGAGCCAGCTAACTCCCGCTGTTGATTCTTGTTCATGAAGCATTTTCCCCTTTATCTTCGCCGCTCTAGCATCAGCATCTTTCCCCACGAGTAAACATTCGATCCGGCAATCTGTAGGATTAGGCAATCATACTGGAGGTCTATGTATTTAGTAAAAGCCGTTCCCGGCATCTACTGAGGGTATGAGAATCACCTGGCTTCAAAAGGAGACAACCATGAAAATCGCACTCGTAACCGGAGGAAGCCGTGGTCTGGGCAAGAGCATGTCCCTGCATATCGCCGCTAAGGGAAATGATGTCGTCCTGACTTACAACCGCAAGAAGGCGGAAGCCGAAGACGTTGTGAAACAAATCGAAAAAACCGGCCGGAAAGCCGCAGCGCTTGCGCTCGACGTTTCCGGCAGCAAGTTCTTTGACGGTTTTGTCGAAAAACTCAAAGAAGTCCTGCAAGCAAAGTGGAAGCGCGATGACTTCGACTTCCTGGTGAACAATGCCGGTATCGGGATCCACGCCCCCTTTGCGCAGACCAGCGAAAAGCAATTTGACGAGCTGATGAACGTTCAACTCAAGGGCCCCTTTTTCCTGACGCAGAAATTACTGCCACTCATAAAGGATGGCGGCCGCATCGTGAACCTCTCGACGGGTCTGGCGCGCTTCACCCTGCCGGGTTATGCGGCGTATGCCACGGTGAAGGGCAGCATCGAAGTGTTGACGCGCTATATGGCCAAGGAATTGGGAGCGCGCAAGATCAGCGTAAACGTAGTCGCACCCGGGCCGATTGAAAACGATTTCGCCGGCGGCGTTGTACGTGACAACAAAGAGGTCAACAAATTCCTCGCGTCGCAAACTACCCTTGGGCGCGTCGGGCTGCCCGACGATATCGGCGGTGCAGTCGCTTCCTTGCTGGCGGACGACAATCACTGGATCACCGGTCAGCGAATCGAGGCCTCCGGCGGCATGTTCCTCTGAGACGGGAAATCCGCATCGCTTCGCGAACGAATGGAGAATACAATGACCGTCGAAACCCATGTGCTGGAAGAAGCTGAAGCTATATTTCAGAATATGAGCAAAGGACAATTCCGCGCTGTGCTTATGATCTAAGGTTGACTCGTCCGGGCCAGATTCTGAAAGGCGTATGACCCAGTGAACACCGATGCGCTCACGAATCCAACCGTTAAGGCCGCCTTTGAAGCATTCCAGACCGGTGACCGGAAAGCCTGGTCGGCGCTCTTTGAGCCTAATGCTGAGCTCTATGACGATGGGAGCCCTCGTAGCCTCAAGGAATTTACCCGCGATGCGCTAGGTCACGAGCGGTTCACTTCAATCGATCGCGTCGAGAACAACGGGCTGGATCTCACCGGCGCATTCCATTCGGACCGATGGGGCGATTTTCGGACTTACTTCAGGTTTCAGCTCTCGTCTGTGGGTAAGATCAAACGAGTGGATATTGGGCGGGCCACCTAGGGGAAACTATATGTTGACCCTGTAGAGGGTCGCGCACTCTGCGGGAGAATTTCTGAATGCATACACTGAAGGTTATGTTCGGTGGCTTCCTACTTCTAGCAGTGTGCCTGCTTCTCGGGCGCTGGATTGGCGGCGCGGCAGCGACGGTCGTCGCTACTACGATCAAGTGTTTTCTCCTGCTCTGGCTAGTCGCCACGCTGGTCAATATGTGGGTTGGCGTCAGTAAAGCCGGCTACTCCATCAAGGATGAGGCTCCAATTGCTCTGCTAGTCTTTGCAGTCCCGGCGATCATTGCCATTGTCATTTGGTGGAGATCCTTTACTTCTTAAGCTGAACGACCTGAATGTTTGTTTCAGCATTGGACTCGCGCAAAGCGAGCCAGGCGAGACTGGTCAGTGCCTCTCGCTGCTGGGTGACGTCGGCGCCCGCCCGGGTGTATCTTGTTGACGCGCCCACGAAATTCGATCAGGCAGCGGAGAGCACTCAAACGTTTAACATCAGCTACGTCGGCGCCGCCGGAGAGTGATGAGCGGCACGGTCCAAAGAGCAGCCGAGAAGGCGCTAACTGAGCGCTATGAAGCGCTCCTCCGCGTTTCGCAAACCCTCATTTCAATTCGCTCTTCCGAGGAACTCTTTAGCGTTCTCGCACGCGAGTTGCGCGGGGTGGTGAACTTCTATGTCATGGGCGTCGGCATCTATGACGAGAGTGCGCACGAGATTCGTCTCACGTCGTACGGCGAGCCAGGTGATCACCTCCAGGTTCCAAAACTCGCGCCGGAAGAAACCTTCACGTGGTGGGTGTACCAGCATCAACAACCCTTAATAATTCCCTCCTTAGACGCGGAGACTCGCTTCCCAGCGGTAGCCGAGATGCTCAAGAACCGCGGGGTTCGTTCGGTATGCGCGCTTCCCTTGACGACGGTACACCGGCGCCTCGGGGGCCTCGCGGTGGGCAGCACCGAGGCCGATGCCTATAGCAAGGAGGAAGTCAGATTCCTCTCGCTCGTTGCCAACCAAGTGGCGCTGGCGGTGGACGACGCGTTGAACTTCGACGCGTCACAACATGCCGAGGAGGCCCTCCGCGCCGCGATGTCCGAGCGAACACGCCTGTCAGCAGTCCGTGCGGAAATCGGGATGGCTCTGGCGCGCCAGGATACTTTGAGGGGAATGTTGCATACCTGCGCCGAAGCAATGGTTCGGCATCTCGACGCGGCCTTTGCCCGCATCTGGACGCTCAACAGCGATGGCCAGGAATTGGAGTTGCAAGCAAGCGCTGGAGTGTACACTCGGCTGGATGGTCGTTACAGTCGAATTCCGCTTGGACAACTCAAAATCGGTCTGATTGCTCAAGAAAGAAGAGCGCATCTGACCAACGATGTCCAAAACGATCCGAGGATTGATAACAAGGACTGGGTAAGAGATGAAAAGATGACCTCCTTCGCCGGCTACCCTCTCGTTGTCGAGGATCGGGTCGTGGGCGTTATGGGCATGTTCTCCCAAAGACCGCTTACTGAGAGCACCCTTCACACTCTATCGTTCCTCGCTGATGGCATCGCACAAGGCATCCAGCGCAAGCAAGCGGAAGAAAAGCTCCGCCGGAGTGAAGCTCTTTTGGCGGAGAGCGAACGGCGTTTTCGCCTGATCGTCGACAGCATTCCCGGCCTTGTTCTTACTATGACAGCGGAAGGCGAACTCGAATTCGTCAGTCAGCAATGTCTGGATTATTTTGGCCTGACGCTTGACAAATTGAAAGGTTGGACCACCTCGGACATTGTTCATCGCGATGACCTTCCTCGCGTGCTGGCCACGTGGAGACACTCGATCGAAACCGGCGATCCATATGACTCTGAGTACCGCATCCGCCGTGCCGATGGGATATACCGCTGGTTCCATGTACGCGCTCTCCCCGTGCGGGACACGGACGGTCGTATCATTCGCTGGTATGCCCTGCATGCGGATATTGACGACAGGAAGCGCGTCGAGGAAGCCCTGCGCGCGAGCGAAGAGAGTTTTCGCTTGACGATCGCTAGCATCCCAGGCCTTGTGAATACCATGGGTCCATCAGGTGAACTCGAATCCGCCAATCAGCGGTGGCTCGATTATCACGGCAAGACTCTCCAAGAAATGAAAGGCTGGGAGACCTCTGATGTCATCCATCCGGACGACCTTCCGCGCGCGGCAGCAGCCTGGAAGCGGTCGGTCGAAACTGGGCAGCCGTTCGAGAACGAATACCGCATCCGCCGTGCCGATGGCGTGTATCGTTGGTTTCAGGGTCGCAGCCTTCCTCTGCGAAACAGTGAAGGCCGTATCATCCGCTGGTACAGCTTGATTACAGATATTGACGAGCGCAAACAAGCGGAGGATCGGTTGCAGTTGCTCCTCGATGTCACCAATAAGGTTGTCTCAAATTTGCAGCTTCAAGACCTGCTGCGCGCGATCTCGGCCAGCGTCAGGCGCGTCATGCACTGCGATCTGGTGAGCGTCTGCTTCCCGGACTCGGAGTTGAACAGATTGCAAACCTTCGTGCTCGATTTTCCAGAGAGCAAAGGATTTATCCGAGAGGAGTTCTTTACTTCGATCGAGGGGTCGCTTAGTGGTTTTGTCTTCCGCACCGGCAAGCCCTGGACGGGCAGTGCCATGGACATACTCCAGTTAGGTCTGAACGATGAAGCGGCCACCCCCGAGGGTCTCAAAACCGGATGCATTCTGCCACTTGTTAGCCGGAATCGTATCCTCGGTGTCCTATCCCTTGGCAGACGGGAGGAGAATGCCTTCAGTCAGGATGATATTGGGTTTCTTACCCAGGTAGCGGGCCAAATTGCCATCGCAATAGAGAACGCGTCTGCCTATCGCCAGGTCGAGCAGGCTAGAGCCGATTTGGAGAAGGCTCTAGCCGAAATTAAGCAGCGGACTGAGGCCCTTCGGCGGAGTGAGGGTTACCTAGCTGAGGCGGAGAAATTGAGCCACACAGGCAGTTTCGGCTGGGATGTTTCCAGCGGAGAGATCTACTGGTCTCGAGAAACCTTTCGGATATTTGAATACGAGCCGACAGCCAAGGTTACGCTTGAAATGATAGTGCAACGAACTCACCTGGAAGACAGGTCGGCTGTACAGCAACTAATCGAACGTGTTTCACGCGAGAGGACGGAGTTCGATTTTGACCATCGGTTGCTGGTGCCTGACGGATCCGTCAAATACCTACGGGTCGTGGGCAGTCCCTCGGAGGAGGACGGCAGCTTTGAGTTCGTGGGAGCGGTTACGGATATCACCGAGCGCAAGCGCGCGGACGACGCCCTGCGTCGGAGCGAGGGTTGCTTAGCTGAAGCGCAGAGGTTGACCCGTACGGGCAGTTGGGCATGGAACTTGGCCGCCAGACATAGTGTCTACTGGTCACAGGAACATTACCGCGTGTTTGGCTTCGATCCGGAAGAGGGTATACCGTCAGACGAAGCATTTCACCAGCGCATTCATCCGGAGGACCGAGATAGAGTGCGGAGAGCACTTTTTGCTGGAAGGGAAGATGAAGGCTCCGTCTTCGACGTGGATTACCGTATCGTTCTTCCAGACGGAGCAATTAAGTACATTCGCTCGACTGGTCATCCGGTTTTTGACGCATCCGGGGACATCATCGAATACTTCGGTGCAGCGAGGGACATGACCGAGCAGCACGAAGCGAGAGCGGCTCTGGAGACTGCGTTTGAACAAATAAAGGCATTAAAGGACCAGCTCTACAATGAGAACATCGCGTTGCGCGAAGAGATCGACCGCTCTTCGATGTTTGAGGAGATTGTGGGTGCTTCTCCCGCGCTGCGAGCAGTGCTTTCTCGCGTATCCAAGGTAGCGCCCACGGATTCCACTGTTCTACTCACAGGTGAAACGGGCACAGGCAAAGAGTTGATCGCCCGCGCGATCCACAAAAGATCTCAGCGGTCCTCGCGCGCTTTCGTCAGCGTGAATTGCGCCGCGATTCCCTCTTCGTTGATTGCATCGGAGTTGTTCGGTCATGAGAAGGGCGCCTTTACGGGGGCGACGCAGCGGCGGTTGGGCCGGTTCGAGCTCGCGGAAGAAGGCACCCTCTTCCTTGATGAAGTCGGTGAGCTGCCCGCGGAAACCCAAATTGCGCTATTGCGTGTTCTGCAGGAGCGGGAGTTTGAGCGTGTGGGTGGCAATCAGCCTATCCGTGTTAACGTGCGGGTCGTAGCCGCCACCAATCGCGACCTGGAGGCTGCCATCGCCGCGGGTACGTTTCGTAGCGATCTGTTTTACCGGCTAAACGTTTTTCCGATTGAGATTCCTCCTCTGCGAGAAAGAAGAGAAGACATTCCCCTGCTGGTCGAATACTTCATCGGCCATTTCGCAAGGAAGGCAGGAAAGAGCTTCCGCGGGATAAATAAAAAAACTCTGGACCTTCTTCTATCGTATCCCTGGCCAGGTAATGTTCGCGAATTACAGAACGTCGTCGAGCGTTCTGTCATTGTATGCGAAACAGAGAATTTCTCGGTGGATGAGAGTTGGCTTTCGCCGCAGCCTCTTGCAAGCGAGCCGAAAAGCCGGTTGGAACTGTCTCAAAAGCTTGCCGCCCAGGAGAAAGAGATGATTGAGGCTGCCCTGCGCGAAAGCGGAGGGCGAGTGTCCGGACCATCCGGAGCGGCTGCAAAGCTGGGAATTCATCGATCAACCTTAGAATCGAAAATTATCTCGTTGAAGATCGACAAGTATCGCTTTAAAAGTGCACGTGCCTTGAAAAAATAACTAGCGCACCGATACCTACTCGAAGAAAAACCTCCTAAAAACTGTTGCAGGAAATTTCGGCATTTGCTGAGGTCTTAGACATTCCGCAACCTGCTAACTCGACCTTGCAAAGATTTCCAGGAATGTTCTTGCACCATCGGTTTCCATACGGGCTCTCAGAGCGTATGGTAGGCAAGATGCTTACTGGGTACAAGGTGAGGGCAGCGTGGTGACCGACTCAGTTTTCCTGGTTGTTGACAGCGACCCGGACGACCTCGCGACATTTGCCAGCGCGTTGACCTCTCGTTACGCAAGCGAATACGAGATACGCACGGCCGCTACTGCGAGTGAGGCGCACGCGACCCTGGCGGCACTTTCCGTCGCAGGCATCCCCGTCGCCCTGCTCATCGTCTCGCGGGATCTGGGGGACGCAGACCTCCTCTTGCTCCTGCAGCGTGCTCGTGAGCTCTTTCCCAGCGCCCGCAGGGTTCTGAGCGCGAGATACCTTGACCGTTCGGCATTCGACTTTATTACTGGAGCGATGCGGTCGGGACGGATCGACTACTTCCTCTACAAGCCCTGCAAACCTGTGGTCACACGGTTCTACCCGGTTGTTGACGATCTCCTCGGAGGCTTGCGCCGGACCAGGCAGGAGCGCGGCTTCGAGGCGATTCGGATCATCGGCGAGCAGTGGAATCCCCGCTCCCACCGACTGCGCGACATCCTGGAGCGTAGTACGGTCCCCTTTGGGTTTTACGATAGCGAGTCGGAAGAAGGTAAGCGGATACTTGCCCAGGCCGGCGTGGACGGATCACGTTTACCCGTGCTTTGCTTTCACTACGGCGCTGTGCTCGTCGACCCAACTAACGAGCAGACAGCGGCGGCGCTAGGCGCCAGGACCACGCCGGAACCTGGGCTCTACGACGTGGCCATCGTGGGAGCCGGCCCAGCTGGGCTCGCCGCCTCGGTCTACGCCGCGTCCGAAGGTCTGCGCACAGTCCTGCTCGACCCAGAGACCATTGGTGGCCAGGCTGGAACGAGTTCCCGCATTGAGAATTACCTCGGCTTTCCACGGGGTATAAGCGGAGGGGAGCTTGCGCATAGAGCTTTTGAGCAGGCACAGCGGTTCGGTGTGTCCATCGTCTTCACCAAGGCAGCCACCAGACTGCGCGCAGACGGGATGCGGCTCATCGCGACCCTTTCTGACGGTGCGGAGATAGAAAGCCGGACAGTGGTCATCGCAACGGGTGTGGCCTACCGCCGCTTGGACGTCCCTAGCCTCGAGCGTTTCGCGGGAGTTGGCGTTTTCTACGGCACCGCCACGAGCGAGGCACCAACTTGCACAGGCGAAGAGGTCCTCATCGTGGGCGCTGGCAACTCGGCGGGACAGGCGGCTATACATCTGGCGCGGTTCGCTTCGCGTGTCACGATGATCGTGCGCGGCCAGGCTCTTGCTGCAAGCATGTCCGACTACCTCATCCGCCAGATCGGCGCGCTTTCCAACATCGGCGTGCGACTGGGAACTTGGGTGGTGGACGGCCATGGTGACAGACGCCTCGAGGCCGTCACTGTGGAACGCGTCGACGGTAAGCGCGAGAAATTGTGCGCCGCCGGACTATTCGTCCTCGTCGGGGGCACGCCCCATACTCAGTGGCTCGCGGGCACCATCGAGATGGATGCCAAGGGATACATCCTGACCGGCCGCGACTTGCTCCGCTCCGGCCATCCGCCCAGCGGGTGGAGGCTCGAGCGCGAGCCTTTTTTCTTGGAGACGAGCATGCCGGGAGTGTTCGCTGTCGGCGACGCCCGCTGCCGCTCCGTCAAGCGCGTCGCATCTGCAGTGGGAGAGGGCGCCACGGCGATCCAGCTTGTCCACGAGTACTTGCGCGCAGCATGATCGCCTCAACAAGTATCGCTTTAGAAGTGCCATCGCCTCGAAAAACACTTAACCGCGTCTCTCTTTCTCGACGAAAACGCTCCTGAAAATACTGTAGGAAGTTTCGGCAATTGCTGAAGTCTCGGACATTTCTCTAGCAGCTAACTCGTCTATCTTGAGCACCTTGCAGTTGGACCTGTGATTGCCAGCACAGGAGCATATGACTGTCTCTCCCTACAGTAGAAGTTGGAATTTGTGAGAGAGGGAAGATGCTCAAGATCACGAGGACAGCGAACGGAGATGTGGTCTTTATGGTGAGCGGTCGAATGGACGCAGAAAACCTGGCCGAGTTGAAAACGCTGTTCAGCTCAGAGGCTAGCGGTCGCCGCATTACCTTGGACTTAAAAGAGCTAACCCTAGTGGACCAAGACGCTGTCCGTTTTCTTGAGCGCTGCGAAGCCGGCAACATCCAGCTCAAGAATTGCCCGGCGTATATCCGCGAGTGGATCACGAGAGAACGAGGCCAAAGTTAGCAGCTCATTTGGCTAACAGAACAGGGGAACGTCATTCGTCCGTCTCGCGGCATTGAAATTGACGGTGGTGTGCTATGTGATTGCTGGGAACGACGGGAAAGGAGACATCATGGCGGCAGCGACGCAATTGGCCGTAATACAGGGATTGGACACGGAGAAGCGGAGTGGTGCGTCGCGCCAATTTTCGGATGCGCAGCAACAGAACATCGCGGGCCAGGACGAAGAAGCGACGCTCGTCCTTGCCGCCAAAAGTGGAGATGGACTGGCATTTGAAATTCTCATCGAGCGTTACCAGCGAAGGATTCTAGCCATTGCGCGACGCATCACCCGCACCCGAGAAGATGCAGAAGACATCGTCCAGCAGAGCTTCCAAAAAGCTTTCGTCCACTTGCACAAATTCAAAGGGAAATCTTCCTTCTCGACCTGGTTAACGCGGATCGCCATCAACGAAGCCCTTATGTTGCTGCGCAGAGGTCGCGGCCTGCGCGAGGTATCGATCGACGATTTGAGCGGGAATGAGGAAACCGCACTCGGGCTGGAGATGCCCGATTCACGCGCGGGCCCCGAGAGTGCCTTTTTACAGGGCGAGCGCAACCGAATTCTATCCGACGCAATGGATAAGTTGACGCCAGGAATACGAACAGCAATCGAGCTGCGAGAACTTGGTGAATTATCCATAGAAGAAGCCGCTCGGGTCATGGGGGTTTCGGTCGCAGCGGTGAAAGGCCGCCTGTTCCATGGACGGAGGAAATTGCACCAGGTATTGAAACGCGAGTCCGCCTGGATGTCCGGGAAACAGATCTTGCAGGCGAGCCGTAAGGCGAACGGCCTCTCGCGCCATCAACTCGCCTGCAGTGCCTGTGATTAGAGGGGCGACAAGTGTGACTCGGGAGTCCCGTCAACCCCATCGGGACTCGTGGCAACGAGCTCCTGGGCACGCTACTGAGATCGAGAGCAATTCAACGACGAAAGGAAAGGACTCGTGTATGACATTACAGGGCAAAGGCAAGAGAAATGAGACTTTGGAGGTTCGCGCAACCGCGATTCAGTCTCGCGCGGAAGATACTTCCGCAAACCACACACCAAGTCACGACGAGATCAGGCTCCGCGCCTATGAAATCCATCTTGAGCGTGGCGGCCTCCCAGGCAATGAGCTTGATGATTGGCTGCAAGCCGAACGCGAACTCCAGCGTGCGGCGCCGCCAAAGGCAAACGGAGTTTCGATCAAGAGAGCGGCTCAATGAAACGTCGTGAGTTTATCAAAGATAGTGCCGTGTCCGCACTCGCCCTGGGTACGGCACGTCACACTTTCGAACCGGAAACTTTCGGCAGCGAAAGATCTCCGATCTCGCTCCCGCAGGCGGAATCCAAAGGCCCTTTCTGGCCGGAGGGAGCGCGTCTGGTCGTTTCCATATCGATGCAGATGGAAGCTGGCGCTCAGCCGCTGAGCGGAGCGGAAAGCCCGATGCCGAAACTTGATCCGAGGTATCCCGATCCGCCGGCGATCAAGTGGTACGAATACGGATTCAAAGAAGGACTTCCGCGACTGTTGGACATGTTCGACCGCCGAAAGGTCAAAGTTACCTCCCACATGGTAGGCGCGACTGTCGATCTTCACCCGGCTCTAGCCAAAGAGATCGTCCAGCGCGGGCACGAAGCCTCTGGCCACGGACAAACGTGGGCCGCGCAATATTCCATGACGCCAGAGCAGGAGCGCGAATCGTACAAACAGAGCATCGCGAGCATTGAACGCGCAACAGGCACAAGGCCCTTGGGTTTCAATGCCTTCTGGCTTCGTGGCACACCACACACGTTGGAGATTCTC
>Ga0209131_1002463_pt1 | contig 12525 bp, 11 predicted proteins | sample GraSoi_2013_40cm_FD_185826 | JGI IMG/M metagenome (GOLD analysis project Ga0209131, IMG submission 185826) | Grasslands soil microbial communities from the Angelo Coastal Reserve, California, USA - Sample 9_17_2013_40cm (SPAdes) (version 2) | ecosystem: Environmental > Terrestrial > Soil >...
AGCCACCTCGGCCACGCCCGGCACGGACTGAAGCGCGTAACGAATCTGGAAATCCTGAATGGAACGGAGCTGGTCTGGCGAGTAGCCCGGTCCTTCCACCGCGTACTGATAGACCCACCCGACGCCGGTCGCGTCGGGACCGAGCCTCGTCTTGGCTCCCGCAGGGAGTTTGCTCTGGATGGCGCTGAGATATTCGAGCACGCGCGAGCGCGCCCAATAGAGATCGGTCCCGTCCTGGAAGATCACGTAGACAAACGAAGAGCTGAACATCGACTGCCCGCGCACAACCTTGACCTTCGGAACCGACAGGAACGTAGTGACGAGTGGGTAAGTGACCTGATTCTCGACGACCTGAGGCGCCTGTCCCGGATAATCGGTGTACACGATGACCTGGGTATCCGAGAGATCCGGGATCGCGTCGACGGGCATCGTCCGCAAACGCAAGGCTCCCGCGACGAGCAGGAAGATTGCGCCGAGCGCGATTAGTTCGCGCCGCTTGATTGACCAGGCAATGAGTTTCTCGATCATGGCCGGCGCTCGCCTTCACGCGGGGGCATCTGCATGCCACCCATGTTGAGGCCCATCCCCATCTGCAGCATCAGGCCCTGGATTGCAGCAGCCAGATTGGACTCGGAATCGAGCAGGAAGGTGGCCGACGCGATGACTTCATCACCGGGCTCCAGGCCTTCGACTATCTCGATCAGCGAGTCGCCATGTTGGCCGACACGCACGTCGCGCGGCAGGAACCGGCCGTCGCCTCGGTTCACGAATACGATGTTGTGCGTGCCCGTCGGCAGCACCGCCGCGAGCGGGACGGTCACCGCGCGCCTACCGGCGGTGTTCAGCTCGACCGTGGCATACATCCCCGGGCGGAGCACTCCGCTTGCGTTATCAACCTCCAGCCGGGCCGTGAGCGTCCGCGTCCGCTCATCGAGCTGGGGCTGAATGAACGCGAGGCGGCCGCTGAATTCCGCACCCGGCACAGCGTCAACCCGAACCGCCGCGCGCATGCCCACATGTACGGCGGGCGCGTCCCGCTCGAACACCGCGACATCTACCCACAGCACGCGACGATCGGCGATGAGAAACAGGTTGTCACCTGGCTTCACGGCCTGACCATCGATCACCATCTTTTCGACGATCTCACCGCCTCGAGGGGCATGCAGCAACAGCGTCCGCGTTGCCGTGCCGCGTGCTTCTAGACTGTCGATCTGATCAGCCCCGATATCCCACAGCTCGAGTCGTCGCCTCGCGCCGGCAGCGAGAGTGTCATCCTTCAGCCGCCGAGCCAAGAGGTACTCCTCCTGAGCGCTGACTAGATCTGGGGAGTACAGGGCGAGCAGCGGTTCTCCGCGTTCGACGCGTTTGCCGACATAATCTGCATATAGATGCTCGACCCACCCGCCCACCCGCGCATTGACGTAGGCGCGATTCGGCTCGGCGTAGCTGAGGACGCCCACCGCACGAACCGAGGATTGCACGGGTCGCTCACTCGCGCGCGCGAATGTGATGCCGAGTCGCTGCGCCTCCGAACGGTTGATCGGCACACCAGACGAGTCGGGACTCGCAGCGGGCATGTCGGGCATCCCTTTCATGTCCTGCATTGCTGCGGACTCACCGCCAGGAGCGGACTTCCCCGTGCAGCCAGCTATCGTGACGGCGACGAGGAGACCGATCTTCAAGAGCTTCATGGCTGCGCTCCTGTCGTGAGCTGTCGCAGCATGACGAGTCGAGTTAGGTAATCGGCGGCGACCGCTGCCGCTTCGAGTTGCGCGCGGTAGTGCGCGTCTTCGACTGACAGCAGGGTGAGAAACTCGGCGCGACCAACCTGATAGCTACGCGTTACCGATTCGACAGTCCCTTGAGCGGTGGGCAAGACGCCGTCGACCAGGAGCGCTAGGCGCTGCTGTGACGCTTGGACTCGGGCGGCGGTTTCGGTGACCTCACGACTGAGCTGCAGCTCTGAGTCCCGCAGACCAGCGGCCGCCCCGCTGGAATCCGAGCGCGCGGCGTCGGCCAGCCGGTTCTGTTTGCGCCACGCCCACACCGGAAGGCGCAGACCTACGGAGGCGGAGAAGAAGTCCGGAAAGTTGAAGTTGAAGGCGCGCGGTCGGTAACCGTAGCGCAGCGTCAGGGTGAAGTCGGGTCGTGCGCCGAGGCGCTCGACCTGAGTCGTGCGCGTTGCGGCATCGACCGCGGCCCGCCCAATGGCGAGCCGGGGATGGGTTGAGAGGGCCAAGGCCACGAGCGAGTCGGTGGGAGGCTCTGGCGTCGCCCCGGCACGCACGGCGGCCGGGTCGATCGGCGTGACCGCCACAGTGTCTCCCGGCGCTCGATTCCGCAGCGCATTCACGGCAGCGAGCGCGGCGACCCGCTCGCTCTCCAATGCGAACTCTTCGGACCGCAGGCGATCGCGGGCCAGCTTTGCCTGGAGGGGATCGCTCTGAGGTGCGGCCCCCGTCGCATAGCGCGTGGTGCTGAGCTGAACGGCGGCTTCGAGAAGCTCGCGCTGGTGCCGGAGAGTCTCCAACGCCGTCACCGTGTATTCGAGACGGTAGTAGGCCACCGCCATCGCGGCGATAAGCTCGCGGCGCGCGGTGCCTTCTTCCGCCCGCGCACCTGCGGCAGCCGCTCGCATGACGCCAGTCCGGGCGCCGAGTGTTCCCGGCCAGGGGATCTCCTGGCTTAGGTCAGCGTCTACCTCGGTGAAGTCGCTCTGGTTGAACTCGAAGTGCGGCATTTGCAGGTCCACCACACCGAGTGACAACCGTGGGTCGGGCAGCGTTCCGGCTGGCCGGATTCGCAGTGTCGCCGCCCGCACTGCCGCCTGGCGCTGTACGAGTGTCGGGCTGCGCGCGAGCGCCGCCGCAACGAGCGACTGTAGAAGCGAGTCCTGCGCGCGCGCACGAGACACGCCCGCGATCGCCAGTGCAATTGTCAACATCAATTGTCGGAATTGCATACCTATCCTCGCCGAACATTTTTCCGGCTGAATGCGCCGGAGCCCGCACCGTAATTCACGGCGCGTTAGGGCACACTACTCCTGGGCGAGGCTAGGCTTGGGGCGGCGGAGGGAGCGGCGGCTGCGGGTCGGCCGGGACGAACGTCGGGAGGCCGAAGGCTGCGAGATGAGATTCGCTGGCGGAACCGGAAGCGGCTCCACCGAGCGCGAGTACGGCACTCACCGCGGTCGCGCAGAGTGCTGAACTGGCGCAAGGAGAAGCATGGGTCGTCCCATCGACAACCGGCCCAGACGGGTGGGACGCCATCTGTTGGTCGCAATTCGCTGGCGTGGCTCGTTGGACTTGGCCGCACAAAAGCGGCAGGCCAGCGGGTAAAAGCTGGCCGGTCAGCATGAGCGTGGCGACGAATTTCACGAGTGTAATTCTCATCGGCGCAATCAATATACGTCGAAGCCCACCTGGGAAGCAGGCTGCCGGGATTCCGTTGAAATCTCACTGAAGGCGCACGGAGACGCGCCTGAACGGTACTCCACCATGCAACCAATCCCACGTTCGGAGCGTTACCCGAGTTCGTGAACACCCTCTCCAAAGCAGTTGCGACAGTGGCGCGCCGTGATCGGGTCATGGCGAAGCTGATAGACCGCAATGCGCCCTTCCGCCTCCCGAGACCCGACACCCCGCACTTTGCCGCCCTCGCCGAGAGCATCCTCTATCAACAGCTTGCCGGAGCAGCGGCCGCCGCCATCCACCGACGATTTCTCGCCCTGTTCGACGGAGATCTCTCACCCGACGCCGTCCTCGCAGTCTCCGCCAGAAGGCTGCGCACCGCGGGACTGTCGCGGAGCAAGGTCGCCGCCATCAGAGATCTCGCGGCGAAGGTCGTCGATGGAACCGTTCGGCTGCAGCGCATCGGCAGGCTCTCGGACGAGGATATCGTCACGTCGTTGTCGGTCGTCCGTGGCATCGGACAGTGGACCGCGGAGATGTTCCTGATCTTTCAGCTGCGCCGGCTCGATGTGTGGCCGGTGGGGGACTACGGCGTTCGCACAGGGTACGCACTGGCGTACGGCTTGAAGCGGCTGCCGACGCCGAAGGAGCTGCAGGCCCTGGGCGAACGCTTCCGGCCTTACCGCACCGTGGCCGCGTGGTACTGCTGGAGAGCAGTCAGCGAACAGCGAAAACAGCGAAAGCGCCCGTAACAGGAACCAAGGGTCCCGAGTTGCCGCGCGATCGCGTCTCGCATTACGGCATCCGCGCTCCCTTCAGAACTCCGTCCTCCCTGTGACCTGTGAACCCTGTCGCACGACCGGCATCGAACACGAACGTAATGACAAAGTTCGATCCCTCTGGTCGGAACGCGCCGTCGCCCTGGTAGAGCAGTCGTCCAGTTTTATTCTCGTGCGAGCTGTGGGCCTTGAGAAGTCCATTCTCCTCGAGAACCCGAAGCACATCCTGCCCTCCCATGGGGAGCGTCACGGAGTAGGTCCCCACGAATGACTGGCGTTGTGCCGCGGTGAGCGGGAGATCCCCAACGGTGTCGGCTGCCTGCGTCGACCCGGGAGGAACCATGCGCAGGTCACTGCGCATGCCATCCGGGCCGGTACACAACCCCGTGTAAGAGCCATCGCCTTGACGCAGCAGCGTGCAGCCGACCCCGTGCGCGCCCCCGGGTATGTCTCCCGGCGGGAGCGGTCGCGCTAGATGAAGTGTGAACCTCAGGGTATCGCCGCGGAGGCGAATGGCGTCGAGCCGATAGTCGTCTCCTCTGTCGGGGTGGAGCATGATCTGTAAGGAGTCGCCGACTGCCGCCACGTCGAACGTGATCGGATGGGCCGCCGGTCGATCCATCGGCCCCGCCGACCCGGTCCAACGGCCGAGCGGGAGGGCCTGAGCTCGACAAAGTGGCGGGACCGCAAGCCCCACCAGAACCATCGAGGCCGCTCCCAATGTTGAGGATTGGCGCGGCCAATACAGCGCGATCAAGAGCCCAACGGGCAGCACAAAGCCAATCAATTGTAGGAAGATGGACATCCAGGGAAACACCAGCCGCGCAGCCACAAAGCATACGAGCGACAGGGCGAGCGCGAGCCGCGCTGCCTGGCGCTTCTGGAGCAGGATCCCGACACCGGCGCCGAGCAGGAGCAGACTCGCGGCGACGCCGAGCACGATCGCAAGCACGTATGTGCCGGCGTGTTGGGACGCGGCGCCCCATTCGTTCATGGCGCCCAGGATGCCATATGCGCCGAGCAACACGGTGAGGATTGCAGCGAGCTTCATAATGACCTCAACTGTTCGAGTGGCTTCCGCGCGCAGCGCCGGTGCGCTACGCACGACATCCCAGAAGACGCGCACCCAGAATCCGAGGGTTCGCACGTCGCCGTCCCGACACTGATCGCGAAAGACCAACACCATTTCTCGTCCATATTCGGCGCGAAATGCCGGCGGGTACGCGCGGAGCAGCAGACGGTAGATGCCCTCGGCGCTCATGCGGGCCTCTCACCGATCAGCTTCCTGCGCCGCGCCGCACGCACCATTGCCTCGAGCCGCCGCGTCTCCGCGCGCACCACCGATAGGCCGAGCTGTGTCAGCCGGTAATAGCGGCGTCGCTCGTCGCCCCGCTCCGGGTCTACCCGCTCGCCACATTCTTCTACGAGGCCCGCCTTCAGCAGCCGCTTCAGCGATCCATAAAGCGTCCCCGGTCCAAGCCGTACGCTGCCCTCGGAGCGCGCCGCGACACCCTTCATGATCGCGTAGCCGTGCAGCTCCCCGTCCGCAAGCGCGAGCAGGATGTGAAACGTTGCGGGCGGCAAAGGCAGGTATGCCTCAGGCGGCCGGCCGGCCGGGCGTTTCCTCACGATGGTCCCCCCCCAGTATATCGATGCTCGATATAGTGGTAATTTACCCGCGACGGCCGTCCGGGGTCCAGTGGTGCCAAAGGCACGGAAACACGCCGTCGCAGGCGCCCGTACCATTCCCTATCCACCACACCGGGAGACATAGCGTGACGAAACGGCGCGGGATAGTAACCGCGGGGATCCTCGCCATGGTCACGGTGACCGGCGGCCTCGTCGAGGCTCAGAACCCCGCGACGGTCTCGGTCCTGCGCGCCCGCGCCGACTCGCTCGTGCGACAACGCAGCTTTGACGCCGCCGCCGGCCTCTACCGCCAGATTCTCGAGCGCGACTCGACCCAGATCGGCGTCTTCATGGGTCTTGGCCGCGCGACGAGTGGCGCAGGCCAGATCGATGACGCCATCGACTGGTATCGCCGTGCCTTGGATGCCGGCACCGCGCCGCAGAATCTCATCGCGTATCTCGTGGCCCAGCTCTACGCCCGTCGCGGCGAGCGCGACTCGACGATTGCCTGGCTGAATCGCTCGCTCGCGTTCCGCCTGGAGCGGCGCAGCCAGATTGCGCAGGACAGCATTTTTGGCGGATGGCGCGACGACTCCGCGTTTCGCCGGCTCGCGGGGCTCGGCCCCGGCGAGTTCGCGAATCGCGTCGCCGGCTGGCGGTACGACATCGATTATCTGGTGGCCGAAGCACAGCGCATGCATGCCGGCCCGGAGCGGCCGGCCTACCAACCCGAGTTCCTTGCCGCCGCCGCAGACCTCGAGCGCCGTGTTGCCACACTCTCAAATGGCCGGATGGCGGTGGAGATCCAACGCTTGTTGGCGATGCTGCGCGACGGGCACAGCATCCTGTACCCGATGCCCTCGCCTCGCGTCGCCTTCACGCGGGTGCCGCTCGATCTCTGGTTGTTCAGCGATGGCCTCACCGTCGTCGGCGCCGATTCCGGGCTGGGCGGCCGCGTCGGGCAACGGATCGTTGCCGTTGGCGGCGTGCCGGTCGCCGAAGCTCTCCGCCGACTCGAGCCGTATATCAGCCGCGACAATCCGATGGGCATCGCGGTCCTCGGCGCGCTGTTTCTGACGCTCCCGGACTTCGCAGCCGCCGTGGGCTTGGGCGGCGACGTCGGGGCGATCACGTACACGTTCGAGACTCGCGACGGCCGCCGCGAGACCGTGACCCTTCCCGCAACCGGGTTTCGCGCGCCGAGCTTCAAACTCGGCCCCGCTCCAGGCATCGGCGGGAGCCCGCCGCTTGCCCTGCACCATCTCGACGCGCCGCAGTGGCTCCAGCTACTTCCCGAAAAAGCGGCGGTGTTCGTGCAGTACAATCAGGTCCAGGACGGTGAGTCGCTGACCGTGGCGCAGTTCGCGGATTCCCTGACTCGCGTGCTCCAGCGCAACAGCACCAGGCATCTCATCGTTGATCTTCGTCGTAACAATGGCGGAAACAACGGGCTGAATCGGCCGCTGGTGCGGGCGTTGGTGGCGTTCGATGTGGCACCGGGCCACCACCTGTGGGTGCTGACGGGCCGGACCACGTTCTCCGCCGCGCAGAACTTCCTGAACAACGTCGAGCGGTGGACCGACGCCACGTTCGTGGGCGAGCCGAGCGGCTCCAAGCCCAATTTCGCCGGCGAGGACACCGAGCTGGTGCTCCCCTACAGCGGCCTGCGCGGCAGCATCTCGACGCGCTGGTGGCAGGATGCGAGTCCGCTCGATCGGCGGCAGTGGATCGCGCCCCAGGTGAGCGTCGCAGTGCGGTCCACCGACTATTTCGCCAATCGGGATCCGGTGCTGGAGGCTGTGCTCAGCTTGGTGCACTGAACAGGCGCTCGGTGAGCAAGGGCGCTGCGGCGCCTCCACACGAGCTCGAAACTTCCCTCGATGAGGCTGCACGGTCTGGCCCGCGTGCTGGTCTGGGCTTCCCTGCCGGTCATACCTGGCAGCTCGGCTTTTCGGAGGAATTCGAAGGCAGCGGGTACGATGCGGCGAAGCTGACGCCCTGCTTCGATTGGAATTACGGCGGCTGCACGGGGTCGTTCAATCAGGGCCGAGAGTACTATGCCGCTTCGCAGATCCACGTCAGCGGCGGAGCTGCGCACCTCGTCGCCGAACCGACGAGCCCGCCGATCATGGTCGACAACAGCTGGCAGCGATCCTGGAACAAGGGACTGCTGGATTCCACGCTGACTCGGCAGCTCGACGTCGACTACATCAGAGTTTTTCAGCAACACTGAGCTGCGGTGGCTGAAGGACTCGGAGCTGAGTACTTTCCGGTTCCTTACTACAACCGGAGCAGACCAATGGCGGGGGGCGCATCGCTCACAAATCAGCGGCGAATCATCGCGAATCAAAAAGCGATTTTGCGCAATCAGAGCAGAATCCTGCGTGATCTGCAGGCAACCCTCAGAAACCAAAAGCGGATCCTCGCCAATCAGAGTAGGATCCTCGCGAAGTAGCCGACTACTCCCCTAGCACCAGGTCCACGGCCCCGGCGAAGCGGCGCCAGCGCGCGGTCTCTTGCCCGATTGCTCGCTTTCCCGGCGCCGTAAGATCGTAATATCTCGCAAGGCGATTGTTCTCCGTGGCCCGCCAATACGACGTCACCCAACCCCGCCGCTCGCAGCGCTGGAGGGCGGGATACAACGAGCCCTGGCCTATCTGGAAGGTGTCATGCGACATCTCTTGAATCCGGCTGGTGATGCCCCACCCGTGCATGGGGCGGAGCGCCAACGCTTTGAGAATGAGCAGGTCCAGCGTACCCGGCATGACGTCCGCAACGCGCTTCAATCTCCGCTCCTGTCGGAGTGATACGGAAGTATAGAGTACCACTCCTGTCGGAGCAACTAGGGAGCATCACCACCACCAGACCAATCCGTCAGGATCGCACGTACGCAAAGCCGCGTTCATGCGCCTTGGTCATCGCGACCAGCACGTCCGGAACGATCACCACGCCTGGTAAGGCGTGCGCCACCAGGTCGGCGTGGACATCCGCTGCCGTGCCGCCCCCCAGCCCGCTCTTCGCGAGCCGCGCCGCCCAACGCGTCAACGCATTGTTACACAGCGCGAATATCACACCGCGGCGCTGCAGAATTTCCATCGACGTTTCGGGCTCTCCGTCGGCAACGGGATCGCCGGGCTTGGGGTGAGCGAACCAGTTGCGGATCAAAGGCGCGTTCGTCGTTGGATCGGTGATGCTCAACGCAGCGCCGAGCTGGTACTTCTCCCACATCGCGTCCTGAAGTCCGAGCGGCGTGGTCCGCGCGTACAGCGTCACGACCACGCTGACATCGCTTTCACCGACTCCGAACGCGTTGCGCCAGGCGTCGAAATAGTTGCGCACGTGGCGCAACACGGTGCCGCCCTCGGGTTCCGGCACGTCGAACAACTGCCGGTGCTTGCCCTTGAGACGATCGAGCCACGCATCCGAGGCCGGCTGCTGGGCGGCGAATAACCGCTCTCCGCGAGTGCCCCCACCCAGGGCCAGGCCCGCGCCAAGCGTTGCGACCGCGCCCACGAATCCGCGACGGTCGGTGGTGTGGGGACTGGAATCAGACATAGGATGACCCTCCCTCATTAGGCCCCGTTAGTACTCGTCCGCGGGTGGCATCAGAGCGCCGCGCGATACAGATTTGCCCGACACTTCACAAAAGGGTAAGTGCCTGGCGGACGTGCCGGCAGCTTTGAGCGACGCGCTCCGAGACCGCTATGCGCTCGAGCGCGAGCTCGGGCGAGGCGGCATGGCCACGGTCTATTTGGCCCATGACCTGAAGCACGATCGGCCGGTCGCGCTGAAGGTGCTGCATTCCGAGATGGCGGCGAGCCTCGGCACGCAGCGCTTCCAGCGCGAGATTCGGCTCGTGGCGCGCCTTCAGCATCCTCACATCATGACTGTCCTCGATTCCGGCGACGCGGCCGGGCGGCTCTGGTTCACCATGCCGTACATCGAGGGCGAGTCACTGCGAGATCGGTTGCAGCGGGAGCGGCAGCTCCCGATGGAGGACGCCCTCCGCATCACGCTCGAAGCCGCCCAAGGGCTCCAGTATGCCCATGCGCATGGCGTGGTGCACCGCGATATCAAGCCCGAGAACATCTGGCTCACCAGCGATGGCTCAACTCTTGTGGCGGACTTTGGGATCGCCCGCGCGCTCGACGGAGAGGACAGCCGCCTCACGGAGACGGGGCTCGCCATCGGCACGCCGGACTACATGAGCCCGGAGCAAGCGAGCGCGGACCGCGTGATTGACGCCCGCACTGATGTCTACGCGCTGGGCAGTGTCCTCTACGAAATGCTGGCGGGCGAGCCGCCCTTCACGGGTCCCACGATGCAAGCGATCATGGCGAGGCGTCTCACGGAGCCGGCGCCGAGCGTGCGGCGGGGGCGGCCCGGCGTCCCGGAGGAGGTGGATGCCGCGATCCGTCGGGCCCTGGCCCCGATCGCGGCCGACCGGTTCGCTACCGCCGGCGACTTCGCTCGAACGTTGACGGCCCCGCCCCCCGCGACTGCCCGGCGGCGCGTGCCGGTCGCCGCGACGATGCTCGTGTTCGGCTTCCTCCTCGGCGTGGGCGTGCTCTTCGCCTGGCGCCGCTCGCATGGGGGCACCGGCGCGGAGACGGGGCGTCGCGTGCTGGCCGTGTTGCCGTTCGAGAATCTCGGCGATTCGAGCGACGGGTACTTCGCGGACGGCATGACGGATGAGGTGCGCGGGAAGCTCTCGCAGCTGTCGGGGCTCGCCGTCATCGCGCGGGCCAGCTCCAACGAATACCGGCGCAGCACCAAGCCGCCGCAGCAGATCGCCCGAGAGCTCGGCGCCGAGTACCTGCTCACCGCGACCGTGCGGTGGGAAAAGGCGCCGGGGGCCCCAAGCCGCGTCCGCGTGAGCCCCGAGCTCGTCCAGATCAAGCCGGGGGGTGCGCCAACCACCCAGTGGCAGCAGCCGTTCGATGCGGCACTCACGGATGTCTTCCAGGTGCAGGGTGACATTGCGGGCAAGGTCGCGAATGCGCTCAACGTGGCGCTGGGCGACAGCGCGCGCCACGAGCTCGCGGCGAGGCCGACTGCGAGCCTGGCAGCTTATGACGCCTTCCTGAAAGGTGAGGCCGCCGCGCAGGGGATGTCGGTGAGTGATCCTGCCAGTCTGCGGAGCGCCATCGGCTATTACGAGCAGGCGGTGGCGCTCGACTCAGCGTTCGTCCCCGCGTGGGCCCAGCTCGCCCGCGCGAGCACTTTCCTGTACGCCAACGGCATACCCACGTCCCAGCGGGCGGCGCGAGCCCGTGACGCCGCCGAGCGCGCGCGGGTACTCGCTCCAGACCGGCCGGACGGACAACTGGCGCTTGGCGACTACTATCGGAACGTGGCGATAGACAACCAGCGGGCGCTCGCGGCGGTCGAGCCCGGACTCAAGCTGGCGCCCAACAACGTCGAGCTGCTCGTGACGGCGGCCCTGGCTGAGCAGCGCCTGGGCCGCTGGGACGCGGCCTACCAGCATCTCACCAAAGCGGGTGCTCTCGATCCCCGCTCGGCCAACACGGCGCGACGCGCTGCGGTCACGCTGCTCTACTTGCGCCGTTACCCGGAGGCCCGGGCAGCGAGCGACCGGGCCCTCGCGCTCGCCCCCACCAACCTCGCCGTGATCCAGCAGATGGTGCTAATGGCGCTCGCCCAGGGCGATCTCGCCGCGGCTCGGCGGGTCGTGCGCGCCAGGCTCACGACCGTCGAGCCCGCAGCTCTGCTCGCCTACCTCGGGAACTATGATGACCTCTACTGGGTGCTGGACGAGGCCGGGCAGCGGCAGCTCCTGACCCTTCCGCCGAGCGCCTGGGACAACGACCGGGGCACCTGGGCCATCATCCTGGCCCAGACCCACGCCCTGCGCGGCAATCAGGCGTTCGCCCGCGTCTACGCCGACACCGCCCGGATCACCTTCGAAGCAGATCTCCGGGCGACGCCCGATAATCCCCAGCGGCATGTCTTCCTGGGCTTGGCGCTCGCCTATCTCGGTCGCAAGGCAGAGGCGATCGCGGAAGGGGAGCGCGGGACGGCGCTCGTGCCCATCAGCCGCGACTCTTATGAAGGCTGCTACCTCCGGCACCAGTTGCTACGCATTTACCTGCTCGTCGGAGAGTCCGACAAGGCGCTCGACCAGCTCGAATCCCTGCTCAAGATCCCCTACTATCTCTCGCCGGCATGGCTCGGGATCGATCCCAACTTCGCGCCGCTCAAAGGTAATCCGCGCTTCGAGCGGCTAGTCTCGGGAAGGTAGGACGTGACCCGCGTCTATGCGTGTCCCGCCCACGCCGTCTCGCCGGGGGCGTACGGTACACAGGGGTCGAAGCGCCCCGGCGTCTCCCGGTAGCGCATCGCCTGACTGCAACCGATTTCCGACGTGAAGTACCCCAGCAGCGTCAGCTCCTTCATCAAGCGGAAAAAGTGCGGTGGATCGGAGTCCTTTTTCGCATCCATATACGTCTTCTGCTCGCGGTCCACTTGCTCGAGCTGCGCCAGCCGCTGTTCGGGCGTCGCCGCCATGAACGCGGTCGCGTTCAGCTTGCTCATGCCGTCACGAAAGATCGTCTGTCTTTGGTCGTCGTAGGTGTCCGTGACCATCAGCGCCATGAACGCACCGACGTGCGCAGCCTTGGCACCCGGCGTCTTGGTCTCGGGCAGAATCGTGTCCGCCACCTCGTCGAGAAACGCGATGTCCTGGG
>Ga0209131_1002464_pt1 | contig 12525 bp, 13 predicted proteins | sample GraSoi_2013_40cm_FD_185826 | JGI IMG/M metagenome (GOLD analysis project Ga0209131, IMG submission 185826) | Grasslands soil microbial communities from the Angelo Coastal Reserve, California, USA - Sample 9_17_2013_40cm (SPAdes) (version 2) | ecosystem: Environmental > Terrestrial > Soil >...
ATAACAAGCCTCCTTTCTGCTGGGCTCTAGTATAAAATAATCCAAAATAAGATTCAATGGTTTCCTTAAACGGGAATGTGTTTGTAATACAGCTTTTTCCCATATTTGGCATGGTTTTACGCTTTACATCCAGATACAGGCAGTGAGTTCTTCAAGGTAAAATCGATTTCTTGCTTTATAAATCCGTGTAAGGAGTGCTCATTTGGAAACCAATATTCCCTCTCGCAAACCGATCCTCATCTGGCTGATCGTTTCGCAATTGCTGGCGCTGGCCTCATTACTTTTTTGGCTGGTGATGGCTGGTCTTTCCGTGATGGCATTTGATTCGGGTGAATCACCGCAAGCCTGGACGTTTGTCATTGCAGTATGGTCCTACCCAATTTGGCCCATCTTGTTTACGATTGCAGCCTGGATCGCGTACGCACGCAAGAAAGACAGGACAGCTGGCATTCTCACCACATTTACTTTCCTGCCGGTGTTGGTTTTGATCGCTGTCATCTTTGTCGGAAATTTCCTGTTCTTTTTGAGATAACAGAACGGGTCTCATCAAGAGGCCCGTTTTGTTATTCAGCTTTCAAAATATGAGTAATAATCGTTGCACCCGCCCCGCCGATATTTTGCGCCATGCCGACCTTCGCACCATCCACTTGTGTTTTATCGCACTCGCCGCGCAATTGTTGGATCACTTCCACAATTTGATACATGCCTGTCGCGCCAACTGGATGCCCACGTGCTTTTAACCCGCCACGCGTACACACGGGCACTCGTCCATTGGGGCTGATCTCATTATCGAGTCCGAGTCTGACGCCTTGACCACGTTCCGCGAAGCCACAGGCTTCCAGTGACAATGCCGACATGATCGAAAAAGCATCATGCAGTTCAAATACGTCAATATCTTCAGGCGTAACATTTGCCATCTCGTATGCGCGTTTGGATGATTCATATGCAGCGGATAGGAACAGCGGATCTTTTCTAGAATGGACGGCAATCGAATCGGTTGCCGCAGCCGAACCTGCTACAGTTATTCTAGGTCTGTTTCCTACTGCCGTTACTTTTTCTGCGGGAACGATAATGACCGCAGCCGCACCGTCGCCGATGGGGGAAGCGTCCATCAAGTTGATCGGTGTAGCAACCATGCTCGATTTTTCAAATTGATCGACACTGAGCTTTTGATGTAAACGCGCAAACGGATTGTGCATCGCGTTCGCATGCGCATTGATCGAGAAAGGCGCGAAGTCGGCATGCTTCCAGCCGAACTCATACATATATCTGCGCATGACCAGTGCATTAATACCAACGAACGAGATGCCTTGTTCCACTTCATAATCAGCATCAGCCGCTGTGGCAAGCGCGGAGGTGACATCATGTCCGGCTTTGTCGGTCATCTTTTCGACACCCACTACCAGGGCCGATTCGATTTCGCCGGAGGCAACAGCTATCAGTCCAGCACGAAGCGCGGCGGCGCCGGAGGCACAAGCAGCTTCCACTTTTACGGCTTCCTGTTTCCAGAGTCCGATCCAATCCGAAAAATAAGTTCCAAGTTGATTCTGCCCATCTATCAAAGGGGAAAGCATATTGCCAACAAACAATGCATCAACCTTGTTCATGCTGGCATCTTGCATGGCGGCGAAGGCGGCGTTACCACCGATCTCACGCAGGGAAAGATCCCAATGCTCATCAATTTTGATCTGACCAATTCCAAGTATAGCGACTTTTCTCATAGTTTTCTCTGCGAGTATTTTAACTGATTTAACTGTCAGTATCTATCAAATAAAAAAGGAGCAGCAATCGCCGCTCCTTTTTATGAAATTATGTTTAGTTTCTAAGGCTTGTTATGCCCATTACCTTTGCCGTGCCCGTGCCCATGTTCCGACTGTGATGAATTATCCTGATTATCTCCATGACCAGACACAACCACACCAAGGTTATTCTTTTTGTCCAGTAAAGCCTTTCTTAATTGACCCCAATTGGTGTAGGTAATTACTGTGCCATCACCCAAGGTGAATGTGCCGCTGCCATCTTTCTTGGCTTGCAGAATTGCATCGAAAGAAACTTCACCATTAAGATTTTTTGACATCCATAGAGCCTGAGCAATCAAGCCAAAGCCAAAGCCTTCCTCGCTATGCATTTTATCAATGAGTGATGCATCTCCACCGAAGAACGCGGCTAAGATGGACGAAATTGGATTGACTGCTACATTAGTTGTGTCGGGGATGATGTCACCTGCGGCAATTGTTACGGATAGAGGATTATTCGGGTCTAGCACTACAGGCATAGGCAGACCATTAGGGTCTAGAATTGGCTGATTATTGCCATCTACCTGGAGCAATTTCAATGATATGGCAGTTGCCTCACTAATCGTGACAGTTTGGAGAACGCCCTGAGCGTCCTTCAATGTGACGGTGACAGTTGTAACTCCGTTTGTAGTTCCAATAGTTATGGTTTGAACGGTCCCGGTAATGTCAGTTGGAGTCTGTGCCAGTGGGGCAGCGGCAGCACTGCCAACTTGAGCAAACAGAACGGCGAATGTGAGAGCCATGGTTAAGATCAATTTTAATTTATTCATAATGTTCTCCTTTTCTTGTATAACTTAAATTCATTCTAATCAGGTTTTTGCGATTTAAACTTTCACGTTTGAAAGTGGTACCAATATCCTACAATAAAATTGACATCCCAGTCAAGACACTATGAACATGTCTTTAATTAAGACGCCCAAGAAATGAAAAAGATACGGTTGGTTGAGCGATAATATGTAGTTTACCTGTAATTTAGGGGAAATCCACTTTTATGTAACTTTTTCAAATGATTTATACTCGGTGTATTCTGGTCATTTTTGATATAGGAATTGTATATGGATCATTCACTTTGGAAGGAAAAACTTCTGGAAGCACTGACGTGCCTGGGTGAACCGGGTCGTCAGACCGCTGACTTTTTGCGTGTACATAAAACGTTCATTGGTTTCTGGAAGGTGAGGAAAAATGTTGGAGCTTTTTGGACGGTGCTGAGGACCATCCATTTGAATTCAGTTTATTATTCCCTTAATACAGATGTGAACGATATTGCTATGTTGACATTGTTGATTCATGAAGTCAAACATTTACAACAGGGATTTTTTCTGGCTTTATCCATATACGGAGAATTGGAAGCCTGGCAGTTACAGTTCAGCCTCTACCACGAGTTGACTGGCGCCCCAATGCACTCTGCAATCGCTGAGTTGCTGAATCTGCCCTTGAAATATGACCGTGATGTCATGAAGCAGGCAGTCACTCTCATGCAGGCCTATGCTGGGAAAGGCTATCGCGCTGATCTTATGCCTTATTATCCTCTAGGGCGTGAAATCAAATATTGGATTACCAGAAAATAAAAAGCGAATTCATTAATACAAAAGCTATCAATTTTGCGGTGGTAGCTTTTTTGATTCCATCAAGGTCTATTATTGCGAGGAACTATTATGTTCGCAACTTGCTTCCGCAAACTCGACAAAACCGATCTTCTGTATTGGCGCGAACACCGCATTCCTGGCAGTAGATCACTGTGTTTTCATCTTTGGCACTTTGGCGACTTTTACGCGGTTTGGCTAGTCGGTTCGAATTTGAACGCCAGAAATAATAAATGGCTAAAACTACCAATAGTACACCCACAGCTCCCAGGATGTATGGGAGATTATCTAGTGTCACGCGCCCGACTGTGTTTTGGGTAATCGGTTCCGCTGCCGCTACTTGAGAGGTTGATGGAGGCACAACCGATGCTTCGCTAATGCGAGCGTAGTGCAAATCTACTTGATATGTTTTACCTGCAGCCATTTTGCTCAAAGAGGCGCTGCCGCTCAAGAAAGGTTGATTTGGGACAAATGGCAGCATAGGATTCGCGCTGACCGCCGTACTATCATCAGGCAGTTGGATCTCGACCCGGAAATTATTGACTGGGTAATCCCCAGTCCAGCGATAAGAGAATGAACGATTAATGCTATCGCGTTTGATGGGTTGGTAATATTCAAGATGATAAGTAGTTAACGTTTTAACGAGGAATGTAATGGTTTGCCAATTGCCATCATCAACAGGACCAGCAAACTCAGTGTTCAAAAAGTTGCTGCCTTCCTGATATGCCACTGCGGTGATGTTTGCCTCTTTGGGGATCCGAATTTTAATGGAAGCAGGCAGGGTTATATCTGCTGTTGGTTCAAAATCATAGATCACCAACATGCTGGGCTGATCATATTCCGCCCATAGCCGCACATTCAAAGAATCAAGGGTTACCGCATTTTGCGCCCGAGCTGAAGATGGAAAAACAAACATTAGGAAAGATAGCAAGACAAACCACTTGCGCATTGAACGCCTCCGAACGGTGATATAGCGTTTATCTTACCATGTAGTGATTGCGGCTGAATAAAACAAAATTTACCAATTTGGTGGAAGAATATCACCCTGATTTTATCAAAGCCTTCACCAATTGCCAGCACATCCAATTCGTTGGTGCATCCATGTGATGTTTTTCTGCAGTCTTAACGATCGCTCCGCAGATCGCATCGATCTCAGTTGGCGCGCCACGCAACACGTCTTGTAACATCGACGAGTGATTTGCGGCAGTCTTGCGCGCCACATCTTCCACTGCTTTGATCGCATCATCGAAAGGCAGCCGGATTTTTTCTGCAGTAGCAACATTTGCTGCTTCGCTGGCCAAGGCGCCCATCAACGCGCGCGCAGAGGGACGTTCCAACAAATCACCGTTCGGGATTTTCAATAAGGCAGTCAACGGATTGATCGCGGCATTGATGGCCAACTTGCCCCAAATTAACGATTGCAGATCATCAATAACTTGCACGTTAAACTTTGCAGACTTCAATGTCGCCTCTAGTGGACCGAGCGCCTGATTCCGTCCGAGAGATATGATTCCCTCTCCGCCTGCTCGCACTATCCCTGCGCCTAGCAGCGTGGCTCCAGTGGTAGTACTCCCCAGGGCAACCCGAGTCAAGCCCAGGCTTTGTGTGAGCGTTTCGTAATTTCCAAGTCCATTTTGGAGGGTGATGGCGAGTCCATCCTCCGCAAGACATTCCGCAAGTTGACGTGCCGCGCGTTCCGTCTGCCAAGCTTTGACAAGGACAATGGCATATTTTATCTCTGCACATTCATGCGGATTATCTGTGGCGTGAACTTTAAATTGTTGCTCATTTCCATTTGCATCTACGAGCCGCACACCATTCTTTTTGATGGCATCTAATCCGTCTTTCCATGTGCCGAGCATAGTGACAGAATATTCTGCCTGCGTTAATCGCGCTGCAAAGAGTGTTGCCAACGCCCCCGTGCCAACGATGAGAAGATTTTCTTTCATATCAACTATCTTTCAGTGATACTTACTCTCAATCGCCCAAAAACATAATTGGTCATATACACTCCCTCGATTTGCGGAGGTTTTTCAAACGCATAAGTAATCAAATATCTTCCGCCGCCAAACGTTCTGAGTTGCACGCCTTCTTGATAATTGGTCAATCCGTATTCGCGGAGTAATTCATAATCGAAACTTCGTCCCTCAGTCATCGGCGCAGGATACCACGGTGATAATTTCAGGCCAAACTCAGGGATCCAATCCCATATTCCACCGCCCAGATCATAATCCACCGGAATGATATTGGAATTGGAATGTTTACGCCAATCATTGGCAATGAAATTGATAACTTGCATTTTGTTGGTGAGTGGGACATCTGCCTTGGTTAACACATTTCCACTGTAGTGAAGGTAGTCTCTCAGGATCATAAACCCGCACAATAGGTTTACTATTCCAAAGAAGGCTAAAGAGGCATAAGATATTGCGGTAATAATCCTGCCGCCTCTGGTATGAATTGTGATCATCAACGGTAAAAAGAAAATGAAAAATAAAAACATAGGCAGAAATTGTACAGTTTGATCCGGGCGTTCGCCTTTGATCCAGGCAGGTCCGCCCAACCAAGTTGAGACTGTGTAGGAAAAACTAATGAATAATCCCGATAGGATAACGATCCTCACAATCGGGGAATTTAACCCGCCCTCGAAACTTTTTGCTGAGGTCGCTTTCAAAAGCGCGACAATACCAAGGTAAATAAAAGTTGTAAATGCGAACACTGCCTGGATTAAATAAGCTCTGACTGCCAGCCTTAATAGGGTTTGGGTGATTGGCGATAAAATTCTCGAATCCGCATGATAGAATGCCAGCCCAAAAGTTGATTTATCTGCCCATTGAAATGTGGCATAAATGGGTAGACCAAACAAGGCTTGCCAGGCTGTTTGAAATAGTGTCACAGGCCCGAGCACAGCTTTGTTGTAAGCAGTAATTTGCTTTAAGTTGATTTTTTGAAAATAAGGCAACCAGGTTAAAAATAAGGAGAGCAATCCAAGCGATACTATGATCAACAGGACGACTCCTAAGCCATCCATTTTTGGACGCCTGTAAAATATAATCCCAATGGTTAAAAGGGCTATGACGATCGCATTTACAAGTCCAGCCAGATAAAGGGCAGGCGCCAAAAGAATCAACGCGGTAATTGGAGGCAAATACCAGAGCGAAGGCTTTTCCAAATATTTGAAGGCTAAAAAGATAAAGGAAATATTGATCAGGGTGATCATATATTGATTCCAATATTCGACAGAGGTGGAGCGCAAAATTACCGAGGTAAGCGGTGGAATTACGGTCAACAAGAAATAGTGCCAATTTCCTTTAAAAGATTTCCAGCCGAGCATTGTCAACAGAATCATTTGAACGAGACCCAGAAAAAAACTGATCGAAAGTAGATTGGGCAGAGCGCTTAGCAGAAACCCCAGAAGCACCATGCCGTTTGGGTTGGGTATATCGGTGGAACTGATCAGTCCGACTGGCATGTTTCCGATTGTAGCGGTATACCCAAGCCAGACATTTGTGGCTTGATCCTCCCGCCATTGCGAAATCTGTGCCCAATCATATCTATCGATCAGCAAAACAATGGCAAAAACAACGATCACCCCAATCAGAATATATCGACTGCTCTTTTTGGACATGTCCATAGTATCCCTGATTTTTACGGATTTGTGCTGTTAAAAATATAAATGGCAGTCACCCAAACGGTGACTGCCATTTATGCTACTATTCGAGCTCTTTCAATAAACCTTCCCACTCTGTATCATTCATTTCGACGGTATGTTCCTGGGCTGGGAAGCGTTTGGTTTCCACATCTTCGATGTAATCGGCGAATGCCTTTTGCATCTCTTTATGGAAATTTGCATATTGCTTGACGAACTTGGGCGTGAAGCGATCAAACAAACCGAGCACGTCATGTGTGACCAACACTTGACCGTCACAACCTACGCCTGCACCGATACCAATGGTTGGGATTGAAATCTTCTTCGAGATCAACTCCGCCAGTCGGGCAGGGACCGATTCAAGCACGATGCTAAAACAACCAGCTTCTTCAAGAATCTGCGCATCTTCCAAGAGACGTTTTGCAGCGATGGCAGTTTTGCCCTGTGCGCGGAATCCGCCAAGCTGATTGATGGATTGCGGCGTGAGTCCGAGATGGCCCATCACTGGGATGCCTGCATTGGTAATCGAGCGGATGGCATTCTCACGCTCACGTCCGCCTTCGAGCTTGACCGCGTCCATTCCGCCTTGTTGCAGGAAGCGCCCGGCATTGCGCGTCGCTTCTTCAACCGAAACTTGATATGACATAAAAGGCATATCCCCGATCAACAGCGCGGACTTTGCGCCCCGTGCCACAGCACGGCTGTGGTGGAGCATTTCCTCCATGGTCACTGGCAAAGTGTTCTCGTAGCCGAGCACGACCATCGCGAGCGAATCGCCGACGAGGATGGCATCGACCCCAGCCTTGTCCATTGCCATAGCGGTGGGGTAGTCGTATGCAGTGAGCATGGTAATGATCTCACCGCGTTCTTTCTTTTGACGAAGCGTCAGCGTCGTCACTTTTTTGCGCGTGTTTGCGCCAAGAGAAACAGGAGCAGGTGTAGACATGGTATCCTCCGAAAAATGGTAGGAGCCGTTTGGGTGTGATCATCCCCTAATTGCCACAATTGGACAGCTTTGAGATTTGGTCCGTCGCGTTCACACGGGATACGCGCGGCTTCGTTATACTCGTATTATTCCACAAAACCGGAATTTCATCTATAATAATTTTGTCTGAGATTGGTTTTCGTGCTAAGCGTTGTCGAAGCGGTGATTGCATTGATACCTGCACTTCGACTACGGACTTCGGATTTCACTCAGCCCTCCGCTCAGTGCGAAATTATGAGGAGAATCGATATGAAAAGAATGTTTGGCTTTTTGATCGGGATTTTGGTGGGGGGCTTGGTAGGTTCAATGATCGCGATGTTGATAGCGCCTGAATCGGGCGAGCAATTGCGCAATCAACTTCGTTCGCGTGGTGACAACTTCTTCAGTGATGTCCGGCATGCGGCGGATGAGCGCAAGATCGAGTTGCGCCAGAGGTTGGATTCTCTGCGCGCGCCGCGAGAAATGTAAGGCGTAATTCGTAATTACGATTTGCGTTTTATGCGATCGTAAAATTCTTCCGCCCTCTGCATGTTCTGTTTATACTCCGCGCGTGCGGAGATGATTGCTTGATTCAAGCCTGCGGCTTTGCTCCGCAGGTTTTTGTTTTCGATGGCAGCGATGATCGCCTCCGCAATCGATTGCGGATCATTTGAGTCGAACAGCAAACCATTTTCATTTGGCGTAATCCATTCACGGATCGATTCCAAATCACCGGCAACGGGGAAACAGCCACAGGCGATGCCTTCAAGCAGGGTGTTGGGTGTGCCATCGTGAACGCTGGGCGAGACCACGATCTGCGCGCGGCGAAACACTTCTGCCATTTCAAAATGCGGCATGGGCGCAAGCAACTCCACGGCATGCGTGATATTCAATTCACGAATCCATCCTTCGGCTTGTGCTTCACCTGCCATCAGGGCGCAGATGAATTTTGCGTTGGGATGTTTTGCCAACACCAGCGGTATAGCTTTGAAAAAAGAATCGTTACGAACATAGGGGCGAAATCCGCGTGGATTAATAATAATCGGCTCCTCAACTGGTTTTTCAGCGGGATAAAATACGTCACTTCGAATCCCGCCGTTGCCGGGTGCCACCAAATGAGGCTTCTCTGCACTGAGACCCCATTCTCTCGCGAGACGAACATCACGCCGACAATCAGCATGTAATGCATCTGCGACTTCCATTGTCCAGCGTGTGTAATGACTCATCATCGATGTAGATGGTGCATGGAGCGTGAAGTCATTGCCCCAAATGGAAACGATCAATGGGATGCCTGTGTAGGCGTCCGCGGCGAGCATGCCTTCGTAGGGAATCCGCATGGCGTGGATGAGATCAGGTTGGACGCGTTCAATGTATCCGCGTAATCGTTGTGATGCGCGGTGAATCGTCAGGGGCCCGAACCATTGTCGGATGGCCGTACGCAGATTCGCGGTCCTCGCTGAAGCGGTACCGGGGCGTTGCGAAGGTTTCTTTATCGAGCTAAAGGCAACGGGTGTGATCTCAAGGCTCTTAATGGGGAAATTCAAATCACATTGAAATGTAGAAGCAATATGAATCTCATCGCCGCGTTCTGCGAAGTGACGGATCCAGTTGGTGGCAATGGGCGAGCGGGCATCAGCGACAAAAAGGATTTTCATGCATAGGAATTATACGTCATTGCCCGAACTGTCGAGACGGGGTATATTTAATCGATGAGTAAGGGCAGTATCTTGATCGTCGAAGACAACATGGATAATTATGAACTTGTGCGTTTTGTGTTGGAGCGTGCTGGTTATGAGGTTTTCCTGGCTGTGAATGGCAGGGATGGGGTGGATGCGGCCCGTTTTCAAAAACCAGATTTGATCTTGATGGATCTGGGTATGCCTGAGATGGATGGTTGGGTAGCAGCTGAAAAAATAAAATCAGACCCAACCACAAAACCGATTCCTTTGTATGCGATTACAGCGCACACTCTGCCACGCGATCGTTATCGAGCTTTACAGGCTGGTTATGACGGCTACATTTCGAAGCCGATTCATGTTCAAAACTTTTTAGTTATTATTCATGAAGCGTTTGCAAAGATCAATAGAAAATCGAAATAGTTTTTGTTAGAAATTTAAAATGATCCATTCGTTTGGGTATAACAAGACTGGTCAAGTAATGCCTTAGGCGGATGTTCAATAAATAATCTAAAAAGAGGTAAAACAATATGAAACAAATTTGTGTCGTCGGCGTTGGGTATGTGGGTTTGGTGACTGCCGCCTGCTTTGCCGACCTGGGGAATCGTGTGGTTGCGCTGGATGTGGATGAAAAGCGCGTAGAGAATCTCAAAAAGGGCATTATGCCCATTTATGAGCCGGGCTTAGAAGAGTTGGTAAAACGAAATGTAAAAGGTGGGCGGTTGAGTTTTACTACTTCCTATGCCAACGCAATGAAAGGTGCTGAATATGCGTTCATTGCCGTAGGCACACCCTCCGGTGTGGATGGCAATGCAGATTTGCAATATGTGCAGGCGGCAGCAAAGTCCATTGCGGAGAATATGAGTTCGCCGTTGGTCATCATCAATAAGTCCACTGTTCCGATCGGGACTGGCGATTGGGTTTCTGATATTGTAAAAAATGCCCAACCCAAGCCGATCGATTTTGCGGTGGTATCGTGCCCCGAGTTTTTGCGCGAAGGTTCTGCCATTGCTGACTTCATGAGTCCACATCGCAATGTGATTGGGTCATTGGATCGCGATGCCGCAAACAAGGTCGCCCAGTTGCATTTGCCATTACGCGCGCCGATTGTTATCACTGACTTGCGCACCGCGGAGATGATCAAGTACGCCAGCAATGCGTTCCTCGCCGCGAAGATTTCCTTCATCAATGAACTTGCTGATCTGTGCGAACTTGTCGGCGCCGACGTGAAGGAAGTGGCGGCTGGCATGGGTTACGATGCGCGCATTGGACGTCATTTCCTTGATGCAGGTTTAGGCTGGGGTGGATCGTGCTTCCCCAAAGATGTGCAGGCGCTGGCTTATATGGCAAAGGAACGCGGACTGAATCCGCGCATTCTGAACGATGTGATGGAAGTCAACTATGATCGCCGCAAGGAAGTCTCACAGCATGTTGAAAAAATGCTCGGCGGTAGCTTGAAAGGCAAAACCGTCGGGTTGCTCGGGTTGGCATTCAAAGAGAATACCGATGACATGCGCGATGCGCCCTCTGTAGATATTGCCAATGCATTAATTGCTCGTGGCGCGAATGTACGTGGTTGTGATCCTGTGGCTCGTGAAACTGCCGTACCGTTGATGCCTACTGTTGAGATCTATGAAGATGTATATGAAATGACAGCTGGTTGTGATGCGCTGGTTGTCGTCACGCCATGGAATGAATTCAAGCAACTTGATCTCGAAAAGGTCAAGGGTTTGCTCAAGTCGCCAGTGATCTTTGACGGTCGCAATATTTACGATCCAACCCGCATGAAGGAAATGGGCTTCACTTATCGCGCGATTGGGCGTGGCACCAACAGTAACTAAATTTTTCCAATCGAGAGTCGGGTACAATTACCCGACTCTTTTATTATGGACCGACAAAACACTCCTCCCGTTTGCAATTACGAAGGTTCCGATTACCAGACCTCCTTTTGGGATAATGGCGGACGTCAGTATGAGGACCGCACAGAAGCCATTGCTCTGAAAAGACTCCTCCCTTCAAAAGGTCGCCTCATGCTGGACCTCGGAGCTGGTGCTGGACGAAATACGCCGCGCTACCTCAACTTTGACCACGTTGTCCTTCTCGATTATTCGCGCACTCAACTAGAACAGGCGCAACAACGCCTGGGTGCCTCAGAGAAATATTTCTTCGTGGCAGCAGATGCTTACCGCCTGCCATTTGTGGATGGGTTGTTCGATGGCACGACGATGATCCGTGTTCTGCATCACATGGCCGATGCGCCGCGCGCGTTGGAACAAGTCAAAAAGGTGATGCGACCCGGTGGGACGTTCATCCTTGAATTTGCGAACAAGTTGAATCTCAAAGCGATGTTTCGTTATTTGCTGGGTAGGCAAACGTGGAGTCCGTTCACGCTCGAGCCTGTTGAATTCGTGAAGCTCAATTTTGACTTTCATCCGCAAGCCATCCGCAATTGGTTGGATGAACTGGATTTTACCGTTGAAAAAACTTTGACAGTTTCACACTTCCGCGTGGAGTGGCTGAAACGGATCGTCCCAACGGGCATTCTGGTTTTCTTCGATTCGATCTTCCAATGGACGGGGATGTTGTGGCAATTGACGCCTTCGGTGTTCGTTAAGTCAATGCGCGGTAAACCGCATAGCATCCACGGCGAAGAAACCGCACCCAGATTTGCCAGTATTGGCGCGTTTTTCAAATGTCCTGATTGCGGTTTTTTACCGCTTGAAGATCGCAAGACGTATCTGGAATGTTATGGTTGCGGAAAAAAGTGGGAAGTCAAAGATGGAATCTACGATTTCAGGGAACCGATGAAATAAACAAATAGGTCGCGCATTTTGCGCGACCTATTTGTTTAAATCGGATT
>Ga0209131_1002466_pt1 | contig 12522 bp, 13 predicted proteins | sample GraSoi_2013_40cm_FD_185826 | JGI IMG/M metagenome (GOLD analysis project Ga0209131, IMG submission 185826) | Grasslands soil microbial communities from the Angelo Coastal Reserve, California, USA - Sample 9_17_2013_40cm (SPAdes) (version 2) | ecosystem: Environmental > Terrestrial > Soil >...
AGACCGGGTTATGCATCGGACTTTTGGAAGAAGCTGCGTTGCAGGGAATCCCTGCGATCATCATTGATCCAAAAGGCGACCTCACCAATCTGCTTTTACATTTTCCCGAACTGGCGCCACAGGATTTTCAACCATGGATCGATCCCGAGATGGCGCGTCGTGCAGGAAAGTCATTGGATGAGGCTGCGGGCGAGGCTTCCCATGCATGGCGCAGTGGATTGAGTGAATGGGGGATCAATAAAGAACGACTACTTGCATTGCAAAATGCCGCGCAATTCGCGATCTATACTCCCGGTTCGGATGCCGGTATTCCGATAAGTGTACTTTCTTCGCTCGCCGCGCCGAAATTGGATTGGGAGGCCAATCGCGAGGTCCTGCGCGAACGGATTTCCAGCACTGTCATTGCGTTGCTTGGGCTCGTCGGCATGAACGATATCGACCCGATCCGCTCGCGTGAACACATCCTGCTTTCCAATATTTTTGAAACACATTGGAGCGCAGGACGCGATGTGGAACTTACCGAGTTGATCCTTCAAACACAAACGCCGCCGTTCGATAAACTTGGCGCTTTCCCTGTGGATACATTCTTCCCTCCAAAAGATCGCATGGAGCTTGCGATGGTGTTGAACAATATTCTCGCCGCGCCTGCATTCGAGACATGGCGCGAAGGTGAACCATTGGATATTCAGGACTTGCTCTTCATGAAAGATGGCCGGCCGCGTCATAGTGTCTTTTATCTCGCGCATCTTTCTGATGGCGAGCGCATGTTCTTCGTTACTTTGTTGCTTTCTGCAGTTGAGACATGGATGCGTACCCAAAGCGGTGCCACGTCGCTGCGTGCCCTGCTTTACATGGATGAAATTTATGGCTACCTGCCTCCAACGGCCAATCCGCCTTCGAAGCAGCCGTTGTTACGGATGCTGAAGCAGGCGCGCGCCTTTGGCCTCGGCCTTTTGCTTGCCACGCAAAACCCTGTCGATATGGATTACAAGGGCCTTTCCAATGCGGGCACATGGTTTATCGGCAAGCTGCAAACCGAGCGCGATAAGAATCGTCTGCTCGATGGACTTGAAAGCGCAGCAGGTGGCATCTCACGCGGCACCATGGATAAACTCATTACGTCACTTGGTAAGCGTGTTTTTGTAATGCAGAATGTTCATGAAAAAGCGCCGACGGTTTTCCAGACACGCTGGACGATGAACTTCCTGGCTGGCCCCCTCACCCGGACCCAGATCCCCGACCTAAATAACCTTGTGCACGCTGATGGATCGCTTCAGGCGACACCCAAGCCGGCTCCTGCTTCGAAGCGCGATTCCAAACCCCAACCTTCCCTTGAAAGCCTGCAGCCTGTTTCTGTCCCATCCTCTTCGTCACCGGTTTCTTCACCGGCTCCTGTACCCGTAATGAGTAAGCCGTCTTCATCCAATAGTAATGGAGGCAGTGTGACCAAACCTCCTTTGGCGCCTGGGATTCGCGAATACTTCCTGCCGCAAAATTACAGCTTGCCGGAAGCATTTCAATCCGCACAACGTGCTATGCCTTCCCAGGCCATGATTCAGGGTGTCGTCTATCATCCGGCGCTGCTGGCCGCCGCGCAGATTCGCATCCTCGACCGAAAATATGGTGTCGACACAGAAATCACACGCGCCGCGCTCGTGGATTCCTTGGATCGCCGCGGCATCGTCCGTTGGGATAATTTTTCATATCGTGGCCCCTCACTTGATAAAATGGAAACTGCACCTGTGGCATCGGCGCGTTTCATCAGCATAGACTCGCCGTTGAATGATTCAAAGCTGATGACAGCCCTACAGAAAGACTTTACCGATTGGGTGTTCCGTAATTCTTCTGTCACTGCGCGCGCCAATACGGCGCTCAAGGTGTTTGCCGGACCGGATATCAGTCAGGCGGAATTCATGAAGACGTGTGCAGATGCAGCCCGGGATGCGCGCGATGCGGAAATATCCAAAAAGGTCGCGCCGCTCGATAAGAAGATCAAAGCGTTGCAGGATAAACAGACGCGGGAAGAACGCGAACTCAGGCAGGATGAATCTGATCTGCAGAGTCGCAATCTGGAAGCCGGAGCGAATTTACTTGAGCTGGGCGCCGGGTTATTGGGGGTGGGCCGGAAGAAGACCATTACTTCCCAATTTACAAAACATCGCCTGTCTCAAGATGCAAAGGCGAATGTGGATGAGTCGGTGAACACGATCAATGACCTAAAAGGTCAACTGGCTGAGTTGCAGCGCCAGCGCGAAGAGGTGGCTGCCGAGATCAATAGTCGTTGGGGAGAAGTAGTGAATGACATCAGCGAGGTGAACGTTAACCCGAAGAAAACCGATGTATATGTGAATATCTTCGGTGTGGCATGGAAGCCGCTTTACATTGTGCAGGCTGGTGGAGAGACTCTTGAACTGCCGGCCTTTGGTGCAGAATAAATAAAGTAGAAAAACAAAAAGTCCAGCATATGGACTTTTTGTTTAATTTCCTAACCTCAGACAATTTTATTTGGGTCGATGATCCCGGGCCACCATTCATTTTTCAATGCAGATGCCCAGACGAATTCATTCTGGCTGTAATCTTGCGCGCTGCCCGGTTTGCGATGTACTGTGCCATGCTCCAGCAGCCATTTCTCGTACTCGTTTTTTGGCGGTGGTGTGGGTTGAAGCCCGTATAGTTTGTTTTGGAAATCCTGCGAATTGAATTGCCTGGAAAGAATGCTCTCGGCGCGGTGGCTGAAACTATGGATCATCTCCTGTGCGCCGCGCTGATAATTGAATCCCATCATTACAAAACGCCTGCCCACCTGTTCGAGCCCGGGCGCATTACACCAGAAGGCCCCCTTGCCGATCATGCGGCTTTCATAAAAGCCAAAATAAGGACCGCCGAACATCCATACTTCACTGAAGATGTTTTGCTGTATACCCTGCAATACATTGTATTCCTGTATGATGCGTTGGTAGTCTGCGAGCATATAACTACCGTGTGAATCACGGATCGCTGTGATGTCCTCTTGCAAAGCCTGAGCCCAGGTTGGATCAGTATATTGGCGGCCATCCATTAAGATGGGATATTTCGGTATTTCCAGTTGGGTCACTACTTTGTAGACCAGCATTTTGTGGCTGGCCTGGATCATCGCCTCGATAAACTCTTCCACCAGGCTAGTCGTATTGTTCCATTCTTTTGGGATGGAAGGTGTACGAAAATCAATGACCAGCACCCTGCATACTTTTACATCCAGCGGCTTACGTCTAAAATTGAACGGCATGTCCTTCTCCTCAACAAACGAGTATTATTCTAGCACTCCGTTTATGGAAGTGAAAGGTATGGTTAAAGAAAAAAAACCCGCCGTGAGGCGGGTTTTTTTTCTTGTTTATTTCATTCTTGAGAAAAGGATCCACAGCAGCTGGATAATGATCCAGCCGATCAACGCGTAGACCACGATGGCGATCAACGAGAAGAATTCGATTTCGATCCCCTCAAAAGTGGGGGTACGCGTCAGGCCCTGAAACATCCATAGAAATGGAGTGGTGATGAAATAGATCAAACTGGCGAACGGGTTCGCCGGATTGGCTGCCATCAGCTTGAGAAGGAAGCGCAAACCGATCATACCATTCAACACACCGAAAGCCAGTTGGATCAGACCGGTAATACGTCGCAGCGTTTCCTCGTTAATCACGAAGACGTGCATCGCGGAGGTCCTGCCTGTGGCAGCTTTCATTCGGTCAGTATCGCTCATTTGACTCATTCGATGCTCCTTTCTTTACAGACAAAAGCCATAACCGTAATTTATTACGGTCTCTTTTGTTTAACGAGCGAACCTGGTGTTTGTTACAACAAAAAGAAGACTCCGTTGAATGACGGAGTCTTCTTTTCCTTTTCTATATGCCGAGCCTTCCCTTTATTTCCTCCACGGCCTTCTTTCCTTCATTGTAATCCGTGCCGTTGAGTTCCCGATGCACTTTGATCGCTCCGAGCAAGTCACCTTTCTTGAGATGTTCTATGATCCTTGGGTCATCGCCGGGAGCGGGTTCTGGTACAAACGTAACGCCAAGATGTTTGTATAAAAATGCAACCTGACCTTCGAGTTGAATCACACGGTCACGCAGCTTGCCGAAATCCTGTTCCGATACCATCCATTACTCCTTGAAATATGATATTTGTGCAATCAAACGAATGCTTTGATCACTTAAAGACAGCCATGAGACTGGCGAATACACCGATCAATACGGGAAGCATTGTAACTACAATGATGCACACCACAAAAGCAGTAATGCCAAGTCCAAGCCACAAGGACAATTTCGTGACGTTCTTGATCGTCTCATTGGTCTGCTGCATCATGGGAGCGTAGATCTGTTGGACAGAATTGTAACTGCCCGGTGTGAATTCATAGGATTGATATCCCGCCAATGTATTCACCATGTAATTGGCAGATGACTCATTGTTCCCGGTAAGCGCCATGTATTTCTTAATCGCATCTGCCTTGTTCCCACTCTGCGCCAATTGAACGACCTCGGCCCAATGCGTGCCGTATCCGACCATCGCGTTCATGTCGATGCCGGAGAATATGCTAGCTTGCGGGCTGGATGAACTTTGTTTTTGGAGGCGTAAACTCTCCGGAATAATGACCGAATTTGTACAATAAGGACATTTCATCGTGCTTTCGCCGGCGGGTGGGTCGAGCGGACCGCCGCAAGCAGGACACTTCAACAAACGCATGGTTTCAGGCATAAGACCTCTCCGGGTTGGGCAATAGAATTATGAATGCAGTATTATCTCGCAGTTTCCAGTTTTTTGTATCAGCCAAAAGTTGGAGTGTTTAATTTCTCTACGATAGAATAATCCCGCATGAAAGCGGGATTTGAGTCTTTTATATGGTTTACTACGGATATAAATTGCTATTGGCAGCGGTGATCAGCGTTCGTGCAACAGTTTAGGCCAGCGTTCCAACTCGAACCCGATGGACAGCTTTGCTCTGCGCCATCAGCTCCTCCACCTTTTGGGCTAACACTGCACTCTCCGAGTTGAAGGGTAAAGGTTTGGCAGTCATATACTACGAAGTTGGGATCTACTGAGCACATGTGCTCATAAGGGAGATAATTTGGATAATCATGCGGGCATACAGGCGTTGATTTTTCAGTTTTATCGTCGACACAATTCTGTAGAGCATTATTGAAATGTGATCCGGGTGGGCAAAGGAAATAATCCTCGGTTGGGTCAAGTGTTATGCACTTGCCAAATTCATCCTCGATATAGCCATTAGCACAAACAATCTGTCCGGGTTTTACAACCGTGGCGAGTACAATTCCGCTTTCATAAACGAAAAATTGACCACCTCCGGACTGGGCACAGGCTGTACATCCCACCTGCTCGAACTTCTCGTTCTGCGGTCCCCAGCAGACGACTTTGTCTGATGAAGAGGAATCACAATCCATATTGTTAGAGCTGAAATTCACCAGAGACTTGTCTGGCTGGTAATCAAATGATGCGCCCCCCAGACCCAGGCCTGGGTTGGCGCAAAATGAAATGACGTTATCGATGGTTATCTTGGGTGGAGTGCAAATTGGAGGTTTTAACTCAAGAGGTGCCTGCGCTACCTCGGGTGGTGGAGACGGGGTGAAGGTGGATATCATATCGGCTGAACGTATTGCAGCATTTCCACAAGCTGCCAATAGCGGAAATAAAATTAAGCTGATGAACAACCTATAAATTTTTCGTTTATTCATCTCGGCTACCTGTTTTGTTCGTTCGTTTTCTGTTCAAACGTGCCACTGACACCCCACATACTTGATGGACATACTCGAAAGTACTTACATCGAGCTTGGTTTGACACCAAGTTGAGAAAGAACTGCAGTCAGGTCAGCGCCTTCAGTTGGCTCGACTGCCCATAAGGAGATCTTGTTCTCTTTGACAGTAATCTTTGTTTTTTGAAGCGCTGCAGAAAAGGTTTTATGTGTGGCTGGGATCAATCCCATGTCCATGCCGGTCAGGTCAAAGGGAGCGTGATGCGTTCCGCTGAGTTGTGTGGTGGTCTTGACCACATCGCCTTCAGTACCGATGACCTTGAAATGATAGTCGAGGTCCGGGAAGGCTGCCTTCATGCTGGCGCTCATATTGAGCCATGCCTTTGCATTGATCGGAGTGGGGTAGAGGCCGCTGAATCGAAAATCATCTGAAAGCATTGAGCCAGCATCCTCAAAATCACCCTTCTGGACAGCGTCCATGAGGGCTTTTACGATCTCTCTTTTATTCATAATGCATTTCCTTTACTTCTAATGGAACTTGTTTGGAGTGATTGGGCAGGGATGACAAAGAAAAACCCCTCGTCCCAGTTGGAACGAGGGGCGTTGTGATGCAACTCTTTTGTATTAGGCGTGTTCGACGCGCGGTTTGGCAATATTGACTTTGAGCGTGTTATCGGCCAGGGAATAGGCATTGAACATGCTGATCGCCTTGTCTGCATCAGCCTGGGTGGGCATGGAGACAAAGGCGAATCCTTTCGACAGGCCGGAATCCTTGTCTTTGACGAGGTCCACCGAAGAGACTGTTCCGGCTTGTGCGAACAAGGTATTGATTTCATCCTGTGTGGTCGATTTGTTCAGGTTTCCTACGTAAACTCTAATATCCATTTGATTACTGCTTTCTCCGGCACGGCCGGAAATAAAAATGACCGCCGACCTATAAGAGGGTCGGCGGCCAAAGTACAACGAACGACAGAGATCCAGTTATTTGTTACTCCTTTAGTCTAACACATATCCAGCCTGCAGACAGAGCAATATATTCCGAGCATCCAGCATTCCTTTGGGAAATACATCTGGTTCGACTTGGTTCGTAGCTATTCAAAAATTTAACAGCCGTTGCAGACGCACTTACATGTGGATGTATCCAATTTGTAGTTGACATCGCACGAAACGCCCGGACAAACCTGCGTGTTTCCAGTGCCCTCTCCGCCGGGTCCACCAGTACATGAATTAAATGAAACTCCTTCGGTCTGGCAGAAAGGCTGAACGGTGGTGGAAATACATTCCTGACCGTCGAAGGTCGTACCTGCCGGGCATGATGGAAATGGTGCATGACATGCTGGTGTAGGTGAGCGCAGCGTCACAGGTTCACAAATGACATTTGAGTCTGTTCTGGTGAGGCCGCCTAAAGCTGGGGGAGTAAATGCACAGCATTGATCTTCTGCTGTGGCTGTTGGGCTTGAAGCATCTGGCGTTGGTGGATTTCCTCTAACAAAATGGACGCTTGTGAGGGTGAAACCCGCTAAACACGCTCCGCCGCCGTGCCGCGGATGCCCAAGACATGTTTTGGTTTCAGAATCGTAGGTGTAGCCGGTTGGACATTGCGGGTCGCTCGTAAGAGTGACCTTGCAATTTCCGCAAACGGAGAGTGTGCCATCTTTGCTGCAGTCATAGCGATTCGCGACCTGCGGATCTGGCACACAAGAATCCTGCGAATGATTATCCGACCCTCCAAACGTCACATAAGTGATCGGGGTCGTTCCATTACACTGCATAACCTGATTGATCGAAAGATCAGGACAGTCCACCACGGGTTGCGCCCCGCCGGCTTCTCCGCCGATTCCATTTGTGCCATAAGTTGCCGGGTAATTACAGAATGACGCAAAGTAGGTTGGGTCTTCGACCACGCAGCGGAAGCCCATGTTATTGCGATGAGTATTAGGATCTGTATACGAGCGGATGAAAGCTTGAGTCTGATCGCCGCCACTGTTAAAGGCGCTGGAGCGCACGACGCGGAACTGACCCTTGTCCGGTCCCGGCGGATTGTCTGTGGGGGAGTGGAGATAATAATCTGCCTGATATCTGTCGGCCACCCATTCGAGCACATTGCCTTCCATATCGAAGGCGTGATAATAACTCTGACCGGTTGGGTATGTAGTGACCGGCGTTGTATTGCCGACGCAGGTGCCGTAATTTGACAAAGTGCAATCTGGGATGCCATTCCCCCATGGATAGATATTCGCATCCGGGCCGCGTGCGGTCTTCTCCCATTCAGCCTCGGTAGGCAGACGGGCGTGCACGAAATCGCAATAAGTCTTCGCCTGATCGTAGTCCACTCCCACCATTGGGTCGTTTGCGTGTTGAATATCGTTAAACGTCGGGTTATCTTTCTGTAATGGCGGCGTACACAGCCCGGCGGAAACACAATAGGCGTACTGACCGTTCGTTACCTTGGTGCTGTAGATCCAAAAATCGGAGAGGTTGACCTGATGCAAGGGATAATCCGGCCCCTTGGCTCCCATGGTAAAGGTCCCGCCAGGAACCGGGACGAGCAGGGTGCCATCTGCATACAGCCATGTCGAACCGACCTCCATATTGGGGCCGGCCAGATCGACCGTCACCAATTGTGTAGCGGGTACTTCGGTAGGTGCAGATGATGGCGTGGCCTGGGGCGCACACGCACTGATCAAGATCAGTTGAACAACAAGGATAAGGTACTTAAGTCCGGCTGGTTTCATAAGGGATACTCCTGTTTGTAGGCCTTTTACCGATAAGGGACTTCCATTTTGAGGAATTATAGGCATTTTCAACCCGGTGGCAATCCCCCGAATATAGGATTCTAAGTCGAGGCCTGACCCGTTGATTACAGCGATAAATAGAAGTTCTCAATTTGACAAAGATGCCTGAACCCGAGTCTTTTATATACGTTGAATCCCATTTTGGATGATTGGAGGACCCCAACGCGATAGCCCAGCGTACGAGCATCTTGTAATGGCTTGAGGGTGATCGCCGCGCCGATGCCCTTGCCGCGCGCTTCGGGCAATGTCGCCACGCAATAGATTCCCGAAGCACCTCCGCCATAGAAAATAGTGGAGGTGGCAACAGGTTTGCCATTCAGATATCCGAGATAGTTGCGCACGGGAAGATCAAGTCCTAACTTGATCCATAGGTCTGTGATTATGGATTCCCAATCGGGCGGATTGCCATATCCATTCACAAATATCCTTGCCCATATCCGCAGGGACTCTTCAGTATTTACCTCATGGATTTCAAATCCATCCACTGCCTGCATTGACTCATTCATCTCGTGCAAGTCGATGGCCATGCCGGGCGTGTCATTGCTAAAGCTAAAGCCATGTTTGGACAAGAGCGATTCCCAACCCGAAGGCTTTAGATGTGGTTCCATCCACCATGTAAACGTGTTCACCTTTTTATCTCGGAAATATTGGATGGTCTCATCGATGAATGGATCATCTCCACCTTTCGGAAGGTTGGAGGACAATGCGCCAGTAAACCAGGGATGCGGAAGCGGTGTATACCAGCGTGTAAATTGCCCGTTCTCCAAATGTTCCTCGGGATTAACTCTGCTGATACGGCGAAAGAAATCACACATGTTGGCGCGGATCGCTGTAACGAGGGCCTCATCGGAAACATTGGTCTGGATGGTATTCATGACCTGCACTCCTTTAGGATAAATCAAAACCCGCCTTATGGCGGGCTGATATATCCTTACACCTTGGTCTGAACTGCCACCACGGTTGGCCGCCCGGTGACGCCGGCCGAATCCATGTTTGCCTTGGTCTGCGGATTATTGATAAAGGCCTGTGCTTTTTCGGCGCTTTCCCATTCCATGAGCAGCGTGACGTCATTGGGATTCGCGACATCGTGATAGATCTGATTAACTCCGGTCGAGCCGTTCTCCTTGCGATACGACTCGAAGCCATGAAAGCCCGCGAGCCATTTGTTGAAATCTGCAACGTTGAGACGGAGATTGATATACACCATGTAGAATATCCTTTCGAGGATTATTGAATTTAATTCAGTATATCACCCTGTCTTTGATTGTTATTTATCGATTTGGTCTTTCAGCCATGTCGAAATTGCATCTTCTACTTGTTCGGGCTTCTTCATGATGAGGAAATGATCACTGTCTACTTCCACGTAGGTTCCCAACACCCCGACTTCACTCGCGAACTGATGTGCGACTGGTGGAGGGATTCTTTCATCCTGTGTACCCTCTATCATGAGCACCGGCAGGCCGAGGCTTAAGATGCCTGAGCCGTTGGTAAATCCGTCGATCAAGAACAAGCCGACGAGTCCCGGATGTTTGCTCAATGCAGAGGCTAGATATCCGATACTGATGCCTCCATTGGAAAAACCGCCGAGATACAGCTTTGATATGCCCTGCTCTCTGAAATACGCAAAAGTGCTGTTCAGAATTTTCAGGCCGTTAGGCTGCCACCATTCACCAGTCCACTCTGTAGACGGACAAACAGTCACGCCTCCTTTTTCTTTTACGGCTTGTGCGATTTCCCAGCATTGTGCGGTGACATTTCCCATGTAGCCGTGCAGGAACACAACCCCAAATGTCGGTTGTCCTTTCGGTTCAATGATGACCGCATCGAAGGCACTCGGCTGCTGAAGATTTAAGTAAGTATTCACGATGGGGGATGGGAAAACCCCTTGCGAGCGAATCTCTGAATAAGCCATGACAAATGCTGGCATGAGGGTCTCATGCTCATGAGTGGAATCACCACCAATGAGATGAAACAACTCTTCGCCAAAAATGAGGCTGTCCTGTTCGTCGATGGTCGAGCCGAGCCAGCGCGATTCTTTTCCCTCAGGTAGTGTGACCATTCTTATTTCTGGGGATTGATTTTGCCCCATGAGAGCCAATCGAATACCGAAAGACAAGAATAACCCAATGATGCCGGTGAAAATCAATTTAAGGAAATGTTTGTGTAGAAATGGGGCGGCGACCAATCCAGAGACGAGTGGGAAGCTTGCAATCAAATAGAACATCCCCGAAATGGTGATGGGAAGCTTGAAAGCCAATAGGATCAATAGTAAAAATGGAATCGCAAAGACGATTCCCAAGAGGCAGAGCAAATATCGGACCACGGTCATGAACCGTATTATAGCTGTGACTAGATTTGGATCGGTCACGGCGATGCCAACCGCTAGAAAGTTTGCGCGTGCCGTGCTATTCATGAATTCAGTTTATATTGCAGGGGGGAGTACGGTCTTGGCGAACAGCCATTCACCGATTGGAACCGCGTCCGTGGAGCGGTATACGCAAGTAGACTGCTAGCCAAAAAGTAGTCAGTTTTTCTCAGAAAGTTTAGAGCATCAAGTTGGTACAATTCTGTATCTGTGATACTGAATTGATGCAGAGTTTTTTGCACTCTTGAAATCTCACCTAGCTCCATACCCATAACAGTACCAATCACTTTACCTTTGTAGAGCTCGGCTAATTTTAATCTCTGAACACTCAATGAATGAAAGCTAAACCCTATAATTATGAGTTTTTTAGCTTCCGAGAGTATTTGATGAACTTGGTTAAATCCAGAATGTGTCTCTTCAGCCTCAGGCATAATTTTAATTCCCTCAATACATTTTCTGATATCTTCAGTAGTTACGGTTATGGCATAATCTCTACCTTCTTTGCTAAGAAATCTGGGAAGACCAAGTTCGCTATAAACATGTATTACTGGTATACACTTCGTTAATTTAATAGCTTGTCCAGAATCTAGTCGAAATGATTTCATAAAGGCGTTATAGAGAAAATATTCTAATGACCTATCGTAGTTGAAGGTCACGATAGAAAGCTTCATCTTATTAATTTTGTCAGGACTTCCTAAAAGATTAAAAAATTACTCGTACCATTTGATATTTATTCTGTCAATATTAATTAATGATCTAGGCTTTCGTGTGGGATAAGGCTTGCTGCAATGGCTATTTTTCCCATTTCAATATAATCTGTATATATTTCGAGAAAAGAATCAATAGAGGGTTGTAAAGCCGTTTGAAGGTCATTAGCAAAAAACGCAATCGCTTGTTCAGAAAATTTATATTCACGTATTGCTCGATAGATTAACGGAGTCTTAAGTAGATCATTTCCATTCCTTATCATATCTACTCCCCGATTTAACGCGTCACTGATGGCGAATTTTAGGTCCTTGCCGGATGGAAAATCATACGGCATTGAAGCCCCTGGACCAAGAATTATTACAGTTTCAACTTCAAACATAGCTTTTTCCGATTCTTATACCTAGGGTTAATTGATGTTTCTATATTAATCTACTTTGAGAACAATGTGTTAGAGCGATGACATGGGATTGTTGACATCCTCTCTGTCTTCTGCTAAACTGCGGTTGTCAGACAAATCTAGTCTAGTCAATCCGGCTAAAACTAATGCCCACTCTCCTCATTAAGAACGCCTATATTGTCACGATGGACGACCATCAGCGCGAAATCCCCGAAGGGGATCTTTTCATTCGCGACGGCTTCATTGAAAAAGTGGGTTCACTTAATGAGTTGCCAAAGGCCGCCGACGAAGTCCTCGACCTTAAGGGTCACATCGTATTACCGGGCCTCGTCAATACGCATCATCACTTCTATCAAACCCTCACGCGCGCCGTCCCTGCCGCACAGGATGCCAATCTCTTCAACTGGCTCAAGACCCTGTATCCCATTTGGGCGCGCATCCAACCCGACGATATTTTTATTTCGACTCAGACCGCACTGGCCGAACTGGCCCTTTCGGGATGCACCACCGCATCGG
>Ga0209131_1002467_pt1 | contig 12522 bp, 10 predicted proteins | sample GraSoi_2013_40cm_FD_185826 | JGI IMG/M metagenome (GOLD analysis project Ga0209131, IMG submission 185826) | Grasslands soil microbial communities from the Angelo Coastal Reserve, California, USA - Sample 9_17_2013_40cm (SPAdes) (version 2) | ecosystem: Environmental > Terrestrial > Soil >...
GTAATCTCCAGCACGCGCTCCGGCAGCGCATCGGTCGCAAGGTCCAGGTCGCTGTGCGGACGGGCGAGGAACGCGTCGCGCACGGGACCTCCGACGAGCGCGAGCTCGTGGCCGTGCCTGGCGAACAGCCGGGCAAGCTCGTCCGCTCGCCGCAGGCCATCAGACAGCGACGACCTGAGCAAAACCTTGGCCGCGCGCTGCTGTTCCTGCGTCATAGGAGTGGGATCCCGCACGGGCAACGAGGGTAGGCGGTCTGGCACGGCGGCGATAGCCCGGGTAGCCGGCACGGCGTGACTGTGCGCTCCGGCGACTATCGGGGAGCCCACAGGAAGGGACGAGGTGTGCGACGGTTTGGCGATGGCGCAGGTCCCGCCGCGGTCGGGTTGACCGGTGCTAAACGCAGGATGGCCAGACGCGCTCGCCAGCCGCAATAACATGTGCGCCATGGCCCGCTCGTACGCTGTCACGCAGCGCCGACGCCCGGTACCAGCCAGAAGGCGGGCAGGGCGGGTCGCACGGCCGGTGCGGGCCTGCGTCGCGATGGCCACCGTGGCGCTGTCTGCCGCGCTGCCGCTGCTCACCGGCCAGGCGGATGCTCAGGTGAATGCCGGGCAGGACGCGCCGCTCGCGCTGACCGTCACCTCGGTAAGCCCGTCCTATGCCGAGCAGGGCCAGACCGTCACGATCACCGGGCGGGTCAGGAATCTCGCCGCAGCGCCAGCCAGCAGCCTGTCGGTCCAGCTCCTGTCTTCGAATACGCAGCTGAGATCGCGGCACGATCTGGAGAAGTACGCCAGCGGCACTTACCAACCGCTCATGCGAGCCGTCTCCACCACGCCGGTCACGCTGGCGCGACTCGATGCCGGCCATAGCTGGAGCTGGACAGTCAGCTTGCCCGTGCGCGATCTCGCACTGAGCTGCTTCGGCGTGTACCCCCTCACCGTGGAGGTAAGGGACGCCGCCTTGGACGTGGCAAGTGACCCGGTGCCGCTGCCGTACTGGCCGGCCAAGGCCAATAGCTGCCCGGGCCAGCGCAGGCCGCAGCCCTTTGCCATCTCATGGATCTGGCCGCTCATCGACGTCCCGCACCAGGGAGTGTGCGCCGGGCTGATGGACAACAGGCTGGCCGCGAGCATCGCCCCAGACGGGCGACTCGGCAACTTGCTGGCCATCGGCACCCGCTACTCGGCACGGGCGGGACTGACCTGGGCGATCGACCCATCGCTGCTGGACAGCGTGGCGGCGATGCGGCACTCCTACCCGGTCGGTGCCTCAGCCACGTGTCAGGACACCGATCTCCCGGCCAGCCCAGCCGCCTCCCGCTGGCTGGCTGGCCTGCTCAAGGCCACCACCGGGCAGCCCGTCTTCCTCACGCCCTACGCGGACGTGGACGTGGCCGCCCTGACTAGGCATGGCAGCCAACCTGTCCAATCTGACCTGGACCGCGCCTTCGCCGAAGCTGCTCATGTCGGGCACCAGATCCTGGATAGGAATGCTCCAGCGCCTATCCCGGCCGGACCGCACCAGCTCTCCGCCATCGCCTGGCCCGCCAGCGGCATCGCCAGCGGCGAGGTACTCACTATTCTCGGGACTGAGAACGTCAGCACCGTCATACTCGGCGCACCGGCGGTCCCGCCGGTCAACTACACCCCGGGCGCGGTCGCCAGGAAGTTCACCGGGACCGGCAAGCACCTGCATATCTTGCTCGCCGATCATGCGATCACGGCCCTGCTTGGTTCCAAGGACAGCAGCGCCGCACGCCAGGCTGGCTCCATCTTCGGGACCAGCCAGCTTTATCTCGCCGAGACCGCGATGATCGCCTCGGAGAGGCCCGGGACCCCGCGGCCGATCGTGGTCGCGCCGCCCAGACGCTGGGACCCGCCGAGACAGCTCGCGAGCAACCTGCTCGCCGAGACCGTCAGCGCCCCGTGGCTCAAGCCGTCGACCGCGGGTCAGCTGGTAAGAATGCGTCCGGAGCGTGTCTACCCGAGCTTTACCCAGAGCGCGCCGGGAGCGGAGCTGCCGGGTCGCCTGCTAAGCAGGGTCTCCAAGCTTGATCACCGGCTCGCTTTGCTCCAGTCGATCAGGGTGCATCCAGACCCGGCGCTGAACCGTGCCGTCCTCGGCATCGAGTCATCGGCGTGGCGCGGCAAGCGCGCCCGACACGCGCAGGCACTGCTCGCGCGCATGACCCGATATGTGAACAGCCAGCTCAACGGCATCTCTATCCGCGGCGTCTCGATCCGCGGCGGAACCAAGCACGTTCCTTACCACGTCACGTTCGGCGGCAAGACAGCCCCGGTCAACGTCGTTATTCACAACGCGCTGCGGTATAGCGTGCAGGTCGGCCTCCTGGTGCAGGCGGATCACGCCGAGGTAAGCGGCCGAGGCCTGACTCGGATCACGATCCCGCCCGGGAATTTCTCGTCAGCGGTCACGCTGACGGTCCATGTCCGGGCGAAGCAAGGCAAGATCCGGCTCACCTTGGTCTCGCCGAGCAACTCGCCGCTTGCTGGCCACCCGCTGCCCGCCTACCCGCTGGTCATCATCGTCCATCCGACCAACTTCGGGACTTTCGCGCTGGCCATTTTCGCGGTTGCGCTGGCCCTGTTCGTCACCGCATCCGCCTTCCGGGCCATTAGGAACGGCCGGCCGGCACTTCCGTCGGGGCCGGACGGCGGTCCTGATGATCCGGCAAGCCCTGAGCCCCTGGGCGAACACGCGCGATCGGCAGCCCCCGAAGAGCAGATGCCGTCAGCGGTCAGCGGCGCGCCGGCGCCATCCGCGGCCAGTGACGATCCCGCCGGCTCTTACCTGGCCCCCCTAGCCGCGAGGCCGCCGCCAGCTGCCGGACCGAGCGAATCATCGCTGCGCAGCGGAAGGCCCAGCCTGCCGCCAGGAGCCGCACCGGCCGACCCGCCGTTGCCAGGCGGCCATCTGCCTGCCGGCAGGCCTGTGGAAGATGGGAGGCCCGAGTCGGCCAGCGAGTTGCCCACATGGGCCGAACGGCCTCCGGCCGGGTCAGCCGGCCCCGTTCCGGCCAGCTCGCCATCGGCCTGGATCACGCCGCCGGGTTTGCGTCATACGTCCGAAGGCGACGCTGCAATTGCGCAGGAAGGTTTCCCGGATCTGGGTAATCGGCCTGAATATACAGATAGCGTCGGTGATGGATCAGGACGGACTTCTGCTGGTCCATCGGTCCTCGACCAGGAGCCGGCCGCGCCTAGTCGCCGAGCGACGGAGGAGCCCAGATGAGCTCGCCAGGATCGCGGGCCCGGCCGCCTGCAGGCGATGGCGACCGTGGTCAGGGATTCAGCGCTGCGGACAACGATGATGGCGCGGGCCAGAACCGCCGCCGGGCTGGCGGGCGCACGCCTGGGGCCCACCGGGCCAGGAAGGGCGATGGGCTGCTGCCTGGCTTCGGCAGATCGCGCGGGAAGCCTGATCGCGGTGCCGGGTCCGACGCCGCATCGCGGCCGGATGCCGCATCGCGGCCGGATGCCGGCGCCGCCCCAGGGCCCGGAGCCGCCCCAGGGCCCGGCGCAGCGCCCGGCGCAGCGGCCTGGACCGATGCCGGACCCGATGCCGGAGCCTGGTCCAGGTCCGGTAACTGGCCCAACTCCGGACCCAGGCCCCAGCCTCCCACCCGGCCCAATCCGGCAGCCAGGCCCCCGCACGGTTCCCGCCCGAACTTGGGGGCCGGGCCTCAGGCTGGCAGCTGGCCAAACCCGGGACCCGGGCCGCAGCCAGGAGCCGCGCCCGAGCCACGTACCCGGCCCAATCCAGGAATCGGGCCCGAGCCACGTACCCGGCCCATCCCTGGTAACGGGCCCCAGCCTGGTATTAGACCCAACTCAAACCTCAGGCCAAGGCCGGGTACCGCGCCCAACGCCGGTGCCCAAGACCCTAGGCTCGATCGCGGTTCTCAGCCGGCGCCCGACCGCGGCAGCCCGCTCGGCAGCTGGGGCCGGCGTGACCCCCGGTTCGAGCCAGACTGGCCGGTCCAACGAGATGACGCGGCTTACCGGGGTGGCTGGGACCAGCGCGATGGCCGAGCTGAGCAGCACCGCTGGGATCAACCTAACGGCTGGCGGAATCATGACCCGCAGCTACAGCGAGACTGGCGGGTCCAGCAGAACCGTGCTGCCGGCTGGGATAACCGGGACCTGCCAAACGGCCAGGCTGGCCGAGAGCAGTGGGCGCAAGGCGATCCTCGCGCCGCCCGGAGAGCGGCGTCCGACAGTGACCTCGGCGGCCAGCCCGCACCATGGCCGGGCGACATCCCGTCCTCGGGAGAGGCCGGACTGGCTGCCGATGGATATGGCCTCAGCGCGGAGGGCGAGCTGACCCAGGCCGAGCTCGCGCGTTCATGGTTCCGGCAGACCCCGCCGACCGGGTCCGGGCCGGCGCGGCCCCCCGGGCCGGAGCCTGGCGAACCGCGATTGACCGACCCGGCTGCGGCGCCGGACGGCGCGGCGGCCCCGGGTCTGGTGCGGTCAAGTGCAGTTATGGCGCTCGGCACATTGGCGTCGCGCGTTACTGGAATGCTCAGGACGATTGTGCTGGTCCCCGCTCTTGGAGCGTATGCACTCGCCAACGCCTATAACGTCGCCAACACGCTGCCGAATACCGTCTATAACCTGGCGATCGGCGGCATCCTGACGTCCGTCATTGTGCCGCTGCTCGTCAATGCGTCCAAGCGGGACGCCGATCGGGGCGAGAACTACACGCAGCGGATGTTCACGCTCGTCACGATCATTCTTGCGGTTGTCACCGTGATCGCCACCGCAGCGGCCGGGCCGATCGCCGCTCTGTTCGGCTGCGCCTCGAACGCATGCTCGGGCTCGTCTGCTGCCGCTGACTACAAGCACGTTCTGATCATCTTCTCGTTTTTCTTCATCCCGCAGATCTTCTTTTACGGCGTGAGCTCGCTCGCCGGGGCCGTCCTGAACGCGCGGGGCCACTTCGCCGCGCCGATGTGGACTCCCGTCATCAACAACATCGTGGTCATCATCGTGACGATCGCCTTCATGATCATCACCGGCGTGTTTTCCGGCGTGCATCCTGGGGTCACCAGCATCACCCCGCTGGAAGTGCAGCTGCTCGGCATCGGCACCACGCTGGGCATCGTCGCTCAGACCGCAGCCTTGATACCGGCCCTGCGCCGCGTCGGGTTCCGCTGGCGGCCAAGGTTCGATTTCAGGCGCGCAGACGTCTCGGAGATCGGCCGGATGGCCGGCTGGATGTTCGGCTACATCCTCACGACTCAGGTCGCTTTTTTCGTTACCGTGAAGGTGGCCGACCACGCGAATATCCCCGGTCAGACTCACGGCGTCGGTGCCGGTTACACGGCCTACGCCAGCGCCTGGATACTGTTCCAGCTTCCCTATGCGATCGTCGCGATCTCGGTGATCACGGCTCTGCTGCCCAGGATGAGCGCGAACGCATCGGACGGCCGATATGACCTGGTGAGGTCGGACTTCTCGACCGGCGTGCGACTGGGCTCGGTGATTGTCGCGCCCGCTGCGCTCGTTCTCGCAGTGCTCGGCCCGTCCCTTGCGATCGTCATGTTCGCCTGGGGCAACACCAACCTCCCGAGCGCCACCTACTTCGGCGTTGTCTTCGCCGTCTTCTCGCTCGGCCTCGTGCCGTACATGCTGTTCCAGTTGCTGCTGCGGGTCTTCTACTCATTGCATGACAGCAAGACTCCTGCGCTCGTCGGTGTAGCCACCATGATCGCCAATGTGGGCGCGAACCTGATCGCGCTGGCGATCGTTCCCAGCCGCGACGTAGTGGCGGCGCTCGGCATAGGTTTCGGACTGGCCAACTTGGTCGGCACCGCTCTTGCCTGGCGAATACTGAGCCGCCGCATTGGCGGGCTCGGCGGGCACGAGATCGGCCGCAGCCTGCTGCGGATGCACGCCGCTGCGGTGCCAGCGGCCATCTTCGCACTCTGCATCGCACTGACCGTCAACGCCGTGTTCTCTGCCGGGAAAGCCTCGGCCGCGCTGGCCTTGATCATCGGCGGTGCGGGCGCGGTGCTGCTTTACGTCGTGCTCGCGCGGAGGCTGCGGGTAACCGAGGTGACGGACCTGATTGGCACCGTGCGGTCCCGGCTCCGCCGGTAAGGTGAGCGATGGTACTGCCGGACCGGCGTTCGTGCATCGTGCCCTTTGGTCTCCGGGTGGTAACGGTTTGCGGAGCGTTAGGGTGGCAGCGGAGCAGCCGGGCATGTTGTGCCGCATCATTGTATTGTCCAGACCAGCCGACCAGCTTCCGGTACCAGGAGGAAGCGTCGAGAGCCTGACCTGACTCGGCGCGATACACCGATGACCACGTATGCGTCTGCGCCAGGCACGAGGCTCGGCGGGCGTTACCGGCTGGAGGACCGGATCGCCGCCGGCTCGGGGTGGGACGCGTGGAAGGCCATCGACGAGACGCTCGCCCGGGCTGTGACTGTCTTCACCTTCGCCTCTGGATTTCCCAGGATCGGCGATGTGGTGACGGCCGCGCGGGCGGCGAGCAGGCTGACAGACCCGCGGCTTGCCCAGGTCTTCGATGTCGAGGACGCCTGGGATCAGGCCTACATCGTGATGGAGTGGGCGGCCGGTGAAACGCTCGGCGACCTGCTGTCAGCCGGACCGCTCGAGCCCTTCCGCGCCGCCAGGATGATCGCGGAGGCAGCCGCCGCGCTGTCATCGGCGCACGGCGCGGGCGTCGCCCACATGTGCCTGTCACCGGGTTCGGTCAGGTGGAGCCCGACAGGCGAGGTCAAGGTCGTCGGCCTGGGCATCGATGCTGCCCTGTCTGGAATCGTCGCGGACGACCCGGTTCTCGAGGACACTGAGGGACTCGGCAGGCTGCTCTACGCAGCGCTGACTGGCTGCTGGCCAGGACCTGACTATCCTCCGCTGCCTCCGGCGCCGGCTGCGGGCGGCGAGCCGCGCAGTCCCCGCCAGGTGGTGGCCGGCATACCGCTCGCGCTCTCGGACCTGACTTGCCGGGCGATGCGAGTGAGTTCCGGGACGGAACATCCGCTGACCACTCCCGGCGAGCTCGCCCGGGCTCTCGTGGCAACGCTGCCGCCCGTGCCGTTGCTCGCTAGTGCGGCACCGCCGTCGAAGCGGAACCAGGCGGCGCGGAGCAACCAGGGGGCCTGGCAAGCGGAGGCCGCGCCCGATGTTGACGGCGGCTGGCAGGGTGGTCCTGGCTTCGCCGACACTGACTGGCCGGCAGGCGATGGCGCCTACCAGGAGCGGCCGGCGCGGGGAAGCCGGCGCGCCGACAGTGCAGGTACGGGACGGCGCGGCCGACTGCTGTCGTCGCCTTTTCTACCGGTGCCCGGAAGATTCCCCAAGGCCCTTGCCATTGGCGTCAGCGTGCTCGTCCTCGCCGCCATCGCGGCGTTCGCGCTGTGGCCGAGGGGCGGTTCGGCAGTCAACCATCCCCGCTCGAGCCCCGGTCCGCTGGCGTCCGCGAGCGTGCTGCAGCCGGTCGGTGCCACCGGCTTCGATCCCCTCACGAGCCCCTCGGCGGATCCCGGCAACGAGAACAGCCAGTACGCCAAGTACGCGATCGACAACAGCCTCCGTACCAGCTGGACATCGCAGTGGTATGCGAGCGCTGACTTCGGTCGGCTTAAGGCTGGCTCTGGTCTCCTGATCGACATGGGCAAGCCGGTCAAGTTCGCTACCGTCACGATCACCTTTAACTCACAGCCGGGAGCGAGCGTCAAATTGCTGGTCGGCGACTCAGCTGCGCGCAGCAAGCAGAACCTGGAATCCATGAAGACGATCGCTTCCGCTCAGAGTCCGACCGGGGCGTTGACGTTCCGGATCAAGGGCCAGCCGACGGGACGGTACCTCGTCGTCTGGTTCACGCAGCTGCCGCCACAGCCAGGGAACAACGGTAAGTACGAGGCAGAGATTTTCAACGTGGCTGTGCGGGGAGCGGTGGCAGGACATTAACCGGACGGGCCCGGTTAATCTTCGTCCGCAGTGGGATGTCCGCAGGGTTCAGGCGGCCGAAGGTCCCGTTGTGGCTGGCCACTAAGCTACGAGAGGTGGGTCAGTCGTCTTGGCGCGGCCCGGACGCTCACATGATCCGCGGTCGGAGCTAAGCCCGCAAGCGCTCATGGCGCGGGGCAGACTGGGAGACGCGACGGATTCTCAGCAGCCTGGCGGGACTGGGACAGGTAAGGCCCTGCCCCCGCCCGGCGAGGCTCTCGGCGGTGGGCCGGCCGGACACACACCTAGCGTGGCTCATGACTACGCTGCCTGCAGTGACGCGGAACTGCTCAAGCTGCACGTCGACGGAGACTCTGATGCCTTCGGCGATCTGTTCCTGCGGCACAAGGACAGGCTCTGGGCCGTTGCCATCAGGACTCTGTCTGACCCGGAAGAGGCTGCGGATGCGCTGCAGGACGCGATGATCTCGGCCTTCAGGCGCGCGGGAAGCTTCAGAGGCGAGTCCGCGGTGACTACCTGGCTGCACCGGATCGTGGTCAACGCCTGCCTGGACAGGATGCGCCGCCGTTCCGCGCGGCCTGAGGTTGTCAGCGGAGACGACAGGCTGCTCGAGATGATCGCATCGGGTGAATCTGGGGCCGATCATGCGGCCGGAACCGAGAGATCGATCGAGGTGATGGCCGCGCTCCGGCAGCTGCCGCACGATCAGCAAGTCGCGATCGTCCTCGTCGACATGCTCGGCTACCCGGTCGCCGACGCTGCGGAGGTGCTCGGCGTCGCGATGGGCACAGTTAAGAGCCGGTGTGCCCGCGGCCGCGCCAGGCTGCTGCCTAGGCTGGCTCATTTGCAACGCTCGGCGCCTGGTCAGGTTCCGCCCACAGGAAATCCCACGGCTGCCGGCCAGGCTCCCGCTTCCGGGCGGGCCGACGCCACCGGCCAGGTACCCGCTTCCGGGCAGGTCACTCCGGGCGGCTCGCCAGGTACGCCAAGCACGATGGCGGGGCCGGGGATGGTTGGCGGATCCGACAACCGGGCTTTCACGGATCTATCGGTCGATTCTGGGCTGGGTACGCGGAACCGATTCCCTCCGGGATCCGTCCTACCCGCAGAGGAGGGTGGTGACGAGCAAGAGTGAGCCGCCATGTCAGCGTGGAGATCCTGGCACTTCATCGTGAAGGCGCGGTGAGTGCGGCGGAGGCCGCCAGAATTGACGCACACCTGGCCGGCTGTGCCCGGTGTTCGGGCATGGACGCCGCACTTACCAGCCTCGCTAGCATGCTCGCGGCCACCCAACTGCCCCCGATGCCTGAGGCGTTCAGCACCCGGGTTCAGATGGCGATCACGGGCGAGTCTGCTGCCCGCGCTGCCGCGGGCCCTGCATCGGCGGCGTCGGCGCATGCTGGTGGCGCTCGCGCCTCAGGCGGCGCCTGGCCTGTTGCTGCTGGCGTCGGCGAAGGGGATGCGGGCGCGGCCGGCAACGGCAACGGCCTGGGCGCCGCCGGTGCGGGTGGCGGGACGGCCGAGACTGGTTCCGCTCATGTACCCGGCCGGCCTGATCTCCCTGAGCGGCGCCGCAGCAGGTGGCGGCGATTCCGTATGCCCGACTGGTCGTCGCCATTGCTGCTCCGTGGCCTGGCCGCTGCGGCAGCAGTCGTCGTCATTGCCGGGGCCGGTATCCTGCTCGCGAACGCGCGCAGCGCTTCACAGAATTCGGGGGCCGCGGCCGGAACGAGCGGGTCTGGGCAGCGAGCCCCCGCGGCCCGGCCCAGCGTGGCCGGCGGTACCGGCAGCCACCTTTCTCACGGCGCCAACGCAAGCGGGCCCATGATGGTCAGCTATCGTATGAAAGGCAGGATCGCGACCGCCGTTGCTGTCATGAGCCATGCGAACTTCACGGAGCGTTCTCTTCCTGGCATGGTGCGCAAGCAGGTCGCTAGTGTCGCCGGTTTCGGGGCCAGCGCCGGCATCGCTACACCGACTTACCAGCGGAAGTCTTCGCGGAATATCCGGATCGGCGGTGTGAGCATCCCGACGCTTGAGGGCTGTCTCAGCGCAATGGCCAACGGGCGGCAGGTGCTGCTCGCAGACGTCGCCCGGTTCTTGGGCAGACCCGCGACGATCATCGTCATGAGGTCGCCGACCACCGCCAACGTCCTCGACGTCGCGATCGTGGGACTCGGCTGCTCATCGTCGAACCTGGATGTTATCCGAATGCTCACGGTCCCAGGTCGCTGAATAGCTCCGCAGCGGGAATCTGGCGGGCACTTGCTCCGTTAATGCCGTTGCGGTTCAACGAAGGAGACGCCAGAAGTGACGGACGTCCGGGATGTCATAGTCATCGGGTCAGGGCCGGCCGGCTATTCGGCTGCAATCTATGCGGCCCGCGCCAAGCTAAAGCCGCTGGTCTTGGAGGGCTCGGTCACTGCCGGCGGAGCGCTGATGAACACGACCGACGTTGAGAACTACCCGGGCTTCCCCGACGGCATCCTCGGTCCGGATCTGATGGACTCGATGAGGAAGCAGGCAGAGCGGTTTGGTGCCGAACTGGTGGCGGACGATGTCACCGAGGTGGACCTGCAGGCTACGCCGAAGATCGTAAAGACCGCGTCCGACGACTATCAGAGCCGCGCGATCATCATCGCGACCGGGTCAAGCTACCGCGAACTCGGCGTCCCCGGAGAGAAGCGCCTCGGGGGCCACGGCGTCTCATGGTGCGCCACATGCGATGGCTTCTTCTTCCGTGAGCAGGACATCGCCGTCATCGGCGGCGGTGACTCGGCCATCGAGGAGGCGACGTTCCTGACCAGGTTCGCTCGCTCGGTGACGATCGTGCACCGCAGGGACAGCCTGCGAGCGTCGAAGATCATGCAAGATAGGGCGATGTCCAACCCGAAGGTCCGGTTCGCCTGGAACATGCAGGTGACCGAGATGATCGGTGAGGACCGGGTGACCGGGGTCAGACTGCGCGATGTCAAGACCGGCGCGGAGAGCATCCTGCCCGTTACGGGGGTGTTCGTGGCGATCGGTCATGATCCGCGCAGCGGCCTGTTCAAGGGTCGGCTCGCCACCGATGACGATGGCTACCTGCTCGTCGAGCAGCCGTCGACGCGGACTGCGATACCGGGTGTCTTCGCCTCTGGCGATGTTGTCGATCGGCATTACCGGCAGGCAGTGACCGCGGCTGGCACTGGATGTGCCGCGGCACTTGACGCCGAGCGGTGGCTTGCCGATGAGGCGGAGTAAGAGCTTTAAGTTCCTGCGGGCTATCTAGCCGGCAGCCAGACCAACTAACGACGAGAGGATGTCCTCAAGGTGGGCGAATCAACCAGGGCAGTGACCGACTCGACCTTCGAGTCAGAAGTGCTGAAGAGCGCCAAGCCAGTGCTCGTTGACTACTGGGCGGAATGGTGCGGTCCATGTCGGCAGGTCGCCCCGGTGCTGGAGGAGATCGCGAGCGAGCACGGCAGCAAGATCGACATCGTGAAGCTGAACGTCGATGAGAATCCCGAGGTGGTTCGCACGTACGGGATCCTGAACATTCCGACGCTGACCGTCTTCAAGGACGGCCAAGTCGTGAAGGAGATCGTCGGCGCCAAACCGAAGTCGGCCCTGCTACGGGAGCTCGAAGAATTTCTGGTCTGATTGGCGGTCAGCGTTGGCGTGGCGCACCGGGCAGTCCGCGGTGCGCCACACGCATCTGCAGTCGCGATTCGCGTCAGCTAGGCAAGCCGCAGCGGCCGATCCGGTGTCATCGAACCCAGCAGTCGCTCCAGGGCCACCTCCACGTCCTCGCGCCAGGACAGGACCGTCTTCACTTCAAGGCGCAGCCTCGGATAGCGAATGTGCGGGCGCACTGTCTTGAAACCCACTGCCAGCAGGTACTCGGCGGGAGTGACACAGCTGAGGCCGTCAGGCTTGAGGTCGCCGAACGCCTCCACCGCCCTGATGCCGCGGCGGCTCATGTCCTTGACGACGCCCTGCACGAGCATCCGGCCGAGCCCGCCGCCGCTGAACTCGGCGAGTATGTGCGCGGTCATCAGCAGTGCGGCATCGGCGCTCACCGGGCTGGTGGGAAAGGCCGCCGATCTCGGCACGTACTGCGGCGGGGCGTAAAGCACGAAGCCGGCGGCGACACCGTCAACATAGATGATCTTCCCGCAGCTGCCCCACTGCAGGAGGACGCCGGAGACCCACGCCTCTTTCTCCAGCGCCGACTCGCCAGACTCTAGGGCGCGGGCCTGCCCCACAGGGTCGAGTTCCCAGAAGACGCAGCGTCGGCACCGACCCGGCAGATCGTCAAGGTTGTCCAGGGTGATACTTGCAAGGCGGCGCGACAATTTGGCACCTCTGTTACCGACTGCAGCTGACTATGAAACGCGGCGCCGGTGATCCCTGAAGCTGAGAGCGTGGCGGCTGGCTCGGACCTCCAGTCCGGCAATGCCATCGTACTCAGGTTTGCTCCGGCTCCGCGGCGTTCCCTAGTGGCCGCGGGCCGCGTCTAGCTGCGCGCTGGCAAGCCGCACTGCCCGCCCGCCGGCATGCGACACTGCCCGCC
>Ga0209131_1002470_pt1 | contig 12518 bp, 10 predicted proteins | sample GraSoi_2013_40cm_FD_185826 | JGI IMG/M metagenome (GOLD analysis project Ga0209131, IMG submission 185826) | Grasslands soil microbial communities from the Angelo Coastal Reserve, California, USA - Sample 9_17_2013_40cm (SPAdes) (version 2) | ecosystem: Environmental > Terrestrial > Soil >...
ATTTTCCAGCGCGCTTAAGCCGAAGAACAGATTGGTGATCTGGAACGATCGGGCCCAGCCGGGTCAGGATGTAGGGCGCGTGGCCCGTGATGTCACGGCCGTCCATCTCGACGCGGCCGGAATCCGGGCGCAGTAAACCGGAGATCAGATTGAATGCGGTGCTTTTTCCCGCCCCATTCGGCCCGATGATCGAAGTGATGTGATGACGATCGGCCTCGAAGCTGAAATCGCTGACGGCTCGCAACGCGCCGAATGCCTTGTTGAGCCCGGTGACCTTGATCATGCCGGCCTCCGGCGCCTTTCCGACAGGTGGCGCATCAGGCCGACCATGCCGTCGGGCAGGAACAGGACGAAAACAACAAAGATCAGGCCGAGCACGAACAAATGCCGCTCGGTGTAAGTGCCGACCACGGACTCCAGGAAAGTGATGAAGACGCTGCCGACCAACGGTCCGATCAGCGAACCGATGCCGCCGACCAGCGAAACCACAACGGCTTTGGTGGAGACCTCGAAGCCGAACAGGTTCGGCGCCACGAATCCGCGCAACAACGGATAGATCAAGCCGCCAAAGGCGGCGACCTGTGCCGCAAGCAGATAAGTCAGCAGCTTGTACCAGAACGGATTGTACCCGAGATACGGCACGCGGCTGGAGTTTTCGCGGATCGCCCGCAACAGGCTGCCGAAGCCGGTATTGAGAATGCGCCGGGTGCCGAGATAGATCAGGACCAGCCCGGCCAGCACGGCGTTATAGAATGCGAAATTGCTATGCAGGTCGATGGCGACGCCGGGGAGCAGCGGAATACTCGGCACCGGAATGCCGATCAGGCCATCCGACCCGCCGATGGCGCGCGTGTTGTGCGCGATCTTGGATAGGATTTCCGCCGCGCCGAAGGTAATCAGCGCGAAGTAGACGCCCTTGGCGCGAATGGCGATGGCGCCCAGCACAAGCGAGAACACCGCCACCGTCGCGCTGACGGCGAGCGCCACCAGCCAGAACGATTGACTGACGTAGAGATACATCAGGCTGGACACGTAAGCCGCCAGGCCGAAATAGGCTGCCTGCCCGAGCGACAACAAGCCGGCATAGCCCAGCAAAATATCGACACTGAGCGCGACCGCGCCGAGCAACAGCGCTTCAATGGCAAGCCGCATATAAAATGGACCGGCGAACCATGGAAACAGCAGCGCGAAGGCCAGCATGACAAGGCCGAACCAGCGCAGTTGCCGATTGTCGGCATCGCCGGCGCGGAGCACCTGTGCGAGGCGGTCGCCCACGGTCGGTTTCGGAGCCGGCTTCGGCAAGGATTCGGCACCGATGCCGGAAGCTTTCGCTTGCGGCATCAGTCCTCTCCGATCCGGTTGAACAGCCCACTCGGCCGCACCACCAGCACCAACAGCATCAAGCCATAGACCATGGTCTCGGCCCAGACCGGCGGGATCCACAGGCTGGCGAGCCCCTGCACCTGCGACAGCAGCAATGCGGCGACGACGGCGCCAGTGATGCTGCCCATGCCGCCGACGATGACGACGGCGAAGGCCAGCACCAGGAAGTCATGGCCCATCGTGGGAAACACCGCATAGATCGGACTGAGCAGCACGCTGGCGAGGCCCGCCAGCGCGCAGCCGTACATAAACGTGAGGCCGTAGACCAAACGGATCGGGATACCGAACGAGGCAACCATCCCCGGGTCCACCGCGGTAGCGCGCAATACCGCACCGATCCGGGTCCGATACACCAGCCACCAGGTCGCGCCGATCGCCAGAACACCGGCGCCGAAAATGAAGAGTCGATAGGTTGGCACGAACACCTGCGCCATGCTGGCCATGCCGGTAAACGGCGCGGTGACGGCGTGGGTGTCGGTGCCCCACACCACCTGGGCGAGATCGCGCAGCATCAGGCTGACGCCGAACGTCAGCAGCAAGGTCACCGTAGCGCGATCGGCGCGCGCCAAGAGCGGACGGATGCCGAGTTCTTCCAATCCCCAGCCGATTAGCCCGATCAGGATGGGAACCAGCACCAGCGCGCCCCAGTAGCCGGCGCCCCATCCCAGCAGCGTGAAGGCGGCATAGCCGCCCAGCATGTAGAGATCGCCATGGGCGAGATTGATGACGTCGAGCAGCCCAAAGATCATCGTCAGGCCCAGCGCCACGACCGCGAGCGCCACCCCAATGACCAAGGCATCGATCATCTGGGGCAGCACCACGAAGTGGAGATAGACCAACAAATCTTCCATCGAACTGCTCGACGCTTTCGCTTTAGAACTTGTCGCAGTTGTCCGGGCCGACGGCTTCTTCACCCGGCACCTTGCCGACGGTGGCGAAGTCATTGCCCTTCACTTTGACCACCAGCATGTCGACGATGGCCTGGTGATCGCCCTTGCGCATGGTCTTTTTACCTTGCGGCGTATTCCAGCTCGCGTCTTCCATCGCCGCGCGCAGCTTGGCTGTATCGGTGGTGCCGCCGGCCTTCTCGATCGCCTGCTTGAACAGGAAGAACAGGCCGTAGGTATCGGCGCCGAACAGATCCGGATCAGCCTGGAATTCCTTCTTGAAGGCGGCGACGAACTTCTTGTTGTCCGGCGTATCGATATCGGTCGAATAGCCGGCAGAGCTCAGGAAGCCGTCGCCGGCCCCCGCCATCGCCGCGATGTTTTCCTGCGTCACCGCACCGGCAGCGCCGGCCAGCGTCAGCTTGTCGTTGAGGATGCCGTATTCCTTCAGCGTCGTGAGCAGGCGTACGGTGTCGTTGCCCGCGGTCGCGGTCATGATCACGTCCGGACGCGCCGCGCGAATCTGGCCGATGTAGGACGAGAAATCCTTGGCGCCGAGCGGCGGAAAGGTGCTGCCGGTGTCGCTGCCGCCAAGGCGCGCGACGTCCTTCTGGAACGCCGAGATGGTGCTGCGGCCCATCTCGTAATCCGGGCCGATGAAGAAGTAGCGTTTGCCCGGGACGTTCTTAGTCAGCCAGTTGGTCAAGGCATTCGACTGCATGAAGGCATTGGCGTTGACGCGGAACACGTTGGCATTGCACTGCGCGCCGGTGATCGATGGCGCGTAGGACACTGTCGTCACCAGGATACGGTCATTGCGTTCAGCCAACTGGCCGACTGCGAGCGTCGAGCCGCTGTTGACGGTGCCTGTCAGGAAATCGACCTTGTCCTGTTGCAGCAGCTTTTCGGACTTGCGCACCGCGACCGGCGGATTGGCTTCTTCATCCTCGAACAGCAATTCGAACGGCCGGCCATTGACGCCACCGGCCGCATTGATCTCCTTGACCGCCAGTTCGGCACCCCAGCGCACTTGTTTGCCGATCGGCGCATAGCTGCCGGACAGCGGTGTGACGACGCCGACCTTGATCGGATCGGCGGCGTAGACATTCGAGACCAGCGCCAGTGTGAGCGCGGCGATGGCCGTAGTGTCGCAGAGTGCGGTTTTTTTCATTATCGTTTCCTCCCCGTTGTTATGATCCGGCGCTCAGGCGCCGGAAAAGTTTGGCTTCCGCTTATCGGTGAAGGCAGCGATGCCTTCCTTATAGTCGCCGGTTTCGCGCAGTTTCTCGTAGGCATGGCCTTCGACCTCGAAGCCGACATTGAGGCTCGAGTCGTAGGTGGTGTTGAGCACGCGCTTGATGGTCTTGAGTGCCATGGCCGACATCTTGGTCAGCGTGCCGATCATCTCGTCGAGAACCTTGTCGAGCGCGGCGCTGTCGTCGGCGACGCGCGTCACCAGACCCCAGGTATGCGCTTCCGGCGCCGGGATGCGACGGCCGAGCATCATCATGTCGGCCGCGCGCGTTAGGCCGGCGATGCGCGCGACGCGCTGGCTCCCGCCGCTGCCCGGAATTTGGCCGAGCGTGACCTCGGGAAGCGCGAGCAGCGTTTCCTTGGTGGCGATGCGGATGTCGCAGGCCATCGCCAGCTCGAGGCCGACGCCCATAGCGTATTTTTCCATGACGCAGATCACCGGCTTCGGGCAGCGTTCCGGCGCGGCGATGTTCCAGGCGAGGTCGGACATGCCGTCCAACTCGATCTGCGGGAAGGCTTTGACGTCGCCGCCCGAGGTGTAGACGCCGTTCTTGCCGCGGATCACCACGACGCGGACGTCGGGATCCTGGCCGAAGGCCTCGATGATGGCATTGATTTGGAAGCGGCCGCGATACGACACGACATTGAGCGGGGCACGATCGAGCCACAGCGTGCCGACCTTGCGCTTGGTGTCGACTTCGTAGCTGAGACCGTCGAGATCCTTGAAAATCGAAGCGCGTTGGGCGCCGTAGTCTTTTGTCGTCATGAGCTTTCCTTCACCGTAGACTTGATGGGTTCGAATGGTTCGTATTCACCGCTGCGCAACATGCGGCGCAGAAGCTTGCCGGATGCCGAGCGCGGAATGGCTTTGACCAGGACGTATTCCTTGGGCCGTTTGAAGCGGGCGAGTTCGCTTTGCAGACAGACTTCGTCGAGCTGTTCGGGGCCGAGCCCGGCAACCGCCGGTTCGATGAAAGCCACCACCTTTGTGCCGAGCCGGTCGTCCGGCATGCCGACCACGGCGACACCGGCGACCAGCTTGCTGCGGATCAACGTGTCCTCGACTTCCTCGGGGAAGATGTTCTCGCCGCCACTTATGATCATGTCGTCGACACGGCCGACGACGAACAGCTCGCCATCTTCGTCGATTTTTCCCAGATCGCCGGTGCGATACCAGCGGCCCTGGATCGACTTGGCGTCGGCATCGGGCCGCTTCCAGTAGCCCTTGAACGCTTCCGGGCTGTTCATGCTGGCGACGATCTCGCCGGACACGCCAAGCGGCATGTTGATTTCGATGTCGTCCTTACGCGACGGCGACACCACGCGGATGATCTGGTTCATGCCGGCGCGGCCGGCGCAGCCGGGCTTGCGGTCGAGATGGTCGCAATAGGTGAAGGTGTAGATCTCGCTGGAGCCGTAATAATTCACGAACAACTCCGGCTTGAGTTGCTCCAGGCAGCGCTCGACCAGCGCCGGCGCCATCGTCATGCCGGCGTAGCCGACCCGCGACAACGAGCTCAGATCGTAATCGGCAAATTTCGGATGTCGCAATACGTCGTGAAACATGGTCGGCACGAGATAGAGGGTCGTCAGCTTCTCGGCAGCGACAAGCCGCAGCACTTCCTCGGGCTGGTAAGCCGGCAGGCACACCAGGCGGCCGTTGAGCAGCGCCATGCCCAACAGAATGCGCACGCCCATAGTATGGAAGAACGGCATCACGCCGAGGCAAGAGTCGCCCTGCCGGTACTGGTTCTGCGAGATGTGCGCGGTCGACGCCGTCATCTCGTTGCGGTGGCTTCGCGGCACGCCCTTCGGCCGGCCGGTGGTGCCTGAGGTGTAGAGCATCAGGCAGATTGAGAATTCATCGACGCCGGCAGGGCCGGCAATCGGCGTCGCTGTGAGCAACTCGGCAAAGGCCCTGCCCTCGCCTTTACCGTCGGCGACGACGATAACGCGGCGCGGGTCGATCTTCAGCGTGGCGATGGCCTGCGCCGCGGCGTCACCCGAGGCGCCGTCGAAGGCAACGACGACGGCTTCGGCATCCTCGATGCAATATTTGATCTCGTCCGCCGAGGCGCGCCAGCTCACCGGCGTGAAAATTACGCCGAGCATGTGGCAGGCCCAATACAGCGTCGCCATTTCGTAGCGGTTGCGCATCACCGCGACGAAATGGTCGCCGGGCTTCAAGCCCATGTCGCGCAAAGCACCACCGACGGCTTTGATCTCGCAATACCAGTCGGAATAGCTGACGCGGCGGTCGCCCTCGACGATGGCGATCTGCCCGGGCTGACGGGCGACGGAGACGGCGAATGCACTCCCAAGATCCATGATCATGAACCTTTCTTTGGGTTCGCCGCCTGAAGAATGGCGGCGACGATCGATGCATAGCCGGTGCATCGGCAAATGTGTCCGGAAAGCATGTCACGGACCTGGACTTCGGTCGGTAACGGCGTGTCGCGCAGGAAATGCGTGGCCGAACAGAGAATGCCCGGCGTGCAGAAGCCGCATTGCAGCGCGTGCTCGTCGGCAAAGGCGCTTTGCAGCGCGTTCATGGTGCCGGCGGCGGCCAGCCCTTCCACGGTGGTGATGTCGGCGCCGTCGGCCTGCACCGCGTATTGCGTGCAACTCCGCATCGCGCGGCCGCCGACCAGCACGGTGCAGGCGCCGCAGACGCCATGCTCACAGCCGACGTGGACGCCGAAAGCCTGCAATTCATGGCGCAGGAAATCGCTCAGCAGCATGCGCGGCTCGGCCTGGCCGGAGCGGCGCTGGCCGTTGACGGTCAGTTCGATGGTGGCGCGCCGGCCGGCTGGGTGATGCACGGTTGTCATTGCAGACGGCCCCGGCGCTGTGCGGCGTGGCTGAGCGCTTCGATGAAGGTCCGTTCGACCAGCACCTTGGTCAGGGCGATGCGGTAATCGGCGCTGGCGGAGTGATCCGACATCGGCGCCACACTCGTGGCGGCATGCTCGGCCACGGCGGTCGCAGCATCCGGCGAGGGGCGCCCGATGAATCGCGCGGTATCGACGGCGACCGGGCGGCTTTCGACTCCGCCGAGCCCCACCGAAAGCTCAGCAATCTCGCCTTTGCTCGAAAGTCGCAAACAACAGGCCGCGGCGGCAATGGCGAAATCGCCGTGACGCTGGGCAATCTCGGCGAAGGCGCAGCCCGCGTCGGGCGGCGTACGCGGCCATTCCAGCGCAACGACGATTTCATCCGGCTGGCGTTGCGTCGTCAGCGCGCCCTGGAAGAAATCGCGCGCGGCAATCCGGCGCTCGCGACGGCGCGATTGCAACACAACGGTGCCGCCGAGGGTCACCAGCGACAACGGAATTTCAGCACTCGGATCGGCATGCGCGACCGAGCCGCCGAGCGTGCCGCGATTGCGGGTTTGGAAGTGTCCGACCCAGGGCAGCGCCATCGCCAGCAACGGCAATTCCCTGGCGATCAGATCGGACGACATGGCGTCGGCCTGCACTACGCCGGCGCCGGTGACGACGAGATTATCTTTGAGCGAAATCGTTTTCAGCGCAGCGATGCGCGACACGTCGATCACGACGCGAGGTCGCACCATGCGCAGGTTCAGCATCGGCCCAAGCGTCATGCCGCCGGACAGCACCGCCGCCTCTTCACCTAGCTCCGACAGCAGCGCGACGGCTTCCGATACCGTTTCCGGCCGATGATAGTCGAAGGCGACGGGCTTCATGGCGTATCTCCGCCACTGCCGCGGCCGGACAGCCGCGCCAGCCATCCGCGCCAGCCCGTGGCGCGCTGCGGTGCGATACGCCACTCCAGCGCCGAGAAAAACTGCCCGATGACGTAACGTGTCACGGTTCCGAGCATGCGCTGGCCGACGGCCGCGAGTTTGCCGCCGACATCGGCCTCATACTGATATTGCAGCCGGGTGCGGCCATCAGGCTCGGCTCGCAGTGTCACCAGGCCGGAGCCGGCGCCGAAGCCGAGCGCGCCGGAGGCCTTGCCGACCAGGCGAACGGAATTCGGCTCCTGCTTGTCGCGCATTTCAATGTGAGCGTCGTAGGTGCCGCGAATGCCGGCGACGCCGATGATGACCTGTGCCGAATAATGGTCCGGGCCATCCTGCTTGAGACTCTGGCAACCGGGAACGATGGCGGCAAGTTCATTGGGATCGATCAGCCGGCGCCAGACCTCGTCGACCGGCGCCGAGAGAATGACCTCGCCGCTGCCGGTAAGCGCGCCCTTGCCGATCGGCGCTTGCGCCATGCCTTCCGGCGCTTTCGACGGCCGCTTCATCGCCGGGTCGCGGCCATTGGCCAGATCCCAGACGCGCTGCAACGTCAGCGGCAGCGAAATGTCATCGCGACCTAGCGCATCGGCAACGGCGTTGGCGATGGCGGCGGGCGTCAGCATCGAACTTCCGTCGCCCATGCCCTTGGCGCCCAGCGAATTGACCGGCGTCACCGTCTCGACATGGCCGATATCGACCGTCGGCACCTCGACGGCGGTGGGGCAGAGATAATCGGCGAAGGTACCGGAGAGGAAATTGCCGCGCTCGTCGTAAGCCAGTTCCTCGAACAGCGCGGCGCCGAGACCATGGACGAAGCCGCCGTGAACCTGGCCCTCGACGATCTTGGGATTGAGCTGGGTGCCGACGTCATGAACCGACACGTATTTGTCGATGCGCAACGCACCGCTTTTCGGGTCGATTTCGATCGCGGCGAGGTCGATGACAAAGCCGAAGGTCGCAGCCGAGGCGATACGATCGTCATCGCCGGGCGAGCCAAGAATTCGCGGCGACACGATCGCAGTTTCGACCAGGCCGGGCGAACAGCCTTCCGGCAAATGGGATGGGTCCCAGTGAGCGCGTGCCGCCACCTTGCGAAACGACACGCCCTTGTTGGAGCCGCCGCGGACCCGGGCGTAGCCTTCATATAGGTCCACGTCTTCAGGCTTCACATCAAGAAGCTCGGAAGCGAGCAATTTGAGCTTGGTCGCCACTTGTTGCGCCGATTGGGCGATGGCTCCGACCACGATCGCGGCAAAGCGATTGGAATAATTCCCCGAAGCGATCGACCAGGCGCTGGTCAGGGTATCGAGTTCGGTGACTACCTCGATGTCGGCGGGCTTCAGGCCCAGCGCATCGGCGACGATCTGCGCGGCGACGGTGGCGTGGCCCTGCCCGTTCGGCGTGCTGTCGAGATGCAGCGTCACCTGTCCGCTCGGATCGACCGAGATCACAGCACTCGCATTGGCGCCGGATTTGCGATCGCCCTTGCTGCGCTCTTCGACGGTTTGGGCCAGCGAAACATAGGCCATGTTCGAGCCGGACGGCTCGACGCCGGCCGCAATGCCGATGCCGAACAGGCGGCCAGCATTGCGCGCTTCGTCGCGGCGAAGCTTCAGCGCCTCATAATCGGCAAGGCGCAACAGCTCGGACAGCGCCTCGTCGTAATTGCCGGCATCGAACACCGCGCCTGCCGGCGCCTGATACGGAAACGCATGGGCGGGAATGAAATTGCGCCGCCGCAGTTCGGCGACATCGATACCGAGCCCGCGCGCCGCGATCTCCATGATGCGCTCAAGCGCGAAATAGAACTGCGGCCCGCCGTAACCACGGTTGAGCCCGACCGGCGTGCGATTGGTGACGACGATCTGGTTGTCGACCGCAATGTTCTGCACGTCATAACAGCCGTTCGAGGCGGCGTGCATGCGGTACAGCGACGCCGGCTCCGGCGCGCGGATATAGGCGCCCATGTTGGCGACGTTCTTGAAGCGCAGGCCGATGAGCTTACCGTCATTTCGGAATGCCGCGGAAATTTCGCCCAAGCGGTCGCTCGACGCTGTAGCCGCCGTGAGATGCTCGGCGCGATCCTCGATCCACTTGACCGGCAGCCCGGTCTTACGGCTGACCGCGGCGAGAAGGATGATGTAGGACAGGATCGCCTGCTTGATGCCGAAGCTGCCGCCGCTGCTCGGCGGCGTGATCAGCCGCAGCTTGTTGCCGGGTACGCGCAGAGCGCCGGCCATCAGCGGCTGGATGACAAAGGGCCCCTGGAAATTCGACCACACCGTAAAACGGTCGGGGGCGCGCTCGAAATGCGCGATGACGCCGAAGGTCTCCATCGGCGTCGATGCGTAACGCGGGTAGGAGTACGAAAGATCGAACACTCGGTCGGCTTCAGAAAAAGCCTTGTCCGGATTGCCGTATCGGAAACTGCGCCGGTTTACGATATTCGATCCAACCTTGTCGTAGATCACCGGAGCGTCGGGTGCCATCGCGCTTTTCAGGTCAGCGACAGCGGCAAGCACCTCGTATTCGACGTCGATCAACTCGCAGGCGTCTTCCGCAATGTAGCGGCTGTCGGCGACCACAACGGCCACCGGCTCGCCGACATAGCGGGCGCAATCGATGGCAATCGGGTAATAGGCGATTGGCGCCTTCACGACGCTCGGCACTGGTCCGATAAACGTGGCGATATCCTTGCCGGTGACGACGTCGCGGACGCCCGGCAGCTTCAGCGCGTGCGAAATATCGATGTTGACGATACGGGCGTGAGGATGCTGCGAGCGGAGAATGGCGGCGAAACGGATACCAGCCACCGGCGTGAGGTCGTCAATAAAGCGCGCACGCCCAGTGAGGAGCGCCTCATCCTCTTTGCGCGGCACGGACGAGCCGACCCACCCGCGAGATGCGACTCCGATTGCCGTCAGCAAAACACTGCCCACCTACTCAGCGCGATTTCACCCAGCCGGTTTTGTTGCTTTTTGATCTATAGGCGGGAGCAGCTGTCACTGCAAATAATAATTGACAATAACCAAAATCATTTGCCGTTATACGGCCTCAAGGCCATTCCTTGACCGTCGAGGCGAAGCCGATGATGTTGGACTTGCGCCAAATCCAGTATTTCGCCTGCCTCTATGAGCAGCGCAGCGTGACACGGGCCGCGCGCAGCCTCAACGTCGTGCAGCCCGCCTTGAGCATGCAGATCAGCCGCTTGGAAAAGCGCCTCGGGATAAATCTGTTCGAGCGCACCGCACGCGGCATGATCCCGACCGCGGCCGGCGATGCCATGTATCGGCTCTATCTGCCGGTTCTGCTCGACCTCAAGCACGCCAATCAACAGGTGATGGAGTTGAGCGGCAAGGTCCTCGGCAAGATTGCCGTCGGCATCATCCCGTCAATCACCAACTCGGTGTTGGCAGATGTGCTGCGGCGCTACGGGGCGAAGTACCCGGACGTCGAAATTCGGATCGACGAAGCCTATAGCGGAACGCTGATCGACTGGGTGATGGCGGGTGATCTGGATTTCGCCATCGTCAACAGTGCCCGCCGTAGGCTTGGCGTCGCCGCGCAACCGCTGATCAATGAAGAGTTGGTGTTTGTCGAACGCGGCAGGTCGAAAGGCATCTTGCCGCCGATCCCGTTCGCGCGATTGAAGGATCATGCTTTGGTACTGCCATCACGCCGGCATGGCATCCGCAGCATTGTCGATTCCGCCGCCGAGCAGCTCGGCATCGAGATCACGCCGCAGGTCGAAGTCGATGCGCTGTCGCCAACGCTGAGACTCGTCGCCGAGAGCCCACTGACAACGGTTCTGCCAGCCATCGTGGCGAGGAAATCGACCACCGAACTGCCACTGCAGACCCGGCGCATTATCGAGCCGACGCTGAAGCGCCAATTGGTCTATGTCTATCGTGCGCAACGCCCGCTATCCCGCGTTGTCACTGCGTTCATCGACGTTCTCACCGAAGAGCTCAAGCGCGGCGCCGTCGAGCCGGCGGCGCCCAAACGGATTTCTAAACGTCCTCGTTGATTGAAGGGCGCCTCGATGCCGCCAGCGCCGCCTCGATCAAGCGTCGGGCTGAAGATGCTTCGCGGTCGACCGAGGCGCCAGATTGCGACAGCTAAACTTGCAGATTTTCCGAAACGATTTTCCGCGCATCGCCCCTGACGATTCAACTGCCTCGCAATTTGAAATAAGCGACTCGGCGCGGGTCCCTGTCAGTGGAAACGCAATGCGGGCAATTCGGAGCGCCGGCATGTCTCAAAGGTGCCATAACCGGAAGTCGCTTGTCGCCTGAAAAGTTTGGTCGGGCCACGCTAGCGCGCCGTCGCGCTAACGCGACGAACGGCAAACCTATCAATCACCACGGGAGGCCCGCAGCTGATTCTTTGCAGCCTCGAACTATCGCTTATTCGTCGCCGCCCGATCCGGTCTCGGCGAGTTCCCGAAGCGAATTGGCATCAAGCACGACGATGGCGCCGTGCTCGAGCCGAACCCATTTGCGCGCGGCCCAGGCGCCCAACTGCTTGTTGATGCTCTCGCGCGTCATGCCGACCATCTCGCCGATCTCCTGCTGGGTAATGGCGATCGTCCGGCTTGCGGGATCGAGCTTGCGCTGTGCGGTCAGGCCGAGCAGCGCGCTGGCGAGCCGGCCCGGCAGATCCTTTAGGATGAGTTGTTCGACCTGCTCGCTGGTCCGGCGCAGCCGCGCACAGAGCAGCTCGATGAATTTCATCGCCAGCGCTGGTTGGCTTCGCACGAAAGGCAGGAAGTCACGGCGGTCAATGACGAAGATTTCGCAATCGGTATTTGCTGTGGCGTCGGCCGTCCGCCCCTTTCCGGCGAGCACCGCAATCTCGCCGACTAACTCGCCTGCACCGATCAGATTGAGGATCGCGTTGCGGCCTTCCGACGAGGAGATGCTGATCTTCACCGTGCCGGATACTATGGCAAGAAGGCTGTTACCTGGATCGTCCTTGGAAAAGATCGTCGCTCCCCGCTTCACCGAAGTGTGCTTGGCGTAACGGCATAGCTGGTCGAGTGCCTCAGGCTCAAGATCGGAGAAGATCGGATGCTTGCGCAAGACCGATAACTTGCTGCTCGACAGGCGGCGAGCATCTCCTGCCTGGTCCTGAGACACGACGGTTAGAACTCCAGAAACGGAGCCTGCAGAGCGCGAGCCTCCGGAAATCAGCAACCTTGAGGGGTTAACGGTCCGCCGAACTCACCG
>Ga0209131_1002471_pt1 | contig 12516 bp, 6 predicted proteins | sample GraSoi_2013_40cm_FD_185826 | JGI IMG/M metagenome (GOLD analysis project Ga0209131, IMG submission 185826) | Grasslands soil microbial communities from the Angelo Coastal Reserve, California, USA - Sample 9_17_2013_40cm (SPAdes) (version 2) | ecosystem: Environmental > Terrestrial > Soil >...
CAGGCGGACGTGCAGGGTGTTGCAGGTACGTGGAAGGACTTGACCGATTCGGTGAACTCCATGGCCTCGAACCTCACGGGCCAGGTGAGGAACATCGCCGACGTGACGACCGCGGTGGCGAAGGGCGATCTGTCGAAGAAGATCACGGTGGACGTGAAGGGCGAGATCCTGGAGCTCAAGAACACCGTGAACACGATGGTGGACCAGCTTTCGTCCTTCGCCGCGGAGGTGACGCGGGTCGCACGCGAGGTGGGCACGGAAGGACGCCTCGGTGGCCAGGCGCAGGTGCGAGGCGTGGCCGGCACATGGAAGGACTTGACCGACTCGGTGAACTACATGGCCTCGAACCTCACGGGCCAGGTGCGAAACATCGCCGACGTGACGACGGCCGTTGCGAAGGGCGACCTCTCCAAGAAGATCACGGTGGACGTGAAGGGCGAGATTCTGGAGCTCAAGGACACGATCAACACGATGGTGGACCAGTTGCGAAGCTTCGCCGCGGAGGTGACGCGCGTGGCGCGCGAGGTGGGCACGGAAGGCAAGCTGGGCGGCCAGGCCTTCGTCGAAGGCGTGTCGGGCACATGGAAGGACCTCACCGACTCGGTGAACTCCATGGCCGGCAACCTCACGGACCAGGTGCGCGGCATCGCGAAGGTGGTGACGGCAGTCGCGAACGGCGACTTGAAGCAGAAGCTCACCGTGGAGGCGAAGGGCGAGATCGCGGCCCTCGCGGACACGATCAACAGCATGATCGAGACGCTCGCCACGTTCGCCGACCAGGTGACGACGGTGGCCCGCGAGGTGGGTGTCGAAGGCCAGCTCGGCGGCCAGGCGAAGGTGCCGGGGGCCTCGGGCACGTGGAAGGGCCTCACGGAGAACGTGAACCAGCTCGCGGAAAACCTCACCACGCAGGTGCGCGCGATCGCCGAGGTGGCGACCGCTGTGACACAGGGTGACTTGACGCGAAGCATCACGGTGCAGGCCAAGGGCGAGGTGGCGGCGCTCAAGGACACCATCAACGAGATGATCCGCAACCTGCGCGACACGACGCAGAAGAACACCGAGACGGACTGGCTGAAGACGAACCTCGCCAAGTTCTCCCGGATGCTGCAGGGCCAGAAGGACCTCAACACGGTAGGCCGCCTGATCCTCTCGGAGCTGGCGCCCGTCGTGAGCGCGCAGCACGCGGAATTCCACGTGCTGTCCGGCGGCGACGAGTTCCCGCACCTCACGCTGCTCGCGAGCTATGCCTCCGACGGCGAGCAGGCGCATGGGCGGCGCATCGGCATCGGCGAGGGCCTCATCGGCCAGTGCGCCCTCGAGAAACGCAAGATCCTGTTGAACAACCCGCCGCCTGATTACGTGAAGATCGTGTCGGGCCTCGGCGCCGCATCGCCGCGCAACATCCTCGTGCTGCCGGTGGTGTTCGAGAACCAGGTAAAGGGCGTGCTCGAGCTCGCGTCGTTCGAGGGCTTCAGCGAGGTCCACCAGGCGTTCCTCGACCAGCTCACGGAGTCCATCGGCATCGTGATCAACACGATCGAGGCGAACACGAGGACGGAGGACCTGCTCTCGCAGTCGCAGACTCTCGCGCAGGAATTGCAGAGCCGCCAGGAGGAATTGCAGACCACCAACCTCGAGCTGCAGGAGAAAGCCCGCCTGCTGGCCCACCAGAACCAGGAGGTGGAGCGCAAGAACCAGGAGGTGGAGCAGGCCCGCCAGGCGCTGGAAGAGAAGGCGCGCCAGCTCGCCCTCACCTCGAAATACAAGTCCGAGTTCCTCGCGAACATGTCGCACGAGCTGCGCACGCCGCTCAACTCGCTGCTCATCCTCTCCGACCAGCTCTCGGGCAACTCGGAAGGCAACCTCACCTCGAAACAGGTGGAGTTCGCGCGCACGATCCACTCGTCCGGCAACGACCTGCTGATGCTCATCAACGACATCCTCGACCTGTCGAAGATCGAGTCGGGCACGGTGGCCGTCGATGTCGGGGAGGTTCGCCTGGACGAGCTGCAGCGATTCGTCGAGCGCACATTCCGCCACGTGGCGGAGACCAAGGGCCTGGGCTTCGAGATCCGCATGGATCCGCGACTGCCCAAGTCGGTGTCCACGGACGCCAAGCGCCTGCAGCAGATCCTGCGCAACCTGCTCTCGAACGCGTTCAAGTTCACGCACAAGGGCGACGTGAACCTCGTGGTGCGTCCGGCGTCCGCGGGCTGGAGTGCCGACAACGAGGACCTGAACCGCGCAAGCGACGTGATCGAGTTCTCGGTGACGGATACCGGCATTGGCATTCCGACCGACAAGCAGCAGATCATCTTCGAGGCGTTCCAGCAGGCCGACGGTTCGACCAGCCGCAAGTACGGCGGCACGGGCCTGGGCCTGGCGATCTCCCGCGAGCTTTCGCGCCTGCTGCACGGTGAGATCCGCCTGGTCAGCGCGCCGCAGAAGGGCAGCGTGTTCTCGCTCTACCTGCCGCAGGCGTTCCCGCCGTCGCGGATGCCGCGCAAGTCCACCGACGCAGCCGCGGTCGCCTCCGCGGCGATCGAGGCGGCGCGCGTCGCCGCCGAACGCCGGGCCGAGAAGGCGGCGTCGTTCGAGGATACGAGCGGCATCAACGCCACGGAGTCCACGCCGCTGCCCGCGATGATGATGAACGAGGCGGACGACGACCGGGATTCGGTGCATGCGGGCGATCGCTTCGTGCTGATCGTCGAGAATGACCTCGCGTTCGCGCGGGTGTTGCTGGAGGCCGCGCGCGAGCAGGGCTTCAAGGGCGTCGTGACTTCCCACGGCACCGCGGCGCTCAACATGGTGAACGAGCTGAAGCCGTCTGCGATCCTGCTGGACATCTTCCTGCCGGATATCGACGGCTGGCGTGTGCTCTCGCGCCTCAAGAACGACCTCACGACGCGGCACATACCGGTTCACGTGATTTCCACGGATGAGGCGCGCGACCGCGCGCTGGCGGCCGGGGCGCGGCGATTCATCGCCAAGCCCATCCAGAGTCGCAAGGCCGTGGACGAGGTTCTCGCGGAGCTGTACGAGTACACCACTTCGGAGGATCGCCGGCTGCTCGTGGTGGAACCGGATCCCGTGCGCCTCGCGACGATCCGCGACTACCTCTCGGGCCTCGAGCACGTGGAAGTCGTGTGCGCGACCGATGGGCCGCGTGCCGCGGAGCTGCTCCTGTCCGGCACGATGGATTGCGCGGTCGTGAACCCCGAGACCCCGCAGCTCGACCTCGCGGCCGTGATGGAGGAGATGCGCGAGACCAAGGCCGCGCCCCCGCCCGTCATCGCCTACGGGCGCCGAATCGCGGCTTCCGTCGGCGCGGCGAGCGTGGCCGCGCTCGAGCGCATCCCCGGTGTTCAGGAAGTGCATTCCATCGAACGCCTGCTCGACCAGGTCGTCCTGGCGTTGCATCTCGATGCTTCGCGCGTGAACGCCGAGCATCGCCGCGTGCTGGACGACATCTACGGCTCGACCAAGGCCCTCGCCGGACGGCGCGTGCTGATCGTCGATGACGACATCAGGAACATCTTCGCCCTTTCGTCGGTCCTTGAGGACTACGGGATGGACATCCGGACGGCCGACACCGGTCGCGAGGCCATCGCGTTCGCGCAGAAGGGCGAGCTCGATGTCATCCTGATGGACATCATGATGCCGGAGATGGATGGGCTGGAGACAATGAAGGAGATCCGCAAGATCCCGCACTGCCGCGACCTGCCGATCGTGGCGGTGACGGCCAAGGCGATGAAGGGCGACCGCGAGCGCTGCATCGAGGCGGGCGCCTGGGATTACCTTTCCAAACCCGTCGATCGCGAGCAGCTCCTCACGGTCCTCAAGGCCTGGCTGCAGAGGTGACGCGCACCATGCTCGACACGCAAATGACGATCGTTACGAACGACGATGCGCTGGCGGCCAGCCCGCTGGAGCGCTCCAACATCCTCATCGTCGACGACCGGCTCGACAAGCGGGTGGTGTTCCGTACCATCCTCGAGGAGCTCGACCAGAACATCGTCACGGCTTCCTCGGGCGAAGAGGCGCTCAAGTGGCTGCTCGACAACGACAGCGCGGTGATCCTGCTCGACGTGAACATGCCGGGCATGGACGGCCTGGAAACGGCCGAGCTCATTCGCGCGCGGCGCAAGTCGGCCCACACGCCGATCATCTTCATCACGGCTTTCGCCGACGAGATGCACACGGCACGCGGTTACTCCCTGGGCGCGGTGGACTACATCCTCTCGCCGGTCGTCCCCAACATCCTGCGCAGCAAGGTGAAGGCGCTCGTGCAGCTGCACCGGTTGAACGCGGAGCTCAAGAAGCGTTCGGACGAGCGCGTGGCGCTGGTGAAGGAGCAGGCAGCGCGATCGATGGCAGAGGAGTCGCAGCGGCGCGCGAGCTTCCTCGCCGAGGCCACTCAGGTCATGGCGAGTTCGCTCGACGTCGACACTATCCTCAAGGGCGCCTCAGGCCTCGTGGTGCCGTTCCTCGCCGATTACGGCTCGGTCGTTCTCGTGAAGGACGATGGCAGCGTGCGCGCGCAACGCAGCGCCGCCGTGGCCGGATGGAGTCCGTATCTCGGTGCGCATGCCGCCGCCTTCGAGGCGAAGGCAGCGGAAGTGCTCGCGCGAGCCATCGCCCAAGGCGCGTCCGAGTCCACCGGCAGCCTCGGCGTTGCGCCGCCGAATGCCGGCCAACGCGATGAATCACCCGCCGGCGAGATCCATGCGTTCCCGCTGGTCACGCGCGGCAAGGCGCGCGGCGCGCTGGTGCTGGCGCTCGGCTCGTCGCGGCGCTCGCTCGCCGGCGACAACCTTTCGCTTGCCGACAGCCTTGCCGGCCGCGCCGCGAGCGCGCTCGAGAACTGCCTGCTCTACGAGGAGATCCAGCGCGCCGACCAGCGCAAGAACGAGTTCCTCGCCACGCTCTCGCACGAGCTTCGCAATCCGCTCGCGCCCATGCGGGCGGCGTTGCACATGCTGCGCGCGAAGACCGTGGACCCCGAGAAGGCCCGCTCGCTGCTCGAAACCATGGACCGCCAGGTGGGGCAGATGACCCGGCTCGTGGAAGATCTCCTCGACATCTCGCGCATCACTCGCGGGGCGATCGAGCTGCGCCGCGAGACATTGGAAGTCGGCGCGGAGGTGCGCAACGCCATCGAGTCGTGCCATGGCCAGCTCGAGTCCGGCGGCCACGAGGTCGTGATCAATGTGCCGCCCGAGCCGCTCTATGTCGTCGCCGACCGAGTGCGGTTGCAGCAGATCCTCGAGAACCTGATCCTCAACGCCGCCAAGTACACGAATCCCGGCGGGCGCATCGAGGTGTCCGCCGAAGCCGCCATCTCGGAGGCCGTGATTCGCGTGAAAGACAACGGCATCGGCATTCCGCATGACAAGCTCACCCAGGTGTGGGAGCTCTTCGTGCAGGTCGACCAATCGCCCGAGCGCATTCGTAAAGGGCTGGGCATCGGCCTCGCGCTGGTGCGCGACCTCGTCCTTCGTCACGGCGGCACCGTCGAGGCGCAAAGCGAGGGCCTGGGCAACGGCAGCACGTTCATTGTCCGCATGCCGCGCGCGGTGCGCGTGGACCTGCCGGCCGCGACGCAACCCGCGCCTGGGGCGCAGCCCGCGAAGGCCGCGGCTTGCGCCGGCAGGCGAATCCTCATCGTCGACGACAATCTCGACGCCTGTGAGACGCTCGCAATGATGCTGGAGCTCCTCGGGCAGCAGACGCGCCAGGCGCACGAAGGCACGGGCGCGTTGAAGGCCGCGCAGGAATACCGCCCCGAGCTCATTTTCATGGACATCGGGCTGCCCGGGCTTACGGGCCATGAAGTCGCCGAGCGCATGCGCGGAGAGCTGGGGATGAAGGACACATACATCGTCGCGCTCTCCGGATACGGGACCGAAGAGGATCGGCGCAAGTCGCTTTTCGCTGGATTCGACAACCACTACGTGAAGCCGCTGGATCCCTCCGCGTTGCCGGGAATCCTCGCCGAGGCCGACCGGCGCAAGGGCCGCGCGGCGGATGCTATGATTTCGTCCTGACACGCACGGCTGAAAGGGCCACCGGTTATGAGACCGCCGACTACGCTGCAGAGGAAACCCCGGTAGGACGGGCGCGGACCCTTTTCGTCTTCGAAAAAGCGCGGCTCGTCCGCGCTTTTTTATTTTTCAAACCTGACTGGATCCCCGCCTGCGCGGGGACGACGCGAATATGGTTGCCATCACGCTCCCGGACGGCTCGGTCCGGAAATTCGAACAACCGGTGACGGTCGGCGAGGTTGCCGCGTCCATCGGGCCGGGGCTCGCCAAGGCGGCGCTCGGCGGCAAGGTCGACGGAAAGCTGGTCGACACGTCCTATCGTGTCGATCGCGACGCAAGCCTCGCCATCGTCACCGACAAGGATCCCGAGGGCCTGGACATGATCCGGCACTCGACGGCGCACCTGCTCGCCTATGCGGTGAAGGAACTGTTCCCCGACGCCCAGGTGACCATCGGTCCCGTGATCGAGAACGGGTTCTACTACGACTTCGCGTTCAAGCGGCCCTTCACGCCGGAGGATCTCGAGAAGATCGAGAAGCGCATGGCCGACCTCGCGAAGAAGGACATCCCGGTGGTCCGCGAGGAGTGGAACCGCGACGACGCGGTGAAGTTCTTCAACTCGATCGGCGAGAAATACAAGGCCGAGATCATCGCGTCGATCCCGTCGCAGGAAGGCATCAGCCTCTACCGGGAGGGCGACTTCGTCGACCTGTGCCGGGGACCGCACGTGCCTTCGACGGGCAAGCTCAAGGTGTTCAAGCTGATGAAGGTCGCAGGCGCCTATTGGCGCGGCGACTCCCACAACGAGATGCTCCAGCGCATCTACGGCACGGCCTGGGCGAGGAAAGAGGACCAGGACGCGTACCTCAGGATGCTCGAGGAGGCGGAGAAACGCGATCACCGCCGCATCGGCAAGCAGCTGGACCTCTTCCACATGCAGGAAGAAGCGCCGGGCATGGTGTTCTGGCACCCGAAGGGCTGGGCGATCTGGCAGCAGGTGGAGGAGTACATGCGACGCGTGTACGTCGACAACGGCTATCAGGAAGTTCGTTGCCCGATGATCCTCGACGTGAGCCTCTGGAAGAAGTCGGGCCATTGGGAGAACTACAAGGAGAACATGTTCTTCACGGAGAGCGAGAAGCGCGACTTCGCCGTGAAGCCCATGAACTGCCCCGGGCACGTGCAGGTGTTCAATTCGGACCTGCGCAGCTACCGCGACCTGCCGCTGCGCTACGGCGAGTTCGGCGCGTGCCACCGTAATGAACCCTCCGGTGCGCTGCACGGCATCATGCGCGTGCGCGGCTTCACGCAGGACGACGGCCACATCTTCTGCACCGAGGACCAGATTCTCGGCGAGTGCGCCGACTTCACGAAGCTGCTGCAGAAGGTCTATGCGGATTTCGGCTTCAAGGAAATCATCTACAAGGTCGCCACGCGCCCCGAGAAGCGCGTGGGCGCCGACGAGCTGTGGGACAAGGCCGAGCACGCGCTGATGGAGTCACTGCGCGGATCAGGCGTGCTGTTCGAGATCTCGCCGGGCGAGGGTGCCTTCTACGGCCCGAAAATCGAGTATTCGCTGAAGGACGCGATAGGGCGCGTGTGGCAGTGCGGCACGATGCAGGTGGACTTCAACATGCCGCGCCTCCTGGGCGCGGAGTTCGTCAACGAGCACAGCGCAAGGCAGCATCCGGTGATGTTGCACCGCGCCATCGTGGGTTCGATGGAGCGCTTCATCGGCATCCTGATCGAGAACCATGCGGGCGCGCTGCCGCTGTGGCTGGCTCCTGTCCAGGTCGTCGTGATGAGCGTGACGGACCGCCAGGAATCCTATGTGCGGGAGGTGGCCAGCGCTCTTCGGCACGCGGGATTCCGGGTCGCCCTCGATTTGCGGAACGAGAAAATAACGTATAAAATTCGAGAACATAGCATTCAAAAACTTCCTTATCAGCTGGTGCTGGGCGACAAGGAAGTTGCCGCAAGGACGGTCTCGGCGAGAACCCGTGCCGGTGAGAACCTGGCCCCGGTTGCGCTCGAGACCTTTATTTCGCGCTTGAAGGACGAGATCGAGACTCGCAAATGAATGCCAAGCGCTGATTTTAAAAGGAATTTCGCATAGCTCAGGATAAAGCAGTCCGCGTCAACGGAGAGATCAACTGCCCGGAAGTGCGCCTCATCGGTGTCGAGGGTGAGCCGATCGGGATCGTGAAGATCGAGGAGGCCATGCGCCTCGCGGAAGAGAACGACATCGATCTCGTGGAGATCGCACCGACCGCCAAGCCGCCCGTTGCGCGCTTGATGGATTACGGCAAGTTCAAGTACCGCGAGAGCAAGAAGGCCCACGAGGCGAAGCTCAAGCAGAAGCAGATCCAGGTGAAGGAGGTGAAATTCCGGCCTGGAACGGACGAAGGCGATTACAAGATCAAGGTGAGGAACCTCACTCGTTTCCTCACCGAGGGCGACAAGACCAAGGTGACGCTTCGCTTCCGGGGCCGGGAGATGGCGCACCAGGAGCTCGGGATGGCGCTCCTCAAGCGAGTCGAGGCCGACCTGAAGGAAGTGGGCGTCGTCGAGCAGTGGCCCAAGCTGGAAGGACGCCAGATGGTGATGGTCCTGGGGCCGAAGAAGAAGCACTAGCAGGCAGCACCACAAGGTGACTGCAGGTCGAGAAGCGCGGAACGGTTCCGCCACCTGCTGCACCAATGCAAGGAGGGCAACATGCCCAAGATGAAGACCAAGAGTGGCGCGGCCAAGCGCTTCCGGGTCCGCGGCAGCGGCTCGGTGAAGCGTTACCAGGCTGGCAAACGCCACATCCTCACCAAGCGAACCACCAAGAACAAGCGTCAGCTTCGCGGGAGCACGTCGGTCGACAAGACCAACCTGCACCACGTGAAGGCGATGCTTCCGTACGCCTAAGGAGCCGCCATGCCTCGCGTAAAACGTGGAGTCACGGCGCGCGCGCGCCACAAGAAAGTCATCGACCAGGCCAAGGGTTATCGAGGCCGTCGCAAGAACGTCTACAAGATCGCCAAGCAGGCGGTGATGAAAGCGGGGCAATATGCGTACCGCGACCGCCGCAACAAGAAGCGCGAGTTCAGGGCCTTGTGGATCACCCGCATCAACGCGGGCGCCCGCCAGGCAGGAGTGAGCTACAGCCAGTTCATGGCGGGCCTGAAGAAGGCCGGCATCGAAGTGGACCGCAAGGTGCTCGCAGACCTCGCCGTGTTCGACAAGGCTGCGTTCGGCAAGATCGTCGAGCAGGCCAAGGCGAGCCTCGGGGCCTAGGGCGACGTAAAGAAAACAAGGGGCTCGCGAGAGCCCCTTTTCTTTTTTCGATGCAAGAACTCGACCAGATCATCGCAGAAGCCGGCACCTCCATCTCCTCCACCGCGACCGTCGCGGACCTGGAGCAGGCCAAGGCGCGTTTCCTCGGCAAGGCCGGCACGCTTACCGCGCTGCTGAAGGGGCTGGGAAAGCTCTCGGCTGACGAGAGGCCGCGGGCCGGAGCCGCGATCAACGCGGCGAAGGAACGCGTCGAAGCATTGATCGCCTCGCGGCGCGATGCCATCCTCGCCGGCGAGCTCGATTCGCGTCTCGCGACCGAAGCGGTGGATGTGACGCTGCCCGGCCGCAAGCAGGGCGTGGGTAGCCTGCATCCGATCACGCGCGCGCAGGAGCACGTCGAGCGGCTCTTCCGCACCATGGGCTTCGAGGTCGCCGACGGTCCCGAGATCGAGAGCGACTGGTACAACTTCACCGCGCTGCGCATGCCGCCGGACCATCCGTCGCGCAGCATGCAGGACACGTTCTACATTGCGGGGACCGAGAACGTCCTGCGAACGCAGACCTCGCCCGTGCAAATCCGCTGGATGGAGTCGCACGAGCCGCCGATCCGCATCATTTGTCCCGGGCGCGTGTACCGCAACGATCACGACGCGACCCACTCGCCGATGTTCCACCAGATCGAGGGCCTGTGGATCGACGAGGGAATCAGCCTCGCGGACCTGAAGAGCACGGTCACCGATTTCTGCCGCGCGTTCTTCGAGCGCGAGGAGATCGCAATCCGCTTTCGCCCGTCATACTTCCCGTTCGTCGAGCCCGGCGTCGAGATCGACATGGAATGGCGGCGCTTGGACGGCGAGGTGACGTACATGGAGATCGCCGGAGCAGGCGTCGTGCACCCGGACGTGCTGCGCAACGGCGGCATCGATCCCGAACGCTATTCGGGATTCGCCTTCGGCATGGGCCTCGATCGCCTCGCGATGCTGAAGTACGGCGTGGACGACCTGCGGCTCTTCTTCGAGAACGACCTCAAGTTCCTGGCGCAATTCAGATGAGAGTCTCCCTGCACTGGCTGCGTGAGCTGGTCGAGGTCGATCTCCCGCCCAGGGCGCTCGCCGACAGGCTCACCATGGGCGGCCTCGAGGTCGAGGAGATCTCGCCGGTCGCGGGCGCGTTCTCGGGCATCGTTGTGGGATACGTGAAGAGCGTGGCGCCCCATCCCAGCGCGGACAAGCTGCGCGTAACCGAGGTCGATGCGGGCACTGGCGAGACGCTCACCATCGTCTGCGGAGCGCCGAACGTGGCCGCGGGGCAAAAGGTGCCGTGCGCGCTCGTCGGCGCGAAGCTGCCCGGCATGGAAATCAGGAAAGCGAAGCTGCGCGGCGTCGAGTCGAGCGGAATGCTCTGTTCGGCGCGCGAGTTGGGCCTGTCCGAAGAGCATGCGGGACTCCTCGTCCTCGATCCCTCGGCGAAGGTGGGCGAAGACGTGCGCGAGACGCTCGCGCTCGACGACGTGTACTTCGCGCTCAAGCTCACGCCCAATCGCGGCGATTGCCTTTCGATGTTCGGCATCGCGCGCGATGTCGCGGCGATCACGGGCGCGAGGCTGAGGCTACCCGCCGTCTCCGCCGTGCCCGCGTCGATCGGCGAGTCGCGCCCGGTGCGCATTTCCGAGCCCGGCGCGTGCGGGCAGTACTTCGGCCGCGTGATCCGCGGGGTCGATCCGGCGGCGCGCACGCCCGGGTGGATGGTCCGCCGCATCGAGCGCGCGGGGCTTCGCGCCATCCATCCGCTCGTGGACATCACCAATTACGTGATGCTCGAGCGCGGGCAGCCCATGCACGCGTTCGACAACGCGAAGCTGAAGGGCGGCATCGACGTTCGTTTCATGCGCCCAGGAGAGCGGATCACGCTGCTCAATGGCGATGAGGTCGAATATCACCCGAAGCTGCTCGCCATTGCCGACGACAGCGGCCCGGTCGCGCTGGGCGGCGTGATGGGCGGGTTCGATTCCATGGTGGGCGTGGGTACGACCGACGTCTTTTTCGAGGCCGCGTTCTTCCATCCCTCGGCCGTGCAGGGCAAGGCACGTGCCCTGGGGCTTACGAGCGATGCAGCACATCGCTTCGAGCGCGGCGTGGACCCTGCCGCGACTGCGGCGGCGCTGGAGCGCGCGACCGACCTCGCGCTGCACATCTGCGGCGGAGCGGCCGGGCCGGAAAGCCGCGCGATGGGCACGCTTCCGGCGCATCCTTCGGTGCGCGTGCGTCCGAACCGTGCGCGCAAATTGCTGGGGTACGACGTGCCCGACGAGGAAATGCACGCGATCCTGTCTCGCCTCGCATGCGCGCCCGAGCCGGACCGCGACGCCATTCGCGCGACGCCGCCAAGCTGGCGCTTCGACCTCGCGATCGAGGAAGACTTTGTGGAGGAGATCGCGCGCATCCACGGCTATGGCCATGTGCCGGTGCGCCCGCCGCGCGTCACGAGCGCGATGCTGCACCTGCGCGAGGGAAGTCGCGATCGCTTTGCGATTCGCCACGCTCTGGCCGCGTGCGGCTACCAGGAAGTCGTCAACTACAGCTTCGTCGCGGATGCGTGGGAGCGCGACTTCGCAGGGAACGACTCGCCCGTGCGCGTCGCCAACCCCATCGCGAGCGACAAAGGCGTCATGCGCACCACTCTCCTGGGCGGACTTGTACAGACGCTGCGCACGAACCTCAATCGCGGGGAAGACCGCGTGCGCGTCTTCGAAGTGGGCCGCTGTTTCGAGGGCCCCGCTGCCGATGAGGCCGTTCAGCCGGAGCGCCTCGCCGCGATCGCATTCGGCCCCCGGTATCCCGAGCAGTGGGCCCAGGGCGGCGAGAAGGGCCCGGCCATCGATTTCTTCGACGTGAAAGGGGACCTGGAGCGCATTGCCGGAGGGCTTGCACTGGAATTCCGGGCGGGGACCCATCCGGCGTGCCATCCCGGGCGCTGCGCCCTCGTGGGCCATGCAGGAAAGCCTGTAGGCCTCGTCGGAGAGCTCCACCCGGGGCTGCTGCAGCGCTACGGGTTGGACGCCGCACCCGTCTTCTTCGAGGTCCTGACCGCACCCTTCCTGGAGGGCGATTTCCCGCGCTTCGGGGGCCTCTCCCGCATGCCATTGGTGCGCCGCAACATCGCCTTCACCGTTGCCGACTCGCTG
>Ga0209131_1002472_pt1 | contig 12516 bp, 12 predicted proteins | sample GraSoi_2013_40cm_FD_185826 | JGI IMG/M metagenome (GOLD analysis project Ga0209131, IMG submission 185826) | Grasslands soil microbial communities from the Angelo Coastal Reserve, California, USA - Sample 9_17_2013_40cm (SPAdes) (version 2) | ecosystem: Environmental > Terrestrial > Soil >...
CTCAGGATGGAAAGCACGTCGCCACCATGCAGCAGACCCTGATGATGCTCGCCGGCAGACCCGATCACCCCGAATGAGCTTCCTCGGCTTCGACCACGGCGAGACCCTCGCCATGCTGCGCGAGACGGTGCGCGATTTCGCCGCCAAGGAGATCGCGCCGCGCGCCGCCGAGGTCGACCGCGCGAACGAGTTTCCGGCCGATCTGTGGCGCAAGCTCGGCGACCTGGGCCTGCTCGGCATCACGGTGGAGGAGGAGTACGGCGGCACCGCGGTGGGCTACTTGGCGCACATCATCGCCATGGAGGAAATTTCGCGCGCCTCGGCCTCGATCGGCCTGTCGTACGGCGCGCACTCGAACCTTTGCGTCAACCAGATCCGCCGCAACGGCAGCGATGCGCAGAAGCGCAAATACCTTGCCAAGCTGGTCTCCGGCGAGCACGTCGGCGCGCTCGCGATGTCGGAGCCCGGTGCCGGCTCCGATGTGGTCGGCATGCGCCTGCGCGCCGAGCGCAGCGGTGACCGCTATGTGCTCAACGGCAACAAGATGTGGATCACCAATGGGCCGGACGCGTCCGTGCTGGTGGTGTACGGCAAGACCAGCGACCAGGGCATCACCGCGTTCCTGATCGAGAAAGGCATGAAGGGATTCAGCACCGCGCAGAAGCTCGACAAGCTCGGCATGCGAGGCTCAAACACCTGCGAGCTGGTATTCCGCGATTGCGAAGTGCCGGCTGCAAACGTCCTTGGCGAAGAGGGCAAAGGCGTGAAGGTGCTGATGTCCGGGCTCGACTACGAGCGCGCCGTGCTGGCCGGCGGGCCGCTCGGCATCATGGCCGCGTGCCTCGACGTGGTGGTGCCGTACGTGCACGAGCGCAAGCAGTTCGGCCAGCCGATCGGCGAATTCCAGTTGATGCAGGGCAAGCTCGCCGACATGTACACCACCTTCTCGGCGTGCCGCGCGTACGTCTACGCGGTAGGCCAGGCGCTCGATCGCGGCGAAACCACGCGCAAGGATGCCGCCGGGGCCATTTTGTACGCGGCGGAAAAAGCGACCTGGATGGCCGGCGAGGCGATCCAGTCGCTCGGCGGCATGGGCTACATCAACGAGACGCCGACCGGGCGGCTGTGGCGCGACGCCAAGCTCTACGAGATCGGCGCCGGCACTTCCGAAATCCGCCGCTGGCTGATCGGCCGCGAGCTGTTCGAAGAAACTGCGTGAAAGGAACCCCCATGCAATCCGATCCGATCGTCATCGTCTCCGCTGCGCGTACGCCGATGGGCGCGTTCCAGGGCGAGCTGAAAAGCTTTGCCGCGCCCGAGCTCGGCGCCGCCGCGATCCGCGCCGCGGTCGAGCGCGCCAAGATCGGCGCCGACGAAGTGAGCGAAGTGATCATGGGCTGCGTGCTGCCCGCCGGCCAGGGCCAGGCGCCCGCGCGCCAAGCCTCGCTCGGCGCCGGACTACCGCTCGGCACGGGCTGCACTACCGTGAACAAGATGTGCGGCTCCGGCATGAAGGCGGCGATGCTCGCGCATGACATCCTCGCCACCGGCAATGCCGAGGTCATCGTCGCCGGCGGCATGGAATCGATGACCAACGCACCTTACCTGCTGCCGAAAGCGCGCTCGGGTCTGCGCATGGGCCATGGGCAGGTGATCGACCACATGTTCTACGACGGCCTCGAGGACGCCTACGACAAGGGCCGGCTGATGGGTAGCTTCGCCGAGGAATGCGCGCAGAAGTACGCCTTCTCGCGCGAAGCGCAGGACCAGTTTGCAATCACCTCCCTGCAACGCGCTCAGCAGGCGAACAAGGAAGGCTGGTTCGCGTGGGAGTTGACGCCGATCGCGATCAAGGCGGGCAAGGAAGAGCGCTTCATCGAGAACGACGAGCAGCCATTCAAGGCCAACTTCGAGAAGATCCCAACGCTCAAGCCGGCGTTTCGCAAGGACGGGACGGTTACGGCCGCGAACTCGAGCTCGATCTCCGACGGTGCTGCAGCGCTGGTGATGATGCGCCGCTCGGTCGCAGAAAAGCGCGGCCTCGCGCCGCTCGCCATGGTGATCGGGCAATCGACGCACGCGCAGGAGCCCGGCTGGTTCACCACGGCCCCGGTGGGCGCGATCGCCAAGCTGTTCGACCGCACCGGCTGGAATGCAAAAAGCGTCGATCTATTCGAGATCAATGAGGCCTTCGCTGTCGTCGCCATGGCGGCGATGAAGGAGCACGGCCTGCCGCACGAGAAGGTGAACGTGCACGGCGGCGCCTGCGCGCTCGGCCATCCCATCGGCGCCTCGGGTGCGCGCATCCTCGTCACGCTGATCGGCGCGCTGCGCAAGTACGGGCTGAAGCGAGGCGTCGCGAGCCTGTGCATCGGCGGCGGCGAGGCCACGGCGATGGCGATCGAAGTCGTTTAATGAAGCGCCAGCTCCAAGCGCTGCTCGACGGGTCGATATTCCTGCGCCCCTATGGCTTTCGCGTCGTCACGGTGAAGCAGGGCGAATGCACGCTCGAGCTGCCGCACCACAAGGACCTGGAGCGTCCCGGCGGCATCATCAACGGCCCGGCGCTGATGGCGGCGGCCGATTGCGCCATGTGGCTCGCGATCAAGGCGAAGCTCGGCATCGAGGGCGATGCGCTCACCTCGGAGCTGAACACCGCGTTCCTCGCGCCGGCGAAGAGCGAGCACGTCTACTGCACCGCGCGCATCCTCAAGTTCGGCCGCCGACGCATCTACGGCGTCGCCGAGTGCCACGGCAAGAAGGGTGGCCTCTTCACGCACCACACGCTCACCTACGTGCGGCCCGGCTGATGGAGCACGAGGAGATCCGGCAGGCAGTGCGGCGCTACGCGCGCGAGCAGCTCGCGCCGAATGCCGCGCGCTGGGATCGAGACAAGGAATTTCCGCGCGAGGCGCTGAAGGGCCTCGCCGCCATGGGCCTGTACGGCATCGCCATCGCGGAGACCCTGGGTGGCGCAGGTCTCGACTACAGCGCGATGGCCATCGCCTGCGAGGAGATCGCGGCCGGCGATTGCGCCACGGCGACCATCGTCGCGGTGAACAATCTGGTAGCCGGCATCGTCAACGGCTACGGCAGTGCTGTCCACAAGGAAAAATACCTGCGGCCGCTAGCGCGCGGCGAGCTGCTCGGCGCCTTCGCGCTCACCGAGCCGCAAGTGGGCTCCGACGCGTCGGCGATCACCACGCGCGCTGAACGCAAGGAGGGCCACTATGTGCTGAACGGGGTGAAGCAGTTCATCACCTCGGGCAAGAACGCCGACATCGCGGTGGTCTTTGCGGTGACCGACAGGAACGCCGGCAAGAAAGGCATCAGCGCTTTCCTGGTGCCGACCAAGACGCCCGGCTACATCGTCGCGCGCATCGAGGACAAGACCGGGCAGCGCGCTTCCGATACCGCGCAGATCGTGCTCGAGAATTGCAAGGTGCCCATCGATCACCTGCTCGCCCAGGAAGGCGTCGGCTATCGCATTGCGCTCGCCAACCTGGAATCGGGGCGCATCAATGTCGCCGCACAAGCAACCGGCGTCGCGCGCTCGGCCCTCGAGGCGGCGCTGGCGTATGCGCACGAGCGCAGGAGCATGGGCAAGCCGCTTTTCGAGCACCAGGCGATCAATTTCCGCCTCGCCGACATGGCGACGCAGATCGAAGCAGCGCGTCAGCTCTATTTGCACGCCGCACGCTTGCGCAGCGCCGGCCAGCCCTGCATCCGCGAAGCCTCGATGGCCAAGCTGTTCGCCTCCGAAATGGCGGAAAGGGTGTGTTCGGATGCGATCCAGATCCACGGCGGCTACGGCTATGTCGCCGACTTCCCGGTGGAGCGCCTGTGGCGCGATGTGCGCGTCACGCAGATCTACGAGGGCGCGAGCGACATCCAGCGCATGGTGATCGGCCGGACGCTCGAAGAATGAGCACGCTCAAGAGCAAGCTCAACCCGCGCTCGGCGGAGTTCCGCACCAACGCCGAGCGCATGCGCTCACTCGTCACCGACCTGAAAGAGAAGGTGGCGACCGTGACCATCGGCGGCGACCAGGCGGCGCGCGACAAGCACGCCGGCCGCGGCAAGATGCTGCCGCGCGAGCGCGTGCGCACGCTGCTCGACCCAGGCTCGCCGTTCCTCGAGATCGGCCAGCTCGCCGCCTGGGGGATGTACAGCGGCGACGTGCACTCGGCCTCGATCATTTGCGGCGTCGGGCGCGTGTCCGGCCGCGAGTGCGTCATCGTTGCGAACGACGCGACGATCAAGGGCGGCACCTACTATCCGATGACGGTGAAGAAGCATCTGCGCGCGCAGGAGGTCGCCGCGCAGAACCGCCTGCCCTGCATCTATCTCGTCGATTCGGGCGGCGGCTACCTGCCGGAGCAGGACAACGTCTTCCCCGACCGCGAGCACTTCGGCCGCATCTTCTTCAACATCGCCAACATGTCCGCGGCGGGGATTCCGCAGATCGCCTGCGTGATGGGCTCGTGCACCGCCGGCGGCGCCTACGTTCCCGCCATGTCCGACGAGTCGATCATCGTCAAAGGCCAGGGCACCATCTTTCTCGCCGGGCCGCCGCTGGTGAAGGCGGCGACCGGCGAAGTCGTGACCGCCGAAGAGCTCGGCGGCGCCGAGGTGCACACGCGCATCTCCGGCGTGGCCGACCATTACGCGCTCAACGACGCGCACGCACTATCGCTGGTACGACGCATCGTCGCCAATTTGAACTATAGAAAGCAGGTGGGCCTCGACGTGCGCGAGCCGCGCGAGCCGCTCTACGCCGCCGAGGAAATGTACGGCGTGATTCCGGCCGATCCGCGCAAGCCCTACGACGTGCGCGAGCTGATCGCCCGCATGGTCGACGGCTCGGAGCTCGATGAGTTCAAGCGGAACTACGGCACCACGTTGGTCACCGGCTTCGCACACCTGCACGGCTACCCGGTCGCGATCCTCGCCAACAATGGCATCCTGTTCTCCGAGTCGTCGCTGAAGGCGGCGCACTTCATCGAGCTCGCGGCGCAGCGCGGCATTCCGCTGCTCTTTCTGCAGAACATCACCGGCTACATGGTCGGCAAGAAGTACGAAGCCGGCGGCATCGCGAAGGATGGGGCGAAGATGGTCACCGCCGTCTCGACTGCGGCAGTACCGAAATTCACGCTGATCGTCGGCGGCTCGTTCGGCGCCGGCAACTACGGCATGTGCGGCCGCGCGTATGGCCCGCGCATGCTGTGGATGTGGCCGAACGCGCGCATCTCGATCATGGGCGGCGAGCAGGCCGCCAGCGTGCTCGCCACCGTGAAGGGCGATTTCACCTCCAAAGCGGACGAGGAGAAGTTCAAGCAGCCGATCCGCGACCAGTACGAGCGCCAGGGGCACCCGTACTACTCGAGCGCTCGTCTGTGGGACGACGGCGTCGTCGATCCGGTGGACACGCGCCGCCTCCTTGGACTCGCCGTCTCCGCCGCGCTCAATGCTCCGATAGAGAAGACGCGCTTTGGCGTCTTCAGGATGTGACCGTGTCGGAGCACCACGCCAGCATAGAGTGGTCGCGCGGCGGGCGCGACTTCCTCTACGAGACCTACAGCCGCCAGCACGTCCTGCGCTTCGGCAGCATTGCCCTGCCCGGCAACGCGGCGCCCGGCAACATCCCGAAGACCGTGCCACCGGCGCCGGGCGTGGATCCCGAGCAGGCGTTCGTAGCGGCCCTGTCGTCATGCCACATGCTCTGGTTCCTGCATATTGCCTGTCAGCGCAAATTCGTCGTCGACCGCTACGTCGACGAAGCGATCGGCGTGCTCGCGGGAACCTGGATCTCGAAAGTGACGCTGCGCCCGGTGGTCAGCTTCTCGGGCAAGGCGCCAAGCGACGAGGAGCACCGCGTGCTGCATCACAAGGCGCACGAGAAGTGCTACATCGCCAACTCGGTGAAGAGCGAAGTGCTGGTCGAGCCGAGCCTCGCCTGATGTTCCGCAAGATCCTGATCGCCAATCGCGGCGAGATCGCCTGCCGGGTGATCCGCACCGCGAAGCGCATGGGCATCCGCACGGTCGCGGTGTATTCGGATGCCGACCGCAACTCGCTGCATGCCAGGCTTGCCGATGAGGCTCGCCATATCGGCCCGGCGCCGGCCGCCGAGAGCTACCTCAAGGCGGAGGCGATCCTCGCCGCAGCGAAAGCAAGCGGCGCCGAGGCGATCCATCCCGGCTATGGATTCCTGTCGGAGAACGAGGACTTCGCCAGCGCCTGCCAGCGTGCCGGGATCGTCTTCATCGGTCCCTCGCCCGAAGCGATCGCGGCGATGGGCGACAAGTCGGCGGCCAAGCGCCTGATGGAAAAAGCCGGCGTGCCTCTGGTGCCCGGCTACCACGGCGAGGATCAGGATCCTGTTCTTCTGGAAAAAGAGGCCACGCGCATCGGCTATCCCGTGCTGATCAAGCCCTCCGCCGGCGGCGGCGGCAAGGGCATGCGCGTCGTGCCGGAGCGCAAAGCCTTCGGCGACGAGCTCGAAGGTGCACGCCGGGAAGCGAAGTCCGCGTTTGGTGATGAGCGCGTGCTGATCGAGCGCTACCTCGAGCGGCCGCGGCACATCGAGATGCAGGTGTTCGGCGACGCGCACGGCAACGTGCTGCACCTCTTCGAGCGCGACTGCTCGGTGCAGCGCCGCCACCAGAAAGTGCTGGAGGAGGCGCCGGCGCCGAACTTCGGCAAGCGAGCCGAAATGGCCGCGGCCGCCGTCGCCGCGGCAAAGGCGATCCGCTATACCGGCGCCGGCACGGTCGAGTTCATCGCCGAGCAGGACGGCCGCTTCTACTTCATGGAGATGAACACCCGCCTGCAGGTCGAGCACCCGGTGACCGAGATGATCACCGGGCTCGATCTGGTCGAGCTGCAGCTGCGGGTTGCGGCGGGCGAGCCCCTGCCCTTCACGCAGGACGCGCTGCAGATCAGGGGCCATGCGATCGAGGCGCGCATTTACGCCGAAGATCCGGCGCGCGAGTTCCTGCCCTCGACCGGGCGGCTGGTGCATGTCGCCTTCCCGCCGCAGGCGCGCGTCGACACCGGCGTCGAGCCGGGCGCCGAGATCTCGCCGTGGTACGACCCGATGATCGCGAAGCTGATCGTGCACGGCGAGGACCGCGCTGCGGCTCTCTCGCATCTGAGCAACGCCCTGCGCGACACGCACATCGTCGGCGTGACCACGAATGTCGAGTTCCTGCGCCGCATCTGCGAGAGCAAAGCTTTCGCCAATGCGGAGCTCGACACCGGCCTGATCGGGCGCAACCGCGCCGAGCTTTTCCGGCCGCGCGGCCCGGTACCCGCCGAGGTACTGGCGGCCGCCGCGCTTGCCGAGCTGGCGCACGAGGAGCACACCGCGCGCGAGCAGGCGCTGCGCTCCGGCGATCCGCATTCGCCCTGGCACCACGTCGACGGCTGGCGCCTGAACCAGGAGTCGCACCACGATTTCCTCTTCACCTTGGGCAGCGAGGAGCACCGGGTGCGGGTGGCATTCCTGGACGACGGGCGCCGCTTGACCATCGATGGGCGCGCCTGGGAGGCCGGAGCGACCAAGGCGCAAACCGTGCGCGACGGGGCGAGCTGGCACGTGTTCCACGATGGCGTACGGTGGACCCTCTCGCTCAAGGAGGAGCTGCAGGGCCAGGATTTCGACGCCGGGGTCGGCTCGCTCGCCGCGCCGATGCCCGGACGCGTCATCAAGCTGATGGTCGCGGCCGGCGCAAAAGTCGAGAAGGGTCAGCCGCTGCTGATTCTCGAGGCGATGAAGATGGAGCACACCATCACCGCGCCGGCGGACGGCACGGTGAAGGAGATCCACTATGCCGCCGGCGAGCAGGTGCTCGAAGGCGCCGAGCTGATCCGGCTGGAATAGCGTTGCAGTCGCCCTGCATCAAGATCTGCCAGATGGATCCGCAGCACGGCCTGTGCCTCGGCTGCCGCCGCACGCTCGACGAGATCGCGCGCTGGAGCGCTATGAGCGAGGCGGAGCGCGAAGCGGTGCTGCGCCAGCTGCCGCAGCGGCATTCGGCAGACGAACCTTCTTGAGAAGCGCGTGCTCGATGACGTGCATCGCGACGTCGGCGGCCGTCTTCAGTACGCCGAAAATGACGATGCCTATGCCCGTCGGCGCAAACAGCGCCCCGCTCAGGATGATGGCGTGCATCGGCACGATGCGCCCGTAAGGCATGAACATGAGCATGCCGATGTTGGGCGTAGCTTGCCGATCGGCGGCGCGGTTGCGGCGATACGACCAGAGATGATTGAACGCGAAGCCAGCCACGCCGAGCGCAAGCGGCCAGCTCCACAGCGCCTCGCCACGCCGCAAGCCGATGATGAAGGCCAGATATACGACGTGAAAGATGCCGTAATGCAGGGCGAAGAAGCGCGCGGTCTGTCGCTTGAGCTGCGGCGTGGGCTCGACCGGGCGGTCGTTGATGGTGAAGTTCGCGGTCGAGAAATGGTCGAGGCTGAGGATGCGGAAGAAGTTCGCGATGCCGATGATCACGCTTTGCGCCCAGTACAGCGCGAGCAGCGAAGTCAGGCTCCAGTGCAGGGTGAGAGCGAGCACCAGCGCAATGGCGTTGGCCGCGACCAGCGACCATACGGAGCTGTCGCTGAAGTTCTCCCTCAGCCAGGCGCGCGGACGCTCAGATGTCGCTGAAGTCGCCATGCCTGCCTTTGCCCGAGGCGAAGCGCGCGGCGCCGGCGGCGCCGTCGATTTCGAAAGCGGGAAAGCCGTTGTACCACTCCTTGCGCATCGCCTCGCGGAGCGGCAGCGCTTGCTGCATGTAGGCCGAGCGCCGGTCGGCGCGCACGCAGGCCTGCGGAAAGCGCGCGATCTCGTGCGCCATGGCCTCGGCGAACTCGCGCGACTTGCCCTCGGGCACGACGTGCTCGCAGGCACCGATGCGCAGCGCCTCGTCCGCCGGCACCTTGCGCCCGGTGAGGATGATCTCCATCGCGCGTCCCATGCCGACGATGCGCGGCAGGCGCACGGTGCCGCCGTCGATCAGCGGCACGCCCCAGCGCCGGCAATAGACGCCGAAGTACGCCGATTTCTCCATCACGCGCAGGTCGCACCAGAGCGCGAGCTCGAAGCCGCCGGCGACCGCGGGACCCGCGACCGCGGCGATCACCGGCTTGTCGAGCTCGAGGCGCGTCGGCCCGAGCGGCCCGCGCGGGATGGCTTTGCGATCGTCGAGCGGATAGTCGATCTGGTGGAGCTGCTTCGCGTCCTGCACCATCGTCGCGCAATACTTGAGGTCCCAGCCGGCGCAGAACGCGCCGCCCTCGCCCCACAGGACCGCAACCGCTGCCTCGGGGTTCTTATCAAACTCCTGAAAAGCAGCCACCAGCGCATCTGCGCTTTCAGGATCCATGGCGTTGCGCGCCTCCGCGCGCGAATGGATCACCGTCCAGACTTTTCCTTTCTTCTCGATCCTCACCGTCATGGCCACCCCTAGCGTCGATTGGTATTTCGATTTCGTCTCGCCCTATTCCTACATTGCGCTGCACCGGCTCGGCGAATTGTCGCACCCGGTCACCTACAAGCCGGTGCTGTTCGCCGGCCTGCTGAATCACTGGGGACAGAAGGGCCCCGCCGAAATCCCCGCGAAGCGCCGCTGGACCTACCGCTGGTGCACCTGGTGGGCGAAACAGCTCGGCGTGCCGTTTCGCTTTCCGCCGGCGCATCCGTTCAACCCGCTGCCCCACCTGCGGCTCGCGCTGGCCTGCGGCAGCAGGCCCGAGGCGGTCAAACGCATTTTCGAGTGGATCTGGATGAGCGGCGAGCCTGCAGACGACCCGGCGCGCTTCGGCGCACTCTGCAGCGAGCTCAATGTCGATCCAGCACGCTTATCCGAGATGAAGGACGCGTTGCGGATGAATACCGAAGCGGCCGCGGCGCGCGGCGTGTTCGGCGTGCCGAGCTTGGTTGCGGATGGTGAAGTGTTCTGGGGCGCGGATGCGGTCGACTTCGCCAAGGCATTCCTGGCGGACCCGGCGGTGCTACGCAACGACGAGATGCGGCGCGTCGACTCCCTGCCGGTTGCCGCGTCGCGCTCGAGCAAATAGTGCCTTTGCTGGTGCGCGCTTTTGAGCAACGCTAGGCCCCATGAACTGGTCGATGCGAATGCTGGCCTTGGGCGCATTTTTCAGCACGCCTCTCGCTTATGCGGAATGCTCGGCGCCTCCGGTGCGCAATTCCAAACAGGCGATGTGCTACGCGGCAGCCTATGCGGACAAGAATGGGCTTGCGCACGGACCTTCGTTCAGAAAGAAAGTGACGAAAGGCAGAACCGCCTGGCTTGTCCGCTTCGTCGATACGCGCCGAGACGCGCGTGGCGGCGGATGGGAGGTCGAGGTCGATGCAGCTTCCGGAAACGCGACCCGATTCGCCAGCTACAAGCCGCGAGAGCGCTAAAGGCGCGAAGCTAGCCGTACTTGCGCCGGTCCTCGATCACCTTGCCGTCGTTCGGCAGGCTGCCCGGATCGACGAGCTCGACCTCGCCGCGCAGCTTGGTGACGTCGCGGATCGAAGCGACTAGCGCTTCGGCAAGGCCGGTGGGGCGCTCGGCGACCTCGCACATGAGCGTCATCCGGTCGTTACCGGCCTCGCCCTCCACCACCAGGCGCGCACGCCGCACTTCGCGGTGGCGGCGCGCGATCTCGTTCACCTGCGACGGTGTGACGAACATGGCGCGCACCTTGGTGCTCTGGTCGGCGCGTCCCAGCCAGCCGCGAATGCGCACGTTGCTGCGGCCGCACGCGCTGATTCCCGGCAGCACCGCGGAGAGGTCGCCGGTGCCGAAGCGGATGAGCGGGTAATCCTTGTTGAAGCTGGTGATGACGACTTCGCCCACCTCGCCCGGCGGCAGCGGATCGCCGGTACCGGGGCGCACGATCTCGAGGAGCAGGCCCTCGTCGAGGATCATGCCTTCGGTCGGCGCGCCGTCCGGCCCGAGCGATTCGTAGGCGATCACGCCGAGGTCCGCGCTGCCGTACATCTGCGTCACCGTGATGCCACGCTCGCGCATGGAATTTCTCAGCATGGGAGGAAGATATTCAGCGCCCACCTGCGCGCGCTTCAGGCACGAGATGTCGACCTTGAGCTCGTCTGCCTTGTCGACGATCAGCTTGAGGAAGGACGGCGTGCCGACATAGCCGACCGCGCCCAGGCCGTGGATCGCGGCCGCCTGGATTTCCGCATGTCCGGTGCCCGCGGGAATCACCGGGCAGCCGAGCGCGAGCAAGCCCGATTCGAGCATCGAGCCCGCGGGCGTGAAGTGATAGGCGAAGGTGTTGATCACGCGGTCGCCGGCGCGGAAGCCGCCGGCGAATAGCCCGCGCGCGGTGCGCCACCAGTTCGGACCGCGTCCTTCGGGGTCGTAGATCGGGCCGGGAGAAAGAAAAAGCTTGGCGAGCTTCTCCACCGGCGTCGCATTGAGGCCGCCAAGCGGCGGCATCTCCTTCTGCAAGGTGCCGAGATCGGACTTGCGCGTTACTGGCAATGCCGCCAATGCTTTGCGGCTATTGATGCGGTCGGGGCGAACGTCCTTCAGGATGCGAGCGAAGCCCGGCGCATTTTTCTTCGCGTGCGCGATGAGCTTCGGCAGCGCTGCCATCAGCGCCTTCTCGCGCAGCTTGGGTGAGCGCGTCTCGAGCTTATCGAAGTGCTTTACAGCCATCGCTTGCGGCGCCGATAGGACTTCACGTCGCGGAAGCTCTTGCGTCCCGCGGTGGAGAAGCCAAGGTAGAACTCCTTGACGTCCTCGTTCTGGGCGAGCGACGCCGCTTCGCCGTCCATCACCACGCGGCCGTTCTCGAGGATGTAGCCGTAGTCGGCGTAGCGCAGCGCGATGTTGGTGTTCTGCTCCGCGAGCAGGAAGCTCACGCCCTCCTTGCGGTTCAGCTCCTTCACGATCTCGAAGATTTCCTCGACCAGCTGCGGCGCGAGGCCCATCGACGGCTCATCGAGCAGGATGGTCTGCGGGCGCGCCATCAGGGCACGCCCGATCGCGGTCATCTGCTGCTCGCCGCCCGAGGTGTAGCCCGCCTGCGAGGTGCGGCGTTCCTTGAGGCGCGGGAAATAGGCGTAGACCTTTTCCAGGTCCTCGCGCAGGCCGGTGCCCAGCGCGCCGCGCGTATAGCCGCCGGTGAGCAGGTTCTCCTCCACCGTCAGGTGTTGGAAGCAGTGGCGGCCTTCCATCACCTGGCAGATGCCGCGCTTCACCAGCGCCGCAGGATCGAGGCGATCGATGCGCTGGCCCTTGTAGAGGATCTGTCCCTTGGTGACGTCGCCACGCTCGGCGCGCAGCAAATTGGAGATCGCCTTGAGCGTCGTGGTCTTGCCCGCGCCGTTGGCCCCGAGCAGCGCGACGATCTGGCCTTCCTGCACGTCGAGCGACACGCCGCGCAGAACGAGGATCACGTGGTCGTAAATTACCTCGATGTTCTGGATCGCTAGCAGTGCTTGCGTGGCCATTGTCGTCCCGAAGACATTTC
>Ga0209131_1002473_pt1 | contig 12516 bp, 5 predicted proteins | sample GraSoi_2013_40cm_FD_185826 | JGI IMG/M metagenome (GOLD analysis project Ga0209131, IMG submission 185826) | Grasslands soil microbial communities from the Angelo Coastal Reserve, California, USA - Sample 9_17_2013_40cm (SPAdes) (version 2) | ecosystem: Environmental > Terrestrial > Soil >...
TGGCTTGCTGCTGGTACCAGAAATCGAAGGCGCGCCGGAATCCGGTGGCGAGCGTCGGCAGGTCACGGCACATGAGGGCAAAATCGGGCGCCCGGAAATGCTGCATGTAGCAGCTGAGCAGGACATCGCAGGGGTGGCGGATCGCCAGCAGGATCTGGGCCTTGGGGAACACCCGGCGTATCGCCGGCAGGCGCAGCAGGTTCAGCGGGTTCTTGTCGACCAGACGTTGTCCGGGCCGCAGCGTGAGCTTGCGGCCCACCCTCTCCCAGTAGCCGGCGCGCACGCGAGCCAGCTCGGCTGCGCCGAGCGGGCTCATGTGCCGCGGATAGCGCGCGCCCGCGCTGACCAGCTCGTCGAGCGCATTTTGCACGAACGGCTGCTCGTCCATGGATTGCAGTTGAGGGTGGGCGTCGAGGGCCAGCTCGAGCAACGTAGTGCCGGAGCGTGGAAAGGCCACGATGAACACGGGGCTGGCCGCCTGGCCGGGTGCCTGCGCGTCCTGCCAGAGGGCCACGTCGGCCGGATCGCAGCCGTACTCGGTGATGCCCATGAGCGGCGCGCTGCGCAGCGCCGTGACGGGCGCGGCCCGGCGCAGGTACTCGACCTGCGAGGCGTGGGCCTCGAGCAGCGCGGCGTGGGCTTCCTCGTAACGGCCCGCGGCATCCAGCGCCTTGGCCAGCGGGAAGAGTGAAAAATGCCGGCGGGCGAAGTCCTGACAGGCGTCGACGGCCTCCCGGTACAGGCGGATCGCCACGTCGTGTTGCCCGCTGCGCTGCGCCAGCCGCGCCTGGGCCAGCTGCAACTCTCCGCCCAGCACCGCTGCCTGCGGATCAGCAGCGAGACGCTCCAGCACCGCTCTGGCCTCCTCGACCCGATTGCTCCGCTCCAGCACCTGCACCAGCACGAGCCTCGCCTGTGGGTCCGGGTCGGCGCCGGCCGTGGCCTGGCGCACCGCGGTCTCCGCCTGTTCGGCTGCGCCGAGCTTCAGCAACAGGTGCCCGATCTCAGCCGCCAGCGCCTGCGTAGGAGCGCCGTACTGCTCCCAACCAGCCAGAGCCGCCAGTGCCTCGTCCAGGCGCAGGCTGTCGTGGCAGCACTGGGCATAGCGAAAGCGGATCTCGGTATCCTCCGGGGCGAGTGCGAGGGCCTTGGCCAGCAGGGCGTGCGCGGACTCCAGGTCGGTGCGCTCAATGTGGGCGAGCGCGACGTTGTAGAGGAAATCGGCCGAGGACGCGCCCAGGGCGGCGGCCCGGGCGAAGGCCGACAGGGCATCGTCCAGTCGTCCGGCACAGCGCCTGGCCGTGCCCACGTTCATCCAGTGCAGACCTTCCAGAGGCTCCACCGCAGCCAGGCGCAGGTAGACGGCCTCGGCTTCATCGAAGCGGCCCTGGCCGTGCAATATGAGTCCCAGCATGCCCAGCGCCCCAGCATGGTCCGGGTCCAGGGCGAGGGCGGCGCGGCACTGCACTTCGGCCTGACGCGCATCGCCCTGTTCGAGCAGTCCGGCGGCGAGTGCCGCGTGTTCGTCGGGGTGTGTCGGCTGCGCTGGCATGTCGGCACGAATGATACGAGAAATAAAAAAGGCCGCGCGGAGGTCCGCGCGGCCTTGAGTGGCGATCAGTTCGTACGGCTTAGAACTTCGCACCGATGGCCGCAAAGTACTGGCGGCCGAGCGTGTCATAGGTGTTCACGTCGGTGTTCGCGTTGGTCACGTTGTTCTGATAGAGGATCGGAGCCTGTCTGTCCGTCAGGTTACGCACGCCCAGCTGGAACCGGGTCTGGTGCGGGAGGCTCAGGCCGACCTCGAAGTCCCAGTAGGTCTGCGAAGGGATCGGCAGCGACGGCTCGGCGCCCGGCGCGTACGGAGTGCCGGTCGGATCCTTGTGCGAGCGGGTCGGATTCGGCACGACGATCTTGTCGAGGTAGCGACCGGTCAGCAGCGCGTCGAACCACTCGTAGTTCCAGCCGATGGTCATCAGGCCACGCAGCTTGCTGATATTGCCGAACTGCGTGGTGTACGTGCCCAGCTTGTCGTCGACCGCGGCCCCAGGCGCCGGAATGTTGTCGTACTTGGTGACGCTGGTGACGTCGAACGTGAAGGCGAAGGACCCGATGCGCGTGTTCTTCAGGCTGTAGCGCACATCGAAGTCCATGCCGTCGGTCTTCAAACTACCGATGTTGAAGGTCGGTGATTCGAACACCAGGATCAGGCCCGCGTTCGGACCTGAGGTGTAGCGGTGCACCAGGCTGCAGTAGTACGGGTTACCCGAAGTGAAGCACTGGTTGATCGAATAGTTCGGATCGAGCGTCGTGATCAGGTTGTCGATCTTGTAGCTCCACGCATCGACTTCCAGCGACAGCCCGGACACCTGTTGCGGTTCCCAGACGAAACCATAGGTGAGGACCGAACCGGTCTCCGGCTTCGTATTGGGATTGCTTTCCAGCAAGCCGGTGATCTGGCCATTGGGCTGTGCAAAAGTGCCGTCCGTAGGAACGCCCTGGCAGGCCAGGGCAATATTCGCCGCATTCGGTCCGGTTGCCTGGGCCACAGTCAGGCCCGTGCAGGGATCGTTGAAGGTAATCGAAGAGTTGACCGGGGCCGCCGCGATGTCGGTCACGGTAGGCACGCGGAAGATCTGCGAATAGGTGCCACGAATCAGCAGGTCCTTGATCGGCCGGTATTCGATCTTGAAGTCCGACTTGGTCGCCGGGCCAAACAATTCGTAGTTGGCGTGGCGCAGGCCGTAGTCGAACGACAGGGAATGCGCCCCCGGCATGTCCTTCAGCAGCGGGAAGTACAGCTCCAGGTATTCCTGCTTGCTGTTGTAGCCGCCGTTGGTGTTGCCGGAGCAGGTTTCCTGCGACAGGCCGCAGGTCAGGTACAGGGGCGGTGTCGCCTGGATGATGCTGTCGGCATCGAAGATGCCCCTGCGATCGTTGTACTCGAAGCCTACCGCGGCCTGTAGGTCACCGGCGGGCAGCGCGAACACCTTGCCGTTGAAGTCCAGCGCGAGCGCCTTGTAGGTCGAGGTGCCGTTGGTGTTGTAGTCCGCGGCTACCGACCTGATGGCGGCGTCCTGGCCGGGAGCCGTCGGATTGAACAGGTTGACCGGTATGCAGCCGCTGATCGGCGCCGAGGGCGTACCGCAGGTTGGAACTCCGGTGACCGGGTCGAGGAACGACGGACCCACGGCCGCCTGGAGAGCCGCATGCGCGTAATAGCCGGTCACATGGGCCAGCTGGTCGAGGCGGCTGTAGCTGAGGTTCAGATCCCATTGCCAGCCCGTCTCGGCCAGCTTGCCCTTCACGCCGGCGTTGACGATCTTGCTGTCCGAAACCGTGTCGCTCTTGCGATCGCCGAAGGCCACGGTGCGCAGCGTAAAGTCGGGGTTGGCGCCGGAGATGCCGCCAAAATCCATACCGAAGATGTTGTAGATGCTGTTTGCCGACAGCGTGATGTCGTCGTTGATCGAGTCAAAGGGCAGCGGCGCGATATGGAAGCCCGAATGCGTGCGGTTGACGAGCACGTTGGCGTACACGTCCGCGTACTCGTTGATGGCGTAGTTGACCTTGGAGAACACCGCCGAGCGCTCGAGCGGCGTCATGATCAGGTTATAGGGCTGGTAGTTGAACAGGTCGGCTGGATTTTGAAAACAGCGATAATCGCCGAGCGCGCTGCCCGCAGCGCCGGCATTACGGGTGATGCTGGAGCACTGGTAATGCTCCGCAAGGCTTCCCGGGTCATATGTGACTACGTGGGTAACCGGGTCGACATGTCGTCCGGGTATAAAGATGCGCCCCGTCGGCACGCGGCTCGAACCGCCGACGACGATGCCGCTGGTGCCGCCGTAGAAATACAGCGCGTGCGCGGAGTAAGGGCGCTTGCCGGCGAACACCGGATCCTGCTCCGACACGCTGCCACCCAGCATGAAATTCATCTTGTCGGTGGTGCTGCCGAAGGTGGCGCTGACGGAGTTATGCGCACCGTCACTGCGGGAGGTGATGCCGTAGTCCCCGTGCAGCTCCAGTCCGTTGAAGTCCTTGCGCGTGATGAAGTTCACCACGCCGGCGATGGCGTCCGAGCCGTAGATGGCGCCCGCGCCTTCTTTCAGCACTTCGACGCGCTCGACCATGGAAATCGGGATCTCGCTCACGTCGGTCGCGTCGCTCGCGCCGACGATGCCGAGGCGGCGGCCGTCAACCAGAATCAGCGTACGGCGCGCATCGAGGCCGCGCAGTTCGATGTTGGTTTCACCGAAGCCGCCACCGTTGTTGGTCGCTGGGTTGATCGCGGCGCCGGCGACGCTGGGCAGCCGCGCCACGAGATCGCCAATGTTCGCAATGCCGGACTGCTCGATGGTGTCATGGGAAATCGTGATGACCGGATTGGCGGTCTCCTGGTCGACGCGGCGGATGCGCGTTCCGGTGATGACAATCTCAGTCATCTCATCGGAGGCGGCGGTGGTTCCAGCGGCATTCTGCGCGGTGGCGGGCGCCGGTAGTGCGGCGCCGATCGCCGCAGTGGCGCCTGACAGCAGCGCGTACTTCACGGCGGCACCGATGTTGCTCTCCGGCGCGATGGCCGGGTGTTCAGACGGATGCATATTACTGAGGCTCCCCATTAGTGATTCGGATGCGGGCGGCTGCATCTTGCTGCAGCTGGCTCAGGTGATATCCAGGCAAGCGAATACGTCAATCCGGACATGTCCCTAACTGCCCTGTACTTACAGCATAACGCTGTTGCACCAGCGAAGGATAGCCCCGTTGTTTTTATACAACAACCTGGAAGCCGCCGCCGCAGCGGCCCTGAGGCAGGTCGTCGCCTGTAACCTGCAGCGTGTGGCGGGAGATTCGGTGCGCCCTGGGACCAGCCGGGCGCGAAATCCTGGTACTCACGATGAGTCAGCTGAGATCCGGTCGGCTTCGCCGAGGCGAGGAATCGCAATGCTGGCGTAGACTTCCGGTCATGGGAATCCGGTCGGCGTGGCGGCGCGGCAGGCAGGCCGCTCTCGCGTTGTTGTTCTGCGCTGCGTTGCCCGCAGCGGCCTTCGATGTGGTCGGCAAGAGCATCGCGGACCTGGCTGAGGCCCAGTCGCGTGGGCGCGTGACGTCGCTGCAGCTCGTGGACGCGTACCTGGAGCGCATCCGCAGGCTGGATCGCGCCGGACCGGCACTGCACAGCGTACTGGCCCTCAACCCGCAGGCCCGCGCCCAGGCGCGTGCGCTCGATCGCGAGCGGGCCGCCGGTAGACTGCGCGGTCCCCTGCACGGCATTCCGCTGCTGGTCAAGGACAATATCGAGACGGCCGATCCCATGCCCACGACCGCGGGTTCGCTGGCCCTGGCCCGCAATGTCAGTGGCCGCGATGCCCCGCTCGTGGCGCGGCTGCGCGCCGCCGGCGCGGTGATTCTCGGCAAGACCAATATGTCGGAGTGGGCGAATATTCGCTCCTCGGTGTCCGTCAGCGGCTGGAGCGCCGTTGGTGGACAGACGCGCAATCCCTACGCACCCGAGCGCAGCGCCTGCGGGTCGAGCTCGGGAAGCGCCGCGGCCGTGGCGGCCAGCCTGGCGGCGGCGGCGGTGGGCACTGAAACGGACGGCTCGATCACCTGCCCGGCTTCGGTCACTGGCCTGGTCGGGATCAAGCCGACCGTGGGTCTCGTGTCGCGCACCTATGTCGTCCCCATTTCCCACAGCCAGGATACGCCCGGGCCCCTGGCGCACACGGTTGCCGACGCGGCGCTGCTGCTCAGCGTGATGGCCGGTACGGATCCGTTGGATCCGGCCACGCGCGATTCCGATGCACACGGTCGGAACTTCGGCGATGCCCGTGAGCGCGCGAGCCTGAACGGCGTTCGAATCGGCGTGTGGCCGGTGGCAGGCGCTCCGCCCGCGATCAGGTCCCTGTTTGACGCCACCGTGAGGCGCCTGGCGGCTGCCGGCGCCACCGTGATCGAAGTGGAAGCGCCGGCCGATGCGGACAAGCTCAGCGACCTGGAACTGACGGTGATGCTCACGGAGCTGAAGGCGGATCTGGACGCCTATCTGGCCACGACACCGCCCACCGTCCCGGTGCGCACGCTGGCCGATGTCATCGCCTTCGATCGGGAGCATGCTGCCGAGGAGATGCCGTACTTCGAACAGGACCTGTTCGAGCGCGCTGAGGCGTCAGGTGGACTGAAGGATCCGCAGTATCTCAAGGCCCTGGAGTACAGCCGGCTGGGCGCCGGCCGCGACGGACTGGACCGGATCTTTGCCTCACAGCAGCTGCAGGTGGTGATCGCGCCGACCGAAGGTCCGGCATTTCTGATCGATCCGGTAAACGGCGACGCAATGACCTGGAGCGGGCCCGGGAACCTCCCGGCGATTGCCGGTTACCCCCACCTCACGCTGCCCATGGGACTCATCAAGGGCCTGCCGGTGGGCTTGTCCCTGATCGGTCCGGCCTGGTCCGACACGCAGTTGCTCGCAGCAGGCGGCGCCATTGAACAGCTGATCGGTCCGGTGGCGGCACCGAGCTTCAAGCACAGTGTGGCGCGCCTGGACACTGGCCCCTGACAAAAAAGAGGGGAAGGGGTGATCCCCTTCCCCGATGGGGTCAGCGTTGCCGCTAGCGGAACTTGTAGTTGGCCTCCACGCGAACCGCACGGCCGAAGACGTCGTAATTGAAGATGTCATACGGCTGGGCCGTGGTTCCCGGGTAGCTGTTGTCGAACGGCGGTGCGCGGTCCGTCAGATTGACCACCGTCCCCGTGAGTTGCAGCTGCCGCGACCATTGGTAGCTGATGCTGAGGTTCGTTACCACCCAGGGCGCCAGATTCGCCGCCAGCGGATCGGAGTAGCCGTTCACGGTGGCGATATAGTTGGGCGACTTGCCGTGATAATCGATATAGAGCGTGCTGCTCCAGTCGCCTGATGCCCAGGTCGTGGACAGGTCGGTCTTCGACTTGAACTCCGTGCTCCAGGTCGGATCACTCAGCGCGTCGCGGATCGGATCTCCAGGGAAGAGCTGGTTCGTATGCTTCAGCATGTCGTTCCAGTTCAGGTTGAAGATCAGGTGCCCCACTCCCACGGCGAGGTCGTAGCGGACATTCGCAATCACCGCATTGACGGTCTCGTTCGCCACGTTGATCTTCGGTGTGTCGATGCTCGTGATGAGGTTGAACGCATTCCGATGCACTTGCGCCAGTGCCGCCACGCAGGTGGGGGAGTTGATGTCCAGCACGCCAGTCCGGCACTGGTTCTCCGTGATCAGCAGCTGGTCGCTGTTTTGCTGGCTGACCTCGTTGTCGATGCTCCAGTGCAGATAGTCCACGGTCGCGGAGAGCGCCTTGGACGGCGCCCACACGATGCCGAAGTCCCAGACCTTGGCGTTGATGGGTTTCAGCGCGGGATTGCCCTCGGTCGTGCCGAATACTGAGATGGGCGCATTCGGGCACGCGCTGATCGGGAAGTTGTTCAGCTGGCACCAGTAGTAGTCGTTGAGTGTCTGGAAGAAGCCGCTCTGGCCCTGGAATTCGTCCGAAAGCGTTGGAGTCTTGAAGGCCGTCCCGTAGCGGCCGCGCAGCAGCAGGCTGGGGACCGGGCGGAACTCCAGGCCGAGATTGTAGGTGCCTTTGCTGACCGAGTTTCCGGCCACTTGATAGGCGTCATAGCGGGCCGAGGTGGTGACCGTCAGCATCTTTACCAGCGGCAGGCGCATTTCCCCGGTGACTGCGTAGCGGGAACGATGGCCATCGCCGATCGAAGCCGTGTAGCCCCAGGTGCCGCCGTTCAGGAAGCGCGGATCCGGCTTGTAGCGCCAGCCCTGATCGCCCCCCTCGGCGACCACCGCGATGCCCGCATCGCCGCCGGGCAGCTTGAACAGATGGGAGTTGGTGAGCTGCCCTCGCAGCATGTTGTCTTCGGTGCCAGAACCGGAAAGGGCCAGGCCGCCCAGGGTCGCGTACTGCGCGGGAGTGAGCGGCGTGTAGAAGGCGGCGTAGTTCGGCATGAAGGTCGGAATACCGTTCCCATAGCGATCCGGGCCGAGGTTGGGCCCGAGTATGTTGGCGTAGTAGGCCTCGAGCGGCGCAGTAAACAATACCCTCGTGCCCTCAACCAGCCTCTGTTCGGTATGCGTAAATCCCAGGTCGTAGGTCCAGTGCCCCCACGGCAGATCACCCTCGACGCCCAGCGTGGCGCGCAGCGCATTGGTGGTGTCGGGGTTGACCATATTGGCGAGGCCGCCCGACTCCTCCGGCGAGAAGATGTGCTGCAGCTGCACGTAATCGTCAATGTTCGGATCGTAGATCACACCGAACGGATAAAGAGGGTCAGTCGTCTGCCAGAACCGCGTACCCGTGCCGAAGCGCACGATTTCGTTGCTGTAGAGCACGTCGCTGTATAACTGCATTGAGCCCGTTATATTCGCCGTGGCGTGCAGGTAGGCCTGCGTACTTTCCGTCCCATTGTTGAGGGTGTAGTACGCGTCCTTGAAGGTGCCGCAAAAATAGCCTGGTTGCGTAAGATTTCCATTGCTATCCAGTTGACGGTTGGCTCGTGACTGCTTGCCGGTGGTGTTCCCAAACTGCGAGTCGGCCAGAGTGCAATTGTTCGGATCCTGGAAGTAGTAAATGGGGACGAACGGGTCGAGCACCAGCCAGTCGCGCTCGGCGACCGCGGGGCTGGTGCCGCCGCCGAAGTACTGGCTGGTCAGGTCACGCTGGAAGGCCCAAACCGGGTCCGTGTTCTGGTACTGCACCCCGGCCAGGACCGTGAAGCGGCCAAATTCGAAACTGTTCGCCAGCGATATGCGCCGGTCGGTGCCGCCACCGTTCTGGAACCCGGTCAGGCGCAGGTCCACCACGGGCGCATCCAGGTGTTTCTTCAGCACTACGTTGATCACGCCGGCGATGGCGTCCGACCCGTAGAGCGAGGACTGGCCGCCGGGCAGGATGTCGATGTGATCAACCATCTCCTCGGGGATGCCGCTGATGCTGGTGACGACATCGGTGCCGTTGTACAGCGCTGGATAATCGGACATCGGTCGGCCGTCGATCAGGTACTTGACGTAGCTGGGCGAGAGACCAAAGAGGCTCAGGGTCTGTGCGCCGGGCGTAAAGCCGTTGACGAACTGCGCGCCCTGCACACTGCCACTCGAGAACGAGGCCTGCTGCAACGCATCCGCCACGGTGGCGAAGCCCTTGGTCCGAAGATCCTCGGCCGTAATGGTCGAGGTCGGCACGGCAGTTTCTTCCTTCGGCCGCGGAATCAGCGAGCCGGTGATGACGACCTCTTCCAGAGCGCTGTCAGTCGCGGCCACCGGCTTCGGTCCGGGCTGGCCCTGGGCGGCCACCGGCAGCGTGGCGGCCGCGAGCAGCGATGCCAGCGACACAGCAGCGAGATGTGTCGCCCAGTTCCTACGAGTCATGCGCATAAACCTCTCCCAGTTCAGACATCCCGGTTTTAGTTCTTGGCGCCTGGCGCCCTATTTGCGCAAATAATACGGCCCGGCAGGTGAGTCTGTACAGGCGGCGCGGCGCAGGCGCGTGGTCAGTGGCCGATTTGTTGCTTCGACGCGTCGGCCGGCGGCAAGGCGTAGTAGACCCGGTCGCCTTGCCGGATCCCGCGCCGTTGCGCTTCGCCGCCGTTGATTTCAACCACCGCCTTGACTGGCTTCGCACAGCTGCGGATATCGAGAGTCAGGGGTGGGACCCTCTCGAGCAGGCAGACGATGCGGCCGCGCGCGTCGATGAACAGCATGTCCAGCGGGATCAGCGTGTTCTTCATCCACATGCTCATGACCTGCGGGCTGCGCTGCGGAAACAGCATGCCCGCATCGGGCGGCATGGTGCGCACGAACATCAGGCCCTGCTCGGAGCGCGCCGCGCTGTCGGCGATGGCCACGTCGAACCACTGACGTCCGCCGGGGCCGCGGATTTCAAGCGCGAGGCGCGGAAATTGCTCCAGCGGCTCCAGCGCGGCCAGCGGGCCGGCGCACACCATTAAAAGGAGTGCCCACGGCAACCGACGGCGCGCGCCTTCAGTTCGCCGCGACATGTCCCGGCTCCTCAGGCGCGAAGCTCGCCAGACCTGCGAAGTCGAAGCGATTGACGTACAGGCGTTCAGCACCGTCGAGCGTGGTTGCCGGATCGATGCAGGAACCGCGTGCCGCCACGCGGTACTCTCCGGCGGTGCCTACCGCCTGCTGGTCAAGCCCCTCGATGCTGCAGTGCTCTTCCCCCTGCGTGGCGTACAGGCGCTGCTTGCCTTCGGCGATCAGGGTGAGGTTTGTCGGGAGGGGCCCGGCGGCATTCCGGCGGGGAGCGGCGTCGAGCCCGAACACGATGCGCAGCGCCGGAACGCCGGCGAGGGCGGGCACCGCGAAGCTCAGCCGCAGTCCCCTGCCATCCGGGCGCTCGCCGCCTTCACAGCCCAGGGTCGAGCCGCGCGCGTCAATCTCGGCGTTAATGGCGCCGCGAAGACTCATGCGCAAATACCCGCGTTCGCCCGGCAGGCAGCGGGACACGGTCGCCGCGGCCGCCCCGGCGCCGGCGGCCTGGCGGAGTTCGCAGGCGCTCAGGAAGGGGGTCAACATAAGCAGCGTGGCGACGAGTCTTTGCACTGCTTCAGTATAACGAAGTGCCGGAAGCACCGAACGGGTGCAGGCAATGACCGGCGGCGAGCGGCTGCTAGAATCACGCGCATGCAGCTACTCGAAGTGACTTCGCCCATCCCGGCAGCACTGGCGCGCCTGCCTGAGCTCGCCGCCAACCTGTTCTTCAGCTGGCATCGTCCGGCGCGCGCGCTCTTCCAGGATCTGGACCCGGAGTTGTGGGAGCAGGTCGAGCGCAACCCGCGCCTCATGTTGCGCTGCCTGGACCAGACGCGCCTGGAGCGCGCCGCCAATGACCCGGAGTACGTCGAGCGCTACCGCCAGGTGCTCGACTACCTCGACAGCTACGTCAAGGTGCCGCCGCGCGCCGATCAGCCGCTGATTGCCTATTTCTGCGCCGAGTACGGCTTCCACGAGAGTTTCCCGATCTACTCCGGTGGCCTCGGAATCCTGGCGGGTGATTACTGCAAGGCGGCGAGCGATGAGCGCCTGAACTTCATCGCCGTGGGGCTCCTTTACCGGCAGGGGTATTTCACGCAGCGGGTCGATGGCGAAGGCGTGCAGCACGCCGATTACACCGAGACCGATGCGCGCGATCTGCCGGTCGAGACGGTGTGCACGGCCACCGGACAACTGCTCAAGGTGGCGGTGCATATCGGCGATCGGGAGGTGACGGCGCGGGTATGGCGGGCGCTGGTGGGGCGCGTGCCGGTCTACCTGCTGGATACCAACTGCCCCGAGAATGCCGGCGAGGACCGCGACATTACCCAAAAGCTCTACGGCGGCGGCGATGCGGCGCGGATTCGTCAGGAGATGATTCTCGGCATCGGCGGGGTACGCTTGCTGCGCGCGCTGGGCCTGGCGCCCGCGGTCTGGCATATCAATGAAGGGCACGCCGCCTTTCTGATTCTCGAGCTGCTGCGTGAAGGGATGGCGCGAGGGCTGGATTTCGAGACGGCGCTGGAGGCCACTGCGCCGCAATGCGTGTTCACCACGCACACGCCGGTGGCGGCCGGCCACGATGCCTTCGACGATGGCCTGTTCAGCGCCTGCTTCACGGAATACCTGCGCGTGTCGGGGCTGCAGCAGGAGCGCGTGATGCAGCTGGGGCGCGCACCGGGCGACAACCATCGCTTCAACATGACGCGCCTGGCGCTCGCCGGCGCAGGGCGCGTCAACGGTGTCAGCCGCATACACGGGCGGGTCTCCGCCAAGCTGTGTGCAGATCACTGGAACGACGTGCCGGTGAGTGAAAATCCGGTCGGCTACGTGACCAACGGCGTCCATGTGCCGACGTTCCTGGCGCAGACCTGGTGCCGTTTCTTCGACGCCCAGCTGGACCCCGAGTGGCGCGAGCACCTCAATGACGCGCCGTTCTGGCAGGGTCTGGAGGGTGTTCCGGAGCTCAAGTACTGGGAGACCTCGCAGGAAGTGAAGGCGCGGATGCTCGCCGGGGTGCGCGAACGCCTGCGTCGCCAGTACGCCGACCAGGGCCTGAGCGTCGCTGAGCTGCGCCACGTCACGCGCCTGCTCGATCCGCAGCGGCCCGATGTACTGACGCTCGGCTTTGCACGCCGCTTCGCCACCTACAAGCGTGCCGCGCTCCTGCTGCGCGATCGCGCCCGCCTGGTCCGGCTGATCGACGGTGCGGATCGCCCGGTGCTGCTGCTGTTTGCCGGCAAGGCCCATCCGGCCGACCAGCCCGGCCAGCAGGTGCTGCGGGAGATCAAGCAGCTGATGCTCGATCGCGAGTTTGCCGGCAACATCGTGTTTCTCGAGGACTACGACATTGAACTGGCGCGCTGGCTGGTTTCCGGTGTCGACGTCTGGCTCAACACTCCGATCGCGCCGCTCGAAGCCAGCGGCACCTCAGGGATCAAGGCGGCGATCAACGGCCGGCTCAATCTCAGCGTCCTCG
>Ga0209131_1002475_pt1 | contig 12513 bp, 12 predicted proteins | sample GraSoi_2013_40cm_FD_185826 | JGI IMG/M metagenome (GOLD analysis project Ga0209131, IMG submission 185826) | Grasslands soil microbial communities from the Angelo Coastal Reserve, California, USA - Sample 9_17_2013_40cm (SPAdes) (version 2) | ecosystem: Environmental > Terrestrial > Soil >...
CGCATCCAACCAGATAAAGACATCTTTTGACCCGTATCCGGCGAGCGCTCCGATTCCAAAATTAGCGAGAAATTGCGGCGTAACTGTATCCGGGCTGATTGATTGACCGCCGAAAATTGCGACCGTACTCCGTAAGATCGCGAAGCCGATCAGCGCCAATGCGGCTCCCATCCAGGGCGCGGTGAGGTACTTCCAGAGATAGCGGCGATTAAAGCTGCTATAGTACATCAGCGCACTGCGAATCCCGTTGACAATGCCGCCCATCGCACCGCCAAGGACAGAGTAAGCGATCAAATGGAATTCCGGGGTTTGCAAACGACTCAGGTCATAGCGAAGCACCCCATGAAGCAATGTATGTGCATCCATCCAGGTATCAAAGAGCAGCCAACTGACGAAGGCCAGCGCGAACAGTAAATACAGCATGGACAATGTAGCTACCCCTATATCCCCTTCGAGTGTGGGACGAGTCACATTTGTTTGATCTGGTTGCACTTTGTTGCGAGCCATGGAACCTCCAATCTGTGATCTGTCAGCGGGTGGTGTATTCTTTGGTTATGAATGGCGTTTTTACAAAATGAACGAAGTAGGGCCAGTATAGAGTAAATGATCGTTCATTTCAATACCCTTTTTGTCATCGGACAAAGCTTTCAGACTTCAAGCAACTTCTTCATGCCGTCTAGTGTCATTTGCCAGAATTTTGAATTCTGTTCCCGCTCTTCTTCACTGGAGTTATTGTCCTGAGTAATGGTCAGCTGTGTGCCGCCGTTTTCAGGCGCGAGTTCATAACTGACCTGATGATAATTTTCAGGCATATCTGGTGTGCCAGATAAAGGCGACCAATGCGTCATGAGTAGGAATTTTTCCGGTTCCGCTTTGAGCACGCTGCCTTTGTCTTCATAAGCTTTGCCCTCATATATACCTTTATAGATGATCGGGCTGCCTACTTTCCAATCGGAAATTACATCGGCGCCGAAAAGATACTGCTTGATGAGTTTCGGATTTGTTAGCGCTTCCCAAACTTGGGCAGAGGGTACGTTGATTCTAACTGTTGCTTTGGCTATCAGTCTATTGTTCATGATTCTAAAGTCTCCTGTAGATTCTTTTCGTTGAAAAGTTCTGAATACCAATATTACAGAGTAATTTCATGATCTCAGTCTGTATGCCGTGGTTTTGCGATGAGTTCTCCCTGACCTAATTCCATATCTGACACGAAGCCTTGCCATCCGCCGCTTGCTTCTTCCCTGATCGGAGCCGTAATGGTAATCAACCGAACTGGATCTTCGCTGGATATTATGTAACTGTGCTCGACACCGCGCGGCAAAAAGATGAAACCTCCCTTTTCCAGATCAAAACTTTTTCTACCACATCGAAAGGTGATCGTCCCCTCCAGCACATAGAACATCTCATCCTCAGTCGCATGCGTGTGGCTTGGTGGCTCCTCACCTTTTCTCGTTACATATTCGATGAATGCCGCGCCGCTGCCTTTCTGAACCTCGCCGCTTTTCACCGTAAAGTCGATACCAAACCGATACGTCCAACCCTCGCCTGCTTTGAGTGCATAGGGCTGAATTTGTTTGTTAGGTCGATCCATGTTTATCTCCACAAAAATAAATCATTATGAAGTGTTTAGACAGAAGGATTATAAATCCTTAATCAACACAAGTATCGGTCCATATACAAGAAATTGAGGCTCAAACTTTTGAACCGGTCGGAGTCTCAATTATTATATAAATACTGGATACTTGTTTTGCGCCTTAGCAACTTATTATTGCGGTAACTTAGCCCTGACATAGCGGCTAAACACTATACCCAGCATGGCACCACCTGAGAGCGCAGCTGCCAATGTACCTGCGGCTGCCGCTTTGGGCATGGCCATATGACCACTACCAACGCGTATTCCCAGGCGATCCAGGATAATTAGAGTTGCCAATGCCGCTAGTGTCGCTGCCAGCCCAGTGCCGGCAGCTAGGATCAGGATTGCTCTCCAGTTCATTAAAACTAGACCAAGCAACAAGCCAGTGCTCACCGTTACGCATAGAACAGTAATGATTAGGATCAGCCCAAAACGTATATTCAACGAAATATCGGGGGGAGCATGGACCTGAACCCATTGATCCAAAAATCCATTATACAGAGCGAAGTTGCCCACGCGAACTCCAACCATCGTCGCTGCAGATAACCACCACCATTGACGATAGCCGCTAATTTTGCTTAAACATAAACCCCATCCAAACGCGCCTAGCATTTCTAATATTACGGGCGGCACTAAATTGTCGCTAAAAAAATTCACAAGACTATTGATCGGAGTTGATGGTGCCCATCTCTGCACAATGATTAACCAGAAAATTATTCCGGCAGGTAACCCCAAACACAAGCCCGCGGCTAGGGCGCTTTGCAGAGCAATTATCATATCACCCTGATACATGGTTTTGGGCATCACAGGCGGATAATTCTCTGCTGGCTTGATGGATGAGTCCATGTTGTTAATCTCCTCGTTGGTTAACATATGCTGTTCAGCTTCATGCGTCTTTGAGAGCAAGAGTTTTTTGCGATGTCGATGCGTTTTGAATATACAGTCAGGCTTAGTGATTAAATGTGTGCCAGGCAGGGAAAGTGCCGTTGCCGATCACCTGAACACGCCCTGAACCATCCAAATACATGACAATCAATTGACCATTTTGTGAAAAGACAATTGTGTCGTTGGAGCCCCAATCCGGGAAACGATCTTCAAGAGTGTTATTTGTCAGTCGCATATCGCCTGAGCCATCTGAATTCATAACGTGTATTTCAAATTCAGGGCCGATACCCACCTCTACAGGAGGAAAGTGATCCCGTTGTGTATCGAAAGCGATGTGCGTGCCATCCGGCGACCAGGCTGGAGACATGTCATAAGCCGGGTTATCCGTCAGGCGTATTTGTTTGGTGCTGTCAACATTCATCACATAGATTTCATAGTTGCCATCGCGGGCCGTTGAGAAAGCGATCCGGGTGCCGTCTGGTGACCAGGTTGGGTATTCCCCGCTGGCCGTCGTCAAGCGCCGAAGGTCCGTACCATCCACATTGATGACAGCCAAATCGGTAAATGGGTTGCCATCAAAAAACCGGGCAAATGCAATATGTTTTCCATCTGGTGACCAGGCAGGCGACCAATCATTCACTATATCATTCGTCAAGTTGCGCTGGCAGGTCCCATCCGTGTTCATCACGTAGATTTCATCATTACCGTCGCGTTGACTGCGAAAAGCGATGTGGCTGCCATCTGGCGACCAGGTCGGGTCGAAATCGGACGCGGGGTTGGTCGTCAATCGAATTGGCTTAACCTTGCCTGATCCTTGAAGCGCGGCGTCGAGGTTAAGGAGGTAAATGTCGCCATTTCCATTCCGAGTCGCACTGAAAGCCAACCAATTGCCAGTTAAGCGCGAGATGGCTGGGTTGGTGTTGGCTTGTTGGCAATCTGTCGAGGGCGTTGAAGTAATGTTGACCTTTGACGCTGCTATGACAGGGGGACCCAAGTCGGCACAGGCTGCTACTTGCTGATTTCCATTAGGTGCAATCGCAAATACGACAAGCGCAAGATTACCGGACAGAGATTCATAGGTGGATGTTTCGACAGTCTCTTCTTTTTGCCCTGCCTCAATATCTGGCAACTCGAAGATTGGCTTTAGGTCCAATGGTACGCCGTTCGCGCAATCAATCGAGGCGTATATGCCCCAGGGATTAAAATCACTGGCGTTGTCAAGCTTGATTTCCAGCAAGGTAGTGCCATCGCCGTTATCCCGAGCGGTGAACGTGCCGCTGATGCCAGAGTTATTAACAGACTCGACCTTGACGGGTCCATACCTTGCAACCGCTACGTTTGTGGGCGTCATGGATAATTTTGTGGGCACCACACTTTGTGGAATCGGGGAACACGCTGAGGTTATCAACAGCACAAAAAGTAGTTCCCACGCAAATGATCGTAATAGACACATGGATAGTCTCCTGGCCCAGGTTGAGATAATAAGATTTATTCACGAGAAATACACCTGTGACTGTTGGCAGGTTCCCACAATACAAGCAGACGGTGCACGAGCGTGCACCGTCTGTCATCATTCGATTGCTTCAACACATAGTTATCTGTTATTCACGGAACAAGGCTAGATACTGACCGTAGCCCTCTTCTTCCAACTTCTCCTTGGGAATGAATCTCAGCGAAGCAGAGTTCATACAATAGCGTAAACCAGTTGGGGCGGGACCATCATCGAAGACGTGCCCAAGATGCGAATCTGCGTTCTTCGAGCGCACCTCGGTACGCGCCATGAAAAGTTTGTAATCGGTGTGGCTGACAATATTCTCTGGCTCTAATGGCTTGGTAAAGCTGGGCCAGCCAGTGCCGGAGTCGTATTTGTCGAGCGAACTAAACAGCGGCTCGCCAGAGACCACGTCCACATAAATGCCGGTTTGTTTCTTATTCCAATACTCATTGGCGAAGGGCGGTTCGGTCCCTTCATGTTGGGTGACGGTATATTGGACAGGTGATAACTTCTGCTTCAACTCTGCATCCGACGGTTTGGTAAAAGTCTTCATTTGAGCCTCCTATGGGTAAATGATTGCCAGCAGACATCTGCCGACTGTTCGATCCTTTACATCCTATGGGACGCTGAGACGCGGTCGAGTCATACGAGCAGTTAAGAATCTTGTAATAATGTTGTGCAAAGTGTATTTGCTTATGAAATAGGGTTTGACGTTGAGGTGTTAGGGAAAACCAGAACCAATGCCAGTTTTTCTTCCAAATCATTTTTTAAACTAAATTGCCCGCCATGCAATTCCATAACGCGTTGAGGCAGATAAAGAAAAGACTCGTAATAGGGAATATCACTTTTTTTAATCCTGAGCTCTTGATTGAACTCGATCAAAAGGGTAATCGCTTTATTTTTTTGAAATGCGTCGATTGTAATTTCAATGGATTTGTTTTTATCCTGTATAAAACTAACAAAATTCCAAATTGCAGCAAAAGCATTATGGACATGCCGCATATCGACCCAAACCAGCAGGGTATCATCGATATCCTGTATATTGACTTTGACATCGGGCGACCATTTGAATTCTTCCTTGAAATCATCCGTTAGATTTCGAACCAGGATTTGAGTCAGGTTAACTTGCTCATCCCAGACAAGGTAATGTTGGTTATGTAATACGACGCCAAAATGTTGATCCAACCTTTCAGCATTATGCTTGATGATCTCCAGATACCGGACCTGATCCTCGGTAAGTGGACCCACTGCACCTTGCAGCATAAAATCGGCATAACCTCGAATCGCAAAGAGTGGCGTGCGAATCGTATTGCTGTCAAAATAGTCGAGCAGGAAGCGGGGAATTTCAATGGTTTCCATGAGCATTGTCTTTCAATAGAATTTCGTAAAATGGATCAAAAATTATTGTCTAATTGGCCCGAGTATAGCATTCCAATCGGATGGAAAATCATTGCAACATGAGAATAAATTTCTCTGCCTAAATCAGTTGGCTTTATATACAAAAAGATGATTTACGTCTTGGAAGGTTATAATTCGGCTTATGCAAACCTTTATTCATATTGTAGTTTTCATTGCTGGGCTGATAACTGTCATCTTTACGCTCTCCTCGGCGCTTTCCACCTTTGTGCTGCCACGTGCGGCGCGCAGTCAACTGAATCGCGTCGTCTTCGGCTTATTGCGTCGCATGGCTGATTCCCTGTTGCATCTGGTAAAAACCTATGAACGGCGGGATGCTATCATGGCATACTACGCTCCGATTGCGGTAATGCTGCTCGTTCCAACCTGGTATCTGTTGATTGCCTTGGGTTTCTCTGCCATGTATTGGGCGCTGGGCGTGGGTGATTGGACGACTTCCTTACGTTTGAGCGGTTCATCGCTGTTCACGCTGGGCTTTGCGAATGCCGATGGACTCGTGTTTGCAATTTTCGAATGTATCGAAGCCATGCTTGGGTTGATTATGGTGGCGTTATTGATCGCTTATCTGCCTGCGATGTATTCGGCGTTCTCGCGGCGCGAACAAGTAGTCAATATGCTTGAAGTGCGGGCTGGTAGTCCACCTTCTGCGGCTGAGATGTTGCTTCGCTTTCATCGCAATCAAGGTTTGGAGAAACTCTCCGAGTATTGGAAAATTTGGGAGGCCTGGTTCGCCGATATTGAAGAGAGTCATACCACGCTCTCGGCACTGGTTTTTTTCCGTTCGCCACGCGCCGAGAATTCATGGGTTACCGCTGCGGGGGCAGTTTTGGATGCGGCTGCGATCACCTTATCAGCCATTGATATTCCATATGAAATATCCGCTGCGCTTTCGATCCGTGCGGGCTACCTTGCGTTTCGTCGCATCGCAAATTATTTTGATATCCCCAATCCGCAGAATCCCAGTTACCCTGAGGTTCCCATCTGTGTTGAACGCGCTGAATTCGACTCCGTGTTGGATCAACTTGCAAAGGCTGGATTACCTCTCAAACCAGATCGCGAACAAGCCTGGAAGAACTTCGCGGGTTGGCGCGTCAACTATGACCGAAGTCTGATTCTGCTCTGCGGGTTGGTCATGGCTCCCACGGCACCCTGGTCCGGTGACCGGCTGCCACACTTCCATTTGCCACCGCTATTTATCTTGAAGAAGAAAATGATGAAGGTAACTGGATGAAGGAGCATGTAAATTCAATGATATAAGCCTATGGCGTCAGGCTCAGAATGACATTTAAACTGTTATATAATAACAGCAATTATTTTTTGAGGAGATGCTCATGCCTGTAATCAGTCTAATGACCGACTTCGGCATCAAAGATGGGACGGTGGGAGTTATGAAAGGGGTGATCTGGGGCATTTGCCCTGAGGCGCAGATTTCAGATTTGAGTCATATGATTCAGGCGCAAAATATTCATGAGGCAGCTTATCTCTTTGCGCGCTCGATTCCTTATTTCCCAAAAGGTTCGATTCACGTTGTTGTGGTTGACCCCGGTGTTGGGACGAGACGTCGCCCTATGGCAGCCAAGATTGGTGATTGGTTTTATGTAGGTCCCGACAATGGTACAGTCACGGGTTTGCTTGAGAAAGCTGAACTTCAAGGCTGGCATTGTGAATTTGTGGAATTAGACCAGACCAAATATTGGCTGTCGAATGTCAGTTTTGTGTTTCATGGACGTGACATCTTCTCGCCAGTCGCGGCACACTTGGCAAACGGTGTTCCATTGCATGAAGTGGGAACACCATTCACTGACCCTGTCAGAATCCAAATGCCGAAGCCAATAAAAATAGAAGGTGGTTGGCAGGGTGAGGTGATTCATATTGATCATTTTGGAAACGTTACATCAAATATCCGCATTGAAAACCTGGGCGATTCAATGAGTAGAAAAGAAATGATTATTATTCGAGTAAAAGATAGGGAGATCAAAGGTTTGGTCAATACCTTTGGTGAACGCCCAGTGGGAGAATTAATCTCCTTGGTGGGCAGTACAGGCAATTTGGGAATTTCTGTGGTTAATGGTAACGCGGCGGTTGGTTTGGGTGTTAAAGTAGGCGATGTCGTTGAGGCTTACATTCCATGACCAATTTGCTGCCGCTTGTAGTTGAAAACTTGTCATTTCAATATCATAGTCGTGAAAGCGCGGCCATCAATGATATTTCATTTGAAGCAAAACCCGGTGAAATACTTTTGATTGCGGGCGCAAGTGGTTGTGGCAAAACAACTCTGATCCGTTGTATTAATGGTCTCATCCCGCGCAGTTATCGTGGCGAATTGCAGGGCCGCGTGCTCGTGAACGGCGAGGACGTGAAAAATTTCTCGCTGGCAAAACTGGCACAAACCGTAGGGACGTTGTTGCAGGATCCTGAGAAACAAATCCTTGGCGCGCATGTGAAATCGGAAGTATCGTTCGGACCAGAGAATCTTGGCTTGCCATCTGCTGAAATCAACGCGCGGGTCACGGAAGCGCTTGAACGGCTTGGTATTGGGCATCTACGTGACCGCGAAACATTTTCGCTTTCCGGAGGTGAGAAGCAGAAAGCGGCCCTCGCCGGATTGCTCGCCATGCGTCCCTCCATCCTACTTTTGGATGAACCATTAGCTTCTCTGGACCCGGCTTCTGCTCGTGAGGCGCTGGCGGCATTTCGGCGTTTGGCAGATGAGGGCTCAACCATCCTGCTTATTGAACATCGCGTGGAAGATACCCTGGCTGTCAAACTGGATCGTGTAATGTACATGAAAGAAAGCCGCATCCAATATCTTGGATCATCAGATGGGCTGGCAAGTGTAGTTGATCGCCATGAAATCAAATTGCCTGCATCTCAAGTCATGGCTCAAGTGCGTGCGGAGGGTATCAAAGCTGCTCAACCTGTCCGACATGTTTCACCGGTATTATCGGCGCCTCCGCTGATCGCATTTGAAAATGTTTCCTTCGGTTATGGCGATGATCCCGATGTGTTGCACAATATCAACCTCAATATCCAGCATGGTGAACGCGTGGCTTTGCTTGGACCGAATGGTGCAGGCAAAAGCACCCTCATCAAGCACGCGATCGGTTTGGTAAAACCGCGTCAGGGACGTGTATTGGTTGAGGGGCAGGATACACGTCAGCTTTCAGTTGCGCAAGTGGCGCGTACATTGGGTTATTGTTTTCAATCTCCAACCCATATGCTCTTTGCGCCGACCGTCCAGGAGGAGTTGGAGTTTGGTCCTAATAATCTTGGATTCAAGCCATTGGAAGTGGCGAGCGCGGTCAGTGATTCGATGCAGACAGTGAACCTTGCAGGGTTTGGAAAATTTGCGCCACTGGCACTTTCCTTTGGTCAACAAAAACGTGTGACGATAGCCTGTGTACTTGCCATGCGCTCAAAAATTCTAGCGCTGGATGAGCCGACAGCCGGTCAGGATTATGGCAATTATATGAACTTCATGGATGGCATTCTTGGAACCAATACGTCAGACAAGCTGGCTTCCAATTTCGATGCTGTCCTTTTCATTACACATGATTTGGATTTGGCAGTCATCTTCGCTTCGCGCGTGATCCTGCTGGCCGGTGGGACGGTTGCCGCGGATGGCAGACCGGAAGATGTTTTGAGCGATCAGGCATTGCTCAAACGCTGTCGGATTGTGCCGACCTCGCTGCTTGAGGAGAATTTAAAACTGCTTCCCAAAACAGGTGCATTCCTGCGGGCAGAAACCCTGGCTCAATTTTGATAACGATATAGATACTTTACAAAGCGTGCATCTTTTATCATCTGGCAGTGTTTAAATCTGTAGAATTTGGCCGGGAAGGTCAAAGAAAGTGATGGCATAAGCAGATACAAAGATTCTCTTATGCGTTTACTTGAAGTCTGAAAAATGAAGAGGAGAGTGAAATCATGATGAATAAAGATGGTATGTGGAAGTTCGGCACGCGCGAAATTGTTTACTCCGCCATCGGTGCTGCATTGTATGGCGTGTTGAACTGGGTCTTCAATAACCTGACTCTGCCCGGTACAACCCTAGTCTCCATCCGGCCGCCAGTTGTCATCCCGATCTTCATGGGGATCGTCTTTGGGCCCGTGGTTGGCTTCTTCACTGGCGCCGTTGGAAATGTGATTGGTGATTTGATGTCAGGCTATGGATTCTTTTGGGCTTGGGATGTCGGTAATGGACTCATCGGTCTGATTGCCGGTCTGCTGCCATTGATGGGCGTCATTGAGGTCAAGACCAGCCGCGACTATGTGATGGCTGCGATAATCAGTGTGATCGCCTCATTGGTAGGTATTGCCTTCCCAGCCTTGTTGGCTGATCCGTTTATCCTGAAGAACATCGACTTCAACGGTGGCCTTACCACTGAGTGGCTGCCCGCTGGTATTACGGATGCCATTAATGGTGCCATCCTAACGCCCATACTGTTGTACGCCTGGAACGCATATCGTAGCCGTTCAGGACGATAAAATGTTTAGGGGCAGGTCATTGATCTGCCCTTTCTAATTTTCTCATGCTAACCACTTTCAAATTCCTTCCCGGTCAAAGTTTCATCCATCGCCTCGATCCGCGCACAAAGCTCACCATAATCCTGCTTGTCATGATTGCCACCATTGTGGTGGAGGATGTGCGCGTACTTGCTGCTTTGTTCGTGCTTTCCTTTGGATATTATTTGCTGGCGCGTTTACCCTGGCGTGCTACGTGGAAAGCCTGGGCTGTGGTTTTGTTCTTCTCAGTTGTAATCATCGGATTAATCAATTCAACATTGTTTGGACATGCGCCTCCTTACATTCACTCTGCCCATCCGTTTTTATCATTTCCCACTATAAAAATTGGTAAGTTCATATTGCATCGTGTTGTGACCTGGGAAATTGTTTTCGAAGGGTTTGCACGGATGCTACGCCCTTTGGCAATCATGGCGACAATTTTACCGTTCACTTTTACCACCAGCCCCTATTTGTATGGAGTCGCTTTTCGGCGTATGGGCGCCTCTGATTCTGTGGCGTTCGCGCTTGACCTGTCACTACGGTACGTGCCCACCATTGCCCGCGATTTTTTCATCACAGTGGACGCCCAGCGCGCTCGCGGTTATGAATTGGAAGCCAGGGGCGGTGGAGTGCTGAATATGATTCGTCGTTCTGCGCCGTTGATCGTGCCTGTGACCATCAATTCGATTGCCGGTGGGGAGGAGGTTGTGGAGGCTATGGAATTGCGCGCCTTTGGCGTCGGTCCACGCACCTGGACAGCTTCAGAGGGACTCCAGTTCACAAAGGCTGATTATAGTGCGATGGTTTTCTTCGCCATCATTCTATTAATCATTATTTTGCTAAACCAATTCACATCTTATGGACCGTATTGGTTCCCGGTGCAGTGGTTTCAATAAACTTTAGGTTAAACCAGAAGCCATTGCGAAATTTTCGCAATGGCTTCTGGTTTAAGTATGGTGTGGTTTGTAAATTTCACCAGCTTCAACAGAAACTTTCAAATGATTCTCCTGCGGGGGGAAGGTGCAGGTTGCGTACTCAGTGAAGGCGCAGGGCGGACTGTAAGCTTTATTGAAATCTACATACACAAAGCCGTTTTCGTGTGCATCGGTGTAATGATAACGGCCGGATGGATAGGTGGGATTGCTGTTAGTTGAATCCATGAATTGGATAAACAGTCGGCGGTCGGGTAATTCCTCCACGACCAATTCGTGCTTGTTGCCATTCAATTCAAAAGAGACGTAGCCTTCCACGCGTTGATCGATGATGGCTCCGAGAATATCCGGCATCTTTACGATTTTAGGTGAGTCATAACGTGTAAAAGTTGCCGGTACGCGATACTCTGGTTTGATGGGATACCACTCGCGGCTGGGAAAGGTACGGCGTTCTTCGCGGGTGTTATCCCACAAGCGGATCCCCACGCCCTTCGAACGGCGGACGACCACCATCCGCATGTCGGTGAATGTGATGAAGCTGGGTACATCTTCCTCATCCGTATCGAGGCGGGCAATTTTTGTTTGCACACCGTTCACCTCAACCAGAATATCCAGCTCAACATTTAAAATGACGCTATCGCCGTCAAAAACAAAAGTGCCGAGCTTTGCAGGTGCACGACTTGGTAACAGAATGTCACTATTCGGAGCGGAACCAATATCGTTTGTGCCTTTACGGAGCCAGAACAAACCCGCCAGCGCCAGCCAGCCATTTTCGCGGCGCAGGTTACCATCTACTTCATCGCGCCATTTCAAAATGCTCTTTTCATATTCTTCGTTGTTTGCCATGATTTTGATTATACCTGAGACTAAATTTTATCGTATGTTCATCCGCGATAGATTTCGCCTGCTTCCACACGGAAGGGTAATTTGTTTTGCGGCGGCGCAAAGATACAGGTTGCATAGGGTGTGAATGCACAAGGCGGACTGTATGAATAATTGAAATCCAAAGTGACGCTGCCATTTTTGGCAACAGGTTCAGTATAGTAATATCGGCTTGGTGGATACGTTTCTTTATTGCTGGTTTCATCGCGGAACTTAATGAATAAGGTGTGGCTCTTTGTTTCAGTCACATCCAGCTTATAAGAATTACCCATGAATTTGAATGTGACATAACCGTCAATGCGATCATCGACCATTTCGCCAAAAGTATCCTCATGCGGAATATGTTGCGAATCTGGGTAACGCTTATAACGCGCAGGGATGCGCAAATCTGTATTGATCGGGAACCATTTCAAAGGCGCGAGCGAACGCTCTCTACGCAGATTATCCCAAATGCGGATGGCAGGTTTACCCGCATGTTCATGGACAACGAAACGCAAATTATCATGCCATGTGATGAAACTGGGCTTCGCCTCTTGATTGGACTTTAGAATTGCCTTCTGCGCCAACCGGCCGTTGACTTTCACTTGGACTCCCTCAGCCACCTGAAAGCGTTTGATCTTGCCCTTCAACTCGACCACGCCAAGAAACGTAGGTGCGCGTTCAGGCAACACCACTTCACACATCGGATTCGAGCCGATTAGGTTTCGGCCTTCGTTGAGCCAAAATAAACCTGCCAATGCCAGCCAGCCATTCTCGCGGACAAG
>Ga0209131_1002480_pt1 | contig 12498 bp, 11 predicted proteins | sample GraSoi_2013_40cm_FD_185826 | JGI IMG/M metagenome (GOLD analysis project Ga0209131, IMG submission 185826) | Grasslands soil microbial communities from the Angelo Coastal Reserve, California, USA - Sample 9_17_2013_40cm (SPAdes) (version 2) | ecosystem: Environmental > Terrestrial > Soil >...
CACTGCAGGAGGAACGCGGCGACGCCGACCACGATCAGTGCGCCCCAGGCGAAGTTGTAGTTGCCCCAGCGGTCGAACACCAGCCCGCCCATCCATGCGCCGAAGAACGAGCCGACCTGGTGGGACAGGAACACGATACCGAAGAGCGTATTGAAGTGCGTCAGGCCGAACACGCGCGCGATGATGCCGTTCACCAGCGGCGCGACGCCAAGCCAGAGGAAGCCCATCGCCGCGGCGAACACCAGCGTGGTGGCGGCGCTGATCGGCACCACCAGGAAAACCGCGATGAACAGCGTGCGCAGCAGATAGATCAGGGCGAGCAGGCGCTTCTGGCTGTAGCGCGCGCCGAGCAGGCCGAACATGTACGTGCCGATGGCGTTGAACAGGCCGATGAGCCCGAGCGCGCTGGCCGCCACACCGGGCGCGACGCCGCACAGCTGCAGGTACGCCGGCAGATGCGTGGTGATGAACACCAGCTGGAAGCCGCAGGCGAAGAAGGCGAGCGTCATGAAGAGGTAGCCGCGGTGCGCCATGGCTTCGCGCAGCGCATCGCCGAGCTTCTGGTTGACGTTGGTCGCGATTCCCGCGGCCGCCTGCTCGCGGATCGGCAGCGAGAGCAGCACGATCGAGCCGGCGATCACCGCGAAGCCGACCATCGCCGCGCGCCAGCCGAAGCCGTTGATCAGCCATTGGCCGAGCGGCGCGAGGATCATGGTGCCGAGCGACCCCGCCGCGGCGACGAGGCCCACGGTCTGGCTGCGCTTCTCGATCGGCGTGGCGCGCGAGACGGTGCCGATCAGCACGCCGAAGCCGGTGCCGGCGGTGCCGATGCCGATCAGGAAGCCGGCGATCTCGAGCGCGCCGGTAAACGACGTGGCGACGAGCATCAGCAGCAGCCCCGCGACGTAGACCAGCGCGGTGACGATGAGCACGGGACGCGGGCCATGGCGGTCGGCCAGCGCGCCGACGAAGGGTGATGCCAGCCCCTGGACGATGCTCTGCAGGGCAATGGAGAAGCCGAACGCGGCCGCCGAGACGCCGAGATCCAGCGTCATCGGCCGCATGAACAGGCCGAGGCTCTGGCGCAGCCCCATGCAAAGCGAGATGATCACGCCGGAGAGGACGATCAGCACGAGCATCGAGCGGCGTTGGGCGGTCATGGCACCAGGGTAAACACCAAGGTAAACAGGTCCGTGTACCTATGATCCAGCGGCGCGTACAATGCTGTCAAGCGTAAAGTAAACCGACCTGTGCATAAGCCCGCGCCGCACGCGGCACGCATCCTCGCCGCCGCCGACAAGCTGTTCTACGAGCAGGGCATCCGCGCGGTCGGCGTCGACAGGATCGCCGCCGAGGCCGGCGTCAGCAAGCGGACGCTCTACAACTACTACCCGACCAAGGACGAGCTGATCGCCGCGTATCTCACGGCGCGCTTCAAGCACATCGCGCCTTCGGACGCGCCGGCGCGCGAGCAGATCCTCGCCTACTTCGAGCGGCTCGAGCGGCTGTTCACCGAAGGCGGCTTCCGCGGCTGTCCCTACGTCAACGCGGTCACCGAGCTCGGCGACCGCAAGCACGCCGCGACCGGCATCGCGGTGCAGTTCAAGGAGCAGCGCCTCGCCTGGTACCGCACGCTGCTCGAGCGCATGGGCGTGAAGGATCCCGCCGGCGTCGCCCTGCAGCTCCAGATCCTGGTGGAGGGCGCGCTCGCCTCGGCGCTGGTGCGCGAGGATCCGCAGATCGCGCGCGCCGCGCGCGCCGCAGCGGAAGTGCTGCTTGATGCCGCGCCAAAAAAACCGAAGAAGAAATAAATAATAAATAGGGACAGACCCCATTTTTCTCATTTGAGAACGGAGTGCGAATGAGAAAAATAGGGTCTGTCCCCATTTAAAGCTTGAGGGCTTTGCGGACCTTGCGCCCAACGATGAACGTGAGCGCAACCAGTGCGACGATGCCGCCGCCGAGCAGCAGCCAGTGCGTCGCGCCGCCGTGGACCAGCGCGTCGCGGCCGGCGGCGCCGAGGTAGACCTTGATGAGCATATCCGGCGCGATGCCGGCGAGGGTCGCCAGCAGGTAGTCCTGCAGGCGCACGCGCGTCAGGCCGAGGAAGTAGCTCTTCAGGCCTTCGGGGATCACCGGCGCCATGCGCAGCAGGGCGACGATCTTGCGCGGCTCCTTTGCCACGGCGCGGTCGACGGCCTTGAAGACATCGCTCTTGCGCGCAGCGCGCTCCATGCGTCCGCGCAGCAGGTAGCGCGAGATCAGCAGCCCGGCGAGCGCCGCGGCGCTCATCGCCAGCAGCGCGGCGGCCACGCCCCAGGCAAAGCCGAAGATCGCGCCCGCGGCGAGCGGAAAAATCCACGCCGGGACGAGGAGCAGGAGCGACACGGCATACACCGCGGAGAAGACCAGCAGCGCCACCACCGGATTCATGCCCTCGAGCGTGTCCTCGAAGCGCGACCACCATTCGTCCGGGATCAGCACTGCGGCGGCGACCAGCAGCAGGACCAGGAAAGCGCTCGCGAGCCAATGCAGGCTTAGCTTGCCGCGCACCACCGCGTGTCCGCCGGCGAGGCACAGCACCAGCCACACGGTGCTGGCGCAGGCCGCGGCGACGACATCGCTCAGGTAATGCAAGCCGAGATACATGCGCGAGAAGGCGACCAGCACCACCATGGCGATCGCGCCCGCGACGAAGGCCGCTCGCCGACGCCGGTCGTACGACCGTGAGACGAGGAAGGCGGCGAGCACGCCGTAGAACAGCACCGCGCCCGCGGTGTGGCCGCTCGGGAAGCTGAAGCTGGTGAGGACCAGCAGCGGTTCGTCGAAGCGCGGCCGCATCCGCTCGTAGGCGTACTTGAGCACCACGTTGACGAGCATGCCGCCGCCCACCGCCACCGCGAGCGTCAGGACCCAGTACCACTGGCGCAGGCGCGCCAGCACCAGGCCGAAGATCACGCTCGCCACGGTGATGCCGGCGGGCGAATGCAGGTTGGTGACGGCGAAGAAGAACGCCGTCAGCGCCTTCGTGCCGTGGCTGTGCAGCCAGTTCGCGATGCGGCCATCGAGCGTCACCAGCGCGCTGCGCGCGGTGACGTTCCACGCGATGGCGAGAAAGATCAGCCCGGCGACAAGCAGCGCGCTCCAGCCGGCAATCGCCAGCGCCCGCGGCGAGAGGCTCGGCGGGTGCGGCTTACGCAGATCGACGGATGGGTTAGCGGCCACCGCAGACGAGGTCTGCAATCCGCATTCCCATCCGACGCCGTACTACGAAGCTACTTCGTCTCGGCCTTCTTCGCGTCGCGCTCGGCCTTCTTCGCGTCCTTCTTCGCCTTGCGCTCGGCGCGCTTCGCTTCGCGCTTCGCCTTGCGCGCTTCGCGCTCGGCCTTCTTCTCGGCGCTGGACTCGGTCGCCTCTTCCTTCGTCTTCTTGCCCGCCTCGCGCGCCTTCTGGCCCATGGTTTCCTTCTTCTCCTCCGCCTTGGTCTGGGCGAAGGCCGGCAGGGCAAAGCCGAACACGGCGGCGATCAGGACGGCAATCAAACGGCTCATAACCACTTCCTTTGGGGGGTTGGGGGACCGCCGTTCTAGCAGAGGCTCGGTTGTCGATCAATCGCACTTGCGTTGCGTCAGGACGATCCTGTCACCAGGCGTTCTTGCGCAACTGTGGCCGATTCGTGCGGCCACGCTACCCCGGATGACGAACCGCTTCGTGGCCTTCGGCGTAGCACTCGCCATGCTGCTCGCCGCCTGCGGCACGGCGACCGAGCCGGGAGCGGTCGGCGTCAAGCGGGCGCAGCTCCTGCTGATGCCGTCGGAGGAGGCGCGCGGATTTATTCCGGTTTCTTGCTTTGCCTCAGTCGACCGCGCATACCGCCATCGACTTGCGGTCCGGCGCGCGCGGCAGCTTGCGCTCCCAGTCCTCGATGCGCGAGCTGTCGTAGGGAATGTAGCCGCGCACCGCCACCACTCCCGGCAGCAGGTCGTCGGGCCTGGCGCCCAGCGCCTTGAGGTCCTTGCCGCAGACGAAGACCGCGCCACCGCTCGCCTGCGCCTTGCGCACGAGATCGACCACGTCGGGCGTGGCGCGCGCCGCCACCAGGCGCTGAGCCTCGTTGCCCGTGACCAGGATCTTGTAGTTCGGTCGATCGAGCGGCGTGCGCTGCGTCTGCGCGTCAGCGATCGCCTGCTCGAGCGTAAAGCCGTCGCCGGCGATGAACAGGTTCTGCCCCACCGGCGCCGCCGCGAAGGCAATGGAAAGAACTAGCGGCGCAAGAACCATAGGAGGAGCGACAGCACGATCGAGATGATGAGGCAAGTCACGATCGGGAAGTAGATCCCGCCGCTCTCGGTCTCGATACGGATGTCGCCCGGCAGCCGCCCGAGGACGATCAGCGCGCGCTGCACGCCTACTACTTTGGGACGACGCGGTATTTATGCAACCAGGACGCAGCGCACCTCGCGGCCTCCCGCGAGCGTGCGAACGGCCGGCGGGGCGGCATGGCAATCGGCGCGCGCATGGCGGCAGCGCGGCGCGAAGCTGCACCCGGCGGGCAGCGCGCTCAGATCCGGCGGCGAGCCGGGAATGGCGTCGATGCGCGTGCCGCGCAGCTCGCCGCGCACGATCGAGGCGAGCAGCCCCGCGGTATAGGGATGGCGCGGGTCCTTCACCACGTCGCGCGCCGCGCCGCTCTCGACTACGCGCCCGGCGTACATCACCGCGATGCGGTCGGCCACCTCGCAGGCGACGCCGACATCGTGGGTGACGAAGATCACCGACATGCCGAGCTCGCGCTGCAGCTCGCGCAGCAAGAGCAGGATCTGGATCTGCACCGTCGCGTCGAGCGCGGTGGTCGGCTCGTCGGCGAGCAGCAGCTTCGGGCCGCAGGCCAGCGCGAGCGCGATCATGGCGCGCTGGCGCATGCCGCCCGACATCTCGTGCGGGTAGGAATCGAGGCGCCGCTTAGCGTTCGGGATGCGCACGTGATCGAGCATCTGCAGCGCGCGGGCGCGCGCCTTGGCCTTGTCGGCGCCGGTATGCCGCGCCACGCTCTCGGCGATCTGCTCGCCGATGGTGAACACCGGGTCGAAGGCGAGCATCGGCTCCTGGAAGATCATCGACACCATGCCGCCGCGGTAATCCTCGAGCGCCTTGCCCTCGAGCGCCAGCACGTCGCGGCCCGCGACGCGGATCGAGCCTGAGATGCGCGTGCGCCGCGGCGGCAGGATGCGCAGCATGGCGCGCAGCGTCACGCTCTTGCCGCTGCCCGACTCGCCGAGCACGCCGAGCACCTCGCCTGGCGCGAGGTCGAGGTTCATGCCGTTGACGGCATGCACCGCCCGGTCACCGGTGAAGATGACCGAAAGATCCCTGACCTCGACCAGACTCATTGGGCTAATCCCTGTCTCGTGTGACCCGAACGCGGAATCGACATGTGGCAGGCAATCAGATGGCCGGAGTGCCCCACGGCATCCGCGGGATCGATGCGCTCGCATACGCTCTCTGCGTACGCGCAGCGTGCGCGGAAGCGGCAGCCCGGCGGCGGATCGATTGGATTGGGCGGGTCGCCGGCGAGCGGCGGCTCGGTGGTGCGCCGGTCCGGATCGAGCGTCGGCATCGCCGAGAGCAGCGCGCGCGTATAGGGATGCCCGGTCTCGCGGTAGATCGACTCGACCGGCCCGATCTCGGCGATCTTGCCGAGATACATCACCATCACCCGATCGCTCATGTAGCGCACGACATTCAGGTCGTGCGAGATGAAAAGGTAGGTGAGGCCGAACTCGGTCTTGAGATCGAGCAGCAGGTTGAGCACCTGCGCCTCGACCGACTTGTCGAGCGCCGACACCGCCTCGTCGAGGATCACGACGCGCGGCTGCAACGCGAGCGCGCGCGCGATGTTGACGCGCTGGCGCTGGCCGCCGGAGAGCTCGTGCGAATAGCGCGCGGCGAAGCGCGAAGGCTCGAGGCCGACGCGCGCCAGCAAGTCGCGCGAGCGCTTCAGCGCCTCGCGCTCCGCCACGCCGTGCACCATCGGCCCGAAGGCGATGCTCGCCTCGATGGGGAGGCGCGGGTTGAGCGAGGCGTAGGAATCCTGGAACACCATCTGCATGCGCCGCCGCGCCTCGGTGAGCGACATGCCGCCTTGCGCGCCGCCGATGCGCCTGCCCTCGAGCAGCACTTCGCCCTCGTCCGGCTCGATCAGGCGCATCAGCAGGCGCGCCGCGGTGGTCTTGCCGCAGCCCGACTCGCCGACGATGCCCAGCGTCTCGCCGGCCGCGACCTCGAACGAGATGTCGTCGACCGCGTGGACGGTGCCGCGGCTCTTGCCGAAGAAGGATTTTCCGGTGGAAAAGTACTTCTTCAGCTGCTTCACCTGGAGGATCATCGCGTCACGTCCATCGCCTGCCGCACGCCATCGGACAGCAGGTTGAAGCAGATCGACACCGCGAAGATCATCATCCCCGGCAGCGCCGCCACCCATGGATTCTGGAAGATCGCGGTGCGCAGGGTGTTGAGCATCAGGCCCCACTCCGGCTGCGGCGGCTTGGTGCCCAGGCCGAGGAAGGAAAGTCCCGAGGCGAGGATCATGCACACCGAGATCAGGCTGGTGGCGTAGATGAAGATCGGCCCGAGCACGTTGCCGATGATGTGCACGCGGATGATGGTCGGTGCTCCGGCGCCGCTCGCGCGCGCCGCCTCGACGAAATCGAGCGAGCGCACCTGCGTGGTGACCGATTCCGCCACGCGCGCGATCGGCGGGATGAACACGATGGTGAGCGAGACCAGCGCATTGACGATGCCTGCGCCGAGCGCCCCCGAGATGGCCACTGCCAGCAGCACCGAGGGAAATGCGTAGAACACATCGACCGTGCGCATGATCGCCGTGTTCACGCGCCCGCCGACGAACCCGGCGGTGATGCCGAGGAAGCTGCCGACGGCAAAAGCGAGCACCACCGGCGCGAGGCCCATCAGCAGCGAAAGGCGCCCGCCGTAGATCAGGCGGGTCAGCATGTCGCGCCCCAGCTCGTCGGTGCCGAGCAGATGGCCCGGCGTGCCGATCGGCTTCAGGCGGTTGAGGATGCTCGAGGCGTAGGGATCGGACGGTGCGATCAGCGGCGCAAAGATCGCGGCGACAAAGATCAACACCAGGATGGAGAAGAAGGTGAGCGCCACCTTGTCCCGCGTAAGGCGCGAGAACACCGAGCGCCAATAGCCGTGCGCGGCAGCGGCCGGCGCCAACTGAATCGCGTCGACGACCGCGCTCATGGGTTTTTTTGGCCCCCTGATAAGGGGGCCGTGAGCCGAAGGCGAGCGGGGGGTTTGGTTTTGCTCAAGTCAGGGGGGCAGAAAACAAAGCGCTGTCTCATGTGCGCCGGATCCTCGGGTCGACGAATGTCTGCAGGATGTCCACCAGCACGTTGAGCAGCACGAAGAACATGGCGAGAAACAGGATCGTGCCCTGCAGCAGCGGCAGGTCGCGTTGGAAGATCGCGACGTTCAGCAGGAACCCGGTGCCGGGCCAGGAGAACACCGTCTCCACCAGGATCGAGCCGCCGAGGAGGTAGCCGAGCTGCACGCCCATCACCGCGAGCGCGGTGGGCGCGGCGTTCTTCACCACGTGCAGGAACACGCCACGGTCGGTAAGGCCCTTCGCGATCAGCGCGATCACGAACTCGCGCTGCAGGATGTCGGCCACCAGCGCGCGCACGGTGCGCGCGATGATCGAGGTCGGGATCACCGACAGCGTCGCCGCCGGCAGGATGACGAAGCGGATGTGCTCCCAGTCCCAGGCCCATTCGGCCGAGCCGCCCGCGCCCATGCCCATCGCCGGCAGTACCGGATAGAGCACCGCGAAGACGATCACCAGCACCATGCCGAGCCAGTAGTGCGGCACCGAGACGCCGGTGACCGCGATCGCGGTCACGGTCTTGTCGATCCAGGTTCCATGGAAGTAGCCGGCGACGGTGCCGAGCACCAGGCCAAGCGTGAAGCCGATCGAGCAGGCGAAGAAGGCGAGGACAAAGGTATTGGAGATGGCGCGCGCGATCTCGCTGTTCACCGGCCGCCCGGTGGCGAGCGACATGCCCAGATCGCCGTGCAGCGCGCGCCACACCCATTTGCCGAATTGCACCGGGATCGGCTTGTCGAAGCCGTAGTCGACCTTCAGCTTCTCGACCAGGTCGGCCGAGGCGTCGGCCGGCATGACGGCCGACAGCGGATCGCCGGGCGCGAGGAACACCAGCGCGAAGCACACCGCGCTCACCGCGAGCGAGATCGGGATGACGTACGCGAGCCGGCGGATTACGAACGCGAGCACAGGTTCGCCACGGCGCGCGCGCTGCACGCGACGCTGTCGATCAGCGGCACGCCGACCCGTTCCGCCATGCGACCGGCAATGCCGGCGAGCGCCGCGCCGCCGATGATGACGCTGCGCGCGCCGTCTTCCTCCACCGCCTTTCGCACTTCTTCGGGAATCGTCGAAGGATCGGCGGCGAGTGCCGGCCCGGTGAGCGGCAGCGCGCGCACGCTTGCCAGCGCATCGCCGTAACCGAGCGCCACCGCAAGGCGCTCGAGCATCGGCTTCCACGCCGGGCCGCCGGTGATGATGGAGAACCGGCCGCGCTTGGCCGCTTCGGCCATGCAGGCTTCCGCCATGCCGAGCACCGGCAGCTCGCTCTGCTCGCGCAGCGCGAACAGGCCCGGGTCGCCGAAGCAGGCGAGCAGCACCGCGTCGCAGCCCTTGGCATGGCGCTGCAGGCAATCGAGCGCGGCGTGGCCGGCCACCGCGTACGCCGCCTCGGTGCTCACGTACGGCGCGCCGAAGGCGGCGGTCACCGCGCGGATCTCGACATCCTTGTCGATCGCCTTGCGGGCATGGTGCTCAATGAGATCGGTGACGCTGCGGGTGGTGTTGGCGTTGATCAGCAGAACGCGCGGCACGCGTTTCTCGCAGCGCGGTATAGCGGCATGCATTCTCCCCTGCTGTTTGAACGATTAAGATGCCTCACGGCAGTGCGCAATGTAGTCGCTTGCGCGCCCGTGGTGCAGCTTTCCCCAGTACTGTTGATCTACGCTTATCGCGGAGCACAAAGCATGCCGAACACTGAAATCGATGGCGAGCGCCTTTGGTCGTCGCTGATGGAACTCGCGCGGATCGGCGCGACCCCCAAGGGCGGCGTGCGGCGCATCACCCTGACGCCGGCCGACCGCGAAGGCCGCGAGCTCTTCGCGCGCTGGTGCCGCGAAGCCGCGCTCGAAGTGCGCGTCGACGCCATCGGCAACATGTTCGCGCGCCGTGCAGGCGCCGATGCCGCACCCGTCATGATGGGCAGCCACCTCGACACCCAGCCCAACGGCGGCAAGGGCAAGTTCGACGGCGCCTACGGCGTCATGGCCGGCCTGGAAGTGATCCGCACCCTCAACGACGCCGGCGTCAAAACCCGCGCGCCGCTCGAAGTCGCCGCGTGGACCAACGAAGAAGGCTCGCGCTTCGTGCCGACGATGATGGGCTCGGGCGTGTTTACCGGCGTCTATTCGCTCGAGGAGGTCCTCAAGAACAAGGACACCGAAGGTGTCAGCGTCGGGGCTGCGCTGCGGGACATAGGCTACGCCGGGAGCGGGAAGCCGCATCGCGTCGGCGCGTACTTCGAGGCGCACATCGAGCAAGGCCCGGTGCTCGAAGACACCAAGACCACCATCGGCGTGGTGCAAGGCGCGCTCGGCCAGCGCTGGTACGACGTCCTCATCACCGGCCAGGACGCGCACGCCGGCCCGACGCCGATGGAGCTGCGCAAGGACGCGATGCTCGCCGCCGCGCAGCTGGTCCTCGAGGTCAATCGCATCGCCACCACCTTCCCCGACAACGCGCGCGGCACCGTCGGCCATATGCTGGTCAAGCCGAACTCGCGCAACGTGATCCCCGGCGAGGTCCGCATGACCGTGGACCTGCGCAACGCGAAGGATGCGACGCTCTCTTCCATGAAGCAGTCGCTGTTCGACAAGGCGCGGGAAATCGAGCAGCGCTGCAAGGTCTCCATCGCGCTGCAGGAAGTCGTGTACTTCCCGCCGAGCGAGTTTGCGGCGCAACTGGTCAATGCAATTCGGCAAGCGGCAAAGGCGCTGGAGCTGTCGCACCGCGATATCGTCAGCGGCGCCGCGCACGACGCGGTCTACCTCTCGCGCATCGCGCCCACCGCGATGGTGTTCGTGCCCTGCGAAGGCGGCATCAGCCACAACGAGATCGAGAACGCCAAGCCCGCGGATCTCGCGGCCGGCTGCAATGTGCTACTGGGCGCCGTGCTGAATACCGCTGGATTTCCTTAAATGCTCGCCGTCCGAGCCATCCCTAGCCGAGAGGAGGAGGAGTAGGCATCCGGAGTTGCCCGGACGGCGAAGCAAGCTTGAATCAGTAGGCGCTGCTATTTCTCGATCCAGACTTTCGTGTAGTCCTGGAACCAGGACTGCGCCTGCACGAAGCCTTTCACCTTCTTGGAGAACATGACCGGATTGCGGTCGTGCACCACGAACAGGTACGGCGCCTCGTCGACGATCAGCTGGTGCGCCTGCGTGGTGCCGCGCGCGAGCTCGCTCGGCTCGGTGCTGGTTTCGATGCGGTTCAGGATCCGGTCGTAGGCCTCGCTCTTGAAGTGGCCCCAGTTCGCGCCGTTCGGTCCGCCGTTCGCCGAGAGCAGGTAGCGCGCCATCGTGGCGATGTCGATCGACGGGCTGGAGATGTTGAGCGCGTCGACGCCGCGCGACTCCTTGCTCGGCGCGCCGTTGCGCCACGCGTTGAGCACCAGGCCCCACTCGACCACCTCGAAGCTCACGTCGAAGCCGCAGGCCGCGACCTGGTTCTGCAACAGCTCGTTCATCGGCAGCGGCTGCATCTGGCCCGAGCCCGAGGTCGAGATCATCACCTTGACCGGAATGCGCTTGTCGGCGTACCCGGCCGAGGAGAGCAGCTGCTTCGCCTTGGCGGGGTCGTAGGTGTAATGCTGCGCCGGTGTGCCGAAGCTCGGATGCTTGGTCGAGAAGTAGCCGACCGACGGCTCGGCGGTGCCGCCGACCAGCTTCACCACCGCCTCGCGGTCGACGCAATAGTTGATCGCCTGGCGCACGCGCGTGTCGTTGAATGGCGCCTTGGTGGTATTGAGCGACCAGGGCCAGTAATGCGGATACGAGTTCATCGACAGGACGAAGCCCGCCTGCTTCAGGCTGTCGATCGCATCGGGCGCCGGCGCCTCGATCCAGTCGACCTGCCCCGAGCGCAGCGCGGCGGTGCGCGTATTTGCCTCCGGTACCGGCAGCAGCGCGATCTTGTCGAGCTTCGGCACGCGCGTCTTGTCCCAGTAGGCCGCGTTCTTCTCGAGCTCCGCACTCTGCCGCGGCGTCCAGCGCGCGAGCTTGAATGGTCCGGTGCCCGAGGGCGCTTTCGAATACTCGTTCCAGTTGCCGGACTTTTCCCACGCCGCGGGGCTGGTCATCAGCGGCCAGACCATCAGCATCGGGAAGTACGACAGCGGCCGGACCGTCGTCACGCTCACCGTGTAGTCGTCGAGCTTCGCGTAGGACTTCATATATGGATTGCGCGCGCGCGTGAGCCCCGCCGCCTGCGGCTCGTACTGTTTCGACTTGTCGTTCAGGTAGCGTTCCATGTTCCATATGAACGCATCGGCGTTGAACGGCGAGCCGTCGTGGAACTTGACGTCGCGCCTCAATGTGAAGATCCACGTCGTCGGATCCTTGGCATCCTGCTTCCAGGCCGTGGCCAGGCCCGGCCGCAGGCCCGCCGGCGCATCGGCCTTCGTCAGATCCCAGAGGATCAGGCCCTCGAAGATCGGGTAGCCGAGAAAGCGCATGCCCTCGAAGCCGTTGTTCGGCATGCCGGTGGTGGTGGGAATGTCGCTCGCCGTCATGGCGATGCGCAACGTTCCCTGCGCGCACGCGCATGCGGCTGCCGCGAGCGAGGCGATGATGAATACAGTCCGACGAAACATGGCAGAACCCTCCCTGAAGGGAACGGTTCGACCACGCAAACGCTGTGCCACGCGACCGCGCCATCGGCGCGCGGCTCGGGCGCTGCGATCGCGCCCCAACTCGGCGCGCCGGCGCCACACCTGCACCAGCAGCGGGCTCTAGCGGCGCAGTGCCTTGCGAAGCGCGCCGATGAGAGGCACCGCGACGGCGAGCAGCGCCAGCACCATCAGCACGCCGGAGATCGGGCGCATGAAGAAAATGCCCATGCCGGCGTCCGAGATGATGAGCGACTGGCGCAGCGCACGCTCGGCGTGCGGCCCGAGCACCAGGGCGAGCACCAGCGCCGCGGGCGAATAGCCGAGCTTCTTCATGAGATAGCCGATGACGCCGAACACCAGCATCTGGCCGACGTCCCAGACGCTGTTCTTCAGCGAATACGCGCCGGTAACGCAGAAGATCACGATCAGCGGCATCAGGATGCTGTAAGGCACGCGCAGTGCCCGTACGAACAATGGAATGAAC
>Ga0209131_1002481_pt1 | contig 12495 bp, 10 predicted proteins | sample GraSoi_2013_40cm_FD_185826 | JGI IMG/M metagenome (GOLD analysis project Ga0209131, IMG submission 185826) | Grasslands soil microbial communities from the Angelo Coastal Reserve, California, USA - Sample 9_17_2013_40cm (SPAdes) (version 2) | ecosystem: Environmental > Terrestrial > Soil >...
CACCAGAGGAGGGGCGGCTCCCAGACGTATGGGCCGTCCATCTTGTACCCGGCATTCGAGTTCGAGTAGGAAGCCACGTTATCTGCGGTCGGGTTTTGCCAGTGCAGGTTGGCGGCGATGGCTTGATACTGCGCCAGATGGGCAGCTGTCGGCGGCGCATCACTGCCAAAGGCCCAGACGAACGGGCTGGCGTGCGCGCGCATATTCCGCATCTGGCTTTCGAGCGAACCATAGGCGACGGCCTCATCGGAGGTGCTCCAGCCGCTGTCGCTCTGCCACTTGCTGCAGCAGACAAAACCAGGCATGAGCATGATGCCGGCCTTGTCGGCCATGTCATAGATTTCTTCGTTCCCCAACGTGCCTTCGAAGCGAATGGCATTCAAGCCCATGGCCTTCACGTAGTCCACGTGCGCCTGGTTGGTCTTGGTATCCCAGCGCATGAACAGGTCCCACATATAACCGCCGCCACGGAAGAGGATGTTCTGGCCGTTGACCTTGTATCCGTGGAACATGGTCCCGTGGATGGTGGTGTTGTAATCGGTGAACTGCCGGACGCCGAAGTTGATGGCCTTGGTGTCCCAGGTTTGGCTGTTCGCCACGAAGGAGAGGCTGAGGTTGTAGAGTTCCGGGCTGCCATACTGATATGGCCACCACAGCGCTGGGCTGGTGACGTGCAGTTGGGTGAACGCTGCTGGGTCGAATGTGACCTCTTTACGCTGACCAGGATTCAGGGTCACGTTCTGGCTGAAGTTGATCGTCGGATAACCGGCCTTCGTGATGGTGCCACTGACCACACCGCTGATTTGACTGTTCGTCGCATTGACGGCATCCACATAGATGGTCAGGTCGGCGGAGGTGGTGGCGGGCAACGGCAGGACGGTCTTCACGTACGGATCGCGCAGCGCGACTGGGCCGGTCGTGTCGAGGAAGACTTTGCCCCAAATGCCGCCCATCATGTCTGGCGCTTCCGGATTCCAGTCCACTGTGCAGAAGGAGAGATCGTTGCAACTATGGGCCGGCGGTGTAATCAGAACGGCGACGGCGTTCGCGCCGCCTTTTACGATCAAATTGGTGACGTTGTATTCGTGAATCACCATTGTGCCTTCGGCGTTGGCAGCAATCTGAGTCCCGTTGAGCCAAATCTGGGCTTTATAGCTGAGGCCCTTGAAGCGGAGCCAATACTGTTGCCCGGCGCCGCCGGCGACCGCATTGAACTGTCCGCGATACCACCAGTTCTGATTCGTCAAATCGGGGACGGACTGTAGGTTGGTTCCGAAGAAGACGTTCGGATAGACATTGTTGGCGACGAGACCCGCCATGACGGTGGATGGCACCGTGATGGGGTACCAACTGGTTACGTTGTAGCCCACCATGGAAATGGTCGTGCCAGGATCAGTTACATTGTTGGCTGACTTGAGTGAAAAGCCACTTGTCAATTCCGTAGAACTAACAGTTGGGAGTGGTCCAGGAGTTTGTGTCGGCCCTGGTGTGGGCGTTGGGCCAGAAGGTGTTGATGTCGCAACAGTGGGAGTTGGAGTCTTGGTTTTAGGAGCTGGGTTAACGCTGGCTGAGGCTTGATTGGCGTTGGCTACCAAGACGACCAATACGAGCGCGCAGACCAGTATCATACGAAAAGTATTTTGCTTTTTCATGAAATCACCTCAATCTTTCAATATGGATAGGAAAGACAGATGATGCAGAACACTAAACCAATCATGTAGCAGTCCCGATCTCTGGATCGTCGCAGGAACTGCATTCATCTTGTGCTATTCTACGGAAATCGCAAAAGATATTCCAAGTTGAACTATATATTCTCAGGGCACTTACCTCCTTTCATATGGTCAGTTCCTAGCGGGCTGTCCAGCCGCCATCAATAAGAAGTGTGTCACCTGTGATGAGAGCGGCGGCGGGGGAAGCGAGGAACACCACCGCGCCTGCGACCTCCATCGGTTCACCAATGCGCCCTAACGCAATGCGTGATAAAACGTCAGCGCGGAAAGCGCTATCTTCAAGCGCCTCGGCAGTTCCTGGAGTGTTAATGAACGTCGGCGCGACCGCATTGACCGTGATGTTGTACGGACCCCACTCCACAGCGAGACATTTCGTGAGATGTGAGATCGCGGCTTTGGTCATACAATAAATTGATTCGGTGGGTAGGGCAACCAGTCCCGCTTGCGAACCGAGATTGATGATGCGGCCATACTTTTGTTGAATCATCACGCGTCCCACTGCTTGACTGACGAAGAATGTGCCCTTCAAGTTGACGGCAAGAGTCAGATCAAAATCTTCTTCGTTCACATTTTCGGCGAGGTTGCTGGGTCCGAGCCCGGCATTGTTCACTAAAATGTCCAGCCGCCCAAAATGTTTGGTAGCCGAATCAACCGCCAGCTGGATTTGATCGAGGTGGGTCACATCCATTTGTAAACGTAGTGCACGTCGTCCCATCGCTTCGATTTCATTCACTAAATCCTCGCCGGTTTGTACATCGCGCAATCCTAAAACTACATTTGCGCCTGCGTGGGCTAAAGCCAATGCGCAGGCATGTCCGATGCCGCGCGCCGCGCCAGTGACCAACGCCACCTGACCTTGTAAATCAAAACTCGGATAATCATTATTGCTCATCGTATATTTCCTTCCTTATCCTTTGACAGCACCAGCGGTCATTCCGCTGACAATATAACGCTGGAAAATTAAAGCCACCAGCACCGGAGGAATGGCAGCTAGAATACCGCCAGCCATCATGCCATTGATATTCACAACATAGCGACCGATGAACTCGGCAATCGCTACCGGAACTGTCTTGGCAGCGAGGGTGCTGGTGAAGATTAAGGCATAGAAAAATTCATCCCAGGCAAGCAAGAACACGAACATGGCTGTGGATACTAGTCCGGGGACAGAGATAGGCATCACCACGCGAAAGAGAATACCGAGACGAGTACAGCCATCCAAACGAGCAGCATCTTCCAGTTCGATCGGAACCGTTTGAAAATATGCCGCCATTAACCAAATCGCATAAGGCAAGGCAAAACTCATATATGTAATGATCAATACAATAGGTCTGTTGATCAATTGCAGGCTGGAGGCAATGATAAAGAGTGGCAGAACGAGCGATACTTCGGGAATCATACGCGTGGCGATGATGCCAAGTTGAATCGAGCGATTATATTTGAAGGGAATCCGTACCAGCGCATAAGCCGCGAGGCTTCCAATAAAAAGACAAATGATCGTTACGGCAGAAGCGATCTTGATGGAATTCAATAAAGCCACTGCAAATGTGCGCGGGACGGATGAGGCAGCTTGACTGGGAAAGAAAATATCGAGGTAGTTTTGAACGGTGGGATGCTGAGGAATCCAATGAATCGGTACGGAGAACAATTCCACCTGGTTGGAAAGGCTGGCGCTGAACAACCAAAGTAGAGGAAAGAAAATAAAGAAGAATACTGGCAGCGTGAGGAGAAATAAAAGCAATTTGCGCAATAACTTTCGATAAGACATTATTGAGTCTCCTCAGGGCGGTATAGAAATCGAATATAAATAAGTGCCATAATGATTGTGAATGTGGAAATCAGAAAAGACAGTGCCGCTCCAATGCCCTGTTTTCCAAATGCGAATGAGTTCAGATATGTCAAATAAGTAATCGTAAGCGTTTTATAAGCCGGTCCGCCACTGGTGATGATGTAAACAATGTCGAACACGCGGAAGGCATCCACCGTGCGGACAATCAGCGCCACGAGAATTGCGGGCCGCAATAAAGGCACGCGGATTTGCCAAAAGCGCTGCCAGGCATTGGCTCCATCCACAGCGGCGGCTTCTTCCAAATCTTCGGGCAGGGTCGCGAGGGCGGCCTGCAATACCAAAGCAACGAACGGCATCGTATGCCAGATATCTGCAACGATGACCAAATTCATCGCCATGTTTGGGAAAGTTAGCCAGGGAACATAATGTTTGATTAGCCCCAATTGCATTAACAAACCATTCAAGGCTCCGAAATCGGCGCTGTAGATCCAGCGCCACATCGCGCCGTTAACAATTGTTGGAACAGCCCAAGGAATGATCAGACTAATACGCAGAAATTGCCAACCCCAAGGACGAGAATGAATTAATTGTGCGATAGCCAAGCCTAAGATTAATTCCAGCCCGACAGAGACAACTGTAAAATACATAGTCCGCCCAATGGTTTCCCAAAAGGTTTGATCTTGTAACATCGCAAGATAGTTACCTAGACCAACAAAGGTGCGAGCCTGATTGAGACCAGTCGGTGCGTTAAAAAAACTCAAGATAAACGTTGAGATGACCGGCCACAAGGTAACGCCCAACATCACCAATAAACTGGGAGTTAGCAATAGCCAGGCAGTGCGCGCATCCTGCTGTCGTAGGGAGAGTCGCTGTTTAGGAACAGGCTTTGAGGTGACTGTCATTATTTATAAATGCAGGTGGATTTGCGCGAAAACGCAAATCCACCTTTATACCTTTCAGGATTAACTATTTAGCTAAGTCAATCCATTTGGCTGCGGCTGCATCCAAGGCATCTTTCGGAGATTTCACTCCAGTCAATGCTTCTTGAATTGCCAGCTGCAGTGCTGCGGAGGCTTCGTTGTAATAAGGAACCGTGGGGCGTTCGTTGGCGAACGGGAACTGCCCTAGGAAAGCCGGAACAGTTACCGGATTCGTAGGAGTCGCACCTTCCAACGTCTTCAGTGCATCGCCTTGGAAGTCAGTCTGCCAGACAGGTAACATTTCTTTTGAATATTTGGTCTGTACTTCATTGCTAGCCAAATAGGTCAGGAATTTCCAGGTCTGATCGGGATAGGGGGTGGTTGCCATAATGGCAAATGAACTGGAACCATCCACACTGGAACCTTTGACCCCTGCATCCATACCGGCCTTGTATACTGGCATAGGAGCGAAAGCAGCTTGCCCAACGATCTGTGATTTGGAAGCATCATTTGAATCGCTATATTGGAACAACCAGTTGACGGCAAACGCGCTCTTGCCAGCCAGGAAATCTGCCTCGACTGCATTTTCATCGGAAGAGACCGAACTCGGGTTGGTCAGGCCATCGTCAATTGTTTGTTTCATCCAGGCAAGAGCTTGAACGCCCTTGTCATTGTTGAACGCTGGTTTGCCGCTTGCATCTATGAATGATCCGCCGTTTCCAAAGAGCAACACAGCGTAATCGCAGACAACGCCTTCCTTCTGATTCCATGACCAGATGATGGGGAATTCAGCGACACCTTTATCCTTAATAGTTTTTGCCTGATCGACCATCTCTTCCCAGGTTGTGGGTGGATTCATAATGCCCGCCTTCTGCAACATATCCTTGTTATACATGAAGTACTTCACATCCATCAACCAGGGCATGCCATAGATCTTACCATTGCGAGTCACACCGTTCCATGAAGCGGGGAACATACCGGACTTCATTTCGGGAGTGACACGATTGGTCACATCCAGCAGATATCCAGCCTTGATGAACTCATCGGGCCAGATGACATCAATCATAGCCGCGTCGTAAGCGGGCGGCTTGGCAGCCATGCCTGTTGTGATCTTGTCATGGACAAAATCATAGCCTAGATATTCCATGTTCACTTTGATGTCCGGGTTTTGGGCCTCAAAATCACGTGCAATCTGATCGATCTCAGCGGGCTTCAGACCAGCCTGATCCATTGTCAATATGTGGATCGTTACCGGTCCAGCAGCTTGTTTGGGTGCGCAACCCACCGCGCCTATTACAAATACAAGCGTGAACAGCAACATACAGATTCTATTTAGAGTACGCATGGTTTCTTCTCCTTCTTGAGTAGACGATTGATTGTTCTTGTATAGTTTTTTTGATTTTGATTCTTCGAATGCTCTACCTCCTTTTTAAGATAACTTATGAACAACATAAAAATTGGATGTGTTATGAAGCACAGTGACAATTGCGCCCATCACTGTTGCCCTCAAACCCAGGTTTGACACGACCAATTTTGGCGGTGTGGGAATCATGCCCTCGATTCGATTCATGATGGGTTTCACCAACATATGCGCAAAACTTGTTACGCTTCCGCCCAACACGATCAACTCAGGATCGAAAAACACAGCCAGATTGGCAACCGCGATTGCCATATTATTTATAACTTCATCAAGAATGGAAGTTGCCCATTTTTCTCCCCGTTGAGCGGCTTCAAAGATATCCTCAGCGAGCAGCTGATTAAGATCGACCGCGTCGCGTCTGGACCTCAAAACTGCGCGCGCGCGTTTGATCATTCCCGTGCCTGAAGCGACGCTTTCCAATGCGCCAAAATCCAGATGACTCTCACCCAAAAATTCCTTGCCGGGAATCATATGACCAATTTCGCCAGACGCTTCTGTCGAACCTCGATACAAAGTACCGTTGAGAATAATTCCAGCTCCAATCCCCGCGCCGACGATAATCAATGCCATATTCTGAGTGTTCTGTCCCGCGCCAAACCAATGTTCTCCAAGAGCGGCCAGGTTTACATCGTTATCGACTGTCACGGGCAGTTTATATTTCTTTACCAATTTGGCTTTGAGTGGAAAATCTTTCCAGCCCAATGCGTATGCCCATTTTACAATCCCCTCACGATGATGTGTAATCCCCGGAGCCCCCACACCAATGCCGCGCACTTTGCGTCCCTTAAGACCTTTGCTGGCAAGTAGGGCATCAATCAACTCGGTTAATAGTTCATAACATTCGCCCCCGGTCGCGCCATGGCGAGCCATTTCCACTTCATCGATGAGGTTGCCGCCAATTTCTGAAAGCGCACCATAAATCTTTTCTGTTCCACCCATATCCACCCCAAGGACAACGTAACCATCTGCATTGAATTCCAGTAGGGGACGGCGTCTACCGCCGCTCCATTCTGTTTTTCCCTGTAAGCGAACGAAGCCATCTTTGCTCAACCCGTCCACAATCCGCATGACGGTGGGCAGACTAACGCCAAGGCGCTGAGCAATCGTTGAACGCGCAATTGGGCTTTCCCGGCGGATGAGTTCCAGGATTGCAGAGCGGTTAATGCCGCGCATCTCAGCAGATGTGATCGTCGCCTGATGTGCCATAGACCTCGTTTAAGAAATACGATCAGTTATTTACGACACGTAACAGTTACTTACATCAAGTTAATTACTATTGTATCGCTTCTCGGGAAAAAGTCAATTATGAATTTCTAGGATTTTATTTCGCTATCATCATCTTATATGAAATTAGTGTGCATGATTGCAGATTTAGCGAGCAGTAAGGATATCCAATCGCTGCATATGACAGAGGCGTTGCAGTATTGCCTGAATTGATGCTGAGTAGTTTGCCTTATCATTAGAATTAAATTTGTACAGTGCATTTAAAATCATTGACAAATCGCACAATGCCGATATAATCACGCCAATTAAAAGCTAATGATAACTTTTGTAGCGTTCTGTTCCTGTATGATTTGTATGTGTATGTGTTGTATGACAACACATAGAACTGTTCAATACGCCATTACAGGCTGCCGCTAAGTACATATCTGATAAACCAAAACCGGTGAACAGTTCTTCTAAACAGAGAAGAGTTCACCGGTAATTTTTTACAAAAGCCCGGGACACTCCCGGGCTTTTTTGTTATCAATTTACTGAGAGGTGACCCGATGAAAGCCAGTAACAAATTATGGAGTGAACAAACATTAGAAAGTCCCATCCCTGAATTATTGCGCGAGATCGAGATTTACGAAACCGAGATCGAACTCCGCAAGCAGGGCAAGATGGACGAAAAATTATTTGCTGAGACGCGATTACGTCGCGGCGCGTATGGTCAGCGTTATGACAACGGTCAACGCTGGGACGGCAAAGAGACTCGTGCACTGTCTTTTCCATCCAGTTCCACTGAACTCACCAAAGGACCGAACACCGCGTGGGATGCGCCGGGTATGCAACGCATCAAAGTCCCGTTTGGTGGTATGAAACCCGAACAACTTGAAGTGATGGCAGAACTGGCAGAGGAATATTCCGACAACATCGCACATGTCACCACTCGTCAGGATTTTCAACTGCACTTCGTCCACATTGAAGATACGCCCGCGCTCATGCGTCGCCTTGCAGCTGTGGGCATCACCACGCGTGAAGCGTGCGGTAACTCTGTGCGGAATGTCACCGCCTGTCCGTTCTCGGGCGTGTGTTCAACCGAAGCCTTTGATGTAACGCCTTATGCCAAAGGTCTGGCGTTCTTCTTGCTCGGTCACCCCGATGTGCAGGATTTTGGACGCAAGTTCAAGGTCGCATTTTCAGGTTGTAAGGATGAAGCCTGCGGACTTGTAAACCTGCATGACATGGGCGTGATCGGTGTGACGCGCATCATCAACGGCATAGAAGAACGCGGCTTCGAGTTATATGTCGGCGGCGGACTCGGCACGGTTCCGCATCAAGCCAAATTGTTCACCGACTTTTTGCCTGAGGCTGAATTGCTTCCCACGGCGCAGGCGATCTCGCGTGTGTTTGCGCGGCTTGGCGAAAAGAAGAATCGCAATCGCGCCCGCATCAAGTTCCTCATTGCCCAGCTTGGCATCGAAGAATTCAAACGTCTCGTGTTGGAAGAACGTGCCACGCTGCCGCACGATCCGCGTTGGACGGAATATTTATCTGAGATCAATGCCTTGGATGAAAAACCGCTTCGCCCTTCTCAGCCTTTAGCTGATGCGCCACAAACAGACTCTTTCCAACGCTGGCATAAGACCAACATCTGGCGGCAAAAACAGGACGGATATGTGACCGCCACCATCACTCTCCCATTAGGCGACATCACCGCCGATCAATTGCGCGCCCTCGCCGATATTGCCCGCCGCTTCACCAACGGGACTCTCCGCACTACTGTTGACCAGAATATCGTCCTACGCTGGGTCAGCGAAAGCGATTTGCCCGAAGTCCACGCTGCTCTCGAAGCTGTTGGACTTGGTCAAGCAGGCGCTGGCACCATTGTTGACATCACGTCATGCCCTGGAACAGATACTTGCAAACTTGGCATTTCAGCTTCACGTGGACTCGCTGGTGAATTACGCCAACGACTTGCTGAGAAGAGTCACACGCTCGATGAAGCCGTGCAGAATTTGCATATCAAAGTCAGCGGTTGTTTCAATTCCTGCGGTCAACATCATATCGCTGATCTAGGTTTCTATGGTGTGAGTCGTCATTCAGGGAATTACACTGTGCCGCATTTTCAAGTTGTGTTGGGCGGCGAATGGACTCATAACGCAGGCTCCTATGGCCTTGCAGTGGGAGCGGTTCCAGCGAAGAGAATACCCGAAGTGGTGGAGCGACTCACGGGTCGGTATGTGGCGGAGCGTCAGAAAAGCGAATCGTTTCAGACGTTTATCCAGCGCATTGGCAAAGTCGAAGTCAAGAATATGGTTAACGATCTAACGAAGATCCCCACACACGATGAAGACGCAACACTCTACACCGATTGGGGCGATAGCCGCGAGTTCACGATTGGCGATATTGGCGTGGGTGAGTGCGCGGGCGAAGTTGTTTCACATGCCGAATTTGGTTTGGCGGCGGCGGAACGACAGGTATTCGAAGCGCAGGTGTTTTTGGATCAGGGCGCATATCAGCAAGCTGGTGAAACTGCCTATAAATCCATGTTGCAGGCGGCGAAGACTTTGGTGCAGGAACAATTCTATGATGTGCCCGATGAAGCGGATCGCATTGCCGAGGAATTCCGTACACGCTTCTACGACACAAAACTTTTTTGGGATGAATATGCGGGCGGCAAGTTCGGTCATTACTTCTTGCGTGCGCATGAGAAATCACAAGAATCTTACACACCAGATGAAGCGCATCGCCGTGTGGAAGAAGCACAGTTGGTGATCGAAGCCTCGCACAGTTGCTATGGCAAATTGCTTGCAGCAAAATCCATTGTCGTCAAGCCGTTGAGCATATAAGGAATCGAGACATGGAACTTCAACATATCAACCTCAAATTTTATATTGAGAACGCCGCAAGCCTCAATCTCGAATCGTTTCACGGCGTGTTCAACAACTGGATTCAACGAAACCTCACCGATGACCTCCTCGTGGATGTTGCCGAATATCTCCACGTCCACAACGGACCCGGCATCATGCTCATCGGTCACTCCGCCAACTACAGTCTCGATCTCACGGCAGGTCGGCTTGGTTTGCTTTACAACCGTAAAGAACAAGTGGAAGGCACGAACAAACAAAAACTTGCCCAAGCCGCCCATGCCGTATTGAGCGCCATGCGAATCTTGGAAAAAGAAAATCGTGTGCGTTTCATTGGAAACGAAGTGCAACTTATTATCAACGATCGCTTAATTACGCCGAACACCGCTGAAACCTTTTCAGCGCTCAAAGATGATTTGGAATCCTTCTTCGGGACTTTATTCAACGGTGCGGCTGTGACTCTCGTCCACCAATCTGCTGAACCTCGCGCCCGCTTCATCGTGGATGCTTCGGCGCGGCTCAGCACAGGCTCTCAATCTGCTTCGACTTTCGATATACAGAATCTGCTCGATAACATCTCCGCGGAATTGGAGCCTGTCCATGCTTAACACATATTCGTCTGACGGAATCGTATACATCATTGGCGCAGGTCCCGGCGACCCAGGTCTCATCACCGTCAAAGGTTTGGAACGCCTCCGTCAGGCGGATGTGGTTTTATATGATCGTCTCATCGCACCAGAACTTTTATCCGAGGCTCCTTCATATGCCGAGATGATTGATGTAGGCAAAGAGCCAAAGCGACATCGTCGCTCGCAGGCTGAGATCAATGACTTGCTGATCGAGAAGGCAAGAGCAGGCAAAAGTGTAGTGAGACTCAAGGGTGGCGATCCATTCGTCTTTGGGCGTGGAGGCGAGGAATGTCAGGCATTAGCAGAAGCGGGGATTCGTTACGAAGTCATTCCCGGTGTGAGTAGTGTCATTGCTGTGCCGGCCTACGCGGGTATCCCAGTGACTCAACGCGGCGTGACAACTTCTTTTACTGTCATTGCAGGTCATACTAGCGGCGCAGACTCGGACGTCGATTGGGATGCTATTCCACGCAACGGCACGATCATCTTTGTGATGGGTGTGGAACACATGCCACAGATTGTCCTGAGCCTCATCACACGCGGATATTCGCCTAAAACCCCTGCCGCTGTTATCGAAAAAGGGACAACGCCGAATCAAGTTGTTGTCACTGCCACATTGGCAGATATTGTCGAAAAAGCCGCACACCTGCAACCACCCTCCATCCTGATTGTCGGCGAAGTTGTCCGCTTGCATGAAGAACTTGAATGGTTTATGCCACAACCAATCTTTTGAATTGAGGAATTTTTACTGTGAATACACATTCCAGACCATTATCAACCGTTGACACCCTGAACTGGACTCCTGAATCACTGAAACAAGTCAGCCAATCCTTGAAAGGCAGTTCGCCCGCCGATGTGATGCGTTGGGGTTTCGAGAACTTTGGCGATGGTATCGTCCTAGCTACAGGCTTTGGACCTGAAGGTATCGTCCTCATGCACCATGTTTCGCAAATCCGCCCTGAGACGATTGTCTTTTATTTGGATACAGATTTACTTTTTTCACACACATATGAACTGCGCGATGAACTTGTGAAAAAACTTGGCATTCGCTTCGAGCGTATTCATAGTGGTATTTCATTGCCTGCTCAAGCTGTCCGCCACGGTGACAAGTTGTGGGAGAACGATCCTGATTCCTGCTGTTTGATTCGCAAGGTCATTCCACAACGACAGTTCCTGGCCAAGCATGATGCATGGATCACAGGTATCCGCCGTGACCAGACCGCTTTCCGCGCCAACACAAACGTAGTCGAATGGGACTACGCCAACAAGATGGTCAAACTCAATCCGCTCGCCGCGTGGACGAGCGATCAGGTCTGGAAATACATCAATGAACATGACCTGCCATACAATCCATTACATGATTATGGTTACCCTAGCATCGGTTGTTGGACATGCACCAAAGCTGTTGAGCCTGGACAAGACCCTCGCTCAGGTCGCTGGGCTGGCAAGGCAAAGACAGAATGTGGAATCCACTTACCAAGCGTGAAAGCTCAATGAACACATACTATCCAGTCTATATCGAATTACGAGACCAATCCTGTGTCGTGGTCGGCGGAGGCAAGCTTGCTGAGGAAAAAGTATTGGGGTTACTGGCTGCTCACGCAAAAGTGACTCTCATCTCTGCCAAGATTACTTCACACTTGCAACAACTTGTGGCCGAGAAGCAAATCGCCTACATTCCACGTACGTATCAACACGGTGACCTTGCGGATGCGTTCATGGTCATCTGTGCCACAGATAACAGCGAGATCAACGGTCAAGTTTGGGATGAAGCTTCTGCTGCGCATAAACTTGTCAACGTCGTGGACGATACGCCGCACTGCAATTTCATCGCTCCTGCCATCCTCCGCAACGGAGATTTGACCATTGCCATATCAACGAGCGGCAAAGCACCAGCGCTGGCTGTCCGTTTGAAGGAACGTTTGCAAAAGGAACTG
>Ga0209131_1002482_pt1 | contig 12494 bp, 10 predicted proteins | sample GraSoi_2013_40cm_FD_185826 | JGI IMG/M metagenome (GOLD analysis project Ga0209131, IMG submission 185826) | Grasslands soil microbial communities from the Angelo Coastal Reserve, California, USA - Sample 9_17_2013_40cm (SPAdes) (version 2) | ecosystem: Environmental > Terrestrial > Soil >...
CTCTGGTGCACCTCGGGATGCGCCGGCTTGAGACCGGCGCACGGCCGAGAAGCATCAGCCAATGATCTCCTCGTACTCGTCGATCTCGGCGATGTCCTTGATCTTGGCCACCATCTCGTTGCGGGTGATGAAGCCGTCCTTCGCCATCTGCACCGCCTCGATGATCCTGTCCTTCTGCTCTTCGCTCATGTGCGGCTCCAGTTTCTACGATAAGCGCCATGTAAGCACGCCTCATGTATATGCGCGGAAACTGTCGGAAGCAACAAGAAACGAGAAACGTGCGCGGCTCAGTGCTTTTTTGGTGAGACGGTGAAGGAAGGAAGTCCTCTGAAAACGGTTGAAATCAGTATCCCGTCATTCAGGCTGACCAGGTTGTCCTCGTGACGACGACCGATCCGGCGCAGCGGGAAGCAGCGGTTCGTTTCATCGAGCACATCATGTCGCCCCCGATCCAAAAACTCATTGCCGAGAAGTATGGGTTCCGGCCGGGTACAGTTGTTGACGTCGCGGGACCGATCCAAAAGCTGAAACTGCTTCGGCTCGGCATTGTCCGCAATCCGAACCCGATCTTAGCCAAGGCCGTGCTCGCAAGCCTAAGCACGCCGACGTCGCCCTGACGTTACTCCGGCCGCTCCCGGTAGGGGAGCGGACGACTTCGCGCGTGCGCCGTCGGCTGGAGATGCGGTTGCGCAGTCCGCGTTCGTGAAGCCGGAGGAGGCGCAGGAACGCAAGCGGCCGTGAATTTCAGAGACTTGAGTTTGGCAAGTAACGCTCGTTCGTCTCTTCGACGAACGCCGTGGCGCCGCAATCGGCCAGGCCCGCCCCTTCAGGATAAGGGTGCATAGCCTTTCGGCGCTTCCTGCATCACTGCCAGCGTATGGCCGTCGGGATCCTGGAAGAATGCCATCCAAAGGTCATGATCGTCCATCTTCGCTATGCAGTGCGGATGGTGTGTGAGCGTGACACCGCGTTTTTCGAGCGTGGTGACTGTCAATGCTATGTCGGCGCAGCGGAAATAGATGCAGCCTTGCGCTCTGAAGTTGGCCGCGTCCTTTGTTTTATCGAGGAGCAGACGCACTCCCGCACAGTCAAAGAACGATAGGTCGCCGAACCGATACAGCTTCCGCAACCCGATCACGTTCTCATAGAACGCTTCCGCGCGATCAACATCGATGACGGGGAGCGCTATCTGGCCGATGTGATTGAGGTTGAGTGCCATTGCGGAACCTCCATTGAGTAACTGGCTGACAGGGGCTCATCGAAAGCCATCCTACCCTTGCCGCCCCGCCAGCACGCGGTCCACCATTTCGCCGGCTTGCCCGAGATAATTCGCCGGATCGCAGAGCTTTTCGAGCGCCGCGCGATCGAGGTGCTTGGCGACCTCCTTGTTTTCCGCAAGCAAATCGACCAGCGGGCGACCGGTGGCGAGCACCTGGCGGCAAATGTCGTAGACGAGGTCGTGGGCATATTGGCGGCCGATATGCGGGCCAAGCCCCATCATCACGGCTTCGGACACGATCAGGCCGCGGGTGATGTCGAGATTTTCCCGCATCTTCTTCTCGTCCACTTGCAGGCCTGAGACGAGGAAGCGGGTCTGTGCCAAGGCGCCGGCCGTCAGGCTGAAGATTTCCGGCACCGCGATCCACTCGATCTCCCATGGGCCGGTGGCGCGCTCGTGGTCCTCGATCATCGCATCGAGCAGTGCGGCGACGTGCTGGCGCACCAGCGCTGCGGTCGCCGTGATATAGACCGAGGAGATCGGATTGCGCTTTTGCGGCATCGTGCTCGAGGAGCCGCGGCCCTCGTGAAACGGCTCATAGACCTCCTCGACCTCGGTCTGCATCATCAGTTTCACGTCGAACGCGATCTTGCCGCAGCTGCCGGTGACGAGGCCGAGGAAACACCCGACCTCCGCGATGCAATCGCGCACCGTATGCCACGCGATCCGCGGCTGCCCGAGGCTAAGCTCCTTCATGAGCGAGGCCTGAACTTCAAGGCCGCGCTTGCCCAGCGACGACAAGGTCCCGGCGGCGCCGCCGAACTCGCCGACCAGAACGCGCGGGCGCAATTCCTTCAGACGTTCGAGATGGCGCTCGAATCCCGCGAGGTAGGTTGCGGCCTTGTAGCCGAACGTGATCGGCACCGCCTGCTGAAGATTGCTGCGGCCAGCCATCGGGGTGTCGCGATAGCGTTTTGCAAGGGCCGCCAGCGCGTCCGAGATCGCAACGAGGTCAGCCTCGATGAGATCGAGGGCTTCGCGGATTTGCAGGACGGTGGCGGTGTCGGTGATGTCCTGGGTGGTGGCGCCCCAATGACACCATTCGCCGAGGCCGTCCCGGCACAGCGCAACGAGCTGCTGGACGACCGGCAGCACCGGATAACCGATGCGCTCGGTCGCACTCTTGAGCTTGGCGAAATCATACTCGGCGATTGAGCAATGGCGCAGGATTTCGTCGCACGCATTCTGCGGAATGATGCCGAGACGCGCCTGGGCGCGGGCGAGCGCCGCTTCGATGTCGAGATATTTCTGGATGCGACTTTCGTCCGCGAAGATGCGGCGCATCGGCTCGGTTGAAAATATGTCGCGGAAAATACCGGAGCTCACTCCAACGGCGGTCATTCTTCAACCTTTCGGGCGTAGCAGGCAGGATCGGGCGCCATCCCTACAAAACGGGCGGGCGGCCGTCCATCTCGGGTTACTTTTGATTAGGTTGACCTTGCCCAGTGTCATTGCCCGGCTTGACCGGGCAATCCAGTATCCCCGGTCGGTGGTTACTGGATCGCCCGGTCAAGCCGGGCGATGACAGGACAGAGGCAGGTCAGGCTAAACGAAAACCGCTCCAATCGGTTAGAACTATTCTACTTTGCAGTTTAGAGCGATTTCATTTCATTGCACTTGCGGGACATCGCCGCCAAATGCCAAGGATAACGTTGTCATCCGGAGGACGCGCTCGTTCGCGAGCGCAGTGAGATTAAGAGACCGGATCGAACCGGGAGTGCCGTAGCGTGATCGTGTGTTCGTGCAACGTCATTTCGGACCACCAGGTCCGATCCGTTACGGCCGAGCGCACTGTCCGAGCCACCAGCGAGGTCTATCGGTGTTTGGGATGCAGCGCCGAATGTGGGCGCTGCGCCCGCACGATCAGGCGAATCATGGAGGAGGCACTCGCTGAAACGACGCCGACGCTTGCGGCAAGAACCTGCATTTGCGCCTCTTCCGAGCCCCCTTCCTGCCCTCCCCTGCAAGCAGCCGGGGACGGTCTTGATTTACTCTCCCCACCTGCAGGGGAGAGCAGGGACGTGCCAGAAAACGCGTCAGCGTTGTCGTCAACGCCGTAATTTCCCGCATCCCCTCACGCCCTGGTTTGGTCGCCGCGAATTTTCAACAGGTTCGGGTCGACGGAACTTTCCGTTCAACATTAGAATTGTTATTATTCAAGTCTGTTCCTCATCTGCCGAGCGGCAGCCAAGCAGCGAGACGTCACTATGCGCGGAGATACAACCGTAATTGAATACCTCAACAAGGCGTTGCGTCACGAGCTTACGGCCGTCAATCAGTATTGGTTGCACTATCGCCTGCTCGAGAACTGGGGCTACCAGGCTCTCGCCAAAAAATGGCGCAAGGAGTCCATCGAAGAGATGGAACACGCCGATAAACTCGTTCACCGCATCATTTTCCTCGATGGTTTTCCCAACATGCAGGTGCTCGATCCGCTGCATATCGGGCAGACCGTCAAAGAGGTCTTGGATTGCGATCTGGCTGCTGAGATGTCCGCGCGTGCCCTTTACCAGGAGGCGGCGGGTTATTGCCATGGGGCCAAGGATTATGTGACCAGGGACCTGTTTGAAAAATTGATGAGCGATGAAGAGGAGCACATCGACTTCCTCGAAACTCAGCTTGAACTTGTCGCCCGCCTCGGGCTTGAGCTTTACGCTCAATATCATATCGGGGAAACCAAAGAAGCGGACTGATAGACACCAAATCTAATGAAATCAGCGCCAATTGCGCGCTGTGTTGCTGCCGACCCACGCCATCGGCGCGTTCGATGCGGCACGCCGTGCAGGCTGCGCCCCGACGGTGGCGGTAAAGGTATTAAAATACCGTAATCTATTGGGGTCGGCTTTTGTGGAAACGAACTAATTTTGGAATTCCCAACAAAATCAATGCGGCCTGGTTTTCGCGCCGCGGCGATCGTGGATTTCGGGGCTAAGCAATCACACGGGTTCGTCGGGTTGCGGCATACCATGAACTCGCGCGGGCGCGTTCGGGGGTGCGTTTTGCCTCACTTCTTGGCATTGTAGTTCCTTCGGGGTTGGCAGAGGGGGGCCGCCACGAAGGAGCCCGCGTGAAAACCGACCGGTTCGAAAAGACGTTCACAACGGCGCCAAGCGCGCAGCGGACAACGCGGCGGTGGCGACGCGGGGTCGTCAGCATCGTGATCGTGCTTGCCATCGCGGCGGGCTACCTTTGGTTTTATGCCCCGCAGTACCTCCCCGCATACCTGGCCCATTACCGCCAAGCGCAAATTCAGGCCGGCGAGGCTGGCGGACGAGGCGGGCGGGCTCTGCGCGGTGACGGGCCGGTGCCGGTGCTCGCCGCGGTGGCGAACAAAGCCGACGTCCCGGTCTACTTCGATGGCGTCGGCTCGAGCCGCGCACTCAACACGGTGACGGTGAAGGCCCAGGTCGACGGCAAGCTCATGAGCGTCAATTTCAAGGAGGGCCAGGACGTCGGTCAGGATTTCGTCCTGGCGGAAATCGACGCGACGATCTACCAGGCGCAATACGATCAGGCCGTGGCCAAGAAGGCCATGGATGAAGCCCAGCTGGCCAATGCCCGCCTCGATCTTGAGCGCTATGCCCGGCTGATGCAGACCAATTCGGCCACGCGCCAGCAGCATGACACGCAGCGGGCGCTGGTGGCGCAGCTTGAAGCCCAAGTGCAGGCCGATCAGGGCGCCATCGAGAATTCCAAAGCTATCCTGTCCTACACCAAGATCATTGCGCCGCTTGCCGGCCGCACCGGCATTCGCCAGGTCGATGCCGGCAACATCGTGCACGCCGCGGACACCACCGGGATCGTGGTGATCACCCAGGTCAGGCCGATCGCCGTCATCTTTACGCTGCCGCAACAGCGCCTCGCCCAGGTCAACAAGGCGTTCGCGCAGGAAGCATTGAGCGTCCAGGCGCTGGGTGACGACAATCGCACCGTCGTGGATCGCGGCACGCTCACCGTGATCGACAATCAGGTCGATCAGGCCACCGGGACCGTAAAGCTCAAGGCCGAATTCCCCAACAACGACCTGCAAATCTGGCCGGGCCAGTTCGTCAATGTGAAGCTCCTGGTCGATACCATGCGGCAGGTCATCGTGGTGCCCACGGCCGCGGTCCAGCGTGGCCCGAACGGGACCTTTGCGTACGTCGCCAATGACGACAACACCGTCGCGGTGCATCCGGTGACGGTCGCCCAGCAGGATGACGTTGAGGCCGTGATCGCGGCCGGCATCGACGAGGGCGAGCGTGTGGTGACGACGGGGTTCTCGCAGTTGACCGACGGCGCCAAGATCGCGATCGGAACGCAGGAGGACCTGCAACGGCCGGCCGGCAGCGAACGCCGCCGCGGCCCGCGGCGCGAGACCCCTTCGGCCCGATCCGATCCGACGCCGCGCACCGAAACTGCCGCCCGACCGGCGGAGACGCCATCCCCGGGCGCCGCGCCGCAGTCGGCGTCATCAGAGCCGTCCCGCGACGGCGCGCAGCGGCCCCGATCCGGCGGCGCCACGACCGCTACGCCATGAGCGTATCGTCGCCCTTTATTTTCCGGCCGATTGCCACCTCGCTGCTCGGCGTCGCCGTGATGCTGGGCGGCATCCTTGGATATTTTTTGCTGCCGGTCGCGTCACTGCCGCAGGTCGACTTTCCGACCATCCAGGTGACAACGCAGCTGCCGGGCGCCAACGCCGAGACGATAGCGTCGCTCGTCACTGCCCCGCTGGAACGCCAGTTCGGACAAATCCCAGCGCTCGCAACCATGTCGTCGTCGAGTTCCTTCGGGGTCAGCCAGATTACCTTGCAGTTCGAGCTCAATCGCGAAATCGACGCTGCCGCGCAGGATGTGCAGTCCGCGATCAATGCGGCAGGTTCGACGCTGCCGCGCAACCTTCCCTACCCGCCGGTCTATTCCAAGGTGAATCCCGCCGATGCGCCGGTACTTACGCTGGCGCTGACGTCGCCTGTGATCTCGTTGCGGCAGATGAGCGATCTCGCCGACACCTTGATCGCGCAGCGGCTCAGTGAGGTGACCGGCGTTGGCCATGTCTCGGTCCAGGGCGGGCTCAAGCCTGCGGTCCGCATCCAGGCCGATCTCGCCAGGCTTGCCTCTTATGGCATAGCGCTTGAGGACCTGCGCACCGCGATCGTGGCAGCCAATGTGGCGGGCCCGAAAGGATCGCTCGACGGCGCCCAGCAGTCCTATACGATCGCTGCCAATGACCAGGTCACCGGCATCGAGACGTATCGCAATCTGATCATCGCGTATCGCAGTGGCGCGCCTGTCATGCTCCGCGATGTCGCCGATGTCATCGACGGCTTGGAGAACAGCAAGGTCGGCGGATGGTACCAGAGTGTGCCGGCCGTCATTATCGATATTCAGCGTCAACCGGGCGCCAATGTCATTGACACCGTTCGCCGCGTCGGCCAGGAGCTGCCGCGCCTGCAGCGCGTCATGCCCAAGGGCGTTTCCCTGGCCGTGGTCCAGGACCGCACCGGCACCATTCGGGCCTCGGTGCACGACGTCCAGTTCACCCTGATATTGAGCGTCGGCCTCGTTGTCATGGTGGTGTTCATTTTCCTGCGCACCATCCGGGCCACCATCATCGCCGGCGTCGCGCTGCCGCTGTCGCTCATCGCCACCTTCGGGGTGATGTGGTTCTGCAGCTTCAGCCTCGACAATCTTTCGTTGATGGCGCTGACGATCGGCACCGGTTTCGTGATCGACGATGCGATCGTGATGATCGAGAACATCGTCCGTCATATGGAGGAGGGCGAGCAGCCGTTCGAGGCGGCGCTGAATGGCGCCAAGGAGATCGGGTTCACGGTCATCTCATTGACGGTGTCCCTGGTCGCGGTGTTCATACCGTTGCTGTTCATGAGCGGCATCGTCGGGCGGATGTTCCGCGAATTCGCCTTGACGCTCACGGTCGCGGTCATCACCTCGGCGGCGGTGATGTGCAGCCGCCTGCTTCGCCAGCCCCCGCCCTACCCTCCCCCACAAGCGGGGGAGGGTAGGATGGCGGCGGTCGGTGCGCTGACCCGGCGGCTCGATCACGCCGTCGAGTGGGCGGTCGACGCCTATCAGGCGAGCCTCGAATGGGTGCTGCACCACGAGCGCGCGACCCTCCTCGTGACGATCGCCACCCTGATCGCCACCATCTGGCTCTATGTCATCGTCCCCAAAGGCTTCCTGCCCATTCAAGATACCGGCTTGATCAAGGCCGTCACCGAGGCGGGCCCTGAAGTTTCCTACGCGGAGATGCAACGCCTGCAGCAGGACATCGTCGACACGATTCGCCGGGACGCTGATGTGACCGGCGTCATATCGGTGGTCGGGGTTACCCCTATGAACCCGACGCCGAACGCGGGCCGGCTCGCCATCACGTTGAAGCCCCGCGACCAGCGCATGAGCTTCGTCACCGATGTCATCGAGCGGCTGAAGCGGGCGATTGCGTCCGTGCCGGGGATGACCGTCTATTTCCAGCCGGTTCAGGACATCCAGATCAGCACGCGGTCGTCACGCGCGCTTTTTCAGTACACCTTGGCGTCGACAGATGCCGCAGAAGTCAGTCAATGGGCCGGCGCTCTGGTGACGCGATTGCGCGAGGATCCGCTGTTTCGCGACGTCGCTTCGGAAGCGCAGGAGGGCGGACTTCGGGTCGACGTAAAAGTCGACCGCGAAAAGGCCGGACGGCTGGGCGTCTCAATGCAGGCGATCAGCGATACGCTCAATGACGCTTTCGGGCAGCGGCAGATTTCGACGATCTTCGGCCAGGCCAATCAGTACCGGGTGATACTGGAAGCCATGCCGGAATATCAGCGCGACCCGAGCACGCTCTCCAAGCTATACCTGCCGGCCGGAACGACCACAACGCAGGCGACGCTCTCAAGCTCGACTTCGAATCTCCTCTTGCTGCCGACGAACGCGACGAACCTGGTGCCGTTAGATGCGGTCGCAACGGTCGAGCGCACCACGGCAGCGCTCGCAATTGGGCATCACGATCAGTTTCCGGCCGTGACCGTCAGCTTCAACCTCGCCCCGGGCGCCTCGCTTGGCGACGCCGTTGCAGCCATTTCGTCCGCGGAAAACGACATCGACATGCCGGCGTCCGTGGTCGGCACCTATGCGGGCGACACCGCTGAATTTGCATCCTCGCTGGCCGGCGAGCCGTGGCTCATTCTGGCGGCCGTGGTGACGATCTATATCGTGCTCGGCATGCTCTATGAGAGCTTCGTGCACCCGTTGACGATTCTCTCCACCCTGCCGTCCGCGGGCGTCGGTGCGCTCGTGGCGATGATGATGTTCGGCCAGGATCTGTCGATCATTGCGCTGATCGGCATCGTGTTGCTGATGGGCATCGTCAAGAAGAACGCCATCATGATGATCGACTTCGCGCTTGAAGCGGAACGTGTCGGCGGGCTGACGCCGCCGGAGGCGATCCTGCAGGCGTGCCTGCTGCGGTTCAGGCCGATCATGATGACGACGCTTGCGGCGCTGTTCGGCGCTTTGCCGCTCGCGCTCGAAACCGGCACCGGATCGGAACTGCGTTTCCCGCTCGGGATCACGATCATCGGCGGGCTGCTGCTGAGCCAATTGCTGACGCTCTACACGACGCCGGTCATCTATCTGGCATTGGATCGCCTCCATCGCCGCCTGTCGGGGGCGCGGTTGCTGCCGGGGGAAGACTCAGCCGTGGGCGCGCACATCGATTGAGGCGGATGAGCGTTCGATGCAAAGAAGCGTGCTAGAGCATTTTTCGATTAGGTTGACCTACTTCTGTGCTGTCATCGCCCGGCTTGACCGGGCGATCCAGTAACCACCGGCCGTGGATACTGGATTGTCCGGTCAATCCGGTCAATGAGACGAGTAGGATCAACCTAATTGAGAAATGCGCTAAACCGCTGTTCTCTCGCTACCGTGCCCGCGGCCGATCCAGTAACCACCGGCCGTGGATACTGGATTGCCCGGTCAAGCCGGGCAATGACACCGTGAGGGTCAACTTTATCGTAAAATGCTCTAATGTTGGACGCAAAGAAGCGGGAGGACGCCATGCAAAGCACTGCCTGGCATAACAAAGCGCATGCGGCCGGCCTGATGGCTCTGGCACTGATCGTGGGACTGAACGGGAGCGCCCGCGCGCAGCCCGACCCGGCGGCGAATTACCCCAGCAAGACCATCAAGATTGTGGTCGGCTTCGCGGCCGGAGGCGGCAACGACATCATCGCACGGATTGTCGGCCAGAAGCTGCAGGACGGCCTCGGCCAGACCGTGATCATCGAGAACAAAGTGGGGGCGGGCGGCAGTCTCGCGGCCCTCTCCGTGATGGCGACGCCGCCTGACGGCTATACGCTGCTGGTCGGCGCAAGCGGCGCCATGAGCATCATCCCGGCGATCTCGGTAAAGCCGCCTTATGCGACCCTCAAGGATTTCGCGCCGATTTCCAATCTTGCGTCGTTTCCCTTGATTCTTTCAGTCTACCCGTCGCATCCGGCGAAAAACGTGCAGGAATTGGTGTCGTGGATGAAGGCCAATCCCGACAAGGCCAACTACGCTACGGCTTCCTCGGCATTCACCTTGGCGACCGAACTCTTCAAATTGCGCACCGGCGCACCCGGCACCGCGATCCCCTATAAGAGCAGCAACGAATCGCTGGTCAGCGTCATCGGCCAGCAATCGCTGTTCGCGATCACGGATCCGCCGCCGACGACGCCGCAGGTCAAGGGCGGACAGGTCCGCGCCCTCGCCGTCACCTCCAACACCCGACTGGAAGATCTTCCTGACGTGCCGACCATGGCGGAGGCCGGCGTGTCCGGCATGGAGGTCGGACTGTGGAGCGGCGTGTTCGCACCAGCCGCGACGCCGCCTAGCATCGTCCGCAAGCTCGAAACCGAGTTGCGCAAGATCATGCAGATGGCCGACGTGAAGGAGAAGTTCAAGGCAATGGCGACCCCGACCGTCGGCAGCACCGCGGCGGAGTTCGCCCGCTTGATCGACACGGAAACCAGGATGTGGGGCGAAGTCGGCCGGGTGGCCAACGTCAAGCTTGAGTGATGCGGAGCGATTCGCGCACGCACGATGGGAGCGGATCGGCCATGATCCTCGAATTCCCTGTTGGCAGGGATGGGGTGCACCCCATGCGGCGCAGGGAATTTCTCGCGGGGGGCAGGGAACTTTCCACGCCAGGGCAGCGATTTTCTTTGGCAGGGCACGGAATTCCCCTTGCGTGACCGGCGTCACGAAATCAAGCCGTGTGTCGCGGAGCAATATCCCTTAATCGCTTGGGCCTCAGCGCATTATTGGGACACAGATATCCGACCATCTCAGACAAGGCGTGAACACGCGCACAATTGGCAGTCCGCTGTGCCTCTGATGGCTGCCGCGCAATGAACGGCGCCAGTCATGGCAGCCGTGGGCCAAAAGCGGATATTCAGCCGACCTTGATGAGGTTTTGATTCGGCAATGGGCCGCCGGGAAACTGCGCAAGCTTGCCGCCGACCGCGAGCGATCCAAGATCGATGCCGGCGAACCCGATGCGGTCGATGAGCGCCGCCACCTCCGCCTTCGCGGCGCTGTCATTGCCAGAATAGAACAGCACTCGCCGCCCGCCATCCGACCGCGGGTCTGCGGCGAGCACTTCTGCGCGGAGATGGTTGAACGCCTTGACGACGCGAGCTCCGGGCACGAGATCGGCGACGATCTCGCTCGATACCCGACCTTTGAGATCGACCGGCTTGAACAGCGGCGCCTCGATCGGATTGTTGGCATCGATGAGAATGCGGCCGGACCATTCCGGCAGACCCGCCAGCGCCGCAGGCAGCTTTGTCCAGTTGACAGCGACGAAGACGATGTCGGCGCGCGCGGCTTCCTCGCGGGTCCCGGGTTTGATGGAGGGTCCCAAGTCACGGACGAGGCCTCGCAGCGATTCCGGTCCGCGGCTGTTGGAGATGGTCGCCTGCATACCGGCGCGGGCAAGCGTTCGCGCGAAGGCCGTGCCGATCGCTCCCGACCCGATGATGCCGATGGTCATGTGATGTTCCTTTGTGGTTGAGACTGGCGGCGGCGATCCGCCGCCCGCGCGAGGCTTACTGTCACCCTTTTGGCGGCCATGCGCCAAGCTGCTGCATGAGCGAGAAGAGATTGGCGACGCCCCAATGCTCAGTGATCTTGCCGCCACGCACGCGCATGACATCGACGGTTTCGAACTCGATCTTGCGGCCCGTCGGGGCGACGCCGAGAAATTCTCCGCGGTGCGTTCCGTGATAGGTCTTGTAAGTGGTCACGCGGTCACCATCGGCCAGCTGCCAATGAATCTTGGCGTGAAAGTCGGGGAACGCCGCGCGGAGTATTTTGTAGAGCTGCCGTGCGCCGTCCTTGTCAGGCGCGCGGCCCGGCTGCGGGGTGTGATCGAGGAAATCGTCCGCGAACAACTCATCGAACACTGCGAAATTGCCGCCGCCTTGCACTTCTTCGGTGTTGCGCCGAATGACCGCCTTTGCGGCTGCGCCCGATTGATCGCTGATCATGATGTGCCTCCAGTGGATTTGAAAAATCTGTTTGGTGATTGCGTCGCGGCCGACTACGCGCCTGCGGCAGCTTTCTGGCCGAGGAGCTGAAGCTCCCAGGCGAGGGCTATTCCCGTCCCGCCGCCATGCTCCAGGAACACTTGGGCCATCGCGGCGGCCTGTTCCTGCCGCGCCCAGTCGCGCTGCAACTCGCCGGCGACTGCCATCCATGTGATCGGCACGACACCTGCCATCACCATGCGGCGAATGGCCATCTCGTGAGCTTCCGCACTGACGCCGCCGGAGGCATCGGTCACGGCATAGACCTCGTAGCCTTCGCCAGCCGCCTGGATCGCGGGCGTGGCGAGGCAGATTTCCGACCAGAGCGCAGCCATGATGATCCTCTTGCGGCCAGTCTTCTTCACCGCATCCACGACCTGCGTGTCTTCCCAGGTGTTGATGAAGGTGCGGTCGATCGGCTTCTGGTCGGGAAACACGTCCTGCAGCGGCTTGATGAGCTTGCCGCCGCGGCCTCCCAGGACGGTGGTGAGGATGGTCGGCACCTTGAAGACCTTCGCGGTCTTCGCCAGCGCAACGACGTTGTTCACGACCATCGTCGGCTCGTGGCTGTGCAGGTTGGCGAACTGAAAGGGCTGGTGGTCGATCAGGACCAGCACTGAGTCCTCCGGGGTCAGGAGGGCGTTCAGGCCGGTCTTGAG
>Ga0209131_1002483_pt1 | contig 12494 bp, 11 predicted proteins | sample GraSoi_2013_40cm_FD_185826 | JGI IMG/M metagenome (GOLD analysis project Ga0209131, IMG submission 185826) | Grasslands soil microbial communities from the Angelo Coastal Reserve, California, USA - Sample 9_17_2013_40cm (SPAdes) (version 2) | ecosystem: Environmental > Terrestrial > Soil >...
GGCTGCGACGTCGAGGCGGTGCGCAGACAAGCTTCGAGCCAGCTCGCCAAGCTGCTCGAATTCCTGCGGAACGGGATCGGCGCGCCGGCGCCGGGCACACGGCCGAAGACGGTTTCGAAGTAGGGGGCGAAACTCGACGAGGCGTCGCTGCCTAGGACGCGATCGCCGTACCAATCCTTTCACCAAGCCATTCCAGAATAAAGGTCCCCGCCAAAACACCGATTGCCCAGACGATGGAAACGCTGCCGCGTTTCCATCCGCGAGACCGAATGAAATAGACCGGGAGCGCGATGATCGCCAGGGCGACGACACCCACGTTCAGCACGGGGCCGGCGCGGAACCGCCTTTGCTCCTTGTCGACGTAATACCACCAGTAGATCGGGGCGATCGACAGAAATGTTTCGGCGAGGCCAAACTTGCTGAACGGTTCAATTCGGCCGGTCACGGCAGCCTCCAACACCGGACCCACCAGCGAAATGACTGCGAGAATCGCGAGCGCATAGACCTTTGCCATAGTTGCGTCCTAAGCGATCCTCCACGACACCCAGCCGAGCACCACTCCGACCCCGGCGAGAAAGCTCCAGAACCAGGCGAAGTCCCTGGCGCCGGATGCCTCCACCGGGTCGGCGATGTCTGCGAGCGACGTGAACGCGTCGATTGCAAACCACAGGCATATAGCCGCAAACACGATGAAGGCGAGCGCGGCTAGCCTGACGGGAATTTGCATTTGGGTCGCGGATTGCGAAGATGCCTAACGACGCCATTGAGCGGCCGAGCCGGCGAGCAAAACTTGCCGGCGACGATCCGTCTCCAATGGCTGGTTATGCCTAGCAATGTCATTGCCTTCTAAACTTTTTCCAAGCAAGTCGAATCAAGACAATGCTAATCAGGAGGACGAACAGCCACGGCAACACGTACGCGATACCAACAATGGCCGTCGAAACGCCACTTGAGAGATTAGCCGGAAAGTCGTGCAGTGACTCGGCGATTGGCGACCAGAAGGACCGAGAAGCGCGCGAGCTCAATGAGATGGTCAAGACCTCCAGGTTGACACGCGCAAGCAAATGGGCACTCTCACCGCGCGCCCGCTCCAGATCCGACTGAACGGCAGCCAACTTCTCGGCAATCTTGATCAGTGAGTCGATGTCATTGTTTGGTCTTCTCTGAAGTTCAAGCAGCTTCGTCCGATAGTTCTCCAACATGGCAAGACGCGTCTTTACGTCCGTCACCGGTTTCGCCAGGTCCTCCACGTGAGTGGACTGACTCGATACCTTTCCACCCGCGGAGACAAGGGCGGTCAGCTTCCTTATCCCTTCTGGTTTTGCCCGTAGTCGCAACTTGGCCGATAGAAACCGCCCAGATGTAATGCTCGCATCGAGCACAGTGCAGTCAATTTGGTTATCGCTATTGCAGATCGCAATGACCTTCTCATAGACGGGCTTGAGGTCGGATTCGTCAAGGTCAGCAGCGATAGCGTGCTCGTAAGCCAGGTATCGCTGTTTGCCGGCGTCCTCTTGGCGGGTTGCGACCCCGGAATCCCGCGCGACTTCGGTCGACTCCTTGCTACTGCAAGCAACCAAAGCAGCCGAAAGCACGAGAAGGGCAATGATGGATTTCATCAGGACATCATCCTTAGGCATAACGTGGCGCTCAGCCGCGCCCGCTAGCGGACGTCGGCTGCAGCAGCGGGTTCGGCATCTTTAGCATGCGCGGATCACCAACAACTGATACCCAACCATCCTCATCGAGGAAAAGATTGTTCGGTAAGTTGATAATGCTCCACGGAACATTCTTCGATCAGTTCGGCATATCCCGGCGGAAGAAACGAGACGCGCCAATCGTGGCCAAAGCGCGCCTTAATTGCGTCCGCATCGCGCCACATCGATGCAAAGACGAAATCACGATCGGAATTATTGGCCGGACCTGCGCAGACAAAGCCGAGAAAGCCTGGTTCGTTGCGGACGACCTGAACGGACGACGTCGCGAGTTTTTCCGCCAGAGCGCTTTCACAATTTGGTCTCGCACGGGCCTTGAATAGTCTGAGAATTGGTACTCCAGAACGAAGTTCGCACCGATCCGAGCTGGACATATCAGTTCCTTTACTCAAAGGCAGCGACAAGGTTTTTTGGCTGTCGTCCAAGTGCTGATGCCGAACGTTCGCGGCCACCGGGCCGACGAGATGAAGGATGCCACAAGGCGCCGCTTCAGAGGCTCCGGGTGGAGCGGTTAGGCGTCGATCTCAAAAACACGAAGACTGTCTCCTTTAAGGTCGATTGCAAGATGTGGGACGTCCTTCGAGCTAAGGACCCCAACGCGAATTCCCGAGACGTCTTGGACCTGAAGAATTTCGCCAGGCTCAACCGGGACTTTTTCCAGCGCTGGCCTCGGGACGATGTCGATGACCCAGCGCGGCGGCGGACCGTAAGCCCGCTCAAGCAGCCAAGCCTCTTCCACGCTGTCGGGGGCGCGACAGTCGTTGAGCATTGGGCCGGTGATAAGAACGGCCGTAGCAAAGGCGAAATACGCCATCCTGTTTAGGAGTTCCCGACGCGCACTGCCGAAAATTGAGATACGTGTCATAAGGCGCGCTGCTTCAGAGGCTCCGGGTGGGCCGCGGGGTTAGGTTGCACTACGGGCGACTAAACTCGGATCGGACGTTGGAACATAACGGGACTAGAACCGACGCATAATTTCCAAAACCACCTTTGCCATGGTTAGTCTTCGCGCCCGCGATGATAGACGAGAGCAACATCCCCCGTTTCAAGCAGCGACTTGAGATTCGCTATGACCATCGGCCAGCCCTCCGACACGGCTACGATGAACTTGGAGTCCGGCCGTTCAGTCGAATGGGTGAGTGTGAGCTTCGCGGACGCTCCCGTGTTAGGCGCGCGCTCACCCACTTTTTGCCCCGTTTGCTTTGAACAGTGCGTTATAGATTATGGATGGGATGCAAATGTGTGTGACGCTGACTAACGCCGCAACGAGTACGAGCGCAATGCCAAGGAGATAGCCCACGAGCGGCGCGCTGACGTAAAAGGCCCACCCGGTAGCAAGGAGCCACGCGGTGGCAATGCCGCATGCGAAGCGACGCTGCGGGCCGTGGTGAGGCAGCGGACGAGTGCCTGTCAGATGGCGGGCACCGTAGTTGTAGAGAAGATCAAACGGATGAAAGGGTAATAGTGCCCCAAGAAACGCGATCGCCGCGAGCGTCCACAGAACTGCCGAAGATGCAAATGCGACTCCGGTGGCCATGACGACGGTGCAAATCGCTGGCGACCATCTGAGCCAGGGCCCCAGCTCCCTGAGTGTCGCATCGTCGAGGTTGCAGAACCCTTGTGTTTCCAGCCGCCGACGCACTACTGAACTCGCTGTCATGATCTGATCCTCCGACTAGGGCTACCCTGCACAAGCGCCTAACGTACAATCATCTTCCGAAAAACGTTCTAATCTGGCCTGTGAGTCTACGCTTGTCGGAAATGTCCCGCACAATCAAGACCATTTGTTGCGCTGATTTGGATCTAGCCCTTGATAGATTGCGCGCGGAAGGTCAAGTGTCCGATTTCTCGTGAGGGGAAACCTCGCGGGACTGCAATAACGCCGTGATCTCTCTCGCCGTCTGCGGCTTGAGCGCGCCCTTGGCGAGCGCGAGCGGAATGGTGCGCAGGCTCAGGATACGATAGAGCTCGAGCGATTCGGGTGCTTCTCTCGCGAGCGCGTCGAGGTGCCTGCGGATGGTGCCGACATCGCCGCGCGCGACCGCGCTGCCGAGACCGCCCGCCGCGCCCAGGCGCTCGACGTTGTCCGCGGTGCCGCGCAGAAGGGGCAGGAGCGCGGCGAGCGCGTCGGCTTCCGCGATGCCGAGTCTGCCCCACAGCGCGATCGTTTCCTGGATGAGCGCGATGACGAAGGCGCCGGAGAAATTGGCCGCGGCGTGATAGAGCGCGCGTCCGCCTTCTGGCAGGCGCAGCGGTTTCGCGCCGAGCGCGCGTGCGAGCCCTTCCAACTTTCGCACCAGCGCGTCGGGACCGGCGAGCGCGATCGTGCAGCCCGCGAGCCCGTCGGACTCTCCCGGTTCCCCGAACATGTGCAGCGGATGAAAGCCGCCCGCGAGAGCGCCGTCGGCGACGGCTTTTTTCAGCGCATCGAGTTCTGCGGCGCCGCTGCAGTGCACGCAGGCCGAGCCCGTACGCCATTTGACGCTGGCTGCAACCGCTTCGATCGTATCGTCGGGCACGGTAAGAAACACCATGTCGGCGCCGTCGGCGACTTCCTGCGGCGCGCAGGCCCGCGCCCCGCGAACGCGCTTCGCGAGCTTTTGCGCGGAGGCGATTTGCCGGCTCGCGATGGCGACCACGTTCACTCCCGCGCGAGCGAAGCTGGACGCGAGCCCGGTGCCCGCCCGGCCCGCGCCGATGAAGCCGAGCGTGAGTTTTTTCGGAGGCATTTGTTACGAATTGTACGGGGGTGCGGGGACCGTCGCCTGCCGGCGACAATAGCAGATCATTTTGGACGTCGGGTCAACGCCTGCGGCAGGCTCGCGTTTATCGAGCACATGTCCGCAGCAATGGACATTAACTCTCAACGAGGTCCCAAATGAAAAAGCTGATCGCAGTCCTGATGCTGGCCGCATTCGCAGGCACGACTCTCAACGTCGCAGCGCAGGCGCCCGCTACGCCGGCGACACCCGCGCAGTCCGCGACCCCGGCGACGCCCAAAGCGGAGAGCAAGAAGACCGCCAAGTCGGAAGGCAAGAAAAAGGCCAAGGCCAAAGCCAAAAGCAAGAAGGCCGAATCCAAGAGCTAAAGCCGCACCGGCCCTGAACGGGCCGCGCAAGACCAAGAAGGCGGGACCTCCCGCCTTTTTGCTTTTATGACACGCCTTGTGCCTTCCGCCCGAAGGGCTACAATCGCGGGCCTGAACCCTCGGTGCAAGCTTGAATTCCCGAACCCCGGCCCCCACCTTGCCGATAGCTTATTTATCGACGCGGAGACCGAAAACATGAAACGCATCTTCCTTTTTATCGCGACCAACCTCGCAGTGGTCCTGCTGCTCTCGGTCGTCGCGAGCGTGCTCGGCGTGGACCGGTTCCTCACGCAGAACGGCCTCGATCTCGAATCGCTCCTGTGGTTTTCGCTGCTGATGGGTTTTGGCGGCTCGTTCATCTCGCTCCTCATGTCGAAGCAAATCGCGCTGTGGTCCACGGGCGCGCACATCATTGAGTCGCCCGAGGGCGCGCACGAGCGCTGGCTGGTGGACACCGTGAAGCGCCTGGCCGACAAGGCGAATATCGGCATGCCGGCGGTCGCCGTGTACGAAGGCGCGCCGAACGCCTTTGCGACCGGCGCCTTCAAGAATTCCGCGCTCGTCGCGGTCTCGACCGGCCTGCTCGAATCGATGAGCCGGGAGGAAGTCGAAGCGGTGCTCGGCCATGAGATCACCCACGTCTCCAACGGCGACATGGTGACCCTCACGCTCATCCAGGGCGTGCTCAATACCTTCGTGTTCTTCCTCTCGCGCGTCGTGGGCTTCATCGTGGACAAGACTGTCTTCCGCACCGAGCGCGGCATCGGGCCGGGTTACTACATCACGGTGTTCGTCAGCCAGATCGTGTTCGGCTATCTTGCTTTGATAATCGTCATGTGGTTCTCGCGCCGGCGCGAGTTCCGCGCGGATGCGGGCTCGGCGCGGCTCCTCGGCACGCCGCAGCCCATGATAGGCGCGCTCGCGCGCCTTGGCGGCATGCAGCCGGGCGCGCTGCCGCAGTCGATTGCCGCCGCAGGCGTGAACGGCGCGCCGGGATGGGCTGCGCTCTTCTCCAGCCACCCGCCGATCGAGGAGCGCATCGCCGCCCTTCAGGGTCGCGCGTAATTTTCCGGTCGTACTTGAAAGGCTATAGCGGTTTTTTCTCGCTGACGGTGTAAAAATCGTGCAGCTCGCCCTGCGTGATGGGGCTGCGCACCCGGCTGAGCGAAAACACGACGTAGGATCTTTCGGGCGCCGTCACCGCCGCCTCGCGCCCTTCCACCTCGACCGCGGCGAGATCGAGCCGGCTTGCGGAAGCCGTGATCGCCACGTTCCCGTCGATGCGCCCGCCCGTCATCACGATGGTGGAGGCGTACGCGTACAGGCCCGTCTCGCCGCCGCCGATGGCGCTGTCGTCTATGGCGACGGTGGAATCGAGAACGTGCAGCTCCCGAACGCGCGCGTTGCGGATTTGGACGTTCCGGCAGCCGTCTAGCGTCAACCTGTCGTACTCGCCCTCGAATACCCGGTTGCGTTCGTTCCGGCAGGTCCCTTCGCCGCGCTTCTTCAATAGGGCGGCGGCGCGCGCCGGCGCAGGCGGCAAGCCGCGCTCGAGGAAGGGCTCGAGCACTGCGCGAAAGCGCTCGGGCGCTTCCAGCATCACCTCGTGCCCGGCGCGCTCGATCACCTCGAGCCGCGCGCGCGGCAATTTCAGCGCGAGCACCTTGCCGGTGCGAAGGGGCGCGAGCGTGTCCTGCGCACCCCAGACGATCAGGGTATCGGCGCCGATTCCGGGTAGCTCCCGGCGCAGGTCCTCGTTCACGACTGCGAGGCCGGCGATCTTCGCGGGGTCTGCGCCGAGCAGGCGCTGGCGCAGTTGCGAGCTCGCGAGGATGATCTGCGGGTCGAGGTGCAGCCGCTCGAGCGGCGCGAGGAGCTTGCGGGCGAGATTGGTGAGCCAATCGGCCGGATCGGCCGCGGGCGGCACGTATTCCAGGCCGAGGTGCGCGAGAAACTGGCTCGTCACGGAGGCGCTATGCAGTATCCCCGGCGCGTCCACGACCACCAGCCGCTGCACATCGTCCGGGTAAGTCGCGGCGTAGCGCAGGCACACCACCGCGCCCATGGAATGTCCCACCAGCACGAAAGGCCCGTGCAGGAAACGGCCGGCAACGTGCTTGAGGACGCGCGCGTAGTTGGCCGGAGAGTAGAGGACGTTCGCCTTGTCGGATTGCCCGAATCCGGGCAGATCCACCGCGACGACGTGAAAAGACCGCTTGAGCCAGGCGACGTGATCGCGGAAATCGCGCGCGCCCTCCTGGCCGATGCCGTGCACCAGCATGATCTCGCGCGCATTGCCCAGGCCGGCCTCGTAGACCACCATCCGCCCGCCGAACACCGGCTCGTCGATGCGGTGGGCTTCCGTACCCGGAACGTTCGCCTCCGGCGCCACGACCTCATCGGCCCCGTATGCGCACGCCGCCGCAAGCAGGAGCACCGCGAGGAGCGGGCGCCGCTGCGCTAGAACGTCCACCGGGCCTGGGCGCTGAAAATCTGCACCGATCCCTTGTAGTCGACCGACAGGTTGCCGCGGAAAGCATTCTCGGTGCCGACACCCCCGTCGGTCTTCTGCACGCTGCTGTCTGCGAGCTTGACGTGGGTGTAGGCAAAGTCGAAGTTCCATCTCGCGGAAGCCCGCCATCCCGCGCCGAGCGAGAGCCACCTGCGCTCGGAATCCGGCAGGCGCGGCGTCCTGTCCGCAGCGCTCGGCACCGGTGAACGGTCCAGGGCGACTCCTGTGCGCAGCACCCAGGATTGATTGGGTTTGTAGGTCACGCCGAGGGAGTAGCGATTGACGTCCTTCAGATTCAGCGTGACCACCTGATCTGTCTGGCCGGAGTCGAACTTGATTCTCAGCTCGGGCAGAACGCTCCAATACGTGCGCGTGACATCGGCCATGACCGCCCAGGCGCTTCCCACGTTCTGGTAGACACTCAGCGACGCGGTCGCAGGCAGGGTCACCTTGGCGCTCGCTGCCGAATCGACAAGGAGAAAGTTGGGGTTCGTCAGAAGCGCAGAGGGCACGTTCGCCCCCGGGGTGATATCGAATGTACCGTCCAGCTTGTATTTCATTTTGGAGCGGTAGGCGAGGCCGATGCGCGTCCCACCGAGCTGCGAAAGGACCCCGGCGTTGTAACCCCAGGCGTCGCCTTTCGCGGTGACCTTGGCCTTGCCGTCGTTGGGATTGTTGGGCTGGCTGAATCCGCCGCCGGCGGCGCAGTTGATCGCGCCGGGAATGCCCAGAAATGTGCCGGCGGTGCAAAGGGTGAAGAAGTCGACCGCCTGGGTCAGCTCGGCATCGAGGTGCTGGCGGTTGACACCCAAACCCAGTGACAGGACGTCATGGATCCTGTACGCGGCGGCGAGGTTGAGGTTCACCGTCTTGATGTCCGAGCGCAGCGCGTAGTACCGGCCCGCCCAGGTGCTGTCGTAGTCGGTCGCCAGGCCGAAGGGCGCGTTGATGCCGGCGCCCAACGTAAAGCGCGAGGTGACCGGATAAGTGGCGTATACGTTGGGCACGAGCGCAGGCTCGCCCGCCTCACCCCCGCCGCCGCCGATGGGAGCTCCGAATACCGTGCTCGCGCTGTTCACGCTCGCCTTGAAGCTCGGGTGGATGTAGTGGCCGCCGACGACGAGCTGCGCATCCTTGAGGCGCGTCATGCCCGCGGGGTTGTACCAGACGGTGCTCGCGTCTTCGGCGACGGCGGCGCCGCCGGCAAAGGCGTTGCCGATGCCCGAGGCGCTGTTCTCTGCGATCTGGAAGAACGCCGCCGAAGCCGGGAGGGACACGGCGGCAAGCGCAACGAGCAGAGCGCTACGGTGCCTCATGCGCGCTTCAATGCGTACCGGCCGTCCATCTCACGGGCGAGGCGCCCGGCCGAACGCAGCGCCTCGAGCGCGAGCACCACGTCGCGCCCGTCGCGGCTGGCGAGCGCGGCCATCAGCGCTTCGAAGGTCTTGGGGCCGTCGGCGAGCGCGGCTTCGATCGAGTCGAAGCGCCTGCCTTGCAGGCGCGGCGGCTCAGGTGTCGTCGATTCGATTCCGCGCGCCTCGCCCACCGGCAGCGTGAGATCGAAGCCGGCTTTGGCGCCCGTCTTCGCGCTGGAGAGCGACGGATCGAGCGGGAGCGTGCGAAACCCCGACTGCACGACGAGGTCCCGGTCGGCCTGGAAGCGCGTCGCGAGCGCCCAGTCCATCTGCTCGTCTGAAAAAATATCGATGTCGGGATCGACCACGAACACGTGCTTCACGTTGGCGAGGCAGCCGAACGCGGCGGCGATGGCGTTGCGCGCTTCGCCGGGCACGCGCTGGCGCATCGCGATGCGCAGGTTGTACATCCCGCCGCTCGAAGGCGTGGCGTACACGGTTTGGGTCTCGCGCACCGCCGTCTCCAGAGCGCGCCAGACCATGACTTCGGTGCGCAGCGCGTTCAGCTGCGCCGTATCGGTGCGGCCCAGGTTCCTGCCGCCGATCGTCGCCGTCTGGAAGAGCGCGTCGCGGCGCCGCGTCACCGCGGTGAGATGGAACACCGGGTTCTGCTTCACGCCCCCATAGTAGCCGAGGAACTCGCCGTAGGGACCTTCGGCCTCGACGTGGCCGCGCTCGTCCAGATACCCCTCCAGCACCCACTCCGCGTCCGCGGGCACGCGGATGTCGCAACTGACGCACTTCACCACCGCGAGCGGCGCATCGCGCAGGCTCGCGACGAGCCCCAGCTCGTCCACCGGAAGTCGCATCACCGCGGCGACGAAATCGGCGGGATGCGACCCGACCACGAACGCCACCGGCAACCGCTCACCCCGCTTCACGGCTGCTTCGTAGAGGGCGCGCAGGTCGGAGGGAGAGTTGAGGTCGACGCCGGCCTCCCGCCTGCCGCGCAGCATCAAGCGGCGCACGCCGACGTTGGTCCAGCCGTTCGACGGATCGAGCACGAAATCGATCGACGCGGAAATGTAGGGACCGCCGTCCATGCCGTGCTGCAGATTGACGGGAAGCGCGGTCAGGTCCGCCTTGTCCCCGGTGAGCACGATTTCCTGGGCTGGCGCCCCCTCACGCGGGACCTCTACGACTTGCGGCGTCGCGCGCAGGCGGCGAAGCACTTCAGCGAGCAGCTTGTCGGGCACCGTGCCGAAGGCGCGCGCCAGGCGCGCGCGGCTGCCCATGACGTTGCCGACCAGAGGGGCGCTTTCCTTGCCGACGCGCTCGAAGAGTACCGCCTTTGCGTTGCCCTCGAGCGCCGGCGCAACCCCCGCGAGATCGACCGCTTCCGCCCGGACTTCGAGATCTCCCGTCTGTAGCAGTTCCTCTACAAAGCGGCGCAGCCTGAACCGCTCAAGGTCGATCCCTGTTTCGCGGGCGCTCGCCTTCACGGCTTCAACTCCTCTTCGCCAAATCAACGGCGTATCGTACCACCGCGGCTTGGCGCGGCCCTCGCGTTGCGCCGGCATTGCGCTGGGTCTACACTAGTTTCACAACATCGACCGGCCCGATTCACGCTGGGCCGCGCATCCAAAGCCAAAGGAGGCTTCATGGCAAGCATCAAATTCGCCGTCGACGGCAAGGCGGTGACGGTCAACGCCGACCCGAACATGCCGCTCCTCTACGCCTTGCGCAACGATCTCAAGATGACCAATCCGCATTTCGGCTGCGGACTCGCGCAATGCGGCGCGTGCACCGTGCATCTGGACGGCGAACCGATTCGCTCCTGCGTGATGCCGCTCTCGGCGATAGCGGGCAAGAAGGTGACCACGCTCCAGGGCCTCGGCACCCCGAAGAAGCCGCATCCGCTGCAGGCCGCCTACGTCGAGGAGCAGGTGCCGCAGTGCGGCTACTGCATCAACGGCTGGATCATGACCGCCGCGGCGTTCCTGGAAAAGAAGCCGAAAGCGACCGACGCCGAGATCCGGGAAGCTCTCGCCGGACTCAAGTGCCGCTGCGCGACGCACGCGGCGATCCTGCGCGCGATCAAGCGCGCCCAAACGCAAATGGCCTAGGAGAATGACATGAACGCACGCACCGATCTGTCACTTTCCCGCCGCGAATTCCTGAAGGCGTCCGGGGCGCTCATCGTGTCCGCGGCCGGACCCGCCTGCATCGGGGAGAGCCTTGCGCAAACCGCCGCCGGCAAACCGCCGCTCGTCCCGACCGAGCTCGATTCCTGGGTGGCGATCCTGCCTGACGGCCGCGTCACCGCCTTCTTCGGCAAGATGGACATGGGCCAGTCGCTCGACATCGCCATCGCGCAGATCGTCGCCGACGAGCTCGACGTCGCCGTCGACAAGGTCGACGTCGTCATGGGCGATACGGCGCTCACCTGCAACCAGGGCGGAGCCTCCGGCAGCACGGGAATTCAGACCGGCGCCCGCCCCTTGCGCAGCGCGGCGGCCGAAGCGCGCCGGCTGCTGGTCCAATCCGCCTCGCAGAAGCTGGGCGTCCCTGCCGATCAGCTACGCGTCGACGACGGCGTGGTGAACGCCGTCTCCGATCCGTCGAAGAAAACGAGTTATGCCGAGCTGATCGGCGGCCGCTATTTCAACCGTCAGGTCGAGTGGAACAAGCAGACCGGCAACGCCATGGACATCAGGGTCGAGGCGAAGGTGAAGTCGCCTTCCGAATACCGGGTCGTCGGGAAATCCCTGACGCGCCGCGACCTCCCGGGCAAGGTCTACCGCACCGACAAGTACGTGACCGATATCTCCCTCCCGAAGATGCTTCACGCCCGGGTCATCCGGTGCTCGCGCGCCGCCTGCACCGTTGCGGGCGTCGACGAAAGCTCCATCAAAAAGGTGAAAGGTGCGCGCGTCGTCCGCGAAAAGGATTTCGTCGCGGTGGTGGCCGATCACGAGTGGGACGCGGTGCGCGCCTCGCGCATGCTCAAGATCTCGTGGAACGAGATCAAGAAGAACCCCTTTCCGCCGATGGCGGAAATCTACGACCACATCCGCAAGGCACCCGTGGTGAAGCGCGAAGACCCGGTTAAGAAAGGCGACATGGAGGGCGTGTTCAAGACCGCCGCCCGCGTCGTCGAGGCCGAGTACGAGTGGCCGTTCCAGTCGCACGCGAGCATGGGGCCCGCCTGCGCGGTCGCCGACGTGCGCGCGGAAGGCGTCACTGTCTGGACCGGCTCGCAAAAACCGCACTTCGTCCAGACCGGCGTGGCGCGGCTGCTCGGCGTGCCGCCGGAAAAGGTGCGCGCCACATGGGTGGCGGGGCCCGGCTCCTACGGGCGTAACGACGCCGGTGACGCGGCGCTCGATGCGGCGCTGCTCTCCAAGCTCACGGGGCGCCCCGTGCGCGTGCAGGGCATGCGCAGCGACGGGATCGCCTGGGATCCCAAGGGCCCGGCGTCCGTGCACCGCGGCCGTGCCGCGCTCGATGCATCGGGAAAAGTGACCGGCTACGAGTTCATTTCCAAGGGCTTCTCGCGCAGGAACATCGACACGAACGAATCGGACCCGCGCGACAGCCTCGCCGGCATGTCGATCGGCCTGCCCCCCAAACCGAGCATCGACTTCGGCGTGCCCGCCGAAGCCTACGGCTTCGACAACAAGCTGCTCGCCTGGGAGGTGATCCCGCCGCTGCTCGACGCCAGCTCGCCGCTCAGGAGCTCGCACCTGCGCGATCCGGTGGGGCCGCAGATCCAGTTCGGCAGCGAGCAGTTCATCGACGAGTTGGCCGCCGCCGCAGGAGAA
>Ga0209131_1002488_pt1 | contig 12484 bp, 13 predicted proteins | sample GraSoi_2013_40cm_FD_185826 | JGI IMG/M metagenome (GOLD analysis project Ga0209131, IMG submission 185826) | Grasslands soil microbial communities from the Angelo Coastal Reserve, California, USA - Sample 9_17_2013_40cm (SPAdes) (version 2) | ecosystem: Environmental > Terrestrial > Soil >...
TAGGTGGGGTAGAAGCACGAGGCCAAAGGTAGGGGAAGGGCAGGTGGGAGGCAAAAAATGTGAAAAGAAAAAGGGGGAATGTGATGAGAAGAAGGGGAAGGGAGGCGGGCACGAGGACAAAATGCTGCAAACAGCTCGTGCGACAACCGCGAAAAAAGGTCAGCGAACACACAGGGAAAGGCGACAGCATGCAAGGTAGGTAGCCAACATTAGTAGAGCATAAGGGGTAACGAAAAGATGTATACTCAGAGAGAAACGACCAAGAACCAGGTGGGTGGGAGAAAAACGACAATGAGCGTCGCGGGAGCAACCACAACCGAGTGACAAGCACTTGGCAGGCCCGCGACGTGCCTACAGACCACCCTTCGCGATGAGAGAGACATACTCACTGATGGCTGGAACTACGAGAAAGTGGTGGTCGGGTCCAACCTTCGCGCTGAGGTACAAATGAGGAGCAGCCATTCATTTTGGGCAAAGCACCAAGAGGCAAGCGAATCCATCGGCCTTCAAGGACTCTTCGACGAGTACTGGCGCTCTAACGACCACAAGTTCACCGTACTAGGTCAGTCATTGTCATCAACCGTCCACGCATTTCCTCTGATAGAGGAGGACAGAGCATATTGTCGTTGGAAAACATAGAGGCTCTCTAGCGTTATGATTCTTTGCAAATAACACTGTTCGTATCCTTGCCACTGCCCATCCGCACCATATAATAATGTGCGTGTAGGCAAAGGCCCTGTGCTCCTCACTCCATGAACTTGAAGGATTGGTAAAGGACTACACCCCACTGATGAGCGGATCTATAGAGAAGTCTGTGGGCAACGTGATCAAATATGGTGCTGCCTTCGCAGAGGTCAGTTCTCGCACTCCCACATGGAAACAAATAAGACATTGACAACTTCTAGTTGAACTCAGTTGCAAAGGCTGTCTTCGGTATTGCTACCGTCACGTTTGAGGTTTGTGCTCACTACTGCCTAGGCATTCCGGAGGCAAAAATAACGCTTAGCGGTTTAGCTCTTGAAGGAACAAAACAAGTATGACCAGATGCCCTCGGGTCTTTGCGATCGGTTACAGTGGATTTTGCCTTTGGCGGAGAAGGTTGAAGCTGAAATCGTCTCCGAGAAAACAGGAATCTTGAAGGAGCTCATCCTGCGAATGTTTGACGTGATGCATAGGGTTGCGAAATTGTCATGCGATTATGTAAAGCATGGTAGGTGGTCATCGTCTCGGTTTGACAAGTGCTGACGATCGCAGCGAGAACGATCGGTGGTCCCACATACCCGGAGATGATTGAAGAAATGGACAGAGAGCTAACCAAGGTGATCAAAGATTTCGACTGTGCAGTGAATGTTGAGACTCTCCGCCTGGCTAACGAGACTGGTGAGCTGGAATTTTCTCAATCTGTCGATAGTTGATCCTCAGAGTTTGATGTAGAGCGAGCAGAACAAGAGCGAGCAGAGCAAGAGTTTTTGTCGAAGCGTCTTAAGCCTGTCGACACCGGCTATCACCGCAAACTCCGCTGTATGGACAGCACCCGCGAATTTCTCCTCAATCACACCATGGATTGGGTAGCCAATAAATCAGGCCAAGAGAGTGTTCTCCAGAGTAATACTTACTGGTTCTATGGCTCACCTGGAATCGGAAAAACATCGTTAGCCCATTCGATCTGTGAAAAACTCCACAAGCGAAACCACCTTGCTGGAGCATTTTTCTGCTGAAGGGATGACCCGAATTTGAGCGAGCCCTTAAACATCCTTCCGACCTTCATTTATAAACTTGCCATAATCTTCCCCCCTTTTCGAACCATTGTAGCAAAGCGTTTCCGCGATGACCCAAACCTTACTCCAGAGTCGATGAAAGGCTCTTTCTTCCTTGATTTCATCCGCTCCCTTCCTCGCCACCTGGAGCACACCCTCGTCTTTGTCATTGATGCACTTGACGAGTGTGGCGACAATCGAAGTCGCCCAGGTCTCCTGAGGATCCTGGCTCATGCAGCCGCACAAGCTCCGTGGCTCAAGATCATCATCACGAGCAGAACCGAAGTTGATATCCAACATTTCTTTGATACTCTCACCCAGCCATCGTATTTATCATATGACCTTGCCGCAGATCAAGATGCCAGCGCTGATCTGCGAACCTTTGCTCGAAGCCAGTTCGATTTGGTGGCCGAGCATTGGCATCTCGACCCATCGTGGCCCGAAGAACCGGATTTCAAAGGAGTCATCTCTCGGGCAAATGGCCTTTTCATCTTCATCAAGACTCTCATTCTTGCTTTTGAGTGTTGTGAGGACCCCAAGAAGTCCTTGAAGGCAGCTTTGCAGGACACAACCGGGACTGGGTTAGAATCTCTATACGAGCTTTACTCCAGTATCCTCAAAGCACAAATTGTGCACAAAAACGCCGAGTTTCAGCAGGTGATTGGAGTCGTTCTTACAACAGCTCCCTACCACGCATTGTGTGATGAGACAATTGCAGAGCTGGCGTCAGTGGAACCCTATCTCGTTAAGAGGTGGGTGGATGCTCTCAGCTCTTTACTATGTCGAGATAAAGCGGCCAATTGAGGGGTTCGTGTCTGGCATTTGTCGGTTTACGATTTCTTTGTCAGCGATTGCTGTGACTATCAAGTGGATGTCCGAGACGCAGACGTGCAGCTGGGGATTGCTTGTCTCAAGACGATGACTGCGCAACTCCGTTTCAACATTTGCAACCTCGAAGATTCTCGACTCGCTAATGCAGACATTCGAGACCTCCCATATCGAGTAAAACAGAACGTTTTGGACCCCTTGCAGTATAGTTGTCTCCATTGGTCGAACCATCTCTGCTTTCCTTCGGTCAACGAAGATCAGCAAGTGCGGGTGTTGGATAGCTTGAAGAAATTCTTTGAAGGATTGTACCCATTATTTTGGATTGAAGTGTTGAGCATTATGGAGATGGTCCCAATTGGCGTTCCAAGCCTTCGAAAGTTGCTATCCTGGGTTAGGGTGAGTCTTGCTGCTAGTTTGGATTCCAAGGTGATCTCAATTGGCTGTAGGATGCGGATCCAACGCTTCTTGAAATAATTCAGGATATTTGTCATTTCCTGATCACTTTTCACACTCCCGTCTCCTTCAGCACTCCACACATCTATATTTCAGGGCGACCATTCCTGCCCTCACAGTCACCTTTATCAAGGACCATGAAAAATGAATTGACTAGGGCCATCAAGGTACGAGTGGGAAGCCAGTCGTCATGGTCAGCACCGCCCGTGGAGTGGACTGGACATGCTGGGGTTATCTGGAGTGTGATTTATTTGCCGAACGGGGCCCGCATTGTCACTGGGTCCGACGACAAAACGATTCGAATCTGGGATGCTGAGTCTGGTGCAATAGTTGGGGAGCCTCTTACGGGGCATAATGGGGGGGTGACTTCTGTGGCTTACTCTCCCGATGGGCAGCACATCATCTCCGGGTCCGAAGATTGCACTATTCGAATCTGGGATGCTGATACTGGTGCACCAGTCGGCGATCCTCTCGAGGGGCACACTAACTGGGTGCAGTCCGTTGCTTGCTCTCCCGATGGGCGCCACATCATCTCCGGATCCTTCGACCACACCATTCGAATCTGGGATGCCGAGACTGGTGTTCCAGTCGGCGATCCTCTCGAGGGGCACGCTGACCCGGTGTGTTCTGTTGCTTACTCTCCCGATGGGCAGCACATCATCTCCGGGTCCGAAGACTGCACTATTCGAATCTGGGATGCTGATACTGGTGCACCAGTCGGCGATTCTCTCGAGGGGCACACTACCTGGGTGCAGTCCGTTGCTTACTCTCTCGAGGGGCACACTGACCGCGTATGGACCGTTGCTTATTCTCCCGATGGGCAGCATATTATCTCCGGATCCGATGACAGCACCACTAAAACGTGGGATGCTGAGGCTGATACTACAGCTGGCAAGCCTCTCGGGGAGCATACTCACTCGGTCCAGTCTATTGCATACTCCCCTGATGGGAAGCACATCGTTTCTGGATCTTATGACAACACTACTCGTGTATTGGACCCATTTCCATTTCCTTCTATCTGACCTTCCTCTTGTAATCCAACGTATCCTAGTTTTTATGAAAAGCCTGACAAGGATGGTTGGGTCAAGGACTCAGAGGGTGGTTTACTATACTGGGTACCCCATGACTGTCGCCCACGCGTGCATTCACCTGCCGTCATGACAATCCCACTTACATCTCATAAGGGAACTGTTTCTCTTGACTTTGACGACTTTGCTTTTGGAACATCATGGCATCAAATTTTCGAAGGTGCACCTTTCTAGAAACTCGCCTTGTGGCGTTAATCCAAAGCTCTTCCTTTGTAAACCATTAGGCATCGGCATGTGTGAAGTGGAAAGCACCCGCTTTGTTGAAATTTGTCTTTTAGTCAGCACCGAAGGAACCTGGAATAGCCAAATCTATCCATTAATTGATACATATAATCATTGAATATATTTACAGATGATCAGATTATGAATTGGATGACGATCCTAGGTGGGATGGGGCATGCATGAGCTGTGCATGAGCCATGCATTTTTCACTGCCTATGTTGCCATTAGACGCACAAAATACTACCTGTATACTTAAATTAGTGTTTTATTGCCATTTGCAAAAAAGTTGGCATGCGCCTTTGTGCACCACCCAGTCTTCCATACGGCGGACGCTTGAGCGTCCGTCACGGTGCATGACGCATTCTCTGCCTTTCCCCCAACCAAAAAATAAAATAAAGGCTCGATGCATATTACACGCGTATCCCTGACATCAAAGGAACGTCCAACGTTTCCAATATGGCCTGAAAGTGACCACCAGCATCAATCGATTGGTTTATATCTGGTACCTGCGGTAAAAGTAGTTAGATTGAGGCCGTAAAGCATCAGAAGGGTGCAAGAGAAGGCGCACCGGAACAATGGGCTAGCGTCGCCTATGTCTCTAAACTCCGCACGACGCGTCTGGTCGATCCCCTCGCGCTTGCATAACTCCTCCTTTTGCCTATTTAACCGCCGGTATGTAGCCATCATAATGCATGACGCGCAGAACCTGTCCAAAAACATCAGGTTCACTTCTCGCGTTCGCACCAGCCAAACGCGACGTACGACATGATCAAACACCCGATGACAGTCCCGTGGCCTGGGTGGAACCGCGGACTGTCGACAGTCCGGTATATGAAGCTCGAGCAGATACCGCCGAGGTTGCCCATGCCAATCGTCATCGCGAGCGCCACGCCACGCTTGATGTCGCCGCCTGCAGACCCACCTGCCCAGGCGAGTACGACGGCGATAGAGGGGAACACACCACAGGCAGCGATGACAGTGCCGCCGTACGAGATCTATGCAGAGGTAGCACGTCACGACAGGTGATTTAAACGACAAAGGGGAAGGAAGGAAAAATACCTGAGCACCATTGGGCTGTTTCGAGCTCGTCCCATACAGAATTGAATATCCGATGATCCCCACCGTCGACGAGAGACATATGAATGGCCCACGACTCTTGTACTTGTCAGATATGATACCGATAATGACAGTGCAGATACACCCTGCGACATATGGTGGTGCAGAGAGCAACTGCGCTTGAGCGGCTTGGTAGCCGAGGTCATTAATGATTGTTGGGAGGAACAGGGAGAAGGCGTAGACGGGGATAAGGACGCTGTGAGAACGGAGAATTAGGAAGGGAGTGCGGGGGGTGGAGCTGAAAGGGATACGTACCCAATATAGATGCAGACTTGCATCCAGCACTTCCAATCCGTCAACGCTTGAATGACGAATTTGTGCTCATAGTGGGTCGCAAGATCGGAGCTGTCGTGCTTCAGCCTGTTCACGACGAAGTCGCGTTCCTCAGTCGAAAGGAATCGGGCGGTTGCGGGGTACTGTGAACCATCCAAATGTCAAGAAACGGAAAGTAGGAGTAGATGGAAGGAGAGGGGGATACATACATCGTACATGTAGAAATACGCAAAGCCCGCCACAATAACTGTAGCAAGACCTTCGAGCAAGAACTGTGCATCAATCCTCAGTCCCGCATCGAAACCAGAGAAGAAGGGGAACATACGATCCATGCCCACCCATGCAATCCTGCGATCCCTTCCATCTTTTGAATCCCAAACGCCAGTAGGCCACCGAACGCACCCGCAACAGTCGCCGCAGAGAAGAAAATGGCGACGCGCTTCGACTGCTCGTCGCGCTTATACCATAGGGAGATATAATAGGTCACACCGGGGAAGAGACCGGCTTCTGTCAGGCCGAGGAAAATGCGCGCGCTGGGATGGTGGATGGTGGGTTAGATGAAATCGGTTTGGGGGAAAGTGGACATGAGGGCAGCAGAGAACGCACGCGACGAGCCCTTCAAAGGATTTGACGAGGGACATCAGAGTCATTACAAGACCCCACGCGACCATAATCGACGGAACTGTTTTAAATTGTCAAATTGGGGATCATGATGGTCAGAAAATCATGCACAAACTCCATATGGAAGGTCTCAGAAGCTTGAGGGCAATGTTGCTATTTATATCGTGCGATCTGGCTTAGCGCTTCCCACGCGATTGGTTCCGGCCATCCTCACCTGGGAATTTCGGCCGCAGAGTAGAGAAGGAAGAAGACCGCAGCGGCGATATTGTACTGGTACCCTACAAGGTTGAGGTCTTGAACCATGCCTGCGACCTTTGCATTGCCAATGTTCGAGCGATCCCTACAGGCAACCAAGAAGAGAGTTAGCAATTCGAGACCGGCTCCGACAAATACGAAGAAAGTGCAATGGAGCTTACAGGAAAGAGAGGAGATAGAGCAAGGATACGAATGGGAGGAGATGGATGTCCATCTTCCGCAATACGTGCTGCTCGCGTCTGTCGTCCCACCCGTCGCGCCAGAGGTCGTCTTTATCATCCGTGATCGTGATAGAACCTTGTGAGGCGTGTTTCCCGACAAGAGCGCCGCCATTGAGGTTGCCGTCGAATGATGCACGCCGTTTCTCGTCGTTGTGATCCATGGACGTGGAGGAGAACGGGAGGCGCTGAGCGAAGGCCCGCGGGGCTCCCTGTTAAAGATGAACTGCTGAGCTGCCATGCAGAGTCGAGAAGCGCGAGTGGGGCCGTGGTGACGCGGGGATGCCTCAAGAAATAAATAACCGTATCTGGAGTAGCTGTGATAATATCATAGACGTTTATAGTCTCGCCCCGGGATATCGGATCCGCGGCGTCGACCGTCCATGCCATCCACAAGACCATCCAAACGACTGCCACAGAACGTCATACCACGTGTAACCCGTTACGCTCATATCCTCAGTGGGTCTGAGGAGAAATCACGAATTGATCTAACAGAGGACCAGACGGTGGGGAGGCCCATCGACTGAGAACAACACTTGACATGGTTGGACCATCCATGAGTCCGCTAGTGACTCAAGGAACAAAGTCATATCAGTCAAGTTGTCACGAAGAAGGCGTGGAAGAGGTCAAAGTCTAAGAATAACACCGCGCTTATACTGATCAACCGAAATCCAAACGTCAGTCTCAACAAGCTGGCTGGCAAGCTGATCAGATAATTGAAATGCGTTGGTATCGAGAAGGAGCATACCCCGTCCTTGACGGGACTGAGCCGCGATCTGGGCAAGAAACATGCTTCTGATTCTTATTCACTCCACCGTCGTCTACTACATAACATAAATCAATAAACAAACTCATACCCAGGACTCGATCTAGATCTACGGCGTCTGAGGTCTATCGTAAATCGAAGAGCTAGAGAACTAGGCTCTAGTTACCCGTGGGGAGTGTAACGTATTGAACCACCGCGCCAGTTACTTGAGCCGCGCCAGTCTCTTGAGATGCATTAGTTACCTGAGCCGAGCCGGTTACTTGAGCCGCACCAGTTACCTGAGCCGCACTCTCCGTTACGGCAGCATCCGTAGCTGTAGTAGTAGCGTTCTCAACACCCGTTGTAGCAGCCCCCATCGCAGCCCCCGTCGCGGCACTGTCTGTTGCAGTCTCTATGGCCGAGTCGGTCACGATATCCGCCGCACCAGAGTCGTCGTCGAGGTTATCCTGACCGGCCTGTTGCCCGTTCAGAATTTGCTGGAGCAGGTCCTGGAGTGACCCTAGACCCTCGACGAGTTGCGTCAAAGATTGGCCGAGGTCAGCAACGAGGTTATTGTTTGCAGGTGGGGGTGGGGCAGCGAGCTTCGTAGCAGCGGCTGCAGCGGAGGTTCCGACAAGGGAGGCTGTATCAGTGGCTGTAGCCGTCGCGATTGTAGTGTTTCCCACTACGGTGCTGTCGGTGACCAGAGCAGAATCGAGCGCGGTGGAATCGAGCGCGGTGGACGACGATGCGAGATTGAGCGCGGTGGACGACGATGCGAGATCGAGTTGGGTGGTCAAGGGGATAGGGGTCGCAAGGACAGTGAAGGCCGAGGAAAAGAGGAGGGCGAAGGTGGTGAATTGCATTGTGAAAGAGCTAAAGAGATACGATATACGATAGGGTCCCTTGGGTTTTGGGTTCAAAGGAATGAAATAAAGTAGACTACGGAGATTAGGAAGTGTTACAATATTGAAGACTAGAAGGGTACCAGTGCTCACTCACGTTAGGGTGAATGAAGACTATGGTTAGCCTGTCCAGAGGCAAAAAGAATTACTGTAACGGCTGAAGGAAAGAGGCCAAGGAAAGGAAAGATTCTAGCCCCTTTTAACTGTTGTGGTGAGCTCCACTCCAGGTCGTTGCGGTGTGGAGTGTGGAGCATAGAGCATGCAGACTCACTCACTCACTCACGACTCACTCAACGACGTACTCTCGATCATCTAATAATAATGTAATGTAATGTAATAATATAATGCGCAGTGCTCCAAATGCAGTCTCCCCACCTCCACTTGCCCGAGACCCCTTCCAGCAACAGCAACCACTGACTTGACTGTGCGCCTGTCGCCTGCTTCGGGCACTTGGCCGTTGGGCTGTGAGAGATGCTGTGAGAGATACCCGGCGACCAAGCCTGAGACGAGACGATCGTACCTTGGAGTACTCAGAGCGTACCAGTGGTAAGGACATCCGAGAGTCGCGATGACCGACCCGCGTGTCATTATTATTTATGAACTGTAATTGTAGCGAGCCGACTGCAGCCGAGGGCGTTGTATCGTTCGTCAGGAACGGCAGGAAGGACGAAGAGCCCAAGGGAGATACTACAGTAATTATTTAGCACCGGTAATGCCAATACGCAGTACTAGTATTAGTACTAAGCTAGTATGAGAAAGATATATTGTGAGTGTATATATAGACATATGTATTGTATTGTATTGTATTGTATTGTATTGTATATATAGAGATGTATAAATAGTGTGAGTATTTAGTATTTTGGTAACGTATTCATACCATATGTATACGTGCGTAGAGCCGCAACGAATTCATATGGAATTATTATTAGCGTGAGTATTATTAATAATGTTATTTATAGTCGAGGGTCAAATGCACAGCTGCATAGAATAATCGGTCACCCTCTCCGCTGACCCCGTTGTCCGTTGTCCGCTGTCCGTTATCGACCATCCGCAACCCGTTAGATAAATTAATTAATGAATGGGTTCGTGCCTTGCGAAAACCAAGCAACTTGTCGACCGTCGTCCGCAACCAAACTAATTACTAATTACCAATCACTGCGATCCTACCTTGATTCGACCACACCCCCAAGTGGACATCACTCACCTTTACTCACCTCACCGTCATTGTTTCTTTTATTTTATTTTGCCCCAACGCGGTCATCTCGGGCCACCCTTCATTGCCTGGGTTGGGAAGATGAGAATGATATCGAGGATCTCCTATATCTATATCCAGCCGAAAATTGCTCAAGTTAGAATTCCAGTTTCTCCAGTTACCTATCCTCTGGTCTGTTGGTCTTTTGGCGCATTGGTGATCCACTTCCCTCAGCTTTTGCGACAGATGCCACGTGGAGATCAAGGCCATGTCGAAAGCTACGCGCAGCCGGGAGTTCCGACGGCAAAACCAAAATGAATGAGTCTGGTCCCACTATAAACACGTGAGGATGCAAGTTCTAATATATGTAACTGCGAAGTGGCCTTTTGATACCGCAGCCTATGAACCTGTAACAGTCGGAACACGCTGAGGCTCGCACGCTGCATCATCTCAAATTCCGACATACCCTCTATGGAGTGCTCCGATTGTTACAGGATCATGGGCCGGGGTATCTCGCATGGCAACGTCTCGGGTATAACATACGGGTTCGGTAGGTCCCTGTATTTTGTATCTTTACGTGTTTGCAGCATGCCCCAACAAACAACACAGTCATTTCGTTGTATCATTGGTCTCGTGGGAATCCACATTTAGTGATGCAGGGAAATCAAACATATTTATAATACAAATCCCATAACAGTAATAAAAGGTAATAAAATGATGCATAAATATGTTGGACAGACTAATGCGCGATCAGAGGGGGGGAGCCCTGACGATCTTCCTGCCTCTGGTCGCACACTATAAATGCTAGTAATTTACAGAATCACATATCGCAACACCGGGTTCGACCCCGGTCTGGCCACTCTGTTATCTTCCTACACAATTGGTCGTGGATACATAGCTACTTGAACCAAAAATTTGCTTGCTCGAAATAGCGCCTTGCATGGACTCCGCGCGTCTCGGTTTTCAAGTGAGCGGCTGGTAAAGCCACGGCTAGGCCAGATAAAATCTGGAGGGTGTGAAGTATGATGCAGGTGAGCGCCACAATTTGGGTGCGACGTAACGATCGATTCTCCCGATCAGCTCGCCTTACATTCTACAATGCTCACGAGGATACCGACCAAGTACGTTCTTCGGTCACTGTTGCTTCGCTAACTGCCGAAAGATGATCCGTTTCATAAACGGATGTCACGAAAGACCTATCTAGGTGCATCCCCTTCCATTCATCGCCCTCCGTTATCCTGAAAAAAATGGAAGAGTCTTTTGCGCGCGAGAGGGGACAGCGGAAATAGAGACCTCGAAGGCCACGATTCGAAGTGTTTCCACACCGTTTGAGATCGGTGATGAAGCGATCTAAGCCTTTGGTGCGCGTATAGGAATGACCCTGAGCTCTTTTCCAAGCCTCATGGGAGTGGTATCGAGGGTTTAGCCAGACGTAGCGCAGATTTGGAAGCTGGCGGATCGCGTCGAGAACTACTTCGTTGTCATGCTCCGGCAGAAAGACGTGGTCTCCGAGTAACATCATCTACATGGCGATCAGAGGAGGTTGAGAGGGTCTCCAAAAAGTGCGTACCTCATCTCGGTCTAGCGGGTTGACAAGGACCCATGCGACTGATAGTAGATTAGGAAAGAGTTGAGGAAGTAGGGCGGGTGGAAGTTTTTGGCTTTGGCTTGTCTCCCACGCATATGTAAAGTTCCCGTAGAGGTAGTGAAGGGTTTGGAGCTGATACCCACAAACCGTGGCCAGTTGTCGGAGTTGGAGTTGTAAATCAGGCATCTCTAAACACGTTGAGAAGTGCAAGAGTTTGCAACCCGATGTGAGACCACCTAGAAGCTCCAGAGGTCCCCGGTATCGCTCAAGATTCTTCAACCAGGTTGGTGGTAGAACTGGGTCCTCAAAGACGTGCGCGATATTGAAAAAGATAGGTTCCGGAAGGCGAACATCGGTGATAGTAGGGATTCTGGTGACCCATTTTATAAGATCGGGAGTCGCTGTGTGATCTCGACAATGGAATCGGCGGAGACGGCCGATGTGCGTGCTGGAGAATATTGCAGGATGGCTGGAGTGGTAATTGCCGTATGTGCCCGTGACAGAGATCCCCTGCAGAAGGAGCTCTTCGATATGATCACAATACCTGAGCAGCTTGGCTAGAGATAATTCAGGCCACTTACGGTGCCCTACTACGGAGAGCACGCGGATCATTGAAGGGAGATGAGGTCTGGATGTAACAAGCCTTATGAACCGCGCACAACGTTTGGAAGAGTCGTTTATGTCGAGTAGAGTTATGGTGTGGTAGAGAAGTGGTTGTGCGATTGCTGCACACTTGGAGGAGCATGTACCAAATCGTGAGAGGTCGGATTTTGAGAGGCAGTTGGCGATTTGAACCATAATCTCAATTGGAAAGCGCTCCATAAAACTTATGCAAGACAAGGGGCAGAATAAGGGCGATATTAGGATTAGATACAGCTCTTGACCTTCCAATATCACGCGCATGTGCTCACCGACACTGCTGGTTGTCCGTTGGTTGTCGGTGGAAGCCGAGGTAAGTAGAGGCGGAAGCCAAGGCTATGCTCCTTGGACCGGAGACCTTGGATCGTTGCCCCGCAAAATGTCTGGATTCTCTTCGTTAATATCTGGAGCAGAATGCTCGACATCCTCAAATCCACTCTCTCAAGTTCTGAAGCATACCGAGGGCGACCGCAGCCTCCAGCGAGTACGCACGCTCCTCATATGCCCAATCTGAATCGGTCCTCGGAACGTTGACGATGCCTCCACCAGGATCGCGTAGGGCCTACTAATGGAAGACTTGTATG
>Ga0209131_1002492_pt1 | contig 12479 bp, 10 predicted proteins | sample GraSoi_2013_40cm_FD_185826 | JGI IMG/M metagenome (GOLD analysis project Ga0209131, IMG submission 185826) | Grasslands soil microbial communities from the Angelo Coastal Reserve, California, USA - Sample 9_17_2013_40cm (SPAdes) (version 2) | ecosystem: Environmental > Terrestrial > Soil >...
CGTTGCCACGCCAGACAAGGCGTCTTGATCGAACCGCTCCCAATGCTCGACCGGCATCACGCTGGCCGTCGAGAACGCCGCCGGTTGGACGGGCAAGGCGGCGTCCGCAGATGGGAACCGCGACGCCACGATCTCGGCGGGCGTGGATGCCACGATCTCACCTGGAGGCGGAGCCGTGGACCGCAATGACACCGCGCTCAAGCTCACCCCCAGGCTCGCCATGGCGGCGAAAACCAGCATGATGAGGAAAGCTAACGCGAAGATGCCCGCTTTAGCGAAAACATGATGCACTTCTGCACCCCCAACCGAGCTCTTCGAAGAGCCGAACCCTCCGTTGCAAACATAGTTTAATTATGGCTAATCAACGGTAAAATTTGTCCCTCCGGCGGCGCCATCCGCGGCTTTTCCGCATCCGAACCTGGCTATACGCCTCAACCGCTCTCGTCTTTGCAAAACTCCGAAACAATGCCGATGAGTCGCTCGATATCCTCGGGTCGCGACAGGCGGTGGTCGCCATCCTTTATCAGCGACAGCACGACGTCGTCCTGTGCGAGGCGCGAAACCAGTTCGACAGCATGCCGCCATGGCACATCCGGATCGGCAACCCCTTGCAGGATGCGCACCGGGCATCCGGTTTCGATCAGCCCGCCGAGCAGAAGATGCCGGCGGCCGTCTTCGATGAGGGCGGCCGTTATCGGATAAGGTTCTGGAGAATATTGCGATGGACGCTCCCACACGCCTTCCGATTCGAGCTTTCGCTTCACCGGAGCCGGGAACCGCTTCCACATCAACTCCTCAGTGAAATCCACGGCCGGTGCGATCAGGACCAGTGCGGCCGGCGACAGCGGGCCGTGCGGCGATTCCCGGCGCCGCAATTCACGCGTAAGTAGAAGCGCCAGCCATGCACCCATGGAAGAACCAACCAGAACTTGCGGCCCATGGCAGTACGCGTCAAACATCGCAATGCTTTCGTCGAGCCAGCGGCTGATGGTTCCGTCAGTGAATTTTCCTTCCGACTCACCGTGCCCCGAATAGTCGAAGCGCACGCAATGACGCTGGTGCGCCGCAGCCCAACGGTCGAGTGCCGCCGCCTTGGTTCCACCCATGTCCGACTTTAGTCCGCCGAGCCATAACAGGCCGGGCGTCGCACCGCTTCGGCGTCGCACCACGATCTTGCGCATGTCGTCGCCGCGCCCGACGTGCAGGAATTCGGGTGCCGGCGCCGCCGGTTCCGGCGCGATGGCAGCGGTGGGTTCGAAGTCTTGCTGCATTACATTCCCAAAAAGATGCGCGACAAATCGCCAAGGATCGCGTGACCTCTTGAAGATCGCGTCCCCAAGAACCGCAAGGATCATGCCGCAAAGATCGTTGCGACCCGCCACCTTGCAGTTTATATCATGCCCGCCTCGAACGAGAGCTGCAGCCGGCGATAATAGTTAAAGCGTCCGAACAGGACGAACGTCAAAGTCCGGAGGGAAGTGGGGAGTGGCGATCATGTCGACGGCGGCGCGTTGCGCCGATGAGATGTCGAGCACGGACTGCCCGGAAGCTCCGATCGAGCCGGTGGCAGCGCATGCGCTGGTCGTTCTGATAGCGGTACCGACAGTCGAAGCCGGCGCGGCTGACGAGGGCGCTGTGGAACTCGCCCGCATTCTCCGCGCCAATGGACATCACGCCGTCGTTGTGTCCAATGGCGGCCGGCTGGAACCGAGCCTTGCCGCCAGCGGCGCTGAGACGATACGGGTCGACGTAGCGAGCCGGAGCCCGCTCGCCATCTTGCACAATGCTTTTGTTCTCAAACGCGTCATTGCCCAGCGTCGCTGCACGATCGTGCATGCGCTGGCGCGCGCACCCGCCTGGAGCGCGCTTATCGCCGCCCGCATGGCCGGCGTGCCTTTCGTGACCACCTGGTACAACGGATTTCGCGAGCAAAACGTCTTCAAGCGCTTCTACAACGGCGTGATGGCACGTGGCGAGCGGGTGATCGCCGTCAGCGATCAGATCGCCGATGCGATCGCGGCGCGTTACCGCGGCGCCTCGGGCCGCATTGTGGTGGTTCCGTCTCGCATCGATTTCGCAGCCTTCGACCCGGTGCTGGTGACGCCGCAGCGGATTGCAGCGGTGCGATCCGGGTGGGACATTGAGGCAGAAACCCGCGCCATTGTGGTGATCGGACGCATCCTGCGTCGCAAAGGGCACCACGTCGTGGTGCGGGCTGCGAGGCGTCTCAAGGAATTGGGACTGCGCGATCTCACCTTTGTTTTTGTCGGCGAGGACGAAGGCCGCTCCAGTTACGCGGGGGAATTATGGGATCTGGTGGTGGCGACACAGACGTCCGACGTGATCCGGATTGTGGGACCTCCGGACGATGTGCCGGCAGCCTACAGTGCGGCGACCGCTATTATTTCTCCTGCGATCCAGCTCGAAGGCTCGGAGCGAAGCGTGCTTGAGGCGATGGCGATGGCGCGGCCGGTGATCACGTCCGATCTCGGCGCCGGATCGGAGACGGTGTTGGCGCCTCCCGGGGTCGCGGAAGACCGCATGACCGGGCTGACGTTCAGGAGCGGAGACGATCGGGAACTCGCCGCGGCCTTGATCAGATTGTTATCTGCGCCGGACAGCGTCCGCCTGGCGGTCGGGCGACGCGGTCGCGAGCGCGTGGTCGCACAATTCGCCACCGACGAAGGCGCGACGCAAATGCTTGCCCTGTATGGGGAACTTGCACGTCCTCGGGCCTGACTTAAAGATCCCTGCCACGAAAAACCCGTCGCCCGCTCAACCCCCTTAAAATTCACGCAACACCGTTGACTTGTTGGCCTTTTGTACCGATCTTGAGAGACCTCCGCGTAGCAAAGCCGTGTGGACGTGGCCATGGGCGCTCCATGCTCGTCTATGGTTGCCGTCTAAAAGTTTGTTGCGCTGTGGGATGTGCAACAGCAAAAGGAGAAGATAGCCATTCGCCGCCCGATGAGAGCCGCGCCGCCCGTCGCGAAAGACGGTCCGCGCATCAATGATGACATCCGCGAACGCGAGGTTCATCTGATCGATAGGGACGGTGCCAATCGCGGCACAGTTTCAATTTCCGACGCATTGGCGCTGGCTCAGGAGGCCGGCCTCGACCTCGTCGAGATTTCCCCAAACGCCAAGCCGCCGGTCTGCAAGCTGCTTGATTTTGGCAAGTACAAATTTCAAGAGCAGAAGAAGCAGGCGGAAGCGCGCAAGAAGCAGAAGATCGTCGAAATCAAGGAAGTCAAATTCCGCCCGATGATCGACGATCACGATTACGATGTGAAGATGCGCTCGATGATTCGCTTCTTCGGGGAGGGCGACAAGGTCAAGGTGACGTTGCGCTTCCGCGGCCGCGAAATGGCGCACCAGGAACTCGGCATCAGGCTGCTCGATCGCCTCAAAGGCGATACCGAAAAGGTCGCCAAGGTCGAGATGGACGCCCGTTTTGAGGGGCGTCAGATGGTCATGGTGCTGGCGCCAAGATAGGCTCTCCGTTCGCCGCTTCCGGTGGGGTGGGCGCCCGGCATCGCTACGGGCGCTGATTTCCGTGCAGGTCTTGTTGTGGTCTTTTGCGGCCCCGGCGGTTGCCATTTGCCGGGCGCTCTGCCATAACCCGGCCTCCCGCCGCCCGGCTGAAGGGCTGCCGTGGCGGCGGAGTGCTCAAGCAGCACGCTCATGACGAGCAATCTGCTCAAATCAAGCCTTAAGCTTCGTCGAGCCTCACGCTCGCGAGCCTCAAGCTTCATCGAGCAGCACCGGTGGACCCACCCGACGCTCACCCGCTTGGCGGGCGAGGGGGGTGGGGTCCAGGTCGGAAAGGAGAGCCAAATGCCCAAGCTGAAGACGAAGTCGGGCGCAAAAAAGCGCTTCAAGGTCACCGCCTCCGGAAAGGTGCTTTTCGCCCAATCCGGCAAGCGCCACGGTATGATCAAGCGGACCACCAAGCAGATCCGCGACCATCGCGGCACCAAGGTGCTGTTCAAGACCGACGGCGACCGGATCAAGAAATACTGGTTGCCGAACGGCTGACCGCCGCGCCGATCATATAGCCCCCCACCTACCGTCCCGCGTGTTGGGGGCAGGGGAGGCGGGCTACAGCCGACGCCCATCATCCACGCCACGAAATACGCCAAGACTTCGAAGGAGATCCGCCATGGCCCGCGTCAAACGGGGCGTCACCGGACATGCCAAGCACAAGAAGGTCTTCAAAGCCGCCAAGGGCTATTATGGCCGACGCAAGAACACCATACGGATCGCCAAGCAGGCGGTCGAAAAGGCCAATCAATATGCGTTTCGCGACCGCAAACGCCGCAAGCGAACCTTCCGGGCGCTGTGGATTCAGCGGCTTAACGCGGCGGTGCGCGAGTTCGGGTTGACCTACAGTCGATTTATCGCCGGCCTCGGCAAGGCGGGCGTCATGGTCGATCGCAAGGTGCTTTCGGATCTCGCTATCACGGAGCCGGCGGCGTTCCAAGCCATTGTCGACAAGGCCAAGGCCGCGCTGGCGGCTTGACGCCTGGAAACGAGCCCATCGGGGCTCTGCGCCGAATAGTTACCGTAGCCCGGGTTGAGCGTCAGCGAAACCCGGGGCAGCTTTGCCGCATCGGCCACGGCATCCCCGGATTTCGCTTCGCTCAATCCGGGCTACGAACGCTCTCCCTCCGCGCTTGCATGGGAAGGGAGTGGTCGAGCGGCAGGCAGCCGAGGCGAATTTTGACGAGGCGGTCATGACCGACATTGTGACACTTGAGCTCGAGCTGAAGCGCACCATCGACGCTGCGGCCGACGAAGCAGAGCTGGAAGCCGCGCGGGTGGCGGCGCTTGGCAAGCGGGGCTCGATCTCGGCCCTGCTGGCGACGCTTGGTAAAATGTCGCCCGATGAGCGTAAGCAACAGGGGCCGCTGATCAACGGCCTTAGGGACCGGGTTACCGAGGCCGTCGCTGCGCGGCGGGAGTTTCTCAAGGACGCCGCGCTTGAGAGAAGGCTCAATACGGAAGCCATCGACGTGACGCTGCCGGCCCCGGAGCCTGCCGCCGATATCGGCCGTATCCATCCGATCAGCCAGGTGATGGACGAGGTCACCGCGATCTTCGCGGACATGGGGTTCGCGGTCGCGGAGGGGCCTGACGTCGAGACCGACGATTACAACTTCACGAAGCTCAATTTTCCTGTCGGCCATCCGGCGCGGGAGATGCACGATACCTTCTTCTTCAATCAGAAGCCCGATGGCTCGCGGCTGCTGCTGCGCACCCATACGTCACCCGTGCAGGTGCGCACCATGCTGGCCGAGAAGCCGCCGATCCGCGTGATCTGCCCGGGCCGCACCTATCGGCGCGACAGCGACCAGACGCATACGCCCATGTTTCATCAGGTCGAGGGCCTAGTCGTCGACGAGGATTCCCATCTCGGCCACCTGAAGTGGATTCTTGCCGCGTTCTGCAAAGCGTTTTTCGAGGTCGACGACGTGAAAATGCGGTTCCGGCCGTCGTTCTTCCCGTTTACTGAGCCCTCCCTCGAAGTCGACATCCAGTGCCGCCGCGACAAAGGCGAGATCCGCTTCGGCCAGGGTGACGACTGGCTCGAAATTCTTGGCTGCGGCATGGTGCATCCGAACGTGTTGCGGAATTGCGGCATCGACCCGGACAGGTACCAGGGATTCGCCTGGGGCATGGGGATTGATCGCATCGCCATGCTCAAATACGGCATGCACGATCTGCGCGCTTTCTTCGAGTCCGACGTGCGCTGGCTCTCGCACTACGGCTTCCGGCCGCTCGATTTTCCGACGCTGGCGGGAGGGCTGAGCCCATGAAACTCACCCTCTCCTGGCTCAAGGACCATCTCGACACCGACGAGCCGCTCGACGCCATCGTACATAAGCTCACCATGATCGGCCTTGAGGTCGAGAACGTGGAGAACAAGGCGAAAGCGTTGGCGCCATTCACCATCGCGCGGGTGATTTCGGCCGAGCCGCATCCCAATGCGGACCGGCTGCGCGTGTGCATGGTCGACACCGGATCGGGCGATCCCGTTCAGGTGGTGTGCGGCGCTCCGAACGCACGGGCGGGCATGAAGGGCGTGTTCTCGCCGCCCGGCACCTTCATCCCGGGCAAGAACATGACGCTCGGAATAGGCACGATCCGCGGCGTCGAGAGCCGCGGCATGTTGTGCTCGGGGTTCGAGCTGCAATTGTCCGACGACCACGAAGGCATCCTGGACCTCCCGCCGGAGGCGCCGGTCGGCGCGCGTTACGCGGAATGGGCGCATCTCGACGATCCGGTGATCGAGATCAATCTGACGCCGAACCGGCCGGACTGTGCCGGCATCCACGGCATCGCCCGCGATCTCGCCGCCGCCGATATGGGCAAATTCAAGGACGCGGCGATCAAGCCGGTTGCGAGCGTTTTCCCTTGTCCGGTCGGCGTCACGCTCGATTTCGGCGCCACGCCCTCGCTTTGCCGCGGCTTCGCGCTGCGCCTCGTCCGGGGCGTCAAGAACGGCCCGAGCCCCGATTGGCTGGCGCGTCGGCTCGCCGCCATCGGCCTGCGGCCGATCAATGCGCTGGTCGATATTACCAACTACATCACCTACGATCGCGGCCGGCCGCTGCACGTGTTCGACGCCGCCAAAGTCGAAGGCAATCTGGTGGTGCGTCGCGCCCGCCCGGGCGAGTCGCTGTTGGCGCTCGACGGCAGGACCTACGCGCTCGACGATTCCATGTGCGTCATCGCCGATGAGCGCGGCGTCGAGTCGCTGGCCGGCATCATGGGCGGCGAGGCCAGCGGTTGCTCCGACGCGACAACCGATGTGTTGATCGAATCGGCACTATGGGACGAAGTCAACGTCGCCCACACCGGCCGCAAGCTGAACATCAATTCCGATGCGCGGTACCGCTTCGAGCGCGGGGTTGACCCCGCCTTCATGGTGCCGGGCCTCGAACTCGCGACCCGGATGGTCCTCGACATCTGCGGCGGAACACCATCGGCCATCACATCCGCCGGCGAAGTTCATATCCCGGACCACGTGATCGATTTCCCGCTCGCGGAGGTGAAACGCCTCGCCGGCCTCGAACTCCCCTACGCCGAGATCAAGCGCGTGCTCAGCCGACTCGGCTTCTTCACGGCCGGCGCCGGTCCAGTCATCAAGGTCGCGGTTCCGACGTGGCGGCCCGACGTGCATGGCAAGGCGGATATCGTCGAGGAGATCGTCAGGATCGTCGGCGTCGACCGCATACCGATGACGCCGTTCGAGCGCGGCGATAGCGGGCGCAAGCCGGTCCTCACGGCGCTGCAGAACCGGACGAGAAAAGCGAGGCGTGCACTTGCGGCCCGCGGCCTCGTAGAGGCCGTCACGTGGTCGTTCGTATCGAAACTGCAGGCGGAATTGTTCGGCGGCGGCAAGGGAGCACTTGCGCTCGCCAATCCCATTGCGGCCGACATGTCGGACATGCGGCCGAGCCTCATTCCGGGCCTCGTTGCCGCCGCGCAAAAAAACGCCGATCGCGGGTACGGCAACGTGGCGTTGTTCGAGGTGGGACAGATTTTCTGCGGCGACCGGCCGGAGGACCAGTTTGTGGCGGCGAGCGGCGTGCGCCGGGGCCTCGCCAAGGCATCCGGCTGGGCGCGCCACTGGGCGGCCGGCAGCGGGCCGGCGGACGCCTTCGATGTCAAGGCCGATGCGCTGGCCGTGCTTGCTGCGGCCGGCGCCCCGATGCAGGCGCTGCAGGTTGTTGCGGGGGGGCCCTCATGGCTGCACCCGGGGCGCAGTGGCACGATCCAGATCGGGCCGCAGAACGTGCTCGGCCATTTCGGCGAGTTGCACCCCCGCACCCTTGCTGCGCTCGGCGCGGAAGGACCGCTGGTGGCGCTCGAAGTCATCCTCGATCGCGTACCGGAGGCGAAGGCAAGACCCACGCGCGCCAAGCCGCCTCTTGAGCTTTCGCCGTTCCAGCCGGTCGAGCGCGACTTCGCGTTCATTGTGGATCGCACCGTGAAGGCCGGCGACCTCGTGCGCGCCGCCCAGGGCGCCGACCGCAAACTGATCGCCGCGATCGCGGTGTTCGATGTGTACGAGGGCGCGGGCATTGATCTGGACAAGAAATCAGTCGCCATCGCGGTGACGTTGCAGCCGCGCGAAAAGACCATGACGGACCAGGAGATCGAAGCGGTCTCGGCAAAGATCGTGACCGAGGTCGGAAAGCGCGTTGGCGGCGTGCTTCGCGGGTGAAGCCGGCGACGCGCGCAAAAAAATCGCAGAGCAATCGCATGTGGCCGCGGCCCCTTTCCTCTCCCCGCTTGCGCGGAGAGGGAGCAGCTCCGCATTCCGGGGGATTGTTGGCGTAGGCGCCGGTGTGTATGAAGCAGTCAGCACTTCGCATCGGAAACGCCCAAATGTCGGTTGCAAAAATCAGGGTCCGCGACGGCGCGCAACTCGCCTATGAGGTGCGGGGCTGCGCAACCCATGCGGCGCCGCTCGTGCTCATCCATTCGCTGGCGATGGACCACACGTTCTGGAACGCCGTCACGCCGGCGCTGAGCGAGGCGACTGCTGTACTGACCTACGACTGCCGCGGCCACGGCCAGTCCGACAAGCCGGATGGCCCCTACCGGGTGGAGCAGTTTGCCGACGACCTTGCCGACCTTCTGGATCATCTCAACTGGCGCTCCGCCATCGTCGCCGGCGCCTCCATGGGCGGCTGCATCACACTCGCGTTTGCGGCCGCTTACCCGCCGCGCGCCGCCGCGCTTGGTCTGTTCGACACCACGGCGTGGTACGATGCGCCTGACAAGTGGGAAGAACGTGCCGCTACTGCGGAGGCCAAGGGCCTCGAAGCCATGCTGGGGTTCCAGACCACGCGGTGGTTCACCGACGCTTTCCGAGCGAACCGCAAGGATGTTCTCGATGCAGCCGTTGCGGTGTTTCTCGCCAACCCGGCGCGCAGCTATGCGCAGACCTGCCGGATGCTCGGCGCCTGCAACCTCACCGCGGCACTGCCGCGCCTGAAGATGCCGGTCCGCATCGTCGTGGGCGAGGAGGACTATGCGACGCCAGTGGCCATGTCGGAGACGCTGCATCACGGCATCGCCGGCTCGACGCTGACGGTCATTCCGAATGCCCGGCATCTCACCCCGCTCGAATGTCCGGAGCGGATCGTGGCCGAACTGCAAAAGCTCCTCGAAATGGCGCCCGCACAATGATCGTCACCGGCGAGATCACCCTTCCGGCGCCCCGCGAGGTCGTATTCCAGGTGCTGCAGAACGCGCCGTTCTTCGCGTCCTGCGTCGAGGGCGTGCGCGATCTCAAGGAGATCGACGCCACCCATTACGATGCCGTTCTGGACACCAAGGTCGCCTACATGAAGTTCACCTTCAAGGTGAGCGTAGTGGTCACCCGGCTGTTGCCGCCCGAGCGCATCGAGGCCAAGATCGAAGGCACGCCGCTCGGCATTGTCGGCCGCTTCACCGCCGTGTCCACCACCGACCTCATCGATGCCGGCAGCGAGACGCTGGTGAAATACGCAATCGACGCCAACCTCACCGGCAAGCTCGGCAGCATGGGTCAGCCGGTGCTCAAATCCAAGGCCAAGGAGATGGAACAGAAATTCGCCGAGAAGATGCGCGCGGCCTTCGCGGGGCCCGCACCACCTTCTCCCTCCCCCCTTGTGGGGGAGGGTAGGGTTGGGGGCGGAGCCGCCTCATGACGCCGTTCGAGCTTGCCGAACCCACGACTGTCGAGGACGCCCTGCGCCTGCTCGATCCACAGGACAGCACGGTGCGGCCACTCGGCGGCGGCACCGCACTGATGCTGATGATGAAGGCCGGCGTGTTTCGGCCCACCCGGCTGGTCAGCCTGCGCAAGATCGCCGGGCTGTCGCGTGTCATCGCGACGCCGGACGGCGGCCTCGTGATCGGCGCGCTGACGCCGCTGTCCGATGTCGAGCGTTCGACTGAAGTCGCGCGTCGCGCCGGCGTGATCGTGCGCACCATGCGGCGGCTTTCCAACGTGCGGGTGCGCAATGTGGCGACCATCGGAGGATGCCTCGCCCACGGCGATCCGCACATGGACTTGCCGCCGGTCCTGATGGCGCTCGACGCCGGCATTGCGGTGGTCGGTCGCGACGGCAAGCGCAGGCTCAATGTGGAAGACCTCTTTGCCGGCTATTACGAAACGGTCCTCAAGCGCGACGAGATCATTACGGAGCTGCACATTCCTGCCCAAGGCGTGCGTCGCGCCGCTTACCTCAAGTGCACCACGGGTTCTGCCGATGACTGGCCGGCGCTCGGCGTCGCCGTCTCGTTCGAAGCGGACGGCAAGGAGATCCGTGCGCCGCGGGTGGTGGTGAGCGCCGCGACCGAGAAGGCGATCCGCCTCAAATGCGCCGAAGCGGTGCTGTCCGGCGCCACGATCGATGACGCCCTGTTGGGGCGCGCCGGCGATGCCGCTGCCGATGAGGCCGAAACCATATCCGATGTGCGTGGCTCGGCGCCCTACAAGCGCGAGCTGTTGCGAGTCTATGTGCGCCGCGCGGTGCAGCACGCCTTCGAGGCAAATGGGCGCGATGGCGAAGTCAGAGGAGCGCCACACTGATGGCAACGGGGCTTACGGGGAGCCAAGTCGGCCGCAACCTGCCTCGGCTCGAAGCGCGCGAAAAGGTCACCGGGCGGGCCGAATACACCCATAATCTCCGCCTGCCTGGGATGCTGTACGGCAAAATGTTCCGCTCGACCGTTGCCCACGGCCGCATCAAGTCGATCGACGCGAGTGCCGCCAAGGCCGTGCCGGGCGTCTATCGGGTCGTCACCGCCGAGGACGTGATCAAGGTCATTCCGCACCCTTATTACGGACCGGCCTTCCATGACCAGCCGATCCTCGCCATCGGCAAAGTCCATTATGTGGGCGAGCCGGTCGCCGTCGTGCTGGCAGAGGATCCGCATGTCGCCGAGACCGCCGCGGCCCTCATCGTCGCCGAATACGAAGAGCTGCCGGCGGTCTATGACGAGGTGGAAGCCGCCCAGAACAAGATTCTGGTGCATGAGGAGCTCAAGCCCGCCGGCACCTTCGCGGACCTGAAGCACCTCAAAGGCGTCAAGGGCACCAACATCGCGCTCGATTATCGGCTGCGCAAGGGCGACGTCGACAAGGCGTTCGGCGAGGCAGCCCATGTCTTCGCGCACGAATTCCGCACCCAGAAGGTGCTGCATATCCCGTTCGAGCCGCACGTCTCGATCGCGGACTACAAGAACAATCGGCTCACGCTCTACACAGCCTCCCAAGGCCCCTCGTTCGTGCGCATCGAAATCGCCCGGCTGCTCGGCTGGCCGGAGAACCGCGTGCGCGTCAAGGTGCCGTTCCTCGGCGGCGGCTATGGCGGCAAGCTCTACATCAAGCTCGAGGCGCTGGTGACGGCGCTGTCGATGATCGCCAAGCGTCCCGTTAAAATTTCGCTGCCTATGGAGGAGATGTTCTACACCATCACGCGGCACCCGATGACGTTTCGCATCAAGAGCGGCGTTGACGGCAACGGCCGCATCACGGCGCGGCGCTGCGAGGTGTTCTGGAACGGCGGCGCCTACGCGGACGTCGGCCCGCGTGTGGCGCAGAAATCGGGCTTCACGGCTTCAGGGCCGTACGACATCGAGAATGTGTCGATCGATTCCTACGCCCTCTACACCAACCAGCCGCCGGCAGGCGCGCTGCGAGGCTTCGGGGTGCCGCAACTGGTCTGGGCCTATGAGTCCCACACCGATATGATGGCGCGCGCCCTCAAGATCGATCCGCTTGAGTTCCGTCGCCGCAACATCACGCGCGAGGGCGGCACCCACGCCACCGGCACGCCGCTCAAGGATGCGCCCGTCGAGAAGGTGCTGGAGCACGTTGCAGCGCGGATGAACTGGTCGAAGCCGCTCGACCGCGGCAGCGGCGTCATCAGGTGCGGACGCGGGTTGGCGATTGCCATCAAGGCCGTGATCTCGCCGACCACCTCGGTCGCGATCGTGAATGTCAATGCCGATGGCAGCACCACGCTTTATTGCGGCACGATCGACATGGGCCAGGGCTCCGACACTGCCATGGCGCAAATGGTGGGCGAAGTCCTCAACATTCCGGCCGAGTCCGTGAACGTGGTGCCGCGCGACACCGACGTCACGCCCTACGACATGGGCACGCTCGGATCGCGCTCGTTGTTCCACATGGGCCACGCGGTGAAGCTCGCCGCCGAAGAAGCGCGCGACAAGATTGCGGCGCTTGCCCGCGATCTCGGCCTGCCGGAAGGCACCAACTACTCGGTCGCGGACCTGTTCCAGAAGAAATACGGCATGCAGGCCGGCAACATCGTCGGCACCGGCGTCTACAAACCGGACTACGTGCCGCCGCAGCCCGGCACCGGCCTGACGCCGAACGTGACGCCGTTCTGGATGGTGTCGGGGGTCGGCGCCGAGGTCGAGGTCGACACCGAGACCGGCCATGTGCGCAT
>Ga0209131_1002495_pt1 | contig 12475 bp, 8 predicted proteins | sample GraSoi_2013_40cm_FD_185826 | JGI IMG/M metagenome (GOLD analysis project Ga0209131, IMG submission 185826) | Grasslands soil microbial communities from the Angelo Coastal Reserve, California, USA - Sample 9_17_2013_40cm (SPAdes) (version 2) | ecosystem: Environmental > Terrestrial > Soil >...
TCCGGCGAGGATAGCTTGCTGTAAAGCAGATGCTCTTTCGCAATCAAGGTCGTGGCGATGCCTCGCGTCGCGAAGGCGGCAGCGAGTTCCATAGCAATGAAGCTCGCCCCAACTACGACGGCGCGCCGGACACGCTCGATACCCCGGTACAAGGAGAGCGCGTCACTGACCGTGTGCAGGTAGTGAACACCCGACAAATCCGCTCCCGGAACGGAGAGCCTATTGACGCCCGCTCCCGTAGCGATCAGCAACTTGCCGAAGCTGAAATGAGCAGCAGCGTCCGTTTCGATTGTACGGCTACCGACGTCGACCGAGCGTACGCGAGCTCCCAGGTGGATTTCGATATCGCGATCCCGGTAAAATGCCTCGTCATGGATCAAAATATTAGTCTTGTCCGGCCCCTTGACGAGAAAGTCCTTCGAAAGCGGAGGACGGTGGTATGGGAGAATCGTTTCCGCGGAAAGGATCGCGATCCTGCCCTCGGCGCCCGCGGCGCGCAAGGTACCAGCAGCGGTCGCGCTTGCCAGCCCGCCGCCAATCAACAAGAAATCAACTTGCGGTATTTGCTGGGAGTGCACCGTGCTTGCTTCCGTTCAATCTGACGTGCCGTGATTGCGAGTCCGCGGACCCAGAGAGATCGTGACGGAGAACTGCTCAAGCGACGGTCGGTTCCGGCGCAGAGGACCTCCTTGTTTCGGGCACGGTTCGGCAGCCCTACCCTTCAAACGCCAGACATGTTGCCAGCCGAGGACCTTGACTGGAGAGTGGGTCGTGAGCGAGGTAGCCAGCCTAGCGCCCATCCCCTCCGAATGCACGGGCGAAGCTTCCGGTGCGGGCAACCGCTAGGCCGCGTACGATTTCATATGGCGGAAGCATCCGGAGGGTTGGGCGCTTCGCTACACGCGCCACCGGCACGCCATCGCCGGCCAGCCCGAAAATCTCGCCGAGACCCTGGTCCTTCCATTCCGCGAATTTGTCGGCGCACTGGCTAGCTGCCTTCGGCGGTCGTTTCAACTTCTTCTCCGTGTCAATTTTGAACCGGTCTCTGCCTGCACTGTAGCCAGGCCGAAAGGACTGGCGTTCCAGCGCGAACAGAGCGTTACTGCAGTCGACAGAGCGCATCGAGCCGATCGACCGCGCCGATTGGAATGAGTTTGGTGGGCGGTCCGCTCGTCCGCTTCGCCGTTATCGCTTGCTGCATGTCCATTGGTCACCCATGTCAAAGTCCACCTCACTTTGGCTTTGCCTCCCATTCAAGACACAAAAGAGGCCGCCAAATTGTGGCAGCCCCAAGGGGAAGGAACGCCCAAGGGAGGGCGGTATCATCTTCCAAGCGATTTTCGTGCCAAAGTAAGCCGCCGCCTCGCCGGCACCGCTCGCCTGCAATGCAGGCCTCCCCAGACCTCCCTGATTCCATTGGCCCGCCATCCCCACTTGCGAGCGCTACCCAGCTTCAGCCGTTGCAATAGCAGCTCGCCCCCGTAGCCGCCGGCTATGGCTTTGCTGGCGCCGGGCTTTGGCCCTGCGAGCGCCTGGCGGGGTTTCGGCATCAGCGCATAGTCTTCGATTGGTTGTTGCATTGTATTTCGCTCACATAATAGCGCCGACGCTTCGCCTCGGCTTTCACCAACGCACCCTTGGCCGACCAGCTCTGCCGGCTTCTTCAGGGGCTCGACAATAGTCCCGGTCAACGCGCCCCGATGTCCGCGAACGCGGCCTCGGCTCGGCGAGAACGGTCGGTGATCCGGTGCAAGGCGCTTGAAGCGCGCACGAGCTTCAGGATCTCCTTGCAGATGCCGTGCATATAGACCGCGAGCGAAACGCCGCCGAAGCAGACGAGTGCAATGCGGAGTTCTTTTTCGCGCAAGAACAACCCCCGAGACGTGAATACCCTAAGCGGACATTTGGTCTGGATCGGTCGCACCCATTTTGCCACTACGAACCCTAAGCGTCTTCCTCGAGTTTGAGCTCCGACAGCTCCCCAGCCGTCGCAGGTTCATCGGCAAGCCGGCGCGTCAACCCCTCTTCATAGTTACCACAACGCTGCGGACTTCGTTTCCTTCCGGGATGATGGTGACCGACTGAGTGTTACCCGCAGTGTTCACGGTCAGGCCGGCTGAAAATCCCAGTGCGGTCACCCGCGCCTGAATGGAGCCTCCGCTTGCGCGTCCTGAGAGCGTGCCGCTCACATTGCGAGCCAGTTCGGTCCATGTGCCGGACAGAGAACCTCGGTCGCTTTGAGATGTGCTGTTGACGTCGACACTGTCGCTGTCACTGGCGCAACGCAGGTCTTGCACAAGCACTTCACCGGCTTGGCTCACTGAATACCTGGCGCGGCAGCGGATACGCTCGCTGGTGCCATTCTGCATTTCTATTCTGCCGCTACCATTCCATGCTCCAGCGAGCCCAGCAAACGGGCCTACGGCGTATTGGGCATGCCTGACGGGCGGAAATGCTGCGACCAGAAAGACGACGCCCGCAGCCAAGGCGAACGCGTATGCTGTCCGCGAAATCGGGGATCTGCGATCACCTCCGGAACAGCTCAACCTGGCTAGCGAGTGGCACTGCGACCTCAGCCGCTCTCCCGAGATGCTCGATTGAATGAAAAGAACGTTACTCATGGTCCGCTCCCTTTCAGTCGCCTATCAGGCATAGTCTTCGATTCGAAGCATCATCACATTTTCGCTCGATGGTCAGCGATCAGTTGGGCATTCGCACCTTTCGACATGGATTACATCGGCGTGCTCGCCGCCACATTCAGTGTCTCATCGAATGTGAGTGCGGTTTGCTGCCACACTTGCGTGATGTTCTCGGTCGCTCCTCTATCCGCGCGTCAGGGCGATCCAGATCAACCACCATAAAGCAAGCGAGACCCGTGCTGTTGAGGTCCAGCCGCACTCCGCCATATGCGTCGAGTACCGTCTTGATAAGCCGTGACCCGAACCCGGCATGGCGCGGATGCTACGCTCGCGAACTGGGCCAACACGAAAAGAACGGTCGCCCAGTGCAAGCCGATTGTGAGGCCATCGAAGGCGGGTCGCCGCGCGTTGGTCGGCGCCTCTCGAGTCCAAGTGCCACTGCGTAATGGCCCAACATCCACCTCACGCGCACGGTGTTGGTCGAAAAAAGGGTCCGTCCGCATTCCCTCGCTCCGTCGTTTCGGTATCTCACGAGAGCAAGACCGCGAGGTGCTCGGCTTTATTCCGGTCTACGTCAATCGTTTCATGGAACACATTCGCTCGGCGATAAGCAAAGCGTGACGATGCTGCTCACAGCCAAGATAGGTGCGCCCCCCTGCTGAACTTTTGCGAGAAATGAAAAGTCGTTCCCATCTTGCGATGAAAGCGACTTTAAACGAGCAGGACGGAGCTAGTGAAGGATCAGCCGGCGCCGCCCCGCTCTCGGGTAGCTAAGACATCAGCCCCGCGATCCAAGCTGAAAGTCCGGAATGCCCGGGTTGCTGTAGGAACGTGACGGCGCTGCGTCCGGGGCATACATGGGACTCTGATAAACAGGCGTTGGGAAGCCGCCGGATTCCGTGGCGGAACCTCGGGCATTCGCGGGCACCCTCGCCTTGGGATGCTTCGATTGCGTGGGCAGCTGGCGGTCAGGCACCAGAAATAGGCCACTTTGAGCGTGCGCCCCGACCGGGGCGATAGAGGCAATAAGGAGCGCAGTGGCAGCCGCGATACTCACCTTCGACATGGATTTCTCCTATTGATATTATTGAGGTCAGAAGTCTCATTGACTTTGATCGCTGTCACCCACGCATTGCTGCATCCGCAACTTTGATCGCCACAGGTCGCCTCGCATCAGAAGTCGGCGCCTGCGATGCCCATAACACTCATCGTCGCGGCCGATAATTTCCTCACGCGACATCACGTTTTCTTGAGGAAGAACGTTTTGATGCGCTGATGCAGGTCAGCTGCAGCGACCGCAGCCTGACACGACGTTGTCTCGTGGGATGAAAGGGCACCAAGTGGCGCCGGACAGATCCTGAGCGAAATGGCACCTTCAAGAAGGGAGGTTTACTGGAAGCCAAAGAGATGCCTCGTGCTCGACACGAACAGGACGCGACGCCGCGAGGTTGCTCAGTACGCACTGCGCCTCCCCATCGTGCAAAAATAGCTCGCCCCAGCCGCAATGGTTATTGGGCGCGGGCACGTTTTGAGCCGGAGGCGCTTTGTCCATAAGTTCTCTCCCTTGATTTCAGGAGACATGGCGTTCAGCTGTGGCGAGCGCGTTAAGGCTGGCCGAAAAAAGTCAGTTAAGGTGCGGGTGAGTGCTTTCGGATTCTCGTCGCTCACCCAATGCCATGCGTCGTGGGGGAATAAGATTAGCCGAGAGATGGTCTCTATGGTCGCGTCCTTGCCGCTCCGGCGGAGGGGGTTACTCATGGGTATGATTCGTCTCGCATTCACGCTCCGCTTTATCGTCTACACGCTCAGCATTCTGCTGACCGCAGCGCTGCTGGTCACCGTTGTGGTGTATCCGCCCGCGATCGACCTAGCGGCGGTTCCGCTGGCGGTGTTTGCCGGGTTTACGGTTCTTGGCACTCGCGATCTGATCCAGACGCGGCACGCGGTGCTGCGCAATTATCCGATCTCAGCCCATCTGCGTTTCCTGCTCGAACAGATACGACCCGAGATGCGTCAATATTTCTTCGAAGACGAGAAGGACGGCCGGCCGTTCAGCCGCGACAAGCGGGCGGTAGCCTATCAGCGCGCCAAGATGGTGCTGGACAAGCGTCCATTCGGGACCCAGTACGACGTCTATGCGGAGGGATTCGAGTGGGTCCGCCATTCGATCATGCCGCGGCCGCTCGCAGCCGCGCCGTTCCGCGTCAAAATTGGTGGACCGGATTGCCCGAGGCCCTATGATGCATCGATATTCAATATCTCGGCCATGAGCTTCGGCGCCCTGAGCGCGAATGCGATTCGGGCCCTCAATAAGGGCGCCAAGGCCGGCAATTTCGCCCATGATACCGGGGAGGGCGGGCTTTCTCCTTATCATCGCGAGAATGGGGGCGACATCATTTGGGAAATCGGTTCAGGCTATTTCGGTGCGCGCAACCCCGACGGCTCATTTTCGGCGGGGCGATTCGCTGAGACGGCTGCGCTCGACCAAGTCAAGATGGTCGAACTGAAGATCAGCCAGGGTGCGAAGCCGGGCCATGGCGGCGTGCTACCGGCCGCTAAGGTCTCGGCCGAGATCGCGCGCACCCGCCGCGTGCCAATGGGCCAGGACTGCGTATCGCCATCCCGCCATTCCCAGTTCTCAACGCCAATTGAAATGATGCGATTTATCGGCGAGATGCGGCGGCTGTCAGGCGGCAAGCCGGCTGGGTTCAAGCTCTGCGTCGGGCATCCGTGGGAATTCCTCGCGGTGTGCAAGGCCATGCTGCAGACCGGCATCTATCCGGATTTTATTGTCGTCGACGGCAAGGAAGGCGGCACCGGCGCGGCGCCGCTGGAGTTCATCGACCATCTCGGCATGCCCCTGCGCGAAGGGCTGAATTTCGTTCACAACGCGCTCATCGGCATCAATGCCCGCCACCGCATCAAGCTCGGCGCCAGCGGCAAGATCGTGTCGGCCTTTGACATCGCCCGTGCCATGGCGCTCGGCGCCGACTGGTGCAACGCAGCCCGCGGATTCATGTTCGCGCTCGGCTGCATCCAGTCCCAGAGCTGCCATACCGACAGATGCCCGGTTGGCGTGGCTACGCAGGACCCCACCCGGCAGCGTGCTCTGGTGGTGGACGACAAATGGGTGCGGGTGAAGAACTTCCATGCTGCGACACTCCACGCTCTGTCTGAGCTGGTCGCCGCCGCAGGCCTCGATCATCCGAGTGAGTTCATGCCGGCGCATTTCTCCCGCCGCGTGTCGCCGCGCGAAGTCGTGAGCTTCGACGAGCTCTATCCCGCTTTGCGGCCAGGCGAGTTGGTCGACGGCACTGATGATCCACGCTTCCGCGATCCCTGGAAAATGGCGAGTGCGGGGAGTTTTCGACCGGTGAGCTGACCAGTAGCAGCATGCCGTGCACGGAGCAGCGCCGCAAACGCCCACATCAACTTCGGGCGGTGCTCCGGCTGCGGAGTATGAAGTACCGAATTGGCCGGTGCTGCCCCACGAGAGGAGGATATGAACATGAGGAAGTCGATAATCGCCGGCTTGACGCTTTGTGCGGCGGTTGGGGCCGGGCATGCTCACGCGTTCGCAAAGAAGCCGATTGATACTGCACATAGGCATCCGATCGCGAAGGCAGAAAACTGCCAGACCCGGTGAGTTTCCAACTCAATTTCGAATACCGGCGCACCCTCTCGTTTATGACTGCGTGCACGTCAGCTTCCCGCAGTGCAGCCGGGGTCTTGATGGCTTGAATGATGGATCGTTCAGGCGGGGGTGGTGAGCGTCTAAGTCGACGGATTCCAAAAATCCTGCGGGTCCGACGTGAGCGCCAATGGTGAGCGATGATTCGAATTTCAAAGATGGATCACCAAAAATCGATCACCCAAAAATCGATCACCTAAGTCTATTGCAAAAAAGCTCTCCCCGCTGATGCGGGGAGAGCTTGTATCAGCTTCTAAGCGTGTGAAACAGGGTTACCAGCGAAAGCGGACGCCAGCCGTGGTCTGCCAGGTGTTATTCGCGAGGAAACCGTTGGCCAGACCGCCATTGATCTGCTCGTACAGCGTGCCGATGTAGGTGTCCCACTTCGGGGCAAACTTCCAGTCGAGCACAATGGAAACGGCATCCAGCGTGCCGGCACACGAAGACAGAGCGGTCGTCGCGAAGGCGCATGTTCCCCCGGCGCCATTCTTGGCCCCGCCCGAAAAGTCGTTCTGCCATTCGTGGTAGTAGGCAGCGGTCAGATCAAGGTTCGGCAGCAGCGCGTATGTGCCGCCGAACCAGGCGATTTGAAAGATTTTGGTCCCGCCGTTGAACGCCGTGCTGCTGATGTTGGTGCCGTTGATGTTGGTACACCCAAAGCAGACAAAATCTCCCGCGACATCAAGGAAGCCGGAACCGGGGACAGTGAACGGATCGCTGGGATTCTTCTGCTGGACCCACTCCCAGCCGGCATAGAGCTTGACCCGCTCCATGGTGTACTTCGCGTTCACCATCACAACGGCATTGTCGGAGAGCGTCGCGCTCAAAAACGCATTCCCAAACCCCGGGGTGAATATGTTGATCGGGTGCCCGAATTTATCGGTTGGAGTACCGGCGACAGCCATGGCCACGGCGTCCTTGGTGTACCCCGCGATGACATCGGTCGAGAAGACGCCGGGACCCACTTTAAAGTCGGCGCCCACGTCGCCCTGGAATGCCCCTTTCTCGGCGTTGCGCTGTTCGTAGCCGCCGACCTGACCGAACGCGCCAAAGTGCCAGTTGGCGTAGCTGACCCGGTATTTTATCGCCGTGGTGGCTTTTTTGTCCTGCGTATCGCCGCCGCCTCCCCATGAACCAAAGAAGCCGAGCGCCGAGAAGGCGAGCGAGTTGGATAGCGGGTCGTAGGCCAGAATGGCGTCCGTCATCAGGGTGTTTTGCCGCCCGAAGGTCAAGGTGCCGTAGGTGTCATTGCTGACGCCGGCGAACCCCAGGTTATTGTAAAACGCGCCCTGCGAATTCGAATCGGCGGCCGCGTTCTGCAGGCCAAGAGGAATGCCTCTCTCTACGTACAAGGAGTGGACGCCATTGGCGAGCTGCAGTGAGTAGGGGTTGAGCCCGGCCTCCAACTGGCCCACGAAAGACCATCCGGCGCCGAGCGGCTCCTTGACCTGAACGCCGATGTTCGATCCGCTCAGCGCATTGGGCGCAAAAGCCCACTTCCCGCCGTTGTTGGCCTTCCCCAGGAAATAGTTAATGCCAGCCCCTGTGAACTTCGCGAAACGCGAACCGTTGGTCTGATAGCCGCCACCCACGTCGACCGTGCCATAGAACCTGACGCCGAACCAGCTCAGCTGACAGGCCGTCGTGAAGAAGTCCTCAATGCTGCTGCAGGTCGTCGGCCCCGGCAGCGCTGGCGGCGCCTTCGTCGGCATGTTGCCCAGGTCCGCAGCGTACGCGGCGCCGCTGCATCCCAAAACCATCACCGCGGCAGAAACTGCGGATAAGCGAGACGCCCCGATGCCCCTCGTGTCCGCCATACCCCATCCTAGGTCACCCATTGGTATTCGCCCTCCTACGAAATCCCACGTTAAGACCGCCAGGGCGGTCTATTGGTGAGACCAAGCGGGAGACCGACTTATTCCCTCATGGGAGTGATGATTGTTCTAATCTGAATGTATGCAGCCGTTCGACCGCGCCGCGACCCTGCCGGAAGCACTTCGCTATCACCGCGCTCTCGAATCGGTCCCAAACCGATCAGGCGGCATTTTCCTGCATTCAACGCGTCGAAAAGAGCGAAGCTGACGCGGGCCTCAATCTAAAATAATTTTTGCAGGTTGCGGACGATATAGATGGGAATAAATCGGCCCCCGGCTTGGTTTACTGAGGTGAGCCGCCCCAAGGGGCGCAGAGGAGGAAGCACCTAATGCTGTTCGACAATGACCAAAAAAGCAATGTCAGCCGCGATGGCGCTTTCGAGCGGATGATTTGCGCGAGTTCTGGGGTTCTGTTGGCCTGAGCCGGCGGTTTGCAATCAATGACCCAAATCAGCTCGGCCCAACGGGGACTGCGGCGGCGCAGGCCAAAACGAAAATTCAAATAATCGTGAAAGATCCCTTCGCCTTTCCGTGACGCCAGTCCCGACGCGTCGAAGTCGCCTTTCTTCGCTGCGCGTTCAAAGTGCCGGTATTAGACGAGTGCCGATCGTAGTTGCCGCAGGTGATCAAGCAATGCCGGTGGCTCGACGAGGATTGCTGCTCACAGACGTGCATTGCTGATATCTGAAAGATTACACCGATCGTGCGACTGATGAAATGGACATTCAATCGAATTAGCCAGCGCGATCTGCGTCTGCTGTCCGGGATCGTGATGTTAATCTACATTGCGGTCCATCTGGCGAACCACGCACTTGGACTCATTTCGCTTGACGTAGCAGAGGCCGGGCTCCGTGTTGCCGTGACTATCTGGCACACCGTGCCGCTCACCGTGGTCCTTTACGGCGCGGCGGCAACGCATGTCGTGCTCGCGATTTTTGCGATCTACGAGCGTAGGACATTTAAGCTACCAGCTATCGAATTGCTGCGTATCGCGCTCGGACTCTGGCTGCCGGTGATGCTGATCGGGCACGCGATCACCACCCGGCTCGAATTCGAGCTGATCGGCTCCCCGGCGACCTACGCCCGCATCATCTCGAACCTGTGGGCGTCCAATGGAGAATGGCAGCATGTGGGTCTGCTCGCGCCAGGCTGGATGCATGGCTGCCTCGGTCTCCATTTCGTGTTAGCTCGGCGCCCTTTGTGGTCTCGCGTTCGTTTCGCGCTGTTTGGTGCTGCCCTGTTATTGCCTGTGCTGTCGGCACTGGGCTTCCTCGAGATGGGGCGTGAGCTCGCACGAGAGAGCCGGGTCTCCGGTCCCAGCCTTATTGCCGAGGCAGAGATGCCGTCTCATTCTGCTGGCGCCGATGCCACCCTTAAAGCAGGCCTCACCATGACGCGGTGGCGCAATGGCCTCTTATGGGGCTATTTGGGCATCATCGGATGTGCCTTCGGGGCGCGTAGTGCCCGCACCCTAGTCGAACGCGGCCGGCGTGGCCTCGTGACGCTTTCCTATCCGGATCGTTTGGTCAGGGTGCCGCGCGGTTGGTCGGTGCTCGAGGCGAGCAGAGCATTCCATATCAGTCACGGGTCCAGTTGCGGCGGCCGAGCGCGATGTTCCACATGCCGGATCCGCATCACCGCCGGCGTGGAGTTCTGTCCGCCGCCCAATGCTGACGAACGCGCGACCTTGGAGCACATTAAAGCGGAACCGAACGTACGCCTTGCCTGCCAGCTGCGGCCGAGCAACGATATCTCGTTCATTCCGCTGGTCCGTACGGACCGTCCGATCTACCGGCAGACCATTCCCGCGGTCGACGCCGATCGGGAGATAGTTTTATTGTTTTGCGATTTCACGAATCGCTCCGTGCTGGAACGTGAGCACATGGCTCACGACGTGCTGTTCGTTTTCACACGCCATGCCGAAAGCGCCTGCGGCGCTATCCGCGACGCGGGTGGCACCATCAGCTATGTCGCGCACGATAGCATCTGCGCCATTTTCGGCCTTACCGGCAGTCTCGCGCACGCCTCCCGCCAGGCCCTTTCAGCTGCAAACGAAATCGATCAAACGCTCCACGAACTCAACGCCGGGCTCGATCAGCGATGGGGATGCAAGGCCAATATCGTGGTGAGCATACACGCTGGTCACGCGGCCCTGAGCCACATCGGACGAGGCACGGAGACGATCGTTGCCGCCGGCAAAGCCCTGGAAATCACCCATGAGCTGCGCAAGTTGGCGGCGAGAACGAGTAAGTCCTTCGCCATTTCGAGCGCCGTGCTCACCGCGGCACAGACCGCCCCACCAGTAGAAGACGCCGTTTTGATCGATCACCTTGGGAGGGAGCCAGCGCTATCGGCATACTTAATGGACTACGTGCCCGCTGGTTGGACTGGCAACACGCAACAAAAAAGGAAGTGGCGCAAAAGGCTCGACCACGCCTCAGAGTTGATCAAGACAATTGTTCAAGCTTGACAACCGGCAGACAAGAACCGGCCCTTGGTTGCCTCGACGAGCACGCCACGCGAGATGGGACCCTGCGGTTGAGCACCATACCGAAGCTGGCAGAGTGTATTGCGTTCCGCCGGGAGGCAGGCGAGATCGAATTGCGCCAGTCTCCCGTCGCACCTTCGACAGCGAGTTCGCATCCTGTACCGCAGGGCCATTGATCGCAATGGTCTGTCCGACGGTTGCGAGTGGTACGCTAGCATTACCTGCGGGGCCTCCGCCTTACGTTCTTTCGTCGACGATAGCCTTGTGCTCGCCGGGATAGGCCTTCCCCCTGTGAACGACTTCGCCACGATAGATGCGATGGCGCAGGAGATGATAGAGGGCGCCCCGGCCGAAGGAGCACCCTCCCGCTGTAGAGCAAAAGAGCCACGCCGTCTTCGTTCAGACCGAATTCAGCACACTGCCTTCGCATTTGTCTCTCCGCCTACGACTTTCTCGATACGCCAGGATCGGGGCCACTTGCTCCCAGGTCGATAGGCCGGCCGGTCGCCGACTGGATATCAATCAGCGACCGATCGCGGTCGAGAGAGTTGAGACTTGAACGCCCTATGGGAGGGGCCCAAGTGGTCGCGAATGAACGCGCGGGTTAGGGCCTGCAAAGCCGGGGACTTCTCTTGCGTTTGCCCCCGGTCAATCGATCTTCGGGTTGAGGAGTTCCTGGGACCGTGCAGAACTCATGTTAGCCCTTGTGACAAGGTTGGCCTCGATATAAACATTGGTCGCCACGTGCTCGCCCTTTGAAGCCGCGAGCGCGGTCTTGATGCTGTCATAACCCATTCGGAAAGGATCCTGCACGACGAGCGCGGCGACCGTGTCGTCCTGCAGCAACTGAACAAGGGTATTGTCCGAGTCGAAGCCGACGAAATTAATCTTGTCTCCTTGCCTATTTGCCTTCTTCGCAGCCAAAGCCTGGGCCGCCCCTTTCGCCATGACCAAGTTCGAGACGAAGACGCCCCGGAGCTCAGGATAGTCCGCGATTAGGTCGACCATCATGTTGAATCCGGTGGTTGCCTGGCCGTCGCCGACCTTGTGGACAACGATGTCCAAGGCCCCGTATTTCTTGTGAATTTGATCGGCGAATCCTTCGGCACGCTGATCCGCCGGGGCGACCCCGGACAAGGAAGATATGATTGCCACATCGCCTTCGGCATCAGCATATGAACGCTTGATCTCGTCGGCGAGAATATCGGCAGCGAGGCGACCCGCCTGAAGGTTGTCAGTCCTCAAAACCGATGTGAAGGCCGAGGAGCCGACATCGGAATCAATGCAGATGATCCTCGTTTTCTGAGCAGCGTTATCGATCGGCTTGCCCAACTCGGCAAACTGTGCGGGTGCGATGACGATTGCCGCCGGGATCGACGCCGCGGCGGTGGCCAGAATGGCGATCTGACCATTGATGTCGGATTCAGAGTCCGCACCTAGCTCGATAACATTGACGCCCAGATCCCGCCCGGCCTTGCGCGCGCCAGCGAGCACAATCTGCCAATAGAACGATGTCTTATCCTTAGCGATTATCGGAATCGTTGGCTTCGCCTGCGCCATGGCAGTGGCAGCTTTGGCGGAGCTGATTTGGCCCCGTGATTTCGGTCCGCCGCCAGAAACCATCCAAAGCACGCCGCTGCCGGCCCAGATCATGCGTCCTAGTCGCCCGCTTCAACCAAATTGAAAGGATTTGATGATTCGCTTTCGTCGACGGTAGGGACGACGGAGGCAATCATGGCTGCGAAGGAGATTTCGGTAAAGAGGTATGTGGTGCGGTTGAGCG
>Ga0209131_1002501_pt1 | contig 12465 bp, 11 predicted proteins | sample GraSoi_2013_40cm_FD_185826 | JGI IMG/M metagenome (GOLD analysis project Ga0209131, IMG submission 185826) | Grasslands soil microbial communities from the Angelo Coastal Reserve, California, USA - Sample 9_17_2013_40cm (SPAdes) (version 2) | ecosystem: Environmental > Terrestrial > Soil >...
ATCGCCGCCGCCGATGCAACGCCCGCTCCCGCTCCTGCGCCGGCGCCCACGCCGAGCCCCTCGCCCTCGCCATCGCCCTCGCCCCCGCCGGCACCGGTCCCTGCGAGCTACACGATGGATTCGTCGAGCTACACGGTGAATGCGGGACAGTCGGTCATGTTCACGGCGCGCGTCATCGGCGGCACGAGCGCGCCCACGGGCAGCGTCACCTTCAAGGCGAGCGGCAACGCCATCGCAGGCTGCGTCTCCGTCGCGGTCTCGAACGGGCAGGCACTGTGCACGACCACGGGACTTGCGGCGGGCAACTACCAGGTGACGGGTGACTACTCGGGCGATACGGCCTATACCGCGGGCGTTGCCGGACCGATCACGCAGACCGTGCTCGGAGCGCCCGCTGCATTGAAGCTCGGCATCGACTCGTCGAGGTACGCCTCGAAGCTCGGCCAGCCGGTCACCTTCACGGTGACGATCACCGGCGGCTCATCGCCGGCCGGCACGGTGAGGTTCACCGACGGCGCCGGCAACATCGCGGGCTGCAATGCCGCGAGCCTCGCCAGCGGCACGGCGACCTGCACGACGAAGACGCTGGCGCGTGGCTCTCACGCGATCCGTGGCTGGTACTCGGGTGACGCGGCCAACGGCGCAGGAGTAGCCGGACCCATCACCCAAACGGTTAACTGATGGTTACGAAATAAGGGCAATCAGGGAGACGGGCCCCGCTTCGGCGGGGCTTTTTTTCGACCATAATCGTGGCTTCCTCGGACCCCAGGAACCGCCGCTTGCACCGACGACGAGCCCTTGCAGCCATCGCCACGCTTGTAGCTTCCGGCGCACTGGCGCAGACGCCGCAGCGGCCGCGGCCGCACCGACCGCGGCGGGTCGCGGTCTTCTTCTTCGGCACTCCCGCGAACTCCAGCCGCCGTCGCGACGCTTTCTTCAAGGGCATGCAGGAGCTGGGCTACGTGGACGGCGTCCACGTCCGGTACAACTTGCTCTACGGGAACGGCCAGCCCGACCTCATCAAGGGCTTCGCGGGCGAGCTGCGTCGCGACGCGCCGGACGCGATCGCGGCGTTCTCCACGATCATCATCAACGCGATGAAGGATGAAGGCGTCACCTCGCCGGTGGTGATGGTCGCGGTCGACGATCCGCTGCGCGCCGGGTTCGTGCAGGACATGTCCCATCCCGGCATGAACTTCACGGGCCTCACGGCGAACGTCGTGGCGCAGGCGCCGCGCCTGGTGGACCTGCTCCACGAGGCCATCCCGAGAGTCGGGACCGTCGGCATGCTCGCGTCGCCGGCTAGCTCGACCTATCGACTCTTTCGTTCGCGCGTCGAGGAGCAGGCTGCGCGTCGTGGACTTCGGATGATGGCCTTCGATGCGGTTACGCCGCAGGAGATAGAGCGCGTGCTGGCCACCGTGCCGGCGGAAGTGGGCGGGCTGGTGGTCACGAACGACGCGACGTATTACAACGAGCGACGCAGGATCGCGGAGCTCGCCGTCGAGCGGAAGCTTCCGGCCATCTACCCGCGCCTGGGCCACGTCGAAGTGGGCGGCCTCATGAGCTACGGGCCCAACGAGGAATACCTCGCGACGCGCGCCGCCGGGTTCGTCGCGCGCATCCTCGACGGCGATTCGCCCGCGGACATGCCCATCGAGGGCCCCTCGCGCTACGAGCTCGGCGTGAGCCGCAAAGCCGCGCAAGCTATCGGGCTTGCGTTGCCCCAGTCTTTCCTGCAGAAAGCGGACCGCCTCATCTAGCTGCTGTTAGGATTGCGCCACCGAAAACCCCGGAGGCGCGCTTGACCATCCTGCATCTCACCGACGAGCAGATCCGCGGCTGGACGCGCGAGCAGAAGGACCGCTGGTGGTTCGAGAACGTCTATCGCGGCGACATGCCGCAGCTCACGCTGCGCTCGGCCGCGACGGGCTTCATCCTGGGCGGCGTGCTCGCGGCCACCGCGCTCTACATCGCGGGCAAGACCGGCATCGGCATCGGCGTGGGCCTCACTTCCGTGATCCTGGCCTTCGCGATCTATCGCGGCCTGGCCTCCGCCGGCATCGCGACCGACTTCACCATCCTCGAGAACAACTGCACGCAGTCGATCGCCACCGCGGCGGGCTACATGACGCAGCCGCTCGTGTCTTCGCTCGCCGCGTACATGCTGGTCACGCAGAAGGTCATCGACCCGTGGTCGATGATCATCTGGATGATCACTGTCGCGCTGATCGGCGTGCTGCTCGCATTCCCGCTCAAGCGCCGCTTCATCAACGAGGAGCAGATGCCGTTCCCCGAGGGACGGGCCGCCGGCGTGGTGCTCGACGCGCTCTACACGGGGGCCGCGGAAGCGGGCCTCTTCAAGGCGAAGCTGCTGGGCGTCACGGCCGCCATCGCCGGAACTTACCAGGTGCTGGTGAGCGACGGCTGGATGAACCTCATCCAGTTCAAGGTGCTGCGAATGCACCAGTGGGCGGGCATGAAGGAGCCGTGGACGTTCCACGAACGGCTCGATACGTACTACTACCAGGCGTCGAGCTACGTGCCGCGCATCCTCGGCACCGACGTGCGCCAACTCGGGTTGCGCCTCACGCTCGACGTCGCGATGCTCGGCATCGGCGGCCTCATGGGGCTCGCGGTGGCGACCAGCTGCCTCCTCGGCATGCTGCTCAATTTCACCGTGCTGGCGCCGCTCATGATTCAGGCGGGCGACATCGCGCCACGCATCGGCCCCACGGGCGCCACGATTGCCATCTCGCGCGTGGAGATCGTGAACCAGTGGTCGCTGTGGTGGGGCGTCACGATGATGGTGGTGGGCTCGCTTGTGAGCCTCCTCGCCCGCCCGCAGGTGATCATCAGCGCGTTCAAGGGCATGGGACGCAAGCGCGAGGGTGGCGCCGATGTGCTGAAGCACATCGAATTCCCGCTCTGGATCTCGGCCGTGGGGCTGCCCATCATGGCCGTGCTCGGCGCCTGGGTGAGCCATCATTACTTCGGCGTGCCGTGGCTGCTCGCCTTCATCTCGCTGCCGCTCATCTTCGTGCTGTCGATCATCTGCGCGAACTCCATGGCGCTCACGTCGTGGACGCCGACGGGCGCGCTTTCCAAGATCACGCAGTTCACGATGGGCGCGATCGACCGCGCCAATCCGGCGAGCAACCTCATCCCCGCCGGCATGACGGGCGAGATCGCGGCCAACGCCTCGAACCTCCTCTCGGACATCAAGCCGGGCTACATGCTGGGCGCGAAGCCGCGCCAGCAGGCGGTGGGCCACGTGATCGGGGTTTTTGCGGGGGCGCTGTGCTGCGTGCCGCTCTTTTTCCTGCTCTTCCTGCCGCCGGATGCGAACGGCGTGCGCTCGACGGCGACCATCGTTTCCGACCAGTTCGGCATGCCGGGGGCGCTGCAATGGAAAGGGGTCGCGGAGCTCATCGCCAAGGGGGTCAGCGCGCTCGCGCATTCGGCGGTGATCTCGATGGTCGTGGCGGCGATCGCGGCGATCGCGATCGAGGTGGCCAAGATCATGACCAAGGGGCGTTTCCCCCTCTCGGCGGTGTCGCTCGGCCTGGGGGTGGTGCTCCCCCCCGAGGCGACCTTCGCCATGTGGGTGGGGGCGATGATGTTCTGGTGGATGGGACGAAAGCACAGGGAACCGGGAACCAGAGGCCATACCGTGTGGGTCGAAGGCTATGAGTCGATCTGCGCCGGCCTCATTTCCGGCTCGGCGCTGATCGGCATCGGCAACGCCATCCTAAACGTCCTGCTGTGAGCGCACATGAACGAAAACGAACGCCCAGGCATCGACCTGAGCGAGTTCCTCACCGTCCTATCCCACCAGCTTCGTAATCCCGTCCAGGCCATCAGCAGCAATGCGTGGCTGCTGAAGTCGCGCGCCACCGACGAGAAGATCCTGCGGCCCGCCGAGGCGATCGAGCGGCAGGTCGCGCGCCTATCGAAGGTCCTCGACGACGTGGCCGACATGGTACGCATCACGCGCAGCGCAGCGCTCGAGACCGCGCCCGTCGACCTGCAGCACGTGGTTGGCGCGGCCGTGACCGCCATCCGGGAATCCATGGACACGCACCGGCGCGAGATCGAGGTGGAGATGCCCGACGCGCCGATCCCCGTGAAGGCGGACGCGAAGCGCCTCGCGCAGGCGATCGGCAACGTGCTGCACAACGCCGTGAAGTTCTCTCCCCAGCAGGGCCGCATCGAGGTTCGCGTGAAGCGCAGCGGCGACACCGCCACCCTTTCCGTGAAGGACCAGGGCGTGGGCATCGCCGCCGAGGAGCTGCCGCGCGTCTTCGAGCCTTTCGCGCACGGCAAGTCACGCTCGCATCGCTCCGAGGTGGAGCTGGGCATCGGGCTGCACGTCGCACGCCAGCTGCTTCGCGCGCACGGCGGCGGCATCGAGGCGTACAGCGCGGGCCCGGGCAAGGGCGCGGAGTTCCTCCTGCGCCTGCCGGTGGCCGACGGCGAATCGGCGCGCCCGCCCGCTCGCGAGGACCCCGATGACGAGCGCGGGCGCCTCACGGTGCTGGTGGTGGACGACAACCGCGACGCAGCGGACAGCCTGGCGGAAGGGCTACTCGCATACGGGCACCGCGCGATGACGGCGTACGGCGGCAAGGATGCGATCGAGAAGGGAACGCGCGAAGGCTACGACGTGGCGCTGGTGGACATCGGCATGCCCGAGGTGGACGGCCTCGAGGTCGCGCGCCAGATCCATCGTTCCGAGAGGGGATCGCGCACGATGCTCGTCGCGCTCACGGGCTGGGGTGCCAACGAGGACCGCGATCGCTCGAAGCAGGCGGGCTTTGCCTTCCACCTCACGAAGCCGGTGGACATCGACACGCTGGGGGCCCTGCTGGCAACGGCGGCGCGCCGCCACTCGACCGTCTAGTCCGATCCGCCGTGGCGCTCGGCGAGGAAGCGCGCGAGTGGAACCTGCGCGATGAGCGCCGAGAACCAGATCGCATAGCCTTCCCCGCTCGGGTGGAGCAGGTCAGGGCAGTAGTAGCGGCGCGGCTCGCGGACGAAGGGCTCCGTGGTCGGATCCCGGTAGAGGTCCACGAACATCACATCCATCTGCGCCGTCACGCGCTCCACGACGGCGTGGACTTTCTGGGCCTGCCAATTGACGAGCCTGGAGATCGGACGCAGGAAGAACGGCGCCACGCTGAAGTCGTGGCCCGGCATGAGCACCACGTTGCCCGACAGGGCCTTCGCCTTGGCGAGCGCGGCGCGCAGGTCGGACTCGACCTTCGCGACGTTGCGGAATTCGAGCACGTCGTTGGCGCCGGCGTGGATCAGCACCATGTCGGCGCGCTCGACGTCCACGGAGTTGAGCTGGTCCTGGACGCGACCCACGTTGGCACCCGAGCACGCGACGTTGATCACGCGCGCGTGCGGGAACGCGGCGGCGATGCGCCCCGCGGTCGTCTCGGCCGGCAGCGCGCCCACGCCGAACGCGGTGCTGTCACCGGCCACTACGATCACGCGGCGGCAACCTTCTGGCGATTGCTGGGCGGGTTGGGTGCGGGCGACGATGCCCCGGGAGAACCGGATCCTCGACGCGTAGATTCCCACTACCGCGGCGGCGGGAGTGAGCAGGATCGCGAGGAGGATATAGAAAGCCCACATGCCACCACGATGCGCCGGCGCCGGTCCGAAAAACATCGGCGCAACACATGTAGCGCTGTAGGACGATGGAGACGCGCACCATCGGCGCGGCGTTACGAGACCGCGCCGATTTTTCCGACCCGAGTTCCCGCGCCGGACTCAGCGCTGGCTATAGCGCAACGTATCGCAATAGCGCATGAATTCGGCGGAGTCGCCGTTTAGCAGCACCCCGGCGCGATTGGCAGCGACTACGTAGCGGTTGTGCATCGCAACCCGGTCGTTGTGCGCGTCCGAGTGCGCGTTGTACGCGGCAACGGCGGCGGTGTTGGTGTTGTCGAGCGCTCGCATCTCGGCCTGGAGCTGTTGCGCTTCGCGCTCGATGGCGTCGCGTTCGTGGTCGATGGCTACCTGGTCCTGATCCAACGCCGCCTTGCGCTCGAAGAGGCTTCCCTGTTGCATATCGCAGGCCGTGAGCCGCGGGCCGACGATCGCGGCGCGCGAATACGAGGTTTGGGCAGGCGCCGCCACGGGCGCGAGGGCGATGACGAGGGGGATGATCCTGGCGTACATGGGGCCTCCTTCGAGCGGGGAGAAAAGATGTGGCAGCCCCCGCCCGCGAAAGTTGTTGATTCCAACGGATCACGCCCCCATGTGCGACCGGTGGGACTCCTTTTCATCCTCCTGCACGTATACATCGCCGTCCGCCTGCTGCCCCCGCTCGAGCCATGGGGCCAGATCCTCGGCCTCGTGATCGTCGGCACAAGCCTCTGGCTCGTGCCGAAGGGCTGGTGGGTCCAGAAGGCGAGCCCACGCAAGGTCATGGCGCGTTGGGTCGCCATGGGCTTTTTCTCCTGGCTCTTCGTGCTGACTGTCGTTCGCGACGTCGCATTGCTGTTCACCGATCGCTGGGTCGCCGAATCGGCGCTCGCGATCCTCGTCGCCACGCCCGTCATCACGGCTATCGGGTTCCTGATGGCGCGCCGCGTCGCGCGCGTGGTGGACATTCGTGTGCCGGTTGAGAAGCTGCACGCCGCGCTGGAGGGCTTCACCATCGCGCAGATCAGCGACGTGCACGTGGGCCCGACGATCCGGCGCGAGTTCGTCGAGCGGATCGTCGACCGCGTGAACGGCCTTCGTGCCGACATGGTGGCGATCACGGGCGACCTCGTGGATGGAAGCGTCGCCCACCTCTCGGCGCACACGGCTCCGCTCGCGAACCTGAAGTCGCGCCACGGAACCTATGTCGTCACCGGCAACCACGAGTACTACTCGGGTGCGCAGTCGTGGATCGACGAGCTCGAGCGCCTCGGCGCGCACGTGCTGCTGAACGAGCACGTGGTGATCGACCATGACGGCGCGCCGATCACGGTCGCGGGCGTGACGGATTACTCGGCGCATCACTTCGACGAGTCACACCGCAGCGACCCGGCGCTTGCCCTGCGCGGGGCGCCCGGCGACTCGGCGAAAGTGCTGCTCGCGCACCAGCCGCGCAGCGCGCCTTCGGCCGCGGCGGCCGGATACGACCTGCAGCTCTCGGGGCACACGCACGGCGGCCAGTTCTGGCCGTGGAATCTCTTCGTGCGCTTTTCGCAGCCCTTCACCGCCGGACTGCACAAGCTCGGCCGGATGTGGATCTACATCAGCCGCGGCACCGGCTACTGGGGGCCGCCGATGCGCTTCGGCGTTCCTTCCGAGATCACTCGCATTCGCCTGACGCGCGCCTGACCGCGCCGTCCTTCGGGACGACATAGCAGTCGTCATTCGCGGGCTCGAAGTGTCCCCGCGCGTGACCCTCGAAGGCGACTTCGGGCCTGGAGCAGCGGCCGTGCTCGCGGCTGAAGTTCGGCTCCAGCGTGAAGCGCTTGCCGTTGACGCGATAGGCGATCTGGAAATCACTCCCGTTGCGCACCCGGAAGCGCACCGTCGCCGACTCATGGCGCGCGAGGAGCTGTACGGCGTAGAAATCCTCGACGCCGTCGTGAGCGCGATAGACGACGGCAAGCCCCGTGTCGACCGCGTCGGGTTCGAGCATGTTCTTCCGGTGCCCCGGCGAATCCTTCCAACCCTGCATGAGCTTCCCGGCGAGCTCCTTCGTGCCGAATCCCGCGGAGCTGTAGTGGCGCGCCAGGTTCTCCGCGACCAAGCAGGCCTGGTATCCCGCTTGAAAGACGCGGATCTCGGGTGTCGTGCCGCCCGATTCGTGCGAGAACGCGCCGCCCTTGGCGAGGTGCTCGGCGAACGAACGCGCAGCCTTGTCGAGACGCGCATCGCGGCGCAGGCGCGTCAGGTTCTCGCCGGCGCGGAACTCGTTCGTGCCCTCGATCACGAGCGACTCGACCGTCTCGATGTTGGGGCGCTGCGGCGCGGCGAACGCGGGCAATGCGGCCGCCAGGACGAGCGCCGCGCACCTCATAGCCGCTACCGGATCGATCTCATCAGGTCATCGGGCGAGAACACCATCCCGCCCTTGATGACACTGTGGATGCGCGTGAGGTTGTCGGTGTCCTTCGTGGGATCGGCATCGAGGATCACCAGGTCGGCGAGCTTGCCGGTTTCGATGGCGCCCAGGTCGCGCTCCATGCGCATCGCCCTCGCGCCGCCCACCGTCGCCGCGCGCAGCACCTGCAGCGGCGTGAGGCCCGCCTTCACCATGAGCTCCATCTCGCGGAACACGGAGGGGCCATGCAAGGTGCCCACGTTGCCCGCGTCGGTGCCCATCGCCACCGGGATCCCGGCATCCCAGACCTTCTTCAGGTTCTCCAGCATCGTCTGCGACGGCTTCACCTCCGACGGGGCCGCCATGCGCTGCTGCACGCGCTCGGGAATCATCTCCTTCGGGATCCTGTCCAGGTCGCCCATCATCGCGAGGATCTCGGGATCCGCGCGCCGCTTCTCGATCTCCGTGGGCTTCCACGTATTCGAGAACGCGTACTGGTAACCCAGGGTCACGAAGAGCGTCGGGCAGTAGAGGGCCTTGTTCTTTTTCATGAGCGCGATGAACTCGTCGTCCACCGGCGCGTCCTCGACCGAATGCACGAGGTAGTCCGCGCCCGCGCGCAGCGCCGCCTTGGCGGTGACGAGCTCGGTCGCGTGCACCGCGAGCGCAATCCCCGCCGCATGCCCGGCATCGCCCGCCGCCTTCACGATCGCCTCCTGCGCGGCGATGTCGTCGCCGGGGCGATAGATGAACCACACCTTGATGTAGTCAGCCTTGCGCGCGATTTCCTTGCGCACCAGATCCACAGCTTCCTCAGCCGACGTCGTCTTGATGATGGGCGGGTCGCCCAGGTCGAGCTTCACGCGATCGACCATGGAAACGAGCGGACCGGCCACCACGACGCGCGGAGCCTCCTGCGTGCGGCGCGCGATGTCGCGCACCTCGAAATTCCAGAAGGGTCCGCCGATGTCCACGACGCTCGTGACGCCGCTCGCGAGCCAGACCTTGAACGTGGCCAGCAGGCGCGCACGGTTGCGGGCATCCTCCTTCGCGTACGGCATGTATGCGCCGAAGTCCGCGCCGTCGGGGCGCGTGTAGAGGTTGCCCGACTGGAAGAAGTGGACGTGCGCGTCGACGAGGCCGGGCACGATCCACTTCCCCTTACCTTCGATGCGCGTTGCCCCGCGCGGGATGCGCGTGCTCTTCGCGGGTCCGACACCGACGATGCGGTCGCCGGCGATGATCACCGTCTGGTCGGCGTCGACGGATCGCGCCTCGTCGCGCTCGGGATGGACCACCGTGGCGCCGACGATGACGGTGAGGCTGTCGGCGGCGCAAGCAAGGCCGGCGGAAAAGGCGAAGGCTGCTAGGAATCGGGCGGGATGTCTCATGGCCGAAATCTTAACCCGGGCCCCACCCCACTTCGCACCCGCCCAGCCTCATTTCGTCGGATCGGGGCGGTGCGTCCACGCCCTCGTTGCTATCCTGCGCGGCATGTCCTCCTTTCTCTACGTCTTGCGGCACCTCCTCGCCTGGGGCGCGGCCTGGATCGTCGTCCTGATCCTGTGGAACATCGCCTTCCATCGCAGCCCGAACTGGGTCTTCGGCCTCGCGGTGACGGTGACGCTGCTCTACCAGGCGATCGTCGCGTTCTCGCACACGCGGCGCGTGAAGCTCATCGCCGAGCGCCTCGACTCGACCGCGCTCGCGTCGCGGCATCGCCGCCGGGTGGAGATCCCGCTTGCGGCCACGGAAGCATTCGACCTGATCGAAGCGGCCATCCGCGAGCTTCCCTACATGGAAAACGTGGAGGCCACGCGCGACAGCCTGCAGGTGCGCGCGCAGCTGAAGCGCATGAATCCCTACTTGCACGGACGCACCGGTCCGCGCCGACTGCAGGGCGCCGCGGGCGCGCGCCGCAACCTCATCCTCGCCACCATCACGCCCGGCGAGACCGTTTCGAGCCTCACGCTCATCTGCGAGCCGGAAGGCGGCGCGTGGGTGGACTGGTTCATGGTGGACGACGGCACCAACCTCGAGAACGCGGAGGCGATCACGCGCGCGCTCTCGCGCCGCATCTCGGAGCATCGCAAGCAGGAGCAGCAGGCCTCGCAGCAGACCGCGACGGAAAAGGAGCTCACGGTGGCGAAGCTCACCCTGCTCCACGCCCAAGTCGAGCCGCACTTCGTCTACAACACGCTCGCGAGCGCGCAACTGCTCACGCGCAGCGACCCGGCGCGCGCGGACGAGATGCTGGGCAACCTCATCGTGTACCTGCGCAATTCGCTGCCGCGCACCGAGGGCGAGATGTCCACGCTCGCCGCCGAGCTCGAGCGCGCCCGTGCATACCTCGAGATCATGAAGATCCGCATGGGCGAGCGCCTGAGCGTCCAGGTCCAGGTGCCCGACGCGCTCAAGGCGACAATGCTCCCGCAGATGATGCTGCAAACACTCGTGGAGAACGCGATCAAGCATGGACTGGAGCCCGTCACGGGCGGGGGCACCGTATGGATCATCGCGCGCGAGGCGGACGGAAAGGTCTCCATCACCGTCGCGGACAACGGCCGCGGCTTCGGCGGCGAGAGCAGCGGCACGGGCGTGGGCCTGAAAAACATCCGCGAGCGCCTGAAGCTCGCCTACGGCGAGGCGGCGGCGTTCACCATCGGCCCCAATTTCCCGAATGGCGTCGCGGCCTCCATCCTGGTGCCCACCCATGCCTAAGGCCATCGTCGCGGAAGACGAGCAGCTCCTGCGCGCCGAGCTCGTCTTCCTCGTGCGCCAGGCATGGCCCGAGCTCGAGGTCGTGGCCGAATGCGACGACGGCGCGGAAGCGCTCGACGCCATCGACGTCCACAAGCCCGACGTCGCGTTCCTCGACATTCGCATGCCCGGCATCACGGGCCTCGAGGTCGCGGCCGCCGCGGCGCAGGCGAGTCCCGGCACCCAGGTCGTATTCGTCACCGCGTACAACCAGTACGCGATCGACGCCTTCGAGCGTGGGGCCGTCGACTACCTCCTGAAGCCGATCTCGCCCGAGCGCTTGTCGGCGACCGTCGCGCGCCTGAAGGAGCGGATGGACTCAGGCGCGAATCGCGCCGATGCGCTGGCATCGGTGGTCGAGCAGATCCGCGCGCACCTGCCGGCCGTGGAGCCGACCTACGAGGCCCTGCAGTGGATCACGGCGAGCGTCGGAAAGGAGACACGCCTCATCATGGTGGACGACGTGGCCTATTTTCAGGCCGACAACAAGTACACCGTGGTCATGACCGCCGAGGGCGAGGCGCTCATTCGCAAGCCCATCCGGGAACTCCTCGACGTGCTCGACCCACGGCACTTCAAGCAGATCCATCGCTCGACGATCGTGAACATGAAGGCGATCGCGGCGATCACCCGCGACGACTCGGGCCGGGGCACGATCCGCCTCAAGACGCGCCCCGAGACGCTGCCGGTGAGCCTCACTTTCATGCCCGTCTTCAAGGGGATGTAAAGGCGGGCTTGCGACTGCGCTCGAACGGCATTTCGGACGCGCCGCTGTGACGGATATCACATGACTCCGGAGCGGTTACGGATGTAGTATTCGTGCGCGCACACCCGCACTGCCCCGGAAATGCCGCAAAACACTGCCTTCGACTCCCTCCTGGTGCAAAGCCGCGACTTGTTCGGCGACAAGCTCGGGGAGGCGCTCGCGCACATGTTCGACAGCACCGATGCGCATCTGTCGGACCTGGCGACCAAAACCGCCGACAAGGACCTGTCCAAGCGCTACCTCGAGACGCGCGATGCCGCGCTCGCCAACCGCGAGACGATCGAGGCCCAGTTCAAGCAGCGCCTGATGAGCGAGTTCGACAAGCGCGCCAACAAGGTGAAGAAGGTCGGCACGAGCCTCGCGGATTTCAGCCTCGACGAGCTGTCGCTCGTGGGCGAGGACGATCTGAACGAGACGCTCAAGTTCAACGACATGGCGGCGAAGCTGCGCCGCTACTGCGAGGACGAGCTCTCGGCGCTCGACCAGCGCGTGGGCGTCCTGCTGGGCGATGCCACGATCGAATCCGAGGACAACCCGTTCGGCCCGCAGGTGATCCTCGACGCGTACAAGAACGCCGTCCAGAAGGCGGAGCAGCCGATCGAGATCCGCATGGTCTTCCTCAAGCTCTTCGACGACCACGTCGCGGACACCGTCCGCTCGAGCTACAAGGAAGTGAACGACCTGCTGGTCGAGAACGGGATTCTTCCCAAGATCCGCTACGGAATCTCCAAGTCGGAGAGCAAGGACCGCCCGGCGGCCGAGAAGTCGCTCACGGAGCTCATGGCGGAGAAGGCGAAAGCTGCAGGGAAGGAAGGTGCGCCCTCGCCGCAGGACATGTTCGCGCAGCTCGCCCAGATGATGGCGCCGGCCGGAGGCGCCG
>Ga0209131_1002502_pt1 | contig 12462 bp, 11 predicted proteins | sample GraSoi_2013_40cm_FD_185826 | JGI IMG/M metagenome (GOLD analysis project Ga0209131, IMG submission 185826) | Grasslands soil microbial communities from the Angelo Coastal Reserve, California, USA - Sample 9_17_2013_40cm (SPAdes) (version 2) | ecosystem: Environmental > Terrestrial > Soil >...
GAAGGGCGACCGAGGTATCGGGTGTTTGCCTTCCCGCACCGGTGAATTCCGAGACGCCGTCGGAAAGGCGATCGAATACGCGAGAGCGCTCGGCTGCAAACGGATGAATTGCCTTGCCGGCGTCACGCCGCCGGACGTCGATAAAGCGACGCTGCACAAAACGTACGTATCCAACCTCCGTTACGCGGCGCTCGAGCTCGAGCGTGACGGTATGACTCTCCTCATCGAGCCCATCAACACGCAAACCGTTCCGGGCTTCTATCTGAACCAGTCGGCCCAGGCGCTCGCGATCATCGATGAGACAGGCGCCGCCAATCTCAAATTGCAATATGACCTATTCCACATGCACATCATGGGGGACGATCTCGCCGAGACCCTTTCGGCGAATCTCGCGAGGATCGGGCACATGCAGGTCGCCGACGTTCCCGGCCGGCACGAGCCCGGAACCGGGGAGATCGATTTTCCGCCGCTGTTCGATCTCATCGACCGCCTCGCCTACAAGGGCTGGATCGGAGCGGAATACGCTCCCGCGGGAAAGACCGAAGACGGTTTGGCGTGGGCGAGAAAATACTTGTAAGCTGCCGGTAGCGAAAGACCGGCATGAACATCGCTGTCACCGGCATCAATTTTCTCCGCCAGACGGAGGTCGCGGGGCGCCTGCGCCGCTTGCTGCCCGCGGGGGCCGTGCTGCACGCCGAGGAGGACACGCGCTCCTATGAATGCGACGGTCTCACGGCCTACCGGCAGCTGCCGATGGTGGTGGCGCTACCCTCGAACGAAGAAGAGGTGCGGCAAGTGCTGCACACCTGCCACGAGCTGAAAGTGCCGGTGGTCGCGCGCGGCGCGGGCACCGGCCTCTCCGGCGGGGCACTCCCCATGGGAGACGGCGTGCTGCTGTCGCTCGCAAAAATGCGGCGCATCCTCGCGCTCGACCCGGTGGCGCGCACGGCGCGCGTGCAGCCCGGCGTCACCAATCTCGCGATCTCCGAAGCGGCGGCGCCGTACGGGCTCTTCTATGCGCCCGACCCCTCCTCGCAGATCGCCTGCTCGATCGGCGGCAATGTGGCCGAGAACTCGGGTGGGGTGCACTGCCTGAAGTACGGCCTCACGCTGCACAACGTGCTGCGGGTGCGCGCGGTCACGATCGATGGCGAGGTCGTCGAATTCGGCAGCGAGGCGCTCGACGCGCCCGGGCTCGATACTCTCGCGCTCATGATCGGCTCCGAGGGCATGCTCGCGGTCGCGACCGAGATCACGGTGAAGCTACTGGCCCGCCCCGAGACGGCGCGGGTGATCCTCGCCTCGTTCGACGACGTGGAGAAGGCGGGCAACGCGGTGGCCGATGTCATCGCCGCGGGCGTCGTGCCTTCGGGCCTGGAAATGATGGACCGGCCGGCCGTGCGCGCAGTGGAGGAATTCGTGCACGCCGGCTACGATCTCGAAGCGGCGGCGCTCCTTTTGTGCGAGGCGGACGGCACGTCCGACGAAGTCGAGGAGGGCATCGCCGGCATGACCGAAGTGCTGCGGCGCGCCGGCGCGACCGCGATCCGTACATCGAACTCCGAGGCGGAGCGACAGAAGTTCTGGGCCGGGCGCAAGGCCGCATTCCCCGCAGTCGGCCGCATTTCGCCCGACTACTACTGCATGGACGGGACCATTCCGCGAAAGAAATTGGGCGAGATACTGAAATTCATCGCCGAGATGGAGAGGAAATACGGCCTGCGCTGCCCCAACGTGTTTCACGCCGGCGACGGCAATCTGCACCCCCTGATTCTTTTCGACGCGAACGATCCCGGCCAGCTCGAGCGCACCGAGCGCTTCGCGGGCGAAGTGCTGGAAAAGTGCGTCGAGGTCGGCGGCACCATCACCGGCGAGCACGGCGTGGGCGTGGAAAAGATCAACCAGATGTGCGCGCAGTTCGCGCCAGCGGAGATCGAGCGCTTCCAGGGCGTGAAACGCGCCTTCGATCCCGGAGGCCTCCTCAATCCCGGCAAGAACATCCCGAGCCTGCACCGCTGCGCCGAGTTCGGCCGCATGCGGGTGAAAGGCGGGCAGCTGCCGCATTCCGAGCTGCCGAGATTCTAGACGTGCGCCTTTGCGAGAGGGTGCGCGCCGGTTCGATCGTCTCCGCGCTGCTGCTCGGCGCCGGATTGTACGGCGCGACGGACGCGCTCGCGATCGTGGACGAGATCCAGGTCTACACCGACGATCTCGACTACCGGGGCGAGAGCGGTCTGGAACTCCACGTCAATACCACGCCGAGCGGGAGAAATACGCCCGACTATCCGGGCGACGTTCCCCCTTACCACGGGGTCCGGATCACGCCGGAATTCTCATGGGGCCTCGGCCACGACCTCGACTGGGGCCTGTATCTCCCGACCACCACCGGTTCCGACTGGCACACTCATCTGGGCGGAGCGAAGCTGCGCACGAAATGGCTGCCGGTGCACGGTGTGGGAGGCAAGGGCGGCTGGTACTTCGGGATCAACAACGAGCTCTCCGACCTCACCAAGGCCTTCTCCGACTCCCGCTGGAACGACGAGGTGCGCGTCATCGGCGGCTACCGCGGCCCCGACTGGCTGGTCGGGGTGAATCCCATATTCGAGTGGGGGCTCTCACCCGGGTTTCGCGGCAGTCCCGAGGTCGCTCTCGCCTGGAAGGCGGTGCACGACGTCGCGCAAGGACTCGCGCTCGGCGCCGAGTACTACGACGATATCGGCACGCTCGCGAACCGGCTGCCGCGCGAGGCGCGGAACCGCACGCTGTACGCGGTGATGGAGATCGTGCGCAAGTCCTGGTCGCTCAATTTCGGCGTCGGCCACGGCCTTACGCCTGCCACGGACAACTGGACCGTCAAGGCCATCGTCGGGATTTCCTTCAATTGAGACTCCGGTGATACTGTCCGGCAGAATGGATTCGGTCCTGGAGAAGCTGTCCGAGACGATACGCGCAGCGGGTCGCTCGAAGCGCGCTTTGCGCCTGCGCGGCGGCGGCACCAAGGACTTCTACGGTCAGGCGCTCGAGGGCGACGTTCTCGACACGCGCGGCTATTCCGGCATCGTCGCCTACGAGCCCTCGGAGCTCGTGATCACCGCGCGTTGCGGCACGGGGCTCGCGGAAATCGAGGCGGCGATGCGCGAGTGCGGCCAGATGCTCGCCTTCGAGCCCCCTCACTTCGCTCAGTTTGGTTCAGGCGCGACGCTCGGCGGGACGATCGCTGCGGGGCTTTCGGGGCCGCGCCGCCAGGCGGCGGGCGCGCTGCGCGATTTCGTGCTCGGCGTGAAAATCATGGACGGGCGCGGCGAAGTGCTCGCCTTCGGCGGGCAGGTGATGAAAAACGTCGCCGGCTACGACGTCTCGCGCCTGATGGCGGGATCGCTCGGCACGCTCGGCAGCATCCTGGAAGTCTCGCTCAAGGCGCTGCCGCTCCCCGTGGCCGAAGCGACGCTCAACCTCGAATTCCCCGAGGACAAGGCGATCGAACAACTCAACCGCTGGGGCGGCAAACCCCTGCCGATCAGCGCGAGCGCCTGGGCCGGAGGCGAGCTCCGCGTGCGCCTCTCGGGCGCCGCCTCCGCGGTAGCCGCCGCGCAAAAAAAAATCGGCGGCGAGCTCGTCGACGCCGCGCAGGGCGAGCGCTTCTGGACGGGGGTTCGCGAGCAGACCGATCCGTTTTTCAGGAACGACGCGCCGCTGTGGCGCATCTCGGTTCCGTCGACCGCGCCGCCCCTCAAGCTTCCCGGGGAGCCGCTCATCGAGTGGGGCGGGGCGCTGCGCTGGCTTTGCTCGCGCGCCGACGTGCGCACCGTCCGCGAGGCGGCGAAGCGGGCGCGGGGCCACGCCACGCTGTTTCGCGGCGGCGACAAGTCGCTCGGCGTCTTTCAACCGCTCGCCCCGGCCCTCATGAAGATCCACAAAGAGCTCAAACGCGAGTTCGATCCGCAGGGAATTTTCAACCGCGGCCGCATGTATCCGGATCTCTGACGGAGTCGCTGATGCAGACCGCTCTGGCCGATTTCATCCGCGACACGCCCGAAGGGCGCGAGGCCGACGCCATCCTCAGGAAGTGCGTGCACTGCGGCTTCTGCACCGCGACCTGTCCGACCTATCTGCTTCTTGGGGACGAGAACGACGGCCCGCGCGGGCGCATCTACCTCATGAAGCAGGCGCTCGAGGGGCAGGAGATCACCGACAAGACGCGCCTGCACCTCGACCGCTGCCTCACCTGCCGCGCCTGCGAGACGACCTGCCCGTCGGGAGTGCAGTACGGACGCCTGCTCGATATCGGGCGCAAGCTGGTCGAGGAAAAAACGGCGCGGCCGGCGTGGGAACGCGTCAAGCGCCGCGCGCTCGCGGCAGTCCTGCCGCATCGTTCCCTGTTCGCGCTGCTCCTCGCGCTCGGCCGGGTCGCGCGGCCGGTACTTCCCGCAAGCATCGCCGAAAAAGTGCCGGCTTCGACGCCTGAGGCGGGCGCCTGGCCTGCGCCGCGGCACGCGCGAAAAATGCTCGCGCTTGCCGGCTGCGTGCAGCCTGCGCTCGCGCCCGACATCAACGCCGCCGCCGCCCGCGTGTTCGACCGCATCGGTATTTCGCTCATCGAAGCGAAAGGCGCAGGCTGCTGCGGCGCGCTGCGCTTCCATATCGGCTACCAGGAGGAGGGCCTCGCCGACATGCGCGCGTTGATCGACCGCTGGTGGCCGATGATCGAACGCGGCGGAGTCGAGGCCATCGTCATGACCGCGAGCGGCTGCGGGGTGATGGTGAAGGAATACGCGCACCTGCTCCGGCACGACCGGGCCTACGCCGGGAAGGCGGAGAAAATCAGTGCGATGACGCGCGACTTGAGCGAGGTGATCGATGCCGAGTACGCCCGCCTCGAACCGCTGCCCGCGAAAAAAGGCGGGCGGATCGCGTTCCACCCGCCCTGCACCCTGCAGCACGGGCAGGACATAAAGGGCCTGACCGAGCGCGTGCTCGCAAGGGCGGGCTTCGAGCTGACGCCGGTGCCCGACTCGCACCTGTGCTGCGGTTCCGCCGGCACGTATTCGATCCTGCAGCCCGAGCTGTCCGGGCAGCTGAAACGGAACAAGCTTTCGGCCCTCGCCTCCGGCGCACCCGAAGAGATCCTCACCGCCAACATCGGCTGCCTCGCGCACCTGCAGAGCGGCACCGAGCGGCCGGTGAGGCATTGGATTGCGGCACTGGAAGAACGGTTGAACTAAGTGGCACGGCTGATAGACAACATCCCCGAGCGCCCGCCCAACCGCGACATCCGCCAGCTTACGCGGGTGTTGCGGTTTCTCTGGCCGTACCGCGCGCGCATGGCGGTCGCCGGCACCGCGCTGGTCGTCGCGGCGGGCTGCGTGCTCGTCCTGGGTCAGGGCCTGAAGCGCGTCATCGACGCCGGGTTCTCCGGTGCCAACGCCGCGTCCCTGGACACGGCGCTCTTCGCGCTGCTCGCCATCGTCTGCGTGCTCGCTCTAGCGACATACACGCGTTTCTACTCCGTGTCCTGGATCGGCGAGCGCGTCTCGGCCGACATCCGCCGGGCGGTGTTCGGGCACCTGCTGGAACAGTCTCCAGGATTTTTCGAGACCATGCGCACCGGAGAGGCGATCTCGCGCCTCACCAATGACACCGCGCTGCTGGAAGTCGTGATCGGCTCCTCGGCTTCTTTCGCGTTGAGGAACACTCTGATCATGCTCGGCGCGCTGGTCATGCTCATCATCACCAGTCCCAAGCTCACGGCGCTGGTAGTGCTCGGCGTGCCGCTCGTGATCGCGCCGATTCTCCTGTTCGGCCGGCGCGTGCGAAAGCTCTCGCGCGCGAGCCAGGACCGGGTCGCCGACGTGAGCGCTTATATCGACGAGGCCCTGCACGAGATCCGCACGGTGCAGTCCTACGGCCACGAAGCCGAGGACCGGGAACGGTTCGGCGGGCGCGTCGAGCAGGCCTTCGCCACGGCGACGAGGCGCATCGGCCAGCGGGCGCTCCTGGTTGCGCTGGTGATGCTGCTCGCCTTCGGCGCAGTGGGCGTGATCCTCTGGATCGGCGGTCACGACGTGCTCGCCGGGCGCTTGAGCGCGGGCGAGCTTTCGGCGTTCGTGTTCTACGCGGTGCTGGTCGCCGGAGCGGTGGGCGCCGTATCGGAGGTCATCGGCGACCTTCAGCGCGCGGCGGGCGCGACAGAGCGGCTGATGGAACTGCTCGCGACCGAGCCGTCCATTCGCGCGCCGGCGAATCCGCAGGCGCTGCCGGAGCCTCGAGGCAACGAAAAAGCGGGGGAAGTGCGCTTCGAGCGCGTGAGCTTTCACTATCCGTCGCGGCCGGACACCGCGGCGCTCTCGGATTTTTCTCTTTCCGTCTCGCGCGGGGAGAAGGTCGCGCTGGTGGGGCCTTCGGGCGCCGGCAAGTCCACGGTGTTCCAGCTGCTCCTGCGCTATTACGATCCGGACGCCGGCGCGATCACGCTGGACGGCATCGAGCTGAAGAAAGCCGACCCCAAGGCGGTGCGCAGGCGCATCGCGCTCGTGCCGCAGGACCCGGTGATCTTCGCCGCGAGCGTCGCGGAGAACGTCCGCTACGGGCGGCCGGAAGCGAGCGACGCCGAAGTCCTCGCCGCGTGCAACGCGGCCTACGCGAGCGAGTTCATCGAACGTCTGCCCGAGGGAATGAATTCGTTCCTGGGCGAGCGCGGCGTGCGCCTTTCCGGCGGCCAGCGCCAGCGCCTGTCGATCGCGAGGGCGCTCCTCGCCGACCGCGCGGTGCTGCTCCTGGACGAGGCGACGAGCTCGCTCGACGCCGAAAGCGAAAATTACGTGCAGAAGGCGCTCGAGCACCTGATGCGGGGCCGTACCACGCTCGTCGTCGCGCACCGCCTCGCCACCGTGAAGAACGCCGACCGCATCGTCGTCATGGACCATGGCCGCGTGATCGCCGCCGGCACGCACGCGGAGCTGGTGCGCGAGCAGGGCTTGTACGCGAGGCTCGCCGCGCTGCAGTTTCTCGGCGAAATCTCGCCCGAGGCGGTGGAATGAGCAGGGTGCTCCCGCTCCTCGCGCTGCTCCTCGCGCTGCCCGCGCAGGCGGACACGCTGCGCATCGGCTCCAAGCGCTTTACCGAGTCCTACATCCTCGGCGAGGTGCTGCGCCGGGCGGTGGAGGGGAAGGGGCCGGTCGAGCACCGGCCGGGACTGGGCAACACCGGCATCGTGTTCGCGGCGCTCAAGGCCGGCTCGATAGACGTCTATCCCGAATACACGGGGACGATCGCGAGGGAAATCCTCAAGGTCGAGGGCAATCCGAGCGTCGAGGATCTCAGCGCCGCCCTCGCTCCGCAGGGCCTCGGCGTCTCGGTGCGGCTCGGCTTCAACAACACCTACGCGCTCGCCATGCGCGATGACCGCGCGCAGGCGCTCGGAATCCGCACGCTCTCGGATCTCGCGAGGCATCCGGGCCTGAAGCTCGGGCTCTCTCAGGAGTTCATCGGCCGCGCCGACGGCTGGCCGGGGCTGAAGGCGGCATACCGCCTGCCCTACGCGACGCCCTCGGGACTCGATCACGGCCTCGCCTACGAGGCGATCGCAGCCGGCAGGATAGACGTGATGGACATCTACTCCACCGACGCGAAGATCGAGCGTTTCAACCTGCGAGTGATCGAGGATGACCGGAAATTTTTTCCGCGCTACGACGCCGTGCTGCTCTACCGGCTCGATCTGCCGCGGCGGTTTCCACAGGCGTGGTCGGCGTTCGAGAAGCTCGAAGGCCGCATCGACGAGCGGCGCATGATCCGCATGAACGCGGCGGCCGAGATCGAAGGCCGAAGTTTCGCGGAGGCGGCCGCGCTCATCGACGCCGAAGGCGGGCTGCAGCGCGCGGCCCGGCGGGATTTCTTTAGCGCGCTGTTCGGCCCGGATTTCTGGCGACTTACCGGCGAACACCTGCTGCTCGTGTTCGTTTCGCTTGCTGCAAGCATCGTACTGGGCGTGCCGCTTGGCCTTGCCGCCGCGAAGTTACCCAGGGCCGAACAAGTCATTTTCGGGATCGTGGGCGTAATCCAGACGATTCCGTCGTTGGCGCTCTTCGCGTTTCTCATCGCGCTGACGGGCACGATCGGCACTTGGCCCGCGCTCATCGCGCTTTTCCTCTACGCGCTGCTGCCGATCGTCCGCAACACCTGTACCGGGCTTACCGGAATCGTCCGCGGCATGCGGCAGGCGGCGATGGCGCTCGGCCTGTCGACGCGCGACCGGATGTTGCTCGTCGAAGTGCCGCTCGCGCTGCCTTCGATCCTTGCCGGCATCAACACCTCCGCCGTCATCAACGTCGGCACGGCAACGATCGCCGCTTTCATCGGCGCCGGCGGCTACGGCGAGCGCATCGCCTCGGGGCTTGCTCTGAACGACAACGTGACCCTGCTCGCCGGAGCCATACCCGCGGCGGCGCTCGCCCTGCTGATCCAGGGCGCGTTCGAGCTCGCCGAACGGCAATTCGGCTGGATGGCGCGAGCGCAGGGGCGCCCGTAGCAGCTCCTCCCAATCGGGCTATGATAAGCAATGGCGGAAGGAAAGACGAAGTCGGCTCCCGTTCCCATCTCGGGACTCGCCCACATCGGCATTCGCGTGCACGAGCTCGAGCGCTCGGTGCGATTCTACGCGCTGCTCGGCTTCACTAAGACTGCCGGTCCGATCGGCCCCGAGCCGGTCGCCATCCTCGATCACCCGTCTGGAGTGGAACTGAACCTGGTGCTCAACGCGCCGAGCGCGAACGAGCCGAACGTCCTCATGGACGTACCCGACAAGCATCCCGGCATCACGCACTTTGCGCTTCTGTGCCCCGACATCATGACCGCGAAGGAGCGGCTCGAGGCGGCCGGCATCCCGCTGAGCGGCGGCCCCGTGCGCTTCGGGCCCGGGGCGAAGGGAATCTTCGTGCGCGATCCAGATCGCAACGTCATTGAGCTGCACCAGCGCGGCTGACGGTCGGCGCAGGAGCGGGTATCAGTGAAGGCTCCCCAGGTGCTCGCGATTGCCTTCGCGGTTCTCGTGTCTGCACCCGTTGTGGCGCAGACGCAGAATCCACCGGGTGAAAGGGCGGCAGCAAAGGAGCAGCGGGCGGACCGCGCCAAAGAGCGCTGCAGGCTTAACCATGGGGTGGATTGCGACACGCCTGAAGGGCTGAAGGAATGGCTGCTGCAGGAGCGCAGCCGCCAGGAAGCGATCCGCGATGGCTCGCGCCGCCGGCTGCCGACTCGGCCCGGACCAACAACGTCGCGCCCCTGACTTCGCGCGGGACCTTGCAAGGTTTGGGTGTAACCTTACACGGTCCGTATATATTACGTTAGAGCGCATGGTCCCTGTCAAACCCATTCTGCTCCTACGTCGGCTTGCGGTTGGTGCTCTGTTTTTCCTAATGATGCTACCTGCGGTACACGATAAGGCCTGGGTATCCGCCGCATTTCTTTCCACAGCCTTCGTCACGACTGTCTATCCAGACTCTGCGTTTCGCCTCTCCTGGGGTAAGCGCATCGCGATAATCCTCGCCGCGTTCATTCTCGGGGTCTGGTTTCTTCCGGACAGCTACGTTTATGCTTGGAAACGCGCGTGATAAAGCGCTCTAACAGCGCGGCCCACCCGGAGCCTCTGAAGCAGCGCGCCTTGTGGCATCCTTTGTCCCGTCGGCCCGGTGGCCGCGAACGTTAGAACCGCATGAACAAGATAATCGCAATCCTCGTAATCGGGGGGAATTTTCACGCGGCGGTCGAAACCGCCGACGGTTTCATCGAAGCGTCTTTTCCGAACAACGAAAAGGGCGTGGAGGCGTTCAGCAATTTCGCGGCCCCCCTCATTAAGCGCGAGACTGACCCCTATCGATTCTGCGTTACCTCAGCGGAGACTAACGCTTTTGGTGAAATCGACCATCAACTTATGGTCAATGGCCATCGACCCTCCTCACTGACAGTCTCGGCGTTTAAGACCTACCTTGATAAACACCCTGGGGTGCCGCTCTCTGGTCTTACTGCCGCGCACGCTTGTTTGGAGATTTTCCCGTTTCTCAGGACAATGCGGTTCTAACATGGCGCCCCACACGGACCGCTCGCTAGCGTCGCTTCGCTCCTCGGCTTGCGGCCGGTGGGCTCCACGTTAGGCTTCAAATATGGACAGATGGCATTACTCGTTTCTACTATTAAGTATCTCCGTATCCTCTATGGCTGGTTGCGGAACAGCGAAGGAAAACTTTGCGCAATTTCAAAATTTCGAAATAGGCCAAAGCCGCGGCGCGGACCGCTGGCACCGGTATCTAAAAGATTCACGAACGCTACCCAATGGGAATATGGAAAATAGATATGAGTACGGTAGATGCGTCTTTTTCAGAGAATTTGATAGGGCAACAGGGCGATTAATCGCCTGGCGGATCGAAGGGGATGATCAGGATTGTCGGATTGTTCCCTAGCCAACCTCAATAAGTGGATTGTTCTTTCTATGCGACACTTTGAATTTCTCGCAATGGTACTAATCGGCTTGTCCGTGTCAGGGTGTTTCGCCGACCCTTGGAGAGAACCATATGAGGGGCTTGAAGCCAAGCTGGGGCCACCGCGGAACATTGATAGTTTGCCTCCCGTGAAACGGGGTGAAATCTGGCTGACCATCGTACGCCAAGCGAACGGAACGGGTTTTAATGCTGACGGAACATTCGAGAATGAAATTGGCGGCGAGGATCAATGTCTGTTCGCTTTTAAAGTCGATCCAAATACTAGGCGAATGGTCAGCTGGCGATTTGCGAGCAAAGGCTCTCCAGATGCTTGCTACTCCCATCCATAATAGGCTGAGCCTAACCGCCGGTTACAGCCGACGCGGAAAGGCGCGGGGCTGAACCGGGACGTTAGGCCACATGACTTTGAAGCTCTATAAATATCGGGACTTGTCGAACCCCTCCGAAGCTGACTTTCATCGCCTAGAGACATTGCTTCAGCGGGAAGTATTCTGGTGTGCGCGCCCGGACACGCTCAACGATCCTCAAGAATTTACCTGGGAATGTGACTACACAGCGTCGGCCGCGACGGAGGAATTGCTTACGGAACTGCTCGTTCGAGTCAATGGCTGCACACGCGTGCACGCCCAGGGCCGATCGGCTGCCGCCATTTCCAACGGTCGGCTGGCAATTCTCGCCAAACCGGCTATCGAGGGCATGATTCATCAATGCCGAAACGAAATTGGCCTCGTTTGCTTTGGTACCTCATCAGACAATTCTGTCTTGTGGCAGAGGTACGGCGGAGGCGGTGCCGGCGTTTGTGTCGAGATTGAAGTCCAAGAGGAATTACTCGAAAAGCAGCTCTATCGTGTTCAGTATTCCTTCGCCAAGTCACTCCACACTGACCAATTGTTGCGCGCATTCCTTGACCCTAATCATGTGCGAGAGCTCTACGCGCTCGCATTGCTTTCGAAGCCTATCTTTTGGGCTTCTGAAGAAGAAATCCGTTTCGTTTCTCGAAGACAAAAAGTCTTAGTTCGGATCGATGGGGCACAAATTACACGCCTTATTCTCGGCGACGCACTCGCGGCACCAGTCAGGCAGCGGATTGAACAGATTGCGGCTGCTCTGCAACACAATCTACAGAATGATGAGAATGTGGCCTAACCGCGCAGCCCACACGGACGCGCGTGGAGCGTCGCAGGTTTCGCCACCATCGCAGTCGCGCGCCGGTGGCCGCGAACGTTAGGCAATCATTGGGTATCAAAAGGTCGCAATCGAAGGCAGAGAAGTCTGTAGGCCGTAAGGCCGTCTGGGAGTTCCTCTGTTGCGGCCGCAGGCGTGGGTACTCGAAGCAGCGCCTTCGCGTTCTACGGCAACGGATGGCACAGCGGGCTTCGGAAAGGGGGTTTGACCTGTGGCGTCAAGGCAGCTTAGCCAAACACGAACTTCTCGGATGAGAACATGAAAAAGTCGGGCGCGAGCCAAGGCCAGTCGGCATCGGAGCTCATCTCGAAAAGAATCGCCGAGCTCGGGGACTGGCGCGGGGAGACCCTCGGCAGGATGCGCAGGCTCATCAAGGAAGCAGACCCGGACGTCGTCGAGGAGTGGAAGTGGATGGGCACTCCGATTTGGTCGCACGACGGCATCATCTGCACTGGCGAATCCTACAAGAATGTCGTGAAGCTTACCTTCGCCAAGGGCGCGTCTCTGAAGGATCCGGCCCGTCTCTTCAACTCGAGTCTCGACGGAAACGCACGCCGCGCGATCGACATCGGCGAAGGAGGAGGAGTCGACGAGTCCGCCTTCAAGGCGCTCGTTCGCCAAGCGGTCGCCCTCAACAGTTCGGGCAAGTCGAAACCTTCGAAGAAAGCGAAGTCCTAACTGCGCCAACCTTACCCGAACGCGTTGAGCACCCTGCCCCCGGCGGTGACGGGTTTCGCGTCGACCAGCACGAAGGCCATCACGCACGGGACCTTGCCCCGGTTCACCC
>Ga0209131_1002503_pt1 | contig 12462 bp, 10 predicted proteins | sample GraSoi_2013_40cm_FD_185826 | JGI IMG/M metagenome (GOLD analysis project Ga0209131, IMG submission 185826) | Grasslands soil microbial communities from the Angelo Coastal Reserve, California, USA - Sample 9_17_2013_40cm (SPAdes) (version 2) | ecosystem: Environmental > Terrestrial > Soil >...
CTGCGTGCGCTTCGCGCGCTCGGCCACCGCGCGGATCTTCTCCACGCCCTGCTGGAGCATGTCGGGGAAGCGAAAGACTCCGCAGTGCGCCTGCATCGTGCGCTGGATCTCGCCACGGACGTCGTTTACTTCCTCGCCGCCCGCCTGCGAATCCAGGCGCGCGATACGCGCGCGCGACATCTCGCCCGCATCCTTCGGCAGGTCGGGAAGCGACCGGGGCTGGGTGCGCAGGAACGCGATCATCGAGCCCGCGGCGGCCTTGCCCATCACCAGCAGGTCGGTGAGCGAGTTGGTGCCCAGGCGATTGGCGCCGTGGATCGAGGCGCAGCCGCATTCGCCCGCGGCATAGAAGCCCGGCATCACGACTTCCTTGTCACCGCCGCGCGGCACGACCACTTCGCCGTGATAGTTCGTCGGGATGCCACCCATCTGGTAGTGCACCGTGGGGACCACCGGGATCGGGTCCTTCACGGGATCGACGTTCGCGAACTTCATCGCGATCTCGCGGATGCCCGGCAGGCGCTTCTCGATGGTGTCGTGGCCGAGATGGTCGAGCTTGAGCAGCACGTATTCGCCGTGCTCACCCAATCCCCGCCCTTCCTTGATCTCGGTGGCCATCGCTCGCGACACGACGTCGCGGGAAGCCAGGTCCTTCATGGTCGGCGCATAGCGCTCCATGAAGCGCTCGCCGTTCTTGTTGAGCAGGTATCCGCCCTCGCCACGCACGCCCTCGGTGATGAGCACGCCCGCGCCTGCGACGCCGGTCGGATGGAACTGCCAGAACTCCATGTCCTCGAGCGGAACACCCGCGCGCGCCGCCATGCCCAACCCGTCGCCCGTGTTGATGAACGCGTTGGTGGACGAGTGATAGATGCGTCCCGCCCCGCCCGTGGCGAAGAGGATCGCCTTCGCCTGGAAGATCACGATCTCGCCCGTCTCCATCTCGAGCGCGCTGACACCGATCGCGAGGCCCTCGGAGTCGAGGATGAGGTCGAGCGCCATCCACTCGACGAAGAACTGCGTGCGCGCGAGGACGTTGCGCTGGTAGAGCGTGTGCAGCATCGCGTGCCCGGTGCGGTCCGCGGCGCAGGAGCTGCGCTGCACGGGCTTCTCGCCGAAGTTCGCCGAATGTCCACCGAACGGGCGCTGGTAGATGGTTCCGTTCTCGTTGCGGTCGAAGGGCATGCCGTAATGCTCGAGCTCGATCACCAGCTCGGGCGCCGTGCGGCACATGAACTCGATCGCGTCCTGGTCGCCGAGATAGTCGGACCCCTTGATCGTGTCGTACATGTGCCAGAGCCAGTTGTCCTCGCCCATGTTTCCCAGCGCAGCGCCGATGCCGCCCTGCGCCGCCACCGTGTGCGAGCGCGTGGGGAAAACCTTGGACAGGACCGCGACGCGAAGCCCGGCCTGCGCCGCCTCCAGCGAGGCGCGCATGCCCGCGCCGCCCGCGCCCACGATCACCGCATCGAACTTGCGCACCGGAAGCGTCATGTCAGCGCCCCCACAGGATCGACGCTGTCCACACGAGGTAGAACAGCAGCACGAACCCCACCGCGAACTGCGCCGCGAGGCGAAGCGCCGTCGGCTTGATGTAATCCATCAGGATGTCGCGCATGCCGACCCACGCGTGATAGAGAAGCGCGGCGACGAAAAGGAGCGTGGCAACCTGGAACCACCGGTACGAGAACGTGGCTTTCCACATCTCGTAGCCGTAGGGGCGGTGCACCAGCAGCGGGATCGCCAGGAGGATCGTGTACACCGCCATCACGACGGCGGTAAGGCGCTGCAGCAGCCAGTCGCCGGTGCCGTAGTGCGCGCCGACCGGCGTCTTGGTGTAGCGCTTCACCATATGCACCAGGCGAACGCGAGCGCAGCGAGGAAGCCGAGCACCAGCACGATGACCGCGGAGCTGCGCGCCGGCGCCTTCGCGATGCCCACGTGCAGGTCGAGGAGAAGGTAGCGAATCCCTGCGAAGAAATGATGCGCGTAGCCCCACGCCGCGAGGATCACGACCAGCTTCACGCCGGGACGCGAGAAGAACGCGGCCCATCGGTCGTAGCCTTCCTGCGAGCCGAGCGTCACGTGCAGGATGTAGAGCGCGATCGGAAGCGCGGGGAAGAAAAGCAGCGCGCCGGAGACGCGGTGCAAGATCGAGACGAGGCCGGGCGGCGGAAGGTGCGCAGGATTGAGGTCGTAGTACTTGGGACGTATTTTAGGCGCCGCGCTCATGTTGTTCTTTCCCGTAAGCCCGCGATTCTAGTCGGTTTCAGCTGAGCTCGTTATAGTAGGAAAAGCCCGCGGTGAGGCAAAGTCCGCGGCGCCATTCCACCGGTTTGTCGCCGTACGTGAAGGCGATTCGATCGACGCAAAGGAGCGCCGCGCCCTTGGCCACCTTGAGGTGCCCGGCCGCGAATCCATCGGCGGCGACGGCGCGCAGACGCTCTTCGGCGCGGATCATGCGAACTCCGAAGACCGTCTCGTAGAAGCTGTACACGGAGCCGTGGAATTCCTCGAGCTCGGCGAGCGTGAGGCCGGGAAACTGGTCGGCGGCGAACACGATCTCGTCGAGGATCACGGGCTTGCCCGCGAACGACATGAGGCGCCGGAAGCTCACCGTGGGCGTCCCCGCCTTCAGGCCCAGCGCGTGCGCAGCGTCACCGGAAGCCTTTCCGCGCTCCAGGCCGAAGAAAAGATTCTGCGGATGCGGCTTGTCGCCGGAGTCGGGCGTGACGCGCAGGAACCGGTATTGGTACGAAGGCTCGCTGTGCGAGGCGACGTACGTGCCCTTGCCTTGCCGGCGCATGAGGATGTGCTCAGAGGCGAGCTCGTCGATCGCCTTCCTCACGGTGCCCTGGCTCACGCGAAAGCGCGCCGCCAATTCCATCTCCGATGGGATCGATTCACCCGGCTTCCACTCGCCGGCGACAAGGCTCTGGGTCAGCAGGATCTTGATCTGCTCGTATAGTGGCCGGAAAGAAGGCGTCACCGCTTTCTTCATGAACGGGAATCCTAGCACAGGTCGGTAGCTTTTCAGTCAAGTCTTATATAAGATAGAAGTTTACGAAAGTATCCCGTCAGGTTCTTTCCCATATAATTCAATGACTAAAGGATGAACCCCTACTTCCGACCGCGCCGGTCGATGCTCTACGTTCCCGGCTGCAACGCGCGTTACCTGAACAAGGCGCGCACGTTGCGCGTGGACAGCGTGATCCTCGACCTGGGCGACCCGATCCTGGTCGAGAAGAAGGAACAGTCGCGAAGGAATGTCGCCGAGTCGGTGCTCGCGGGTGGCTACGGGCGGCGTGAGGTCGTGGTGCGCGTGAACGATCTCGATTCACCGTGGGGACGCGACGACGTGAAGGCGATCGCGACAGTGGGCGCCGACGCGGTGCTCTTCCCCAATGTGGAATCGCGTAACGACGTGCTCGAGGCGCTCTCGCTCCTCGATGCATCGGGCGGCAAGCACCTGCCGATCATGGTGATGATCGAAAGCCCCATCGGCGTGCTGCGGGCCGAGGAGATCGCTTCCGCGTCCGATCGGATCGCCTGCATCCTGATCGCGACCTCCGACCTCCTCAACCAGCTTCACGGGCGGCGCACGCCCGATCGCGTAGCGCTGCTGCACAGCCTCTCGCACGTGCTGCTCGCGGGCCGCGCGTACGACCGCAGCGTGGTCGACGGCATCTCGACCGATCTGAAGGACATGCAGTCATTCGAATTCGCGTGCCGCCTGGGGCGCGACCTGGGCTTCGACGGCAAGAGCCTCGTGCACCCGTTCCAGCTGCCCTACGCCAACGATGCCTTCACGCCGAAGGCGCACGATCTCGCCTCCGCGGTGGAAGTCATCGACGCGCTGGAGAACGCGCATCGCGAGGGGCGCGGCACCGTCGTGGTGAACGGGCGGCTCATCGAGGGACATCACGTGAACGCGGCCAAGCGCCTGCTCGCGCTGGCCGACATGATCAAGAAGCTGGAGGCGGGACAATGACGCAGACCATTTCCCTGAACGCCGTGCCGCGGCCGGCCGGCGGGTTCTTCTTCGAGGACTACACGGTGGGCCGGCGCTTCCACCACGTGGTGCCGCGCACGCTCACCGCGGGCGACGCCTCGACGTACATCGCGCTTACCGGCGCGCGCAACCCCGCCCACTGCTGCCTGCCGCTCGCGCGCGCCATGGGCCACGAGGCGATGCCGCTGGACGACCTGCTCGTCTTCAACGTCGCCTTCGGCAAGACGGTGAACGACATCTCGTACAACGCGATCGCGAACCTGGGGTATGCCGACGTACGCTTCATGGCCCCGGTGTACGCGGGCGACACGATCACGTGCGAGTCGCAGGTGATCGGCACCAAGGAGAACTCGAGCGGCACGAGCGGCATCGTGTATGTCCGTTCGCGCGCTTTCAACCAGGACCGCGAGGAAGTCCTCTCGTGGGCGCGCTGGGTGATGATCGCGATGCGCAAGGCCGGTGGCAGCGCCTCGCACGGTCCCGTGGTGCCGACGCTGCCGGAGCACGTCGATCCCGAGCATTACGCGCTGCCCAAGTCCCTCAAGCCGCTCGCGGTCCAGCCGCACTTCACCGGCAGCAGCCTCATGTGGGAGGACTACACGCCCGGCGAGGTGATCCACCACCCGGGCGGCATGACGATCGAGGAAGCGGACCACATGTCGGCCACGCGCCTCTACCAGAACACCGCGCGCATCCACTTCGACGCCTTCGCCGCGAAGGAAAGCCAGCACGGCAAGCGCCTGGTGTACGGCGGGCACGTGATCTCGCTCTGCCGCGCGCTCTCGTACGACGGCCTCGAGAACGCATTCGCCATCGCGGCGATCCATGGCGGCACGCACGCCAACCCCACCTTCGCGGGCGACACGATCTACTGCCGCCACGTCGTCGTGGGTCGCGAGAAGATCGGCGCGCGCGAGGACGTGGGGGCGCTCAGGCTGCGCATGATCGGCGCGAAGAACATGAACCTCGCCAAGCTGGCGGACCTGGGCCCCGGCGAGAAGAACGAGGCGGTCGTGCTCGAGCTGGACTACTCGGTGCTCATTCCGCGCCGCCAAACCACCTAAAATAGCGGGTTCTTCCTCCCCGACGCATGCCCTCCTCCCGCTCCCACGGCGCAACGCACCCGCGCGACGCCCTCTTCGCCGGCGAAAAACTCTTCCCGGTGATTCCTGCCTGCGAGCATTTCGCCGGCAGCGAGAAGCTCATCGCGAAGGCGCTCGAGCTGCAGGCGAAGATGGGGGCGCTCTTCGACGTGACCTGCGACTGCGAGGACGGCGCCGAAGCCGGCAAGGAGAAGCAGCACGCCGAGATGATCGTGGACCTCCTCACGTCGCCGAAGAACACGCTCGGCATGGCCGGTGTGCGCATCCACGACTACACGCACGCCCACTGGAAGAAGGACGTGGACATCCTGGTGGCGGGCGCGGGTACCAAGCTCGCCTACGTGACGCTGCCCAAGTCCACGTCGGCGGCGCAGGTGGCCGAGATGATCGCCTATGTCCGCTCGGTCTCCACGAAGAAGAAGATCGGCCGCGAGATCCCCGTGCACGTGCTGGTGGAAACGCACGGCGCGCTGAACGACGCCTGGGACATCGCGGCGCTCGAGGGCGTGCAGGTGCTCGATTTCGGGCTCATGGATTTCGTGAGCGGCCACCATGGGGCGATCGCCGCGTCCAACATGCGCTCGCCGGGGCAGTTCGGGCATCCGCTCATCGTTCGCGCGAAGGCGCACATCGCCGCGTGCGCGCTGGCGCACGGCGTGGTGCCGGCCCACAACGTGTCGCTCGACCTGAAGAATCCGCAGAACGTGTTCAGCGACGCCTCGCGCGCACGCAGCGAGTTCGGTTTCCTGCGCATGTGGAGCATCCACCCCTCGCAGATCCAGCCGATCGTGGACGCGATGAAGCCGGACCTCGGCGAAGTGGCCAACGCCTCGGCGATCCTCGTCGCGGCGCAGCGCTCGAGCTGGGGCCCGATCCAATACCAGGGCGAGTTGCACGACCGCGCGACCTACCGCTACTTCTGGGAGCTGCTGCAGAAGGCGAAGGTGACCGGCGTCGCGCTCCCCGACGAAGCTTCCGAAGCATTTTTCCAAAGAGATCCATGAGCCCAGGAGCGAAATTCAGGCAGGCGCTGAAGGACGAGAAACCGCTGCAGGTGGTCGGCGCCATCAACGCGTATCACGCGATCCTCGCCAAGGCGAGCGGCTATCGCGCGGTGTACCTGTCGGGCGGAGGGGTCGCCGCCGGCTCGCTCGGCGTGCCCGACCTCGGAATCTCCAACCTCGATGACGTGCTGACGGACGTGCGCCGCATCACGGACGTGTGCGACCTGCCGCTCCTCGTGGATGCGGACACCGGGTTCGGCGCGAGCGCCTTCAATGTCGCGCGCACGGTGAAGTCGCTCATCAAGTTCGGCGCCGGGGCGATGCACATCGAGGACCAGGTGGGCGCCAAACGCTGCGGGCATCGTCCCGGCAAGGAGCTCGTGAGCCAGCAAGAGATGATCGACCGCGTGAAGTCCGCCGTGGATGCAAGGACCGACCCGGATTTCTTCATCATCGCGCGCACCGACGCCCTCGCCTCGGAAGGATTCGACCGCATGGTCGAGCGCGCCGTGGCCTGCGTCGAGGCCGGCGCCGACGGCATCTTCCCCGAGGCGGTGACCGACCTCGAGATGTACAAGCGCGTCGTGGACGCGGTGAAGGTGCCGGTCCTCGCGAACATCACGGAGTTCGGCAAGACGCCGCTCTTCACGCTCGAGGAGCTGCGCAAGGCCGGCACCGCGATCGCGCTCTATCCCCTGTCGGCGTTCCGCGCCGCCAACCTCGCCGCGCTCAATGTGTACTCGGAGCTGCGCGCGAAGGGAACGCAGAAAGGCTCCGTGCCGAACATGCAGACACGCGAGGACCTCTACCGGTACCTCGGCTACTACGACTACGAGCGCAAGCTGGACGCGCTTTTCGCGAAGACAAAGTGATGACGACAAAGACAGAAGCCGCCGCTCCCGCAACCGCTCTCAAGCCGAAGAAGTCGGTCGCCCTCTCGGGCGTGCCGGCCGGCAATACCGCGTTGTGCACCGTCGGGCGCACCGGCAACGATCTCCATTACCGCGGCTACGACATCCTCGACCTCGCCGAGAAGACCGAATTCGAGGAAGTCGCCTTCCTCCTCGTGCACGGGAAGCTCCCCAACGCCGCGGAGCTCACGGCGTACAAGGGCAAGCTGCGGTCGCTTCGCGGCATTCCGATGGACGTGCAGGACATCCTCGAATCCATCCCGGCCTCCACGCACCCGATGGACGTGCTGCGCACGGCCTGCTCCGCGATGGGAGCGGTGCTGCCCGAGGGCGAGGACCACAAGCTCGCCGAGGCGCGCGACATCGCCGACCGCCTGATGGCCTGCCAGGGCTCGATGCTCCTCTACTGGTTCCATTTCTCTCATTCGGGCCGGCGCATCGAGGTGGAGACCGACGACGAGTCCATCGGCGGCCACTTCCTGCACCTGCTGCACGGGCGCAAGCCCTCGGATCTCTGGGTGCGCTCGATGCACACGTCGTTGAACCTCTACGCGGAGCACGAGTTCAATGCCTCCACGTTCGCCGCGCGCGTCATCGCCGGCACGGGCTCGGACATGTATTCAGCCATCACGGGCGCGATCGGCGCGCTCAAGGGCCCGAAGCACGGCGGAGCCAACGAGTTCGCCTTCGACACCATCGGTCGCTACGACAACGTCGACGACGCCGAGAAGGACATCGTGCGCCGCGTGGGCGAGAAGCAGGTGATCATCGGCTTCGGCCACCCGGTGTACACGATCGCCGACCCGCGCAACCAGGTGATCAAGGAAGTCGCGCGGCGCCTGTCGCAGGAGGCGAAGAACATGAAGCTCTACGACATCTCGGCGCGTGTCGAGGAAGTGATGTGGCGGGAGAAGAAGATGTTCCCGAACCTCGACTGGTATAGCGCCACCTCGTACCACATGATGGGCGTGCCCACGGCGATGTTCACGCCGCTCTTCGTGATCTCTCGTACCTCCGGCTGGGCCGCGCACGTGATCGAGCAGCGCATCGACGGCAAGATCATCCGCCCCTCGGCCAACTACACCGGCCCGGAGAACCTGGAATTCGTTCCTCTTGCCAAGAGGAAATAACTGAAAAGCGAAGGCGGGAGAAGAACCAAGTGTCGGCACATATCAGCAATGTAAGGCCCGATCCGGACAAGGTCCTGGTCGACATCGTCGACTACGTCGAGAAGTACAAGGTCGCCAGCAAGGAGGCGTACGAGACCGCGCGCTACTGCCTCATGGATACGCTGGGCTGCGGCTTCGAGGCGCTCTCGTTTCCCGCGTGCACCAAGCTCATGGGACCCATCGTTCCAGGCACCGTCGTCCCCAACGGCGCGAAAGTCCCCGGCACCTCGTTCCAGCTCGACCCCGTGCAAGCGGCCTTCAACATCGGCGCGATGATCCGCTGGCTCGACTTCAACGACACGTGGCTCGCCGCCGAGTGGGGGCATCCCTCGGACAACCTGGGCGGCATCCTCGCCACCGCCGACTGGATCTCGCGCAACAACCTCGCCGCCGGCAAGGCGCCGCTCACGGTGCGCGACGTGCTCACCGCGATGATCAAGGCGCACGAGATCCAGGGCGTGATCGCGCTGGAAAACAGCTTCAACAAGGTGGGCCTGGACCACGTGGTGCTGGTGAAGGTGGCATCGACCGCCGTGGTCGCGCAGATGCTGGGCCTCACGCGCGACGAGATCATCAACGCGGTCTCGCTCGCGTGGGTGGACGGCCAGTCGCTTCGCACCTACCGCCATTCGCCCAACACGGGCTCGCGCAAGAGCTGGGCCGCGGGCGACGCCACCTCGCGCGCCGTGCGCCTGGCGCTCATCGCGAAGACCGGCGAGATGGGCTATCCGTCCGTCCTCACGGCGAAGACGTGGGGCTTCTACGACGTGCTCTTCAAGGGCAACGCGTTCAAGTTCCAGCGCCCGTATGGCAGCTACGTGATGGAGCACGTGCTCTTCAAGATCTCGTTCCCCGCGGAATTCCACTCGCAAACGGCGGTGGAGGCCGCGATGCGGATCAACGAGGAGCTCCTGCGCCTGGGCAAGACCGCCGAGGACATCCGGAAGATCACCATCCGCACCCACGAAGCGTGCATCCGCATCATCGACAAGAAGGGTCCGCTCGACAATCCGGCGGATCGCGACCATTGCATCCAGTACATGGTGGCGGTGCCGATTCTCTTCGGGCACCTCACCGCGCAGGACTACGAGGACGCCGTCGCGATCGACAAGCGCATCGACGCGCTCCGCGACAAGATCACCTGCGTCGAGGACAAGCAGTTCACGAAGGACTATCACGACCCGCAGAAGCGATCGATCGCCAACGCGCTCACGGTGGAATTCACGGACGGGAAGAAACTGGGGGAAATCGTTGTTGAATATCCCATCGGCCACAAGCGCCGGCGCAAGGAAGGAATGCCGGTGCTGGTCGAGAAGTTCCGGACCAACCTTGCGCGACGCTTTCCGGAGAAGCAGCGCGCCGCCATCCTCGAGCTGTGCATGGACCAAAAGCAGCTGGAGGCAACACCCGTCCACCAGTTCGTGGACATGATGGTGATTTGATCTCCCCGAAAGGAAACACGATGCGACACATCACGACCCTCCTCGCTGCGCTCGCCCTCGCCGGCTGCGCCACCACCGACTATGTGCTCACGGTCATGCCGCGCGACAGCGGCACGATCTACACCGGCACCGCGCAATTCTTCGGCGGTCCCGAAGGCCCCATCAGCATCACCATCGAAGGGAAGACCTACAGCGGCACATGGGTCGAGACGCAGCCCGTCTACACCTCAGGCTACGTCTCCGGCGGCGTCGGCTGGGGCGCTCGCGGACGCGGCTTCGGCGGATTCGGGGGCGGCTTCGTCACGATGGACAACCCTGAAGGCGGCGCCGCCAAGGCGCTGCTGCGCGCGGGCGACGGTAGCGGCCTGCGCTGCGAGCTGAAGAGCGGCTACGGAAGCGGCGGCGGCGTGTGCCGCGACGACCGCAGCCGCGAGTACGATGTACAGATCCGGCCTGCACCGGCACCCGCCAAGTAACGAGGAAAAAAGACATGGCACACAACGCCTTCAACACGCTGAAGACCTTCCAACCCTCCGCGGGCAAGTCCGGGCAGTACTACTCGCTGCCGGCCCTCGCGCAGGCCTTCCCCAACGTGAAGCGCCTGCCCATCTCGATTCGCGTGGTGCTGGAGAGCGTGCTGCGCAACGTGGACGGCAAGAAGGTGACCGAGGAACACGTGAAGCAGCTCGCCGGCTGGAAGGCCACGGGTGCGCGCACCGACGAGATCCCGTTCATCCTCGCGCGCATCGTGCTGCAGGACTTCACCGGCGTCCCGGTGCTCGCCGACCTCGCCGCGATGCGCAGCGTGGCCGCGCGTCTCGGCAAGAACGCCAAGATCATCGAGCCGCTGGCCCCCGTCGACCTCGTCGTCGACCACTCGGTGCAGGTCGACCACTACGGGGCGCCGAACGTCCTCGACCTCAACATGAAGCTCGAGTTCTCGCGCAACCGCGAGCGCTACCAGTTCATGAAATGGGGCATGCAGGCCTTCGACACGTTCAAGGTCGTGCCCCCGGGCATCGGCATCGTCCACCAGGTCAACCTCGAATACCTGGCGCGCGGCGTGTTCAGCAAGAACGGCATGTACTACCCGGACTCGCTGGTCGGCACCGACAGCCACACGACGATGATCAATGGCGTGGGCGTCGTGGGCTGGGGCGTAGGCGGCATCGAAGCGGAGGCCGGCATGCTGGGCCAGCCGGTCTATTTCCTCACGCCCGACGTGGTCGGCGTGAACCTCACGGGACAGCTGCGCGAAGGCGTGACCGCGACCGACCTCGTGCTCACCGTGACCGAGATGCTTCGCAAGGCGAAGGTGGTGGGCAAGTTCGTCGAGTTCTTCGGCGAAGGGACCCGCTCGCTCTCCGTCCCGGATCGCGCGACCATCGCCAACATGGCGCCCGAATACGGCGCCACCATGGGCTTCTTCCCCGTCGATGAGAAGACCATCGAGTATTTCCGCTATACCGGCCGGGCGCCCGACGAGGTCTCCGCCATCGAGGCGTACTTCAAGGCCCAGGAGATGTTCGGCGTCTCGAAGAAGGGCGACATCGACTACACGCAGGTGCTCGAGATGGACCTCGGCACCGTGCGCACGTCGCTGGCAGGACCGAAGCGCCCGCAGGACCGCATCGAGATGGGCAAGCTGAAATCGAAGTTCACGGAGCTCTTCGCCGCCCCCGTCGCCTCCAACGGCTTCTCGAAGAAACCCGACGACCTGGCCAGGCGCTTCAAGACGAAGGATGGCATGGACCTGGGCTCCGGCGACGTGCTGATCGCCGCGATCACCTCGTGCACCAACACCTCCAACCCCAGCGTGCTCATCGCCGCGGGACTGCTCGCGAAGAAGGCGGTCGAGAAAGGCCTCACGGTGAAGGCGCACGTGAAGACCTCGCTCGCCCCCGGATCGCGCGTCGTCACCGAGTACCTCAAGGCCGCGGGACTCCTGCAGTATCTCGAGAAGCTCAATTTCTACCTCTCGGGCTACGGATGCACCACCTGCATCGGCAATGCGGGCCCGCTCGCCGAGTCGATCGACCTCTCCATCGTCGAGAACGACCTCGTGTGCGCCGCCGTGCTCTCCGGCAACCGCAATTTCGAGGCGCGCATCCATCCGAACCTGCGCGCGAACTTCCTCGCCTCGCCGCCGCTCGTGGTCGCGTACGCCATCGCCGGCACGGTCCTGAAGGACCTGGAGAGCGAGCCGGTCGGCCAGGGCAAGGACGGCCCGGTATACCTCAAGGACATCTGGCCCACCACCGCGGAAGTGGAAGCGCTTCTCAAGTTCGCGCGCGACCCGCAGACCTTCGCTCGCATGTACAGCGACTTCACCAAGGACAACCCGATGTGGGCCGCGGTGCCGAGCGCGAGCGGTCAGGTCTACAACTGGCCCAAGTCCACCTACATCGCCGAGCCGCCGTTCTTCAGGGACTTCGGCATGAGCGCGGGCCACGCGCACGACGTGCACGGCGCGCGTGTGCTCGGCATCTTTGGTGATTCGGTGACCACCGACCACATCTCGCCCGCCGGCTCCATCAAGGAGTCGTCTCCCGCCGGCCAGTACCTCGTCGCCCACGGCGTGCAGAAGGCCGACTTCAACAGCTACGGCGCGCGCCGCGGCAACCACGAGGTGATGATGCGCGGCACGTTCGCGAACGTGCGCATCAAGAACCTGATGCTCCCGCTCAAGGCCGATGGCACGCGCGTCGAAGGCGGCGTGACGCTCTTCCAGACATCCGGCGAGCAGATGTTCATCTACGACGCGGCCATGAAGTACATCGCGCAGGGCACGCCCACCGTCGTCTTCGGCGGCGAGGAATAC
>Ga0209131_1002505_pt1 | contig 12457 bp, 11 predicted proteins | sample GraSoi_2013_40cm_FD_185826 | JGI IMG/M metagenome (GOLD analysis project Ga0209131, IMG submission 185826) | Grasslands soil microbial communities from the Angelo Coastal Reserve, California, USA - Sample 9_17_2013_40cm (SPAdes) (version 2) | ecosystem: Environmental > Terrestrial > Soil >...
GGAATTGGTCTTCCGCGGCGCACAGGCGAAGTTCGAGAATGCAGCGACGAGGGTGTTTAAACCGAACGAGTAGATGTCATTGCGAGGAGCGAAAGCGACGAAGCAATCTCCTTGGTCATGAAGGGGATTGCTTCGCAACGAACGCTCGCAATGACATGGATATATGATGTCAAAATTCAAAGGCTTCACCGACTCAGAGACATTCACTCAACTCCCCGACTCATTCTTTCATCAACTACTCAAAGAGATTGATGACGCAGCGGAGTTGAAAGTCACTTTATATTTTCTATGGCGCATGGAGCATATCGAGGGTCCGTTTCGGGCGTTGTGTGAAACAGATTTTGATGCGAAGGCGTTGGGGTTGACGGCGGACGAGATCAAGCTGGGGCTGGGAAAAGCTGTGAAGCGCGGGAGCCTGCTCAAGTCTACGCATGAAGCGGATGTCTTTTATCTCCTAAATTCTCCCAGAGGGCGTGCTGCGGCGGACGCATTCGCAAAAGGTCAATGGCGTAAGTCAGCAGGAATATTATCTGCACCGCCTGTCGAACGTCCGAATGTGTTCAAGGTGTATGAAGAAAATATCGGTCCGTTGACGCCGTTAATCGCAGATGCATTGAAAGATGCGGAAGAGTTGTATCAAGCCTATTGGATTACGGATGCAATTGAACTGGCAGTAAAGAATAACAAACGCAACTGGAAATATTGTGAAGCAATTTTGAAACGTTGGAAGGAAGAAGGCCGTGCCGAAAAGCAAGATAGACGCGACGATAAAAAATCTGGCGAGAGGAGCCTCGACCGAAAGATCGAGCAGCTCCGTAAGCGCTCAACAAAGTGATTTCTTGGGCGACCCAAACTGCCCGCATTGCGGCGGGGTCGGCTATTTGCGCGTGGATGTACCAATAGGACATCCTGATTTCGGCAAACTGGAGATCTGTGTTTGTCGCCGCGCAAATATTACCGATGCAGTTCGCGAGCGTTTGTTCGCGTTGAGTCATCTCGATGAATTGAAAGATTTAACTTTTGAGTCCTTCAAACCGCGCGGACGCAAAGGCTTGGGCGAAATGCAATCCACTTCGCTGGAGATGGCTTATAACCACGCGCATCATTACGCTCAAAACCTGAATGGCTGGCTGATGTTACAAGGCGGATACGGCAGCGGCAAGACGCATCTCGCTGCTGCGATTGCGAACTTTGCAGTTGGCATGGGTGTGCCAACGTTATTCCTAACTGTCCCTGATCTGTTGGATGCTTTGCGCTTTGCCTATGGCGCCGAAGACACAACCTTTGAGGAACGCTTCGATCAAATCCGTAATGCGAAACTTTTGGTGCTGGATGATTTCGGTACTCAGAATGCCACGGGTTGGGCACAGGAAAAATTATTCCAGATCGTCAATTATCGTTATATCAACAAACTTTCTACTGTTGTTACAACCAACCTAGCATTGGATGAGATCGAAGCGCGCATCCGCTCGCGTCTGGCGGACCCTGAACTGGTCACCTCTGTTCGAGTGAGTGCGCCCGATTACCGCCGTCCCATGCAGGATACAAGCCATCCGGAATTATCGTCACTCGATCTGTTGGCGAACAAAACCTTCGGCACATTTGAAGATCGTTCGCCTGAAAACCTGCGAACAGATGAGTTGAAGTCCGTGCAGAAGGCTCTCAAAGTTGCGCATACATTCGCAGAGAAACCCAAAGGCTGGCTGGTGTTTGAAGGGACGTATGGTTGTGGCAAAACACATCTTGCCGCAGCAATTGCCAATTATCGCGCCGGATTGGGTGACCCGCCGCTCTTCGTGATGGTGCCTGATCTGCTCGATCATTTACGTGCGGCATTCAGCCCGAATGCGGGTACAAGTTATGACCGGCGCTTTGACGAAGTCCGAACTGCTGCATTACTCGTTTTGGATGATCTCGGTTCACAGTCCGCAACGCCGTGGGCAAAAGAGAAACTTCATCAATTATTGAATTACCGCTATAACGCTGAATTACCAACGGTGATCACGGTAGCCAAGGAAAGTGTTGAACAGCATCAAGTGGATGAGCGTATCATCACCCGCATGCTGGATGAACGCATCTGTGATTATGTAGTGATCAACGCCCCTGCATTTCAAGGTAAAGCTAGAAAAGGCAGAAAGTAGCCTATAGAAAAGAATACAATCCGTCAGCCCTACAGAGAGCCAGGTACCTCAATAGTATTAATAATAAAGTGGTGAAAATCTACCATGAATAAAATAACTGGCTTACGTATTCTTTTATCAATTACTATTTTAGCAACACTCTCTAGTTGTGGAATATTGATATCTTCTACCAGTACTCCCACGCCCGACTGGCAGCCATTTCCAACATATATCAATGATATTCCCACCTCCACTGCGCCAAAATACGGCCATTACACCCCTTCAGCCAAATTCGATTTTCATTTAGAGTTTGATTATCCGAGCAATTGGCTGCTCACTGAATACATCGATGAAATCGGATTACCAGATCTTTTTATACACGATCCCCGCTTTCCCACTTTGCCAACACCATTCCCTTCTGATCATCACCCTACACCCAATGATTTTGGAATCATTTATGTTTTCATTCTACCAAGTAAGCCAGGGCAAACCGCTGAAAGCGAATTTGCGTCACTAAAAGCAAGCTACAACCAGGAATATCATATAAAAGTGCTTACGGATTATAAAACCACCATTGATGGGCAAGATGCGAGCGTTTTAGAGTATCAACAAGAGCCAATAGATCTTTATATCTCCTTAATGTTCGAAAGACGGATACTTTTTATGTTTGGGAAACAAGTCTATGAGATTCTGTTTTCAGTTGCAGAAAGAGAACGTGGTGGTGAATTCGAGCAAGGATATGAATATTTCCTCAAAAGCTTGAAGATAGTGCCGTAATTAACTCCGGTGGCTTCAACTCTTCTTCGGCGGAAGTTTATTCCCCTCACCTTGTTTCGTGACTTCCACCCACAAACATCCCGCCAGTTCATGACCGATCAAATGGTCATGCGGTTTCATGAGCAAGCGCAGTGGACCTTTGAAGGGCGCGCAACTGAACAAATGAAACGGTACTCCCGGTACAAGTCCCAGTTCGGCAAAATATCTCAACTTTTCCTCGTCATGAGTCCGAACTCTACTAATGACACAGTCTGAACCGGAGGGAACTTCCAGCAATGACACATCCTTCACCACTGGCATCACACCGTCTTTACTCGGAATCGGTTCGCCATGCGGACAACGTGTCGGGTGACCAGTGATTTCATCGATCCGATCTTCAACCACATCATTTACCCCTAAAGCAAATGTATCCGAGAGTTCGTGCGCCTCGTCCCAGCCATATTTCATCACCTTCACCAAAAAGACTTCCACCAAACGATGACGTCGCAGGGCTGGCATGGCGATCTGTTGACCTTTCATAGTCAAACGAACGCCGCGATACAGCTCATGTTCCAAATAATCTAATTTCTTCATTCGCCCCACCATACGGGCGGTGGCCTGCATGGACGAATTGGCACTTTCCGATAATTCATTCAGCGCGACGTAAGGGGTATCCTGTTGAAGCCGAAAAATCTCAGCCGCATAGCGTTGCATTGCGGGTGTCATCATCAATCGTTCTCCATAAATAACAAAAGTTTCACCCTAGGTGAAACCTGGTATCAAGCAAGTTTCTGGATATTTCCAGTGTTCTCGATTATAACATCGGTAGTTAGACAATTTTCACAGTATAAGGAAAAAACATGAGTCTTATTCAAACTGTAATCCTCGGTGCAATCGCCGGGTTCACGATTTACCTGGGGCTGCCCATTGGCAGGGTCAAGGGCTTATCCGATAAAGCGCGCTCGTTCCTCTCCATGCTTTCAACGGGGATCCTGTTCTTTTTGTTTCTGGATATTTTTGGAAATATTGCTGAACCCATTGAAACGAGTCTCCATCAGAAAAGCCTGGGTGAGTTTTTTGCATTCTTTGCCATCTTCGTCGGAGGATTTGGCTTCGGCTTATTAGCACTCATTGCTTTTGAAAAACGCTTCATCCGTTTTCGCGTTGACCCAAATCAGGTACTCTCCCCCTCTCGCCTCGCATTGATGATCGCGAGCGGCATCGGGTTACACAACTTTTCTGAGGGGCTGGCAATTGGTCAATCGGCCGGGCGTGGCGAGATCGCGTTTGCCGCAGTTCTGATCATTGGTTTCGGTTTGCACAATGCCACTGAAGGTTTTGGGATCGTCGGACCGATGATGGGGAAGGAACAACCCTCATGGGCTTTCCTCGGTCTAGTTGGCTTGATCGGCGGCGGACCCACCTTTATCGGAACATTGGTTGGCTATTATTTTGTATCGACCGCCATGTCCATTTTATTTCTGTCGCTCGCCGCTGGTGCGTTGGTCTACATTATCGGTGAATTGTTTAAGGCGAACTGGCGTTCGGACATGAAGCAATATGCAAGCTGGGGCTTTCTGGTTGGCTTTATTTTTGCCATGCTAACTGATTTGGTATTGGTGTACGCCGGAGCGTAAGAAAAAGTTTTTTAAATCGAAACAGGCTGCGGCTTTGAAAGAGGCGCAGCCTGTTTTTTTATCCAAAGTTTTCTTGAAATGAATTAATCACTTCTCGCTTCACATTTTCCATCGAGGGTGGTTCTGTAAATAAATCTGCGAGTGAAACGACAGGCTCATCCTGCAAACCACAGGCGATGATGCCATCCCAATATTCCATATTCGGATTCACATTCAACGCAAAGCCGTGACGTGAGACTCCATGCACATCCACTTTGACGCCGATTGCCGCAATCTTGGCTGGCTTCTTGCGATCTTCAGGTGAACAACGCGGACAGCGCGAGTGGACATCTGCCTGCACCCACACCCCGGTCAAACCGGACCTCTGACCCGCTGCGAGCCCAAGACGCGCCAACGCCCCGATAATTGTTTTCTCCAACTTGCGGATGTAGCCAACATAATCGGCTTGAGCAAGTTTGTTTTGTGAATCAACCTGTCCTAAAGGTATTAAGGGATACCCAACGAGTTGACCGGGTCCATGATAGGTGACATCGCCGCCACGATCGACCCAATGAATGGCGATCCCTTTTTCTTTCAGTTGCTCTGCCCCCCATAACAAATTCTCCTGCTTGCCCCTCCGCCCAAACGTATAAACGTGCGGATGTTCAAGCAATAAAAGCGTCGGTGCACGTTTACCTGTTGCGATCTCTGCCGCATATTGGTCTTGCAGTTTCCACGCAGTTTCGTATTCGATCAAGCCGAGGTCAAAGATTTCAAGTTGCATGTTATTGACCGTTGATCCATTTGTAAGCTGAACCATAATTATCTATCAAATTGGTTTCGACCAAATTGACATCTCCATTAGAGATGTTCAAAGAATATATGTTTGTTCCGTAAATAAGAAATAAACCAGACGAGTCAGGATTCCACTGCACATCAGTTAATTTTGTGTCTTGAACTGGAACAGAAACATCTTTAATCAAATCAATATTTGAAGAATAAACTTTTATGTCTTGATCGATCGTTATAACCGAATATTTCGCATCTGGGGAAGTTGAAATATTTTTATCCATATTGAAGGGCCGCAAATCTAAAGGAAAAATTTCTCCGTCATCTAATCGCAAGAACGAATCGGGGGGATTCAGGAGAGAATCAGGAGCTTGAGCTTTCACATAAGTCTTCAAGTTAATAATTTGCAATCCCTTCTCTAAGGTAGCTATAACTAGCCAATTTCCATTCGGATTAACTTTATAACCGAGAAAAGAACCATCCCAAATCTTTGTGATTTTTCCTGTATCTAAATCAACTAAGCGTAATCCAAAATTTCCACTCCCATTCTGACTATCGTATTCAAAAAACTTGTGGGAATTAAGCCAATTATCTACAAGCCCAAAAGGAAGTTGCTGAATAGATGAGCCATTCATTGCCGCAGCATATATATCGTATTCCATTCCCTCGCCAACCGAATATACACTCCCATGCAAAATCCATTTGCCATCTGGTGACCAATCTATCCATTGAAGTTCCTGATCTCCACTGGATAAGCGTTGAATTTTTTGAGTATTTACATCATACACATACAAGTCAGACGATAAGCCGTCCATTTGACCTGCAAACGCTAGATATTGTCCATTAGGCGACCAACCAATAGCTTGGGTAATTCCAGCGGTAAACGCATCATACAGGGACTCCGCGGTTTTATAGGGATCGTTCAACGCCTTTGCAGCTTCGGTAAAATTATTCGGGTAATCCTTCGATAGCAAAGGGGTAACAACATGCTTTTCGCCCGTCTCCAAATTAAGTAGGTTCAGGGTTAAATCAGATTCACCCTGAGCAGGCATTTCTCCAGATTTACCCGCAGAACCTGTATAAAACGCCAACCATTTTCCATCTGGCGAAACAAACCTGATATCAATACCAAATTGTTGGTTTGTAAGAGAATCTACAAATCCTTGTGGAAGATCAATAACTTTTCGCCCTGTTCCATCTGCATCCATCATGACCAATTGGTAAACCCCATTTACTTCTCTGAAATAAGTGAAGTATGGTCCGCTCGTTTTCAACGGCGGCTCTGAGATAGGAACAACTGCTGATGGCGAGGGCATGACTGTTGGCAATGAAGCAACTGTCGGCTGAGGGAGAGGCGTGCTGATCTCCGTCGGCGAAGGGCTGGGATTAACAGTCGTGCCACATCCCGAAACAACAAATACGAAAATCAAAACGAGAATTATTTTTTTCATATCACCAAAACGGATTTCTATTTGGTCTGGTTCCACTTCTCCCAATTTCCCAGTCCGTCATACGCGGCATACTTATACAGATCTGACAGGGTTGGATAGTTATAGACAGCGTGAATGAAGGCATCGATGGTGCCATTCGAGATCATCACATGCGCAGCAATATGGATCAGCTCCGAAGCCTGTTCACCGATGATATGCGCGCCCAGCAGTTTCTTATCTTGAGGTGCGAAAATCAACTTGATCATCCCGCTCATATCGCCGATGATCTGTCCGCGTGGATTGTTCTCGTAAAAGGCGCGTCCAATGAGGTAGGGAATTTGTTTTGCTATGCATTCATCTTCGGTGAGACCTACCGAAGAAATTTCGGGAATCGCATACACTGCCAACGGCAGCACCGGCGACATATGTTCTTTATACGATAGTCCAAATGCATGCACCATCGCGATACGCGCCTGATCCATGGAGGTGGATGCCAGTGCGGGGAAGCCGATCACGTCACCGGCCGCATAAATATTCGGCACACTCGTTTGAAATTTTTCATCTACGATGACAAGTCCACGATTGCCCATCTTCACGCCGATTTGCTCCAAGCCCAGCTCCTGCACATTGCTTTGCCGACCCGAAGCAATTAACGCAATGTCAAATTCCAGTACCCCTCTTGTTTCCAATGTTAATTGGACATGGTCCGCATGTCGTTCTATGGAGGTCATTTTGTCGCCAAGCGCAAAATGCAAACCCAACAATTTCAATTGATCCATCAGGCGATGGATCATCTCCGTGTCCACGAACGGTAATACGCGCTCCTTGGGTTCGATCAACGTCACCTGCACACCCAGTGCAGTGAAGATCGACGCGTATTCGGTCCCGATCACGCCACCACCCACAACCGCCATGGTCTTGGGGATGCGGTTCATACGCAGGATCGAATCCGAATCGTAGATCAGATCGCCATCGAAAACAATATCAGGCGGATGATAAGGGGATGAACCGGTGGCAATAAGTATGAAAGTGCCAGTGATGATGGTTTCGCCATCGGCGGATGTGACCTTTACCGTATGCGCATCCTGGAATGAAGCTTCGCCATGCAGGAGTGTGATATTATGCCTATGGATATTGGCTTCGATCAGCCGATGCTCATTCTGCACCACGATCTTCTCACGGTGCATAAAATCCTTCACCGAAATGTTTTCCTTCAGTGAATAATCGATACCATACAGACCACGTTGTAGCAGCCCTGAAAAATATAAGGCGGCTTCGCGCAAGGTCTTGGAGGGTACTGTGCCAGTGTTAATCCCCGCGCCTCCCACCTCCGCAGCCCGCTCAACAATTGCCACGCGCTTGTCAAAATAGGCAGCTTGCGCAGCGCCCTTCTCCCCAGCTGGTCCTGAACCGATCACGATCAAATCATAATGATCATTGGGCATATTCATGACTGCTCCTTTAACTTATAAGAATATACGACGATACAAATCTGATTCTAACAAATTGCCCGGGTCACAACGTTGCTTGAGTTTCTTAAACTTTGCGATGGTTGCATCACCTAAAAATCTTCTTGCGCTCTCAGAGGAGGTTTCGCTATTTTTGGCAAAATAAAATCGGCCACCGTTATTCAATACAATTTGATCGAACTCCTGCAACATTCGGCTTAACTTTGCACGATGCTTGTCTGTAACTTTGAAATCCATTGCCAGTGAGAAACCATCCACACTGTGAGTCAAAAGGAATTGATCAGGACGGTGTCGCTTGGTCACACCCAAATACGACGGCAAACCATACCGATGAGAAAGTTCGATCATTTCACGCCAGGCAGCTTCAGCGGTCTCTTTGGGCAAAAATGATTGATATTGGATCAACCCACCGCGCCCGGCAGCACGCTCCCAATCAGGAACATAATCCAAAAGAAAATGGAACTCAGCATGGGATTGCCTGAATGTATGTTCTCGCAGAGACGTCACATATTTTGCGGTATTGACTCCCCACCAGCCCAGATTATTCACGAACGGCTTCATAAAATAATGCAAAAGTTTTTTGGGCATCACGCCAAATAAGCGATCTGGTAAATGTTGATATGCAAGCTGCAATGTCTTTTGCGCATCTGGATCTTCACCTTCTTTCAAATTGCGGGCGCCATGGATCTGTCCACGACCAAGTTTCTTGCCCTTCGTCATCGTATCCAACCAGCCCACAATATAATCATGGTCGGGCGCATGTTCAAGCAAGCCGCTTAACTGTCGTCTGAGATTTGGCACATGCCAGGCGTCCACAGATATAAGTCCCGAATAGATGCGTTTCATCTTGAGCGTGATGGATATAAAGACGCTAAGCATCCCAAGTCCGCTGATCATGGCGTAAAACAGATCCGCGTTTTTCTTCGGAGTACAAGTAACGAGCGCGCCAGTTGGAGTCATTGTCGTAAACTCAACCACATGCTCACCAATCGGACCCACCTGAAAATTATTTTTGCCGTGAATATTTGTAGCAAGACAGCCGCCGAGTGTGGTCCTCATCGTACCAGAGACGACGGGCGGCCACCAACCATGCGGCTCGACATGCTTCCACAGTTGCTCCAACGTGACGCCGGACTCGCATCGCACCAAGCCGATCGCTGGATCCCATTCCTGAATCTGATTCATGGCTGACATGTCCAGCACGATGCCACCGCCGTTGAGCGACGCATCGTTATAGCTGATACCAGTCCCGCGCGCAGTAACTTTCAATCCGAGTTTCCTTGCGAGTTGAAAGGCTTCATAAATATCTTCAGTTTGTTTAATCTGGATACGATAGCATGAAGCTTTGAGCGAGTGCCCAAAATTTTCCAGTTGAGTGAAAGTGTTAAAAGGGAGAGACATAGTTGGAAAATAAGGTGACAATCAATTTAAGTGACTGCCGCTTTTCCTTTAGAAAGATAATCTTCTGAAAATGAAAGAGGGCGTATGCTGAATCGCAAGCATGACCCAGCGCCAAATGGAGGCAGTGTAAATCACCTGCTTTCGCTTTTTCATGGCTTTCAAAATATCGTCCGCGGCTTTTTCTGGTTCGATCGCAAACGGAGTTGCGCCCTGTGCCGCTTTGAGCATTTCGGTTTTTAGGAATCCTGGCTTTACCGTGAGAACGTTCACGCCATGTCGCGTTAATCGGTTGCGTAATGCCTCCAGATAAGTTGCCAGCCCAGCTTTGGATGTGTTGTAACCCGGGTTGCCAACACGACCACGGTCGCCAGCAACGGATGCGATGCCGACGATCTGCCCCGCCTTTGCAGATTGAAACATCTTATTTCGATCATCTTGCGGTCATTCTCGAAGTTAAATTTGTCAATCCCACCGGGTGGATAGTTCACCCCTGCCACAAAGACCACCAAGTCCAAACCACCGAGCTCAGCGACAATTTTACGAAGTAATTCTGGAACTTTGTTGTAATCGGCTACATCATGGACATAAGTACGGGCAAGTTGTTCTTTCGTATTGAGTTCATTACAAAGCGCATCAAGTTTGTCTTTGCGACGCGCTAGTACCGCGAGTGAATAGCCTTCACGCGTGAGTTTACGGGCAAGTTCAGCGCCTAGTCCATCAGAGGCGCCGATGATGATCCCACGTCGGCGTGGATTCAGCGGGGTTGCAGGAACAGGCTTGATTGAGTCTGACACGTTGTCCTCCAAATAAGATAAGTTCATTTTAACATATCCACCACTGGAAGGTTGTAACGGGCATGTAATACATCCTTCTTGACGAATGATTATAATGATTTCAATGCAATCTACCATTTTAGGACAAAAGTCACTCTCTATCTTAATGGAATCCATGATTAAATACCGCACTGGTAAAGCTAACGAATGGGCGATACACGATTAAAAATCCTCACATTGGCTCGACACGCACTGGAACAACAGGGTGGTTCGCTGGAAGAACGCGAATATTTGTCAAAACTCCTGGATATACTTTCTGCATCGATTGAAAAATATTCCGCTGAATATACCGAAAGCACAGAACGTCTCGTGCAGGGACTCTTCGACAACCGTGCCCTGCTGGCAATGCTCAAACAACAGACTGATGAATTGGACGCGCTCAAAAAACTAAGCATCCACCTTACATCGAGCCTGGATTTACCCGATGTTTTGGATGCAGTCACTTCCGAGACCATGCGGCTGATTGAAAATGCCCGTGATGTGCACATATTCCTCTATAAGAACAAAAAGTTGAACTTCGGCGCAGCCTTGGATTCAGAAGGAAATCGTAACAAGGTCTGGGCAAAACCCCGAATGAACGGTCTGACCTATACGATCGCGCGCGATGGCGAAATGATCATTGTCGAGGACATGAAAAATCATCCGTTATATGTCAACTCTCCTTCCGAATGGCAGGGCTCCATTATTGGGATTCCTCTCAAAGTAGGTACGACAGTTGTAGGTGTTATGAATCTCGCACGTTCAAGCATTGGTGGATTCTCTGGCTCAGAATTACGATTGCTTAGCCTACTCTCCGATCAAGCCGCAGTTGCAATATCCAATGCCAGCTTGCATCAAATGATCAGCAGACAGGCCTACAGCGACACCCTCACCGGTTTACCCAACCGCCGCGCATTGGATGAAAGATTGGAAGAGGAAGTTATTTCAGCGCGTAAAAATAATTATTCCTTTGCAGTGATCATGATGGATATGGACGGGTTCAAAGATGTCAACGACACCTATGGTCATTCGATCGGCGACGAAGTCTTGCGGCTGGTCTTTGGACAGATGGCACGCGGTGTTCGTAATACAGATTTTCTTGCCCGCTATGGTGGTGATGAGTTGACTTTGATCCTCACCCAATCTGACATGTCCTCTGCAAAAATCGTAGCGGAAAAGATCGTCGAGGGGATGAAGAAATTAAAATACAAACTCCCCGATGGCAAAAAACTCAAACTGGGGATTTCCGGCGGCATTGCCCTCTTCCCGGTCAACGCCCGCAATGGACCTGACCTCCTGCGAGCGGCAGACGCGGCATTATATAAAGCCAAAAAATATGACCGTGGCACATTTCAGGTGGCGCGCGGCATCACTGGTCCATTGGCAACTCACAACATCGCTGAAGAATAAATATCTGTTTTGATTTTCGGGGGTTATAATTCGTGAAGACGAAAGTGACAGTCACCTTGCTCCCTCCGTTTCACTTCGGGAATGCTTTGCAAAGGTGACTGTCACTTATCTAACGGAGGAACCCTCATGCATCGCAAGATCAAGATCATCCTGAATCCAATGGCAGATATGGGCAACGCCTGGCGCGTGGCACGTGACTTACGTTCCATCACCGAACAACACGGTGGCGTAGATTGGAGCGGCACAGTGTATCCAGGTCATGCCATTGAGTTGGCGAAACAATCCGAAGGCTATGATATGGTCATTGCCATGGGCGGCGATGGAACTGTTCATGAAGTGATGAATGGGCTCATGCAGATCCCTGAAAACAAACGCCCCATCCTCGGTGTTGTGCCAGTTGGCTCAGGCAATGATTTTGGACATGGTATCGGTGCCTCCACAAAACCAACCGAAGCGCTCACCCACGCGATTAATGGCGAACCATCCACAGTTGATCTTGGCTTGATGACGGCTGGCGATGGGCGCAAGGAATATTTCGATAACACGCTCGGCATTGGCTTCGGCGCAACCGTTACCATTCGTTCCCATAAACTTCCCATTCTGCGCGGCTTCCTCATGTACCTCACAGCCGTATTGCAGACCATCATCATTGAT